>Ga0307442_1000400_pt1 | contig 20948 bp, 20 predicted proteins | sample SalMarWE160430MG_FD_202143 | JGI IMG/M metagenome (GOLD analysis project Ga0307442, IMG submission 202143) | Salt marsh sediment microbial communities from the Plum Island Ecosystem LTER, Massachusetts, United States - WE1604-30 | ecosystem: Environmental > Aquatic > Marine > Intertidal zone >...
ACAGCCACTACGAATATTCCGCTCAATCGGTTCAGCCCCTGCTGGAAGCAAAGGATCTCAGCAAGGCCGGTAACTTCAAGGACATCAACTTCACCCTCTTGCCCGGAGAGATCGTCGGCATAACCGGACTGCTCGGCTCCGGTCGAACCGAACTGGCCCAATGTCTGTTCGGTATGACCCAGCCGGATTCCGGAGAGATCCGCGTCCTGGGAGAGGCGGTGCACATTCGCTCGGTTCCGGAGGCAATCAACCTGGGAATCGGCTATGTACCGGAGAATCGCCTTGTTCAGGGATTGGTTATGGAGCAATCGGTGGGGAAAAACGTAGTGATCACGATCATCGAAAAGATCCTCGGTGCGCTCCGGCTTATCGATCCAAGGAAGAGGAAGGAGAGCATCAAACACTGGATCGAGGAGCTTTCCATCCGCATCCCTTCGGTCGAATCTCCGGTGCAAACGCTATCCGGAGGCAATCAACAGCGGGTGGTAGTGGCAAAGTGGATTGCCACCGATCCGAAAATCCTGATTCTGGACGGACCGACGGTAGGCATCGACGTAGCCGCGAAAAGCGCCATCCATGAGATTATCCGTAAATTGGCCCGTAAAGGAATGGGGATCATCGTCATTTCCGATGAAGTCGCCGAAGTGTTCCACAACTGCAACCGTATCCTGGTCATGCATAAGGGCAGGTTGGTCGATGAGTTCCGGGCTGCTGAAACAAGTGAAGAAGAAGTACAGAGCTGTGTTTATACCGTGCGATAGAGGGTTGGCTGTATGAAGAAGTGGTTCAAGCATCACGAGACCTACGTACTGCTGGTCATCATTCTCTTTTCCATGATCATTACCCTTGTCAATCCCAACTTTCTTACCCTGGAGAACATGTTCGACCTGCTGAAGAGCTACTCGTTTATCGGCATCTTTGCAGTTGGAGTAACTTTCGTATTGATCTCGGGGGGAATCGACATCTCCTTCACCGCGGTGGCCACGGTTGCCGAATATGTCATGGCGGTGGTGATCATAAAATACGGCGGCAACATCCTGCTCGCCTTCCTGTTGGCTGCTGGGGTGGGCATCCTCCTCGGTTTGATCAACGCAACCCTGATCCATTTCTTTAAAATCCCTACGATCATCACCACGATCGCCACCTTGAATATCTTCTATGGAATCCTGACTGTACTCTCTGGGGGGAAGTGGATCTACGCCCTGCCGGACTGGTTTCGCTCTTTTGCCGATATACGCATATTCACCCTGCATAGCGCCGAGGGCATTGCCTACGGCCTGTCCATCATCACCCTGATCTGGATCGTCGTGATTGTGGTCGCCTGGGCTATCCTGCGCTTCACCAAGCTCGGCCGCGGGATCTATGCCATGGGCGGGAGCATGACCGCCGCCAGGCGGGTCGGATTCAACATCTTCAAGCTCCAGATGTTCGTGTATTCCTTCATGGGCCTGATGGCCGGACTTGCAGGGGTGGTACAGGCCCTGCTTGTTCAAACCGTAGCCCCGAACTCCATAGTCGGGAAGGAGCTCGATGTACTGGCCGCGGTTGTGCTCGGGGGAGCCAGTCTGGCCGGAGGAACCGGGACCCTATTCGGCACAATCCTGGGGGTGACACTCATTGCCATCATGAGCAACGGTCTTACCCTGATGCGGGTTTCCTCTTTCTGGTACAATGTGTTTATCGGACTGGTGATTATCCTGAGCGTTTCCTTCAGCGCCTATCAGCGAAGAGCCAGAACCAAGCGGGCGATCATCATCGAAGGCGAATAATGTCAAGGAGGTCTGGTGTTGAAGCTTAAACTCTCTCAAAGCTTTATCCTGGGCATAATCATGGTGGCCGTCTTTCTCCTGATGTGGCTTCTCAATCCGAGACAGTTCCTGACGTTCGGCAACTTCCAATCCATGGCCTTCCAACTTCCAGAACTGGGACTGCTCAGCATGGCCATGATGGTGACCATGCTCACCGGCGGGATTAACCTGTCCATCATCGCCACGGCAAATATGACCGGGATCGTGACCGCCATGATCCTGACCAGCACGATCGACCCTGCGGTGCCGCCTCCCGGAGCTTTTGGGTTGGTCATCCTGGCTATCGCCGCCGGACTGGCCACCGCTTTGGTTATCGGCCTGATCAACGGCGTTCTGATTGCGGGGCTCAACGTGTCGCCGATTCTAGCCACACTCGGAATGATGACCTTGATCAACGGCTTGACGATCGTGATTACCAAGGGTTACGTGATTTCCGGACTGCCCAATGCAGTGCGGTTCATCGGAAACGGAACCATAGCAGGCATACCCTTTTGTACGATCGTCTTCGCCCTCTGCGCCTTTGCCCTGGCCATCGTCTTGAACCGGACCCCCCTCGGCTTCAACATCTATATGCTTGGTTCAAACCCGACTGCCAGCTATTTCTCCGGCGTCAGTAATCGGGCGGTTTTGTACAAGACCTATCTGCTGTCGAGTCTGTACGCCGGTATCGCCGCGCTTATCATGATCTCTCGGTTCAACTCGGCCAAGGCAGGATATGGGGAATCCTACCTTTTGGTCACAGTTCTTGCTTCGGTCTTGGGGGGAACCAGCGCCTCCGGCGGTTTCGGAAGAGTGGCCGGTATTGTCATGGCTCTGATTATTCTGCAGATCGTCTCCAGCGGATTCAATCTGCTGAGGATCAGCTCATTTATGACGATTGCGATCTGGGGAATCATCATCATCGTGGTCATGGTTGTAAACTTCATCAGCACCACCATGCAGGAACGACGGACAGCATAAGCACTTTGATAGGAGAGAGAAGATGCCTGTAAAGATAAAAGAGGAATTGAAGGAACTGGTCGTTGTCGGCGGTGTAACCATGGTCAAGCAGCGCCTGACCGTGGGTACCTGGGGCAACATCAGCATCCGGGACCGGGAGACCGGTTTGATCTACATCAGTCCGAGCGGCGTGGAGTATGAGGACATCCGCACCCGGGATGTGGTGGTGTTGAACGAGAATCTCGAAGTGGTCGATGGTACGGCGGTTCCATCGATTGAAAAGGCCATGCACGCGGCTGTCTACAAAGCCCGCACCGATATCGGTGCGGTGATCCACACGCACCCGATCTATTCCAGCGTCCTGGGAGTGAATCACATGGAGCTGCCCGGCATCAGCGAGGACTTCGTTCAGATCGTAGGTGAGAAAATCGTCTGCTCCGAATATGCTCTTCCCGGAACTCCGAAGTTGGCCGAAAACGTGATCCGGGCTCTGGGCAAAGAAAGAAACGCGGTGCTGCTCCCCAACCACGGAACCCTCTGTGCCGGAAGAGATTTGAGGGAAGTCCTCAAGGTCAGTTATGTCGTAGAGAAGACCGCCCAGGTGTACATCATGGCCATGAGCATCGGAACCCCGCAGTTGATATCCGAGGAGGATATTCGAGAGATGCGCTTGTTCGCCCGGACCATGTACGGCCAGAAACCCAAAACTGCAACGGCCTAGACTTCCACAGGCGAGGTGTAAAAACCATGAGTATCATCCTGAGCATCGATCTGGGCACGACCGGCCTGAAGGTCGGCCTGGTAAAAATCGACGGACGTTTAGAGGCTTCGGCGAGCAAAGAATATTCCATCGACACTCCTGAAGCGGGCTACGCCGAACAGGATCCTGAAAAGTGGTGGCAGGCCCTCATAACCTGCTGCAGATCCCTGAAAGAGTCTCATCCCGAGCTTTTTTCTCAGATCGAGGGAATCGGAATCTGCGGCCAGATGCACACCCAGGCTCATCTGGATTCCTCACTGCGGATCCTCCGCCCGGCTATTACTTGGATGGACCAACGGAGCAGCTCGATCGCCGAGGGTATCAACGATGACAAATCAACAAAAGCTGCTGTATTCGCGGAAACCCAAAACGTGGCAACGACGACCTATACGGCTACTCATCTCAAGTGGATAAAGGACAACCAACCGGGTATTTGGTCGAGAATCCGTCATGTCCTTATTGCCAAGGATTTTCTCAAATTCCGGCTCACGGGGCGGATGGTCACCGATTATTCCGACGCCAGTGGCACACTGTTATTCAACGTCAAAGAACGTTGCTGGTCGGAAACGATGTTCGACCTTTTTGATGTGCCATCGGCTTTCCTTCCCGAAGCGGAACCCTCCGATGAGATCATCGGAACCGTCACGGAGGAGGCTGCCCGGGCCACGGGCCTGCGCTCCGGTACTCCGGTGGCAAACGGCAGCGCCGACTGCTCCACCGCCGCATTGGGTGCCGGGATGGTGAAATCCGGAGAGGTCACCCTGATCATCGGCACAGCCGGAGTTGTTGCTGTATGCGCCGACAACCCCCTCCCGGACGCTCGGGATCGGACCATCTGTTGGAACTACTGTCTAAGAGATAAATGGGTGATGATGGGCATCACCCAAACGGCAGGAGAGTCCTTGAACTGGTTCCGAACAGCTTTTGATCAAAACAATCCCGCGGAGTCCAATTCCGGCGATGTTTTCGAGCAGTACAACAATGCCATCAGCGACGTCCCGGATGGCTCCGAGGGCTTGATCTTCCTGCCTTACTTGAACGGAGAACGCACTCCCTACTGGGATGCAAACGCAAGGGGCGTATTCTTTGGTATCAATCTGGCTACGCGAAAAGCTCACTTCATCAAGTCGATCATGGAAGGGGTTTCCTTCGCCCTGCGCAACTGTCTGGAAACCCTCGAGTCCCTTGGGATCGCAGTTGATCGTGTGATGGCCGTGGGAGGTGGCTTGAAGAGTGAAACCTGGCTCACTATCCTGGGCAAAATTCTGCGGAAGCCGATTCGGACCGTCGGTGTGGCGGACACGGGTCTAGTAGGCAACATGCTTATATGCACTCGTGCGCTCGGGCTGATCTCTTCGATACCGCAAACGGTCACCGACATATGCCACTACGATCGGGAAGTCTACTTCCCGGATCCCCATCCCGAATACGAGAAGCAGTACGAGCGATTTCTTAACCTGTACAAAGATCTCAAAGAACGATTCGGACAAGTTTGAATTGTACTCCGGAAACAGTCTTGTAGACAGACCCGTCATCCTTGAGCTATAACAGAGCGCATGTATCAACTCGGTCGGGAAGCCAATTGCTGACCCAAAAACTGCGCAGGTACTTCCGTACATTCTTCGGTTCTATCCTGCCGCTGTTCGTTCTGGCCCACTTCACCCATCACGTGATCACCGCGATCGCCGCACCGCTGCTGCCGCTGATCCGCACCAGCTTCTCCTTGAGCTATACCCAGTCGGGGTTGCTGCTTTCGGCCTTCACCGTCGCCTACGGCGTGGGCCATCTGCCCGCCGGCTGGCTAAGCGACCGGATCAGTCCTGTGCTGATGATCTTCGTCGGGATCGCCGGTATCGCGATTGCCGGGTTTATTTTCGGCTTGGCACCCACCTTTTCGATGCTGGTTGCGGCCAATGCATTGATGGGGATCGCCGGAAGCGGCTACCACCCGGCGGCGAGCTACCTGATCGCCCGGGTAGCCAGACCGGAACAGCGCGGCAGCGCCCTCGGGGTGCATGTTATCGGCGGAAGCGCCAGCGCCTTCCTGGCGCCCCTGATCGCCGGAGGAATCGCCGTTGCCCTGGGATGGCGGGACACCTACATCGCCCTGAGCGTTCCCACCCTGGTTCTGGGTGTGGCTCTGGTGCTGCTGCTGCAGAGAGCCGCTGTCAAGCGCGGAGTCTCTAAAACGGAAGTGCGTGCGGCGAAAGAGAAGAGGCGGGGTCCTCGTTTCTGGATCTGGCTGTTCTCCTTTTTGGTCCTGAGCACGCTGAGCGGGGCGTTGGTTGGATCGACTATCGGATTCGTCCCGCTGCTGCTGGTGGACTCCTACGGCATCCGGGAAGAAACCGCGGCCAGCCTGCAGGCCATCATCTTCTCCGGAGGATTCTGGGTAGCCCCGTTGGCGGGCTACCTCTCGGATCGGGTGGGAAAGCTGCGTCTGCTGTTCGGGGCCTGCGCCGTCGTGGTTCCTGCAATCTTCTTGCTTCCCAGAGTCTCCGTGGGTTTGGGCCTGTACATCCTGCTCATTGTAATTGGTGTGTTCGTTTTCATACGTATGCCCGTCTCCGAATCTTTCCTCTTCGCCCATGCTCCGGCCCGGTACCGTGCTACTCTTCTGGGGGTGTATTTCCTGGGTAGCTCCGCGGGTGGCGGCGTGTTCACCCCGCTAATCGGCTGGCTGAGCGACCGCTACGACTTCCGTTACAGCTTCGCCGTTGTCACCCTCATCATGGTGGTACTGACTGTGATCTGCGGAGCGATTCTGGCCGGCTTGCGGCAGGAGGGAAGGGTTGCTGAGACGCGCCAGGTTTCAGCGAAAACGGCGGAGAAGCCAACCGAAGGGTAGCATCGCCTCCAGGCTTCAGGGATGCACTACAGGCTTCCCGGACCATAGACACTCCGGAACCACAGCCGGGCTAACCGGGCAAATCAGCTTTCCCTCTGTATTTCGCCCCGCTTCACGAAGCTCATGATGAAGAAGGCAAGCAGGAACATGAACGCGGCGAAGATCATCAGGGAGGCGTATCCGAAGGCTTCGATCAGCAGACCGGCCAGAGGCGGGGTGGCGATGTTGGCCGCCTGGGAGAAGAAGTAGTACAGCCCGGTGTAGCCGCCGACCTTGGCCAGGGTGGCAATATCAACAACCATGGGCAGGGAATTGACGTTCACCAAAGCCCAGCCGAAACCACACGGAAAAGGTCTGTTTCTCCTTCACCGGTCTACTCGCCATGAATATGCGTTTTTGTCGGATCCCGCCTCAATTGTGCAGTTCGTTGCTCAATACGCGCTTGAGCTTGTCGACAAACTCCCTGTCCGCCATCTCGAATTTGTTGTAGTACTGGACCGTCCCAATCTGCAGCAGCAGGCCCTCGGACAGAGGGGTGCTTTTTAAATAGATGACGATGATGTTCTTGTCCGCGCTGGTGGCCAGGTTGATCTCATTGCGGACATTCCTGGATTCCACGGCCGTGGGGCTCATGAACACGATGAACTGGGAACAGCCCAGCACAGCCCTTCCCACCACCTCCGGCCATTCGTTTCCCGGCTCGATCCCTTCATCGAACCAGATGCGATAGCGGCTGGTGCTGAGCTGTTTGATGATCCGGAACACCTCTTTCATGTCCGCGTGGGAGTAGCTGACGAAGATATAGGGCATGGTGCCACGATAGGCCGGGAAGGGTGGGCGCACCGCCGGCGCCTTCGTTTCCACCCCGTGGGCGACCAACACCTTCTGCAGGGAGTCGAGCCCCGTAGCCGTTTTTTTCTTCCTCGGCTTCCCCAGTGCTTTGACCATTTTTTTTAGTACACCGGGTTTGCGTCTGGAACCGGCTGCGGCTTTTTTAGCCGTCTTTTTTTCTGCCTTTTGGGCCGCCGGCTTCGATTTTGCGGCGGGTTTGGCCGTTCGTTTCATACCGCTTTTAGCCGCGCTCTTTTTCCTGCTCTTCCGGGCTGCGGGCTTCGGGGCCCTGGTCACGGGAGTTCGCTTTGTTTTTACCACTGTCGCTTTCGTGGATTTCTTCGAACCGGCTGTCTTCTTGGACGGGCTCTTCTTCGCCGCCGTCTTCTTCACGGTTGTCGTCTTCTTGACAGGCTTGCGGGTTGTGCTCTTCTTAGCGGCGGTACTTTTTTTCGCAGCCGTAACTTTCTTTGCAGCCGGGCTCTTCTTTTTAGCGGCTGTTTTCCTACCGGAAATTGTTGCCGGGCTGCGCTTCTTCACGCTGCTCGTGCTTTTTTTCGCAGCCGTAACTCTCCTTTTTGCGGCAGCTGTGCCTTTCTTCTTTGCAGCGGGTGTGCTTTTTTTTGCGGTAGAAGCGGTGCTCCTTCCCGTGGCGGTGCCCGAAGTTTTCCTTACGGACGCGGTTTTCCTGCCCGCGGCGCTGCAGGAGCTTCTGCCGCTGCTTTTACTACCTGCAGAGGTTGTTGATTTCCGCATCTTGGTTTCTCTCCTGACTGTTCTTTACTCTATTTCCGTCTTCCTCTTGATATGGTAGATCGGGTAACTTCCGAACTCCTTGGGGAGTTTGATCTCTCCGACGTACTTACACTCCAGCGGATTATCCTGATTGGCAAGCAGAAAGGCGGCGAATTGTTCGCTGGCGTATACGTTTCCGGCCGTGGTGATCGGCTCTATGCGGGCGGCCTGATTCACGTGAGAACCGAAGAAGTTCAACCGCTTCAGCAACGGTTCCTGAGCGTAGTACACCGGTCCCACGTGAAGCCCGATGCGGATACTCAGATTTCCAGGCAGGCCGAGCTGCTCCCATTCGGTCTCCCGCACCATGTCCCGCAGCTCCATGGCATACTCCGCCGCGGAGAGCAGGTCTTCGAACACGAAACAGATCGCATCACCCCAGATGTTCTTGTAGATCGGGACAAAGGGGGAGCCTTCCAGCCGCCGAGCCAGGGTTCCGAGAAATCCTTCAATATAGCTCGGGTACTGCTCCTCCTTCAGCTTGCTGAAACCGACCAGATCGGCGAACAGTATCGCTACGATCTCCCGACCCACCTGTCCGCTGCGCTTACGAGGCGCTTTTCGCCTTCGGCGAGTCCGAGGTTTTCGTACGGACACGGGTCGGGCCACTTCTTCAATGCCGCCGGAGCTTTCACGGGACAGGAAGACCTCCCCCCTGGTGCCGGAGATCGCCGTGATCGGCATTCCCAGGGATTCCCAGATCTCGATAAAATCCGAGGTACCCCCTGTGGCTCCATTTCGCTTGCCGTCCCACACGGCGATCAGATGGGTTTCGGTTTCCAGCAGCCGGCTGCGCAGAATCGCTTTGCCCATGATCATGGTGTTGGCATAGGCGAACAGGAGGTCATCCCCGCCGTATCCTCCCCGGTTTGCCTGGCTCACCCGGGAAGCCCGCTTCAAGACACTGTCAGCCCGACGGATCCACTTTTCTCCGGCGAAGTTGACGCTGGTATCGAAGAAATCCTCGGAATCAAAGGGTAGAATCACGTTGGTTTCCCCGCCCCTGGCCTGCATGCACTCGAGAAAAATCACATCCGATCCGCAGGCCGCCGAGGAATAGCTGATCCCCGCATCCAGCCTCGCCAGAATCGTCTCGATCTGCCGCTTCACCGGTCCAACCGAGTCCACAGGAAAGCGGGGATTCTTGCGGGTTGGAGCATCGAGCATATGACCGCTGAAGGCTAGTACGGGCGGGATCTCCAGCGTGGCCAGGACGCCCTCCTCCACTTCCGTGTATCTGCTCAACAGCTTCAGCTGGCGTCGGGTACTGGCGATGCTCGAGTAGTTCTTTCCGGCGATCTTTCGTGCCAGCCCGTAGAACCTTGCCGCCTGTTCCTGTTTTCCCAGTAGGATAAACGCCTCTCCCAGGGTTGCGATGATCCAGTAATCCTTCTTGTTCTCTCCCTGCTTGAGGCTCTCACCGCAGATGCTGATTACCTTGCGGGCCATCTTGTGCGCCGTGTCGATGTCCCCCATGATCAGGCTCAAGGAGGCGGCGTTGATGCCGGAGTAATTTCCATGGGTATTGATAAAGGCTTTGAGGTAGAGATTGCGGGACTTCTTGAGCGAAGGATGATCCGGGGAACCGCCGCTGGAGTTCAGCCACATCTCCTTGTAGACCCGCCCCAGGATGCCGAGGGTCTCCTCGTCCTGGTTTCCCTGCTTGACGAGATTGCTGAGCAGATCCCGAGCATCGCTTAGATAACCGCATTTGATCTTGGACAGGCAGAACAGCTGGATCAGACGAAGGTCTCCCTGGTGATGATTCAGACCTTCCCCCAGAACATCCAGGGCAAACATGGACTGGCCGACCTTATCGGCAAGCTCCCCCAGGCGCGTGTAGAAGAAGGGATCTGTTGCCCAGACCTGCTCGTCTCGCTGATTCCACAGCACGTGGATGGCGGTACTCAGGTCACTGCGATTTTGTTCAATGTAGCCGTCAAAACTCTCTCTGTCGTCGAGAACCATTCCCCCCACCGTTTCGCGCTTACCACTATAGCGCTTTTCTGTAGAAAAATAAATGAACGAATGTTCTTGCACAGCGGCAAAAACCTGCGATATTATGATGACGCTTTTTAAACGTCAGAAGACATCGCAATCATCATCTCAGCTGCGATAAAAGACTACGAGATACCATGACGGACCAGTAACAAATGAAGCTCAAGAACTATCAAGAGGATCTAGTCCTGTACGTGGCCGATATAGTGATCAAGGATCGGCCCGACATCGAGGCCGACAAGGATCTTCTGCACGACGTTGCGGCCTACACGTTGAACCGGCTTCCCCCGCGCTACATTATGAGCGAACGGGGATTTACCCGCCTGGCCGCGGATCACTGGGTTGATTTGGACAATGAGGATGGACTTACCAGCCTGGTGGAAGTGTTGATCCTGGTGAATAAAGCCATCGATATCGTGAAGAGCCGCAGAAAGATCGGTAAACCCGCGAAAGACGCCGAACTACCGCCCGAAGAGGAAGTCCCGGATATCCGCAAGTACTGGCACAATCTGCCCTACCTGATCGGCAGGGTCTTGGACAAGAAAACCAGAAAGCCGGTGCTGGATGCCCGTGTCAGCGTCACCTTTGATGGACGGCTGGCGGAACCTGCGGAGAGGGGCTGGCTCAATCCGTACTGCACCAACGCCGCAACCAAGGGATTCTACAGCTTCCTCCCCAAACCGGTTCGATCCCGATCGAAAAGCAAGGTGTTCACCCTGGGACTGACGATCGAACATCGGGACTATCAGTCGATGATCGTTGAACGCAGGGTGGAAACGGCAGGTGAGCTGACCACCTATCAGTTTATACGCAGCGATCAGATTCTCAACCTGGAGGATAGCTACCTGGTTCCGGTAGACGCCTGAACTGCAGCGCAAACCGTAATCCCCGCCATGGACAGAGATACCCTGAAAACGATTGCCGCCTACCTTACCGTCTACATCGTTTGGGGCTCCACCTACTTCTTCATCAAGATGGCACTGGAGAGTTTCCCGCCCTATCCAATCGTGGCTCTGCGCTTTACCCTGGGCGGCACTCTTCTCCTGATCCTGGGATTGGCCTTTTCCAAAACCCGTCCTCCGCTATCGCCTGCTTCGGTCCTATCCGCAATGCTTCTCGGTTCGCTGCTGCTCTTGGGAGCCAACGGCCTGGTCACTGTAGCCGAACAGAAGGTGGACAGCTATGTCGTGGCCCTGGTTATGGCGGTTGTTCCCCTGGCCGTCGCAACCTTTGACAGATTCCTCTTTCACAAGACCATCACCTGGATACGGTTCCTCGGCATCATGGTAGGCTTCTGCGGAGTGGCCTTTCTTCTCTACGATGGCCATTCTCTTCGGGGCACTCTCAGCCGCCACACGTTGATGGTATTGGCGGCCATGCTGCTTTGGTCCTTCGGCACCAGCCTGGCCCACCGCCTGCCCCTGCCGGCTGACAGCCGCATAAACAGCGGAATCCAGATGCTCTTCGCCGGCCTGGTGTCGCTGGGTATTGCCCTGCTTTCCGGACATACCCCGGCAACGGTGTTTGCCGGAGCGAGCCTTCGTTCGCTGTTGGGCCTCTCCTACCTGGGGGTTATCGGATCTCTAGCCATCACGGCCTACGCCTACCTCCTGGTAAACGAACCTTCGATCCGCATCGTCAGCTATGCGCTGGTGAATCCCGGAATCGCAGTTTTTCTCGGATTCCTGTTTGGAAACGAAACCGCTGCTCCCTACCTGCTGGTCGGTCTTCCCCTGATTCTCATCGGCCTGGCCACCATGCTGTACGGGGAGACCCTGCTCAGGCGGCTTCAAAGCTTTTATCAATAATCCATATCGCTCGGCTATCGAGGAATTGACCGGCACTGCCTTGACCCCGGGCCGCTCGAGAAAGTTGTTCGGCTCAGCAACTTCAACGGGAAAGATGAGTTTTTTGATTTAAAAGGTCCCGGCGGTTCTTATTCGATCCCGCACAACCCCGAACCACATTTACCCAGGTCGCAACCCCCCATACCGGTGTGGCAGGCCGGCGCCGCACCGGCGCTGTGATTGACGTGGGAGGCGAAGACGCTGAACTTCTTGTCGATCCGGGAGCTCCCGCACTCCGGGCAGGCTACTTCGGTGCCCGATCGCACCAGAAGCTCGAAATCCCCGCCGCAGGCCGAGCACTTGTATTCGAATATTGGCATTTTTCTGCGTTTCCTCGCTCTGTCTTGATGGTACTCTCTAGTAGGAGGAACGTATCACCGGCGGCAAAGCACTGTCAAGATCAATTTCTCCAGCACACTTCTGTACACGGTGGTGAACTTCCAGTTAGGATGAGCTCGACTTCGAGGCCGATGTGGATAAGCGATCAATCAGAAACGTGACAGCCGGGCTACTCCTGCTCTTCGCTGCGGCAATCACCGCCTGCTCCGAGGACCCTCTGGTCTATATCACGGAAACAGGCGGAAAGTACCATCAAGACGGCTGCCGCTACCTCGAACGCTCCAGAATCCCGATATTGCTGTCCACGGCCGTTTCGATTGGCTATGAGCCGTGCGGACACTGCGATCCTCCGCCTCCGCCCTCTGGAGCCAGCCCTCCCGGCGAATCCCAAGAGCTGTACCGTCTGAACGCCGCGGGGGTGGAACAGCCCGAGGAGGCGGATCCAGCACGAATGACCCGGGCCGTGGTGGTGCGTCATGTGGACGGCGACACCGTATATGTCTCTATTCCCCGCCCGCCGAGAGGCGTCAAGAGATACGAATCGGTGCGGTTCATCGGTGTGGATACTCCGGAAACCGTACATCCCCGGAAAATCGTCGAGCGCTTCGGCAAGGAGGCAAGTGAATTCACCCGGAGTTATCTGCTCAACCAGCCCGTATTTCTGGCTTTCGACTGGGAACTGCGGGACCGTTATGACCGCCTGCTCGCCTACATCTATCTGGCTGACGGCTCCTGCTTCAACGCCATCCTGGTACGGGAAGGCTATGCCCACGCCTACACGCGCTTTCCCTTTCAGTTTCTCGAGCAATTTCGTGCACTGGAACGGGAAGCCCGGGAGCAGGCCAGGGGGCTTTGGGATTCGAAAGAATAGAAGAAAAACCTAGCAGGACCACGACAGGGACCAGTCTTTGATGAGTCCCCCGCTTCGTTTTATCATATCCCGCATCTTCTCATCCGCTTCGGCTTTGGTCCGGCCATCGGTGAGAATTACTTCCTCTTTGGAGTTCTTTCTGCGGTACTCGAAAAGCATGTTACCCCTCCCCTGGTAGCTTAAAACACTGTTACATATGTTAAGGTAAAATCAAAAATTTGTAAAGGGGATTTTAAAAAAAAATTGTGGGAAAGGCCTACCCAGGCACCGCCAGCCGGCAGACACCGGCAAAACCGCATTGTTTCAACTCTGCTGCTCCCGCAGGCGCTCCTGCTCCTGCCTCACTGTCAAAAGCCGGTTGTACTCCCGCATTGCCTTCTTGTCAGACGTTCGGTCCACCACGCTCTTCATCTGACTGATCGCCAGATCCAGCTGGCCGGTAACCTCGTAGAGTACGGCCGCATTGAAGCCGGCGGCGACATTTCCGTTTTGCTGCCAAACATCCAGGAAGATCTCCAGAGCGCTATCGTAGACCTTGCCCTTCACAAGATCGTCAGCCTGCTCCATCCGCGGGTCTTTGGTCTTGTCCCGCATCAGCGTGCGGTGCTCCCGTACCTGATAGGGAGCCAACTGTTTGGCCATCTTGGGCATGAAGTTGTCTATGAGCCTCATGTACATGTCTTCGGCGTCGGGAAGACTGCGTTTGTCCTCCAGTTCCCTGTCCGTAGAGCTCTGGCTCTCGAACGATCGGGAGGCAACCACGTTTCCGGTAGCCGTATTCACCACCTGATAGCTCATACCGACCCTGGCCATGCGCCGGATCATGGGAACGGTTACGGTCTGTTCCTGTCCCGTGTCGGCATCGGTGATCTTCCGCTCATCGGTCCACTCCTGGTCTGTGGCCTCCAGGAGGTACAGATCACCGTTCACGATGGCCTGGGCTTTCACTGCCTTGCCGATGTCTACGGCCGTCGTACTGGAGCTGATCCCGCCCTGCATGGCCTGGGCAACCTCCTGGGGACTCACCAGCTGGAAGTAACCGGTGTTGAGCAGGGTCAGGATCACCTGGGAGGTGGTGTAATCGGCCACCTTCGCCTCTACACTCAACTCCCTGGGAAGATCCAAGCCGGTGAGCTTGGAGATCGCCCATTGCAGGAGATCCTTCCCCGAGATTGTCTTGTCCTTTACCGGATAGCGGAAATCCAGCACCGCGATGACCCGGTTTCCGGACATGTTGATCTCCGCCGGCTTGGTCACGGTAACGGGTATGCTGGTTGAACAGCCGAACAGGAATCCCAGTACGAACAGAATCAAGAGCCCGTACACCACTCGTCGCATAAACCGCCCCTCCTTCCTTCGCTTATATTGTCGTCCCCGAACCCGAAAAAGAAAAGCCATCGGTGGTCAGAAATCGCAGTCGGTATGGGGCTGCGGGATCCCTTCTACGGGGTGCGCATCGGCGATCTGAAAAAAATCGTGAAAAAGGTGAAGAAGAACCACGAGCTGGCCATGCGACTGTACGCCACGGGAAACACCGACGCCATGTATTTGGCCGGCCTGATCGCCGATGAGACCCGGATGAGCAAGCAGGACCTGCAGAAGTGGATCAAGGATGCCTACTGGTACATGCTGAGCGAGGTCGCCGTGGCTGATGTAGCCGCGGAGACCCCCTATTGGAATGACCCGGCCAAGGAGTGGATGGGCTCCGAGCGGGAGATGATCGCCTGCGCCGGCTGGGGAACCTACAGCTCCGCCATCTCGATACGCCCGAACGAGGAGCTCGATTTCACGGAAATCAGCGGGCTCCTGGATGTGGTGGAGCGTTCGATTTACTCAGCGCCGAACCGGATCCGCTACGACATGAACCATTTCGTGATCTGTGTTGGAAGCTACATCCCGGAGCTGTCGGAGAAAGCCAAGAGGGTCGTTGAATCGATCGGCAAGGCCTCCGTGGACATGGCTGGCACCAAGGTTCCCTTCGCACCCGAATACATCGCCAGGGTTATAGATCGGGGCAACTTGGGGAAAAAGCGCAAGATCGCCAGGTACTGAAACACAGGGGGCATGCTCAGACCCCTGGGCATTGACTCATCCTCCCACGACCTGCCGAACGATTTCTCGCCATCGCTCCAATCTTTTCAGAAAAATACTTGCTTTATTTGGTACTGTGTATTATACTATAGTATATAATACACAGTACTGTGCAGTGTTTGGAGGAATTATGAATGTTCAATTCAAAAAGGGCGTCCTAGAGCTCTGCGTTCTCGTAGTACTGTGCCGGCGGGACTACTACGGCTACGAACTGGTGCATACCATCTCAGAGAATATCGACATCTCCGAGGGGACGATCTATCCCCTGCTGCGCCGGCTGACCAAGGAGGAGTACTTCACCACCTACCTCAGGGAATCCGAAGAAGGACCTTCCCGCAAGTACTACCAGATTACAGAGAAGGGGCAGACCTACAAGGAACAGCTGCTCACCGAATGGAACCAATTCGTGAGCAGCGTGCACAATCTCATTCGAGAGGAGGAGACGGCATGAACAAGGAACAATTCCTGAGCCAATTGAGACGTTCTCTGTCCGGAATCCCGGAGGACGAGAAGAAAGAGATCCTCTACGACTATGAGGAGCATTTCCGCAGCGGGCTGGAAAACGGACAGGAGGAAGAGGAGATCGTTCGCTCCCTCGGCAATCCCAGGGTACTGGGCAAGTCCTATCGCATCGAAAGCCTCCTGGATAAAGAAAGAGGAGGCGATCGAGCCTCGAATATCCTGCGGGCCGTGTTTGCCTCCCTCAGTCTGGGATTCTTGAACGTGATCATCACCATACCACTGTTCGCCGGACTGTTTGCGGGTCTGGCTGGGTTGTGGGCAGGGGCGGTTTCCCTGGCCGTGTCGGGGGCGGCGGTGATCGTGGGAGTCATCCTGCAACCGTTGTTTCCCGCCTTTATCAGCCTGGGAGCCCTTAGCATCCCCTTCCTGATCTTCTCAGGGCTAGGAATCAGCGCTCTGGGGCTGCTGTCCGTCATCGGCATGTGGAAGCTCAGCCAGCTGTTCTTCCGGATGACGGCCAAGTACGTGCAATTCAACGTACGAATCATCAAGAAACAGGAGGTGCGAGCATGAACAACACTTTGAAAACGATCGTATGGATTACCGCCGCTATAGCCGTGGTCTCCCTGGGCATCGCAGCCGTCCTCTTCTTCGCCACCGGCATGGTAGGACCCTGGAAATCGGGAAACGGAATCAGCGTCGACGAACAAAGATCCTTCGCTTTGAACGGATTTGATAAGATCGAGGTGCGGACCAGCAGCACCGACGTGCATATTACGGCGGGCGACGGCGATACAGTCGACATATGGCAGCGCGGCACGGTGTACACCGGTCAAGCCGATTCCATACCGGCGCTTGCAGCGGAACAAAGCGGGGAGGTCCTCGAGATCACAACCGAGCGCAAGGATGGACGGAAGTGGGTGCTGGGCTTCTTCTCCAGCGATCTGATCCTGGAGATTAAAGTACCTCAGCACTACCGGGGAGCATTGGTCGTGGACACCAGTTCCGGAGACGTGGAAATCAGCAACCAGATCCTCTCGGAGCTTTCCGTGGAGACCAGCTCCGGGGATATACGTTTGAGCTTCGTCCAGGCAGCCACCATCGAGATGGAATCATCCTCCGGCGATCAGACGGTGGATGGCATAACAGCCGAATCCTCGAGCCTCACCAGCAGCAGCGGTGAGATCCAGGTAAGGGATCTGTACGGAGGCGCCAGGGCTAAAAGCTCCTCCGGGGACATTACTCTGCGGTACAGGAAGTTCAATGCGGATCTGGAGGTGCGGAGCAGCTCCGGGGATGTCGGGCTGTATCTAACCGAATCCGCCCAGTTCCGCATGGAGGCCAGAGCCTCTTCGGGAAACATCGACTGTGCGTTTCCCGTCACCTTGAACGAAGCAAACAGCGAAATGCGCCGGAACCGTCTTTTCGGCACCGTGGGTGAGGGTGCCCACAAGGTCGTGGTGCAAACCTCATCAGGGGATATCACTATCCGCCCTTAAACAGCGCTCTGCAGCCTGCAGGGTTGCCGAAATCTTTCGAGGCCGGCATGCCGAATCTGCACCGTGGTTGGTGCACACCGTATGCCGGCTTTTTTTGGGTTCGCGCCAATCCTTCGACGCAATCCTTTTTAGTTATTTCGTTTCAAAACCACGTTCTTTCGCTCTATATCGAGGAACTCCGGCGTGATCTCGGTAACACCCGTACGGCGTTTTACCACCTGGATGTCAACGCGCTGGATGAGCTCTTCCCAGACTCCGGCCGGCTGGGGGTCGAAGATAAATCGCCCTTCGGCCGGGATGATATGCCAATCCCCACGGGCGATCTCATTGCTGAGTTGTCGCGGAGCCCAGCCGGAATAGCCCGCGTAAATCCGAAACTCCCCCTCTCCTTTGGCGATGATACGCTTGAGCAGCAGCTCATCCGAACCCAGATGGACTCCCGGAATCACCTGCCGCATTCCTTGGGGCGTATCGTTGGATCGAAACAGGAAGAGCAGGCGATTGGGAAACACCGGACCCCCGAAGTGAACGGAGTGAGCCTCCAGGCCGGCTATCTCCGGCCAGAGCTCGGCCATGGTGTGACGGGTGGGTCGATCTATGATCAATCCGAAGGCTCCCTGGGCGTCGTAGTCGATCAGAAAGACCACGGTCTGAGCGAAGTTGGGATCCTGCATGCCGCGAGCGGCGACCAGGAATGTACCGGACCGGGGCTGGCTTTGGGATTGGACCAGATGCAGTTGTTGGGTCGACGGTCGGCCAAGGTCGGGATCAGGCCGGGCTTCGCTGCTGTTCTTGACAAAACCCCCAATCCAGAGAAACAGCAAGACAATGACCGCTGCTGCCAATACGGTAGCTGGTACCAATCGGTGGAGCCAGCTGCAATCTTTCTCGGTATTCTTCGAATACACAATCACCCATCCTTGAGTCCATCATACAGGTATTCCACAACTCGGTACATGCTCCTGGACAGCTGTCTCCAGGTTGAGTAGCTATTTGTAGGCACCGCCGTTCGGGATATCTCTTGCATTTCGGACTCTGAACCTGCCCGGCCGAGGCGTTGATACCGTCACATCTGCGTACTACAATAGCGTATCATGTCCTACCAGGAGTACCAGCGGCTGCTGAAGCTGGAGAAATATCCGGAGGCGGCGCGTTTCGCCGAGCAGCAGGCCGAGGATCAGGCCGGTTCGGGCCGGGACTCGGAGGCGTTCTGGTTGACCCAGCAGGCCAGGGCCCTGAATCGCGCGGGGAAGCACGCCGCGGCTCTGGAGGCGGGCCGACGGGCCCTGGATCTGGCCCCGGAAAATCCATTCGCTGTGGTCGCGACCGCGGATGCTCTGTTCGGACTGCAGCGTCTGGAGGAAGCCCTGGGGCATTACCTGGAACTGCTCCGCAGTCCCCGGCTCCTACAGCAGGGACGGAAGGGGGTGCTGGAGTGCCTATCCGCTCTGAAACGGTGGGAGCAGCTTCTGGAGCGGCTTTCCGGATGGAGCCTTCCGGAGGAACAGGCCCTCCCCTGGCGGGTCAGAGCCTTGAGCGCCCTGGGCCGTAACCAGGAGGCCCTGGACAGCTGCCGCCGCTGGATCGAGCTTCGACCCCACTACCCGCCCGCCCTTTGGGAGGCCAGCGAGCTGGAGGTCCGGCTGGACGGTCTGGAGACGGCCCTGGAGAAGGCCGGCCGGTTGGCCCGCATCCCTTCCCTGCCCCAGGTGTACCGGGAGATCTACGCCTCCCTCTGCCGAAAGGCCGGTCGGCCCGAGGAAGCGGTGAAGGCTTACGAGACCATCGGAGCTCAAGGGGAGCAAAGCAGGATCCAGAAGAAAAAAGCCTTCACTTTAGCCAAGAGCGGCCGGGAGCTCGAAGCCCTGCCTCTTTTGGAGGAGCTGTTGAAGAGCGAGCCTGCTGACAAGTACCTGCACTCCAGCTACGCCGCCGCTTGCAGGCGGATCGGGGAACCGGAGCGGGCCATCAACTTCTACAACAAGCTGCTCACCCTGTATCCCGAAGAACGCTCGCTGTACGGACGCATCAAGGGTATGAAACGCAAACTGGAGGAACAGGGATGAGCCCGGCCGCCACAGGCAATACGATCGGGGAGCTTATCGAGGTCCCGCCCGTACGGACGGTGATCCGCCTGGAGGAGGGGCGGGAGAGCTCTGCGGAGATCGCCGGCAGCTTCGTTTTCACCTCCGAGGTCAAGGCACACCTGACCGTCATTGCGGAAGCCCTGTCCGCAGCCAGGGGCCAGGGCTACTTCCTGCAGGGGGATTTCGGGTCGGGGAAATCCCACTTCCTGGCCGCTCTCTACACCTGGCTCTCCGGCCGGGAGGGGGCCAGGCGGATGTCCGCGGACCACGAGGCCCTCGGCCGGGCCCAGGCGTCAGCGGAACGGGTGCTGCCGGTGGCGGTGTCCCTGATCGACTACCGCTCCCAGACTACCCTGGAATCGATCGTGCTGGAGGGGATCGAGCGGGCCCTGGCCGAAGCCGGCCGGGAAACACCCCTGACCCCCCTCTCGGTGTTCTTGGTTCGGCTGAAGGAGTTGCTGAAAAGCGCCGACACGGCTCGGGCTTTCCTGCGGCTGGCCGCAGACAGCGGCACTGGGGCAGCCGACAGCTCCGGAGGAACCGACGGACCATCCGGAGCCGGACCACCGACGGCAGCCCCCGCCACCGATCTCTCCGCCTGGATCACGGCCCATCCCCGGGAGGCCTACACCCTGGGCTTGCGGCTGTTCAAGGAGCAGGGATTGGAGGCGCCCCAGGGGCTGGTGGAGAACCGCAAAGACACTTTCCAGCGGGTCTACGGTGAGCTGGAGGCTGCGGGATTCTCGGGACTGATGCTTCTGATCGACGAGCTCTCCGAGTTCCTGCGCTCCAAGCCCACTACCCGGGCTCAGAATGAAGACGCCCGGACCCTGCAGTTCCTGGGGGAGCTCAGCCAGAAGCGCCCCCTCTGGATCGTGGCCGCTGTGCAGGAGAGCGTGGAGAGCACCGGGGACTACGACGGGACGACCATCCGCAAGATCAAGGACCGCTTTCCGATAAAGCTGGCCCTGTCCACAGTGCACATCCGCGCCCTGGTCTCCGAACGTCTGGTGCGAAAGAAAGCCGGTGCCGAGGAGGTGATCCTCCGCATCTACGAAGACTACCGCAGGCAGTTCTCCACCTTCGATAGCTCCTTCGACGAGTTCCGGCAGCTGTACCCCGTGCATCCGGCCACCATCGCCCTGCTGGACGGACTGGGGGGCCTGTTCAGCCAGCACAGGGGGATCGTAGACTTCGTCTGCTCCCGCATCGCCGGAGACCCGCGGCGGGGCATCCCCTCGATCCTGGAGCGGCCTCAACGGGAGCTCCTCGGACCGGACAGCATCTTCGAGCATTTCTCCGCCCGCCTGGCGGAGTTCTCGACCTACAACATCTACCCCCGTCACATCGTGCCCCACCTGGACCGGGAGATCGACAGGGTCATCAGCGACGGGGCGGACCGGCACCTGGCCAGGAGGATCGTCCGCATGCTGGTCCTCTACAGCATTCACCCGACCGCGAAAGCCCCGACTGCGGCCAGGCTGGCCGAGCTGGCCTCCTGCAGCCTGGACGCCCCGGAGCTGAGCGCCCGTTTCGTGGCCGAAGCGCTCCTCGATCCCCTGGCCGCTTCCAGCCGTTTCCTGCGCAAGGTCCAAAACGCCGAGACCAACCCCGCTTTGTCTGTCTACGAAATCACCAGGGAGGAGGATTCCCTAAAGGTGCTGGAGGCCAGGCTCGGTCGCGTGTCGGAGGAGATATCCAAGCGCGACAGCCGGCTCCTCGGCGAACCACTCCTCCAGCTGCCCGAGTCCGACTCCTGGCCGGGAGCGGCCG
>Ga0307442_1000401_pt1 | contig 20885 bp, 16 predicted proteins | sample SalMarWE160430MG_FD_202143 | JGI IMG/M metagenome (GOLD analysis project Ga0307442, IMG submission 202143) | Salt marsh sediment microbial communities from the Plum Island Ecosystem LTER, Massachusetts, United States - WE1604-30 | ecosystem: Environmental > Aquatic > Marine > Intertidal zone >...
TGACCGAAATAAAGCCAGTTGGGGCCCGGCGCCTTGGTCGCGATGCGCTCCTGCAGGAAGGCGCGGAACGGCGCGACGCCGGTGCCCGGCCCGATCATGATGATCGGCTTGTTGGGATCGGCGGGCAGCGCGAAATGCTGCGCTTTCTGCACGTAGACCCTGAGCTTGTCGCCGGATTTGACGCGGCCGGCGAGGAAAGTCGAGGCGACGCCGAGCCGCGTGCGGTCATTCACCTTGTAACGCACCGCATCGACCGTAAGCGAGACGCGTCCCGGGTTGCTCTTCAGCGACGACGAGATCGAATAGACCCGCGGCTGCAAGGGATCGAGCGCCTCGATGAAGGCTTCCGGGTCGGGGCGGATGCCGGCGAATTTCTGCAAGGCGGCGAGCAAGTCGAGCACGGCGGTGTCGCCGTCGGGGTCGCGGCCTTCGGCCAATGCCTTGGCTTTCTGCCGGCGCTCGCCGCCGGTGATGTAGGAAATAAGCTGGAACAGCATGTCGGGCGCCGGCGACAGCGAAACGCCGTCCGTCAGGACTTCGCGCAGCGTGCGCCCGCCAATGGGGAAATCCGGCGGCGCCTCGAGCGCCTGGAGCACGGCGTCGACCAAGCCGGGATCGTTGGCCGGGAACACGCCAAAGGAGTCGCCAACCTCGTAATCGAGTCCGCATTCGGCAAGATCGATTTCGACGTGCCAGGTTTCCTTCTCAGAGCCTTCCTTGTTGAGCCGGTAACGCGACAGCAGCGTGGCGGTGATCGGATTGTCGCGCGAGCGGCCGGGCGCGGCGAGCGGCGCGGGTGCTACCTCTTCAGTCGCGGCATCGGTTTTGGGCGCGCCGCTCTCCAGCTCCTGATAAAGCTGCTTGAGCATGCGCGCGGTTTCCTTGCCGCCCGGCACGCACAGGTTCAGTCGCTTTTCCTTCTTGCTGAACAGGACGTCGGCGTAGTCCTTGCAGTTGTAGCCGCACTGGCCGCAGTCCTGCTGCGCCATGGCCGCCATCATGCGGCGCGGCAGCGGGCGGCCTTCGGCGAGCTTCATGCGCTCGGACAGCGGGGTCGCCGGATCGTGCCAGGGCGCGCCGTCGTCGATCTCCTCCGGCGCCTCGTCCGGCGCATCGATCAGGCCGGGCAAGAGCTTGGCAACGTCCTGCTTGGACAGCGGCGTCACGCCGCCTTCCAGCCCGAACACGCCGGCGAACAGGCCGTCGAGCCAGGCGCGCTGCTGCGGCGTGAACGGCGCGGTTTCCGGCAGGAAGGAAGGGAGCGGCGTGATGCTCATACGGCCTCCGCTTCGGCCATCGTCTTCAGCGCGTCGATCTCGTGGCGGCGGGCAAAATCAATGAAGCGCTCGTCCTTGGAGGCGCGATGCGCGATATAGGCCTTGAGGATGCGCTCGACGGTTTGCGGCGCGTCCTCGGCCTTGACGTCGCGGAAAAGCTCACGCCCGAGCGCGGCGAAGGGACCGAAGCCCCCGCCGACCAGCACGTGATAGCCCTCGACCGGATCGGCCTCCTCGCTTTCCTGCACCTTGCAGGCGAGCAGACCGATTTCGCTGATGAAGTGCTGCGCACAGGAGTGTTGGCAGCCGGTAAGGTGAATGTTGACCGGCGTGTCGAGCGTCACGCGCGTTTCGCACCAGGCCGCGATCTCCTCAGCGTGGCGCTTGGTGTCGGAGGCGGCGAACCTACAGCCGATGTCGCCGGTGCAGGCGACCAGCCCGTTGCGGATCGCATTGGCCTCGATGCTGAGGCCGAGCGCCTCAATCTTCTTCCGCGCGCCTTCCAACTTGTCGGTCGGCACGCCGGAGATCAGCAAGTTTTGCCACACTGTAAGCCTGATATCGCCATCGCCGAAATCCTGCGCGACGGCCGCGAGACCCGTCACCTGTTTCACCGTCAGGCGCCCGACCGACACCGTGACACCGATCCAGTTGAGCCCCTCCTGCTTCTGCGGATGAATGCCGATATGGGCGTCGCGCTCGAAGATCGGTCGAGGCTTAAGCGCGCCCGGCACGGCGCGATCGAGCTTGCGGCCGAGCTTTTCCTCCATGAGAGCGAGCACCTGCTCGACGCCCATCTTATCGATCACGTATTTGAGCCGCCCCTTGGTGCGGTCGCTGCGGTTGCCGTGGTCGATGAACACGCGCACCACCGCGTCGGCCACTTTGCAGGCGTCGGCCGGTTTCACCAGCGCGCCGGTGTCGAGCGCGAAGGCCTGATGGCCGGTGAGGCCGCCGAGGCCGAGCCGGAACCAGACGCCGGGTTCAAGCCCGAACCCGCCGTTCACCTGCACCGCCTGGAAGCCGATGTCGTTGGTGTCCTCCAGCACCGGCACAATGCCGGCGCCCTCGAAAGCGACGTTGAATTTGCGCGGCAGCCCGTAGAGCGAACGGTCGTTGAGGATGTGGAAGTGCCACTCGCGCGCGTAAGGCCTGGTGTCGATCAGTTCCTGGGGATCGATGCCGGCGGTCGGCGTGCCGGTGACGTTGCGGATATTGTCGGCGCCGGAACCGCGCGAAGTCAGGCCCAAGTCCTGCACCGCCTCGAGCATGGCGACGGCGTTCTTAGCCTCGACCTCGCGGATCTGGATATTGGCGCGCGTGGTCACGTGCGCGTAACCGCCGCCATAGCGCTCGGCGAGATCGGCGAGGCCGGCGAATTGCGCGGCCTTGAGAATGCCGTTCGGAATCCTCAAGCGGCACATATACGAGTTCTGGTTCGGCGCCACATAGAAGAGGCCGAAGAAGCGCCAGCGGAAATTGTCGGGCGGCTTGGGATACTCGCCCTTGGCGGAAAGCTCCTTCAGCCGGCCATAAGTGTCGAATGGATTCTGTTCGCGCTTGAACTTCTCCGGATCGGACAGCTTGCCGCCGGCGGCCAGCACGCGGTCTTGCGCCTTCAGCGCCGCCGCGTCGGGGCCGACCGGCTCAGCCGCAGAGGCCCCGGCGGGTGCCGCGCCGGCGCCCGCCAGTCCCTTGGCCGTCTTGGCGATCTGCAGGCCGGCAACGAACCCTTCGAGATAACGTTTCTGCTCGGGTTCGAAATCGCCGGTTGCCGCTTCGCCTGCCAGCGTGCCGCCGGCTTCCGTCGTCATCCGTTTGCCACCTGGCTGCGCCCATCCAAGCACTATCTCGCAACGACCATGCCAAACCTTAAGTGTTTGATATCATGATATTTCCTGCAGTCTCCAAAAGTCGCTGCATTCAAATTGGTCACGAGCGACGGGATTTTGTGCAGCGCGAAAACGCAAGCGAATCGATCCGCGTCTGGCGAATGAACGACCTCGTCAACGCCAACCGAGGAAGCAGGCATTTCTTCGCCGAATGCATAGCGCGCGCGTGATCGCGCGTGGCCGCGTCCGCAATTGGCATGCCGATTGCTGAGGACCTCTTCGAGGCAGCAACGAACGCAAAAGGAGGTCCCGTGTCTTATCTCGTCCCTTCGGAATTCGTCACCAAGATGATCGACGCCGGCGAATCGAAAATCTTCATGTCGACCAGAGACACGATCGTCCGCGCCTTTATGGCCGGCGCCATTCTGGCCTTGGCGGCCTGGTTCGCGGTCACGATCAACGTGAAGACCGGCCAGCCGATTGTCGGCGCGGTTCTGTTCCCGGTCGGATTTTGTATGCTGATCCTCTTGGGCTTCGATCTGTTGACCGGCGTGTTCATGCTCACCCCCTTGGCCTGGCTCGACAAGCGGCCAGGCGTCACGATCATGGGCATCCTGAGGAACTGGGGCCTGGTCTTTCTCGGCAACTTCGCCGGCGCTCTCACCGTCGCCTTTTTCATGGCATTTACGACGACGTTCGGCTTCACGCAGCCGCCGGACAAGGTGGGCACCGTGATCGGTAACATCGGCGAGGCGCGCACGCTAGGCTATGCCGCGCACGGCGCCATGGGCATGGTCACGCTCTTCATGCGCGGCATGCTGTGCAACTGGATGGTGTCGACCGGCGTGGTCGGGGCCATGATCTCGACGACTGTGCCGGGCAAAATCCTGGCGATGTGGATGCCGATCCTGGTGTTCTTCTACATGGTCTTCGAACATTCCGTCGTGAACATGTTCCTGTTCCCGTCGGGTCTGATGCTGCACGCACCGTTCTCGATCATGGACTACTTCATCTGGAACGAGATCCCGACCGTGCTCGGCAACCTGGTCGGCGGTCTGGCGTTCACCGGGCTCACCCTGTACGCGACCCACTTGAAAACCGCGCCCAAGCGCGCCACCCTCAAGCAGGTCGCCTAACAAGACCCGCTCGTGTAGAGAGAGAGCCTCAACCCCGAAAAGGGTTGGGGTTCTTTTCTTTGGTCCGCCGCATGGCAAAGCTCGCGATCTCGCTCGGACAATATTCCGACAAGGGCCGCAAGGAGGCCAACCAAGACTTTCACGGCGCCTTGATCCCGGAAGGGCCGCTGTTGAGCTTGAAGGGCATCGCCATCGTCCTGGCGGACGGGATCAGCTCCAGCGAGGTCAGCGCAATCGCCAGCGAGTCGGCGGTCAAAAGCTTTCTGACCGATTACTACTGCACGTCGGACTCGTGGTCCGTCAAAACCTCGGCGCAGCGCGTTATCGCGGCGACCAATTCCTGGCTGCACGCGCAAACCAGGCAAAGCCAATATCTCTACGACCGGGACAAAGGCTACGTGTGCACGCTGAGCGCGATGGTCATCAAATCGACCACCGCGCACATTTTTCATATCGGCGACGCCCGCATCTACCGGATCGCGGGAAACACCCTCGAACAACTTACCGAAGATCATCGGATCATCGTCTCTTCGGAGCAGAGCTATCTTGGCCGCGCCCTGGGCGTGAATCCGCAGATCGAGATCGACTATCGGTCGCTCCCGGTCGAAAAAGGCGACACCTTCATTCTCGCGACCGATGGCGTTTACGAGCACGTCAGCGCACGCTTTATCATCGACACGCTTGGTCACGGCGGCAATGATCTGGACAGTGTCGCCAGGACCATCGGCGAGGAGGCGTTCCGGCAAGGCAGCCGCGATAACCTGACCGTGCAGGTTGTCCGCATCGACGAATTGCCGGTCAGTGAGGCGAGCGACATCATCGGGCCTGAGGCCGACCTGCCGTGTCCTCCCCTGTGGGAAGCGCGAACGTTCGTCGACGGTTATCAGATCGTCAGGGAAATCCACGCCAGCAGCCGAAGCCACATCTATTTGGCTGTCGACACGGCGAACGGCGCCCGGGTTGCTATCAAGACGCCGTCGATCGACTTGGGCAACGACCGGGTCTATCTGCAGCGATTCAGAATGGAAGAATGGATCGCGCGGCGCATCAACAGCGCGCACGTCTTGAAACCGCTCATCCCATCGAGAAAGCGCAGCTATTTGTACATCGTAACCGAGTATATCGAAGGGCAAACGCTGACGCAGTGGATGATCGACAACCCGGCGCCAAACCTGGAAACCGCGCGCGACATTGTCGAGCAAATCGCCAAAGGCCTACAGGCGTTCCACCGGATGGAGATGCTGCATCAGGACCTGAGACCCGAGAACGTAATGATCGACGGAACCGGCACCGCGAAGATCATCGATTTCGGCTCGACGCGCATTGCCGGCATCGCCGACGACACGGATCTTGTTATCGGCAATGAAATTCTGGGAACCGTGCAATACACAGCGCCGGAATATTTCCTGGGCGAAGGCGGGACGACTGGCTCCGACATTTTTTCCCTCGGGGTCATCGCCTATCAGATGCTGACCGGGCGGCTGCCCTATGGCGCTCAAGCCGCAAAAGCGCGAACGCGATCGCAGCAGCGGAAATTGCGATACAAATCGGCGCTCGACGACCAGCGCGCCATCCCGGCTTGGATCGACGGCGCACTGAAGAAAGCCGTAAATCCGGACCCGTACCAGCGGTACACCGAACTGTCCGAGTTTATGCTCGACCTTCGCCATCCCAACAAAAACTTTCTGCAAACATCGCAGTCGCCGCTGATGGAGCGGAATCCGCTGTTGTTTTGGAAAGGCCTGACGGCGGTTCTCGTGCTCATTATTCTGGTCTTGCTTTTCCGCCAGCACACGGGTCACTGAGATACCGGCGCAGCGGCGCGGGCGCGCACATTGGCGTGGAAGTCGCGGCCGTTGCCGGTGGCCGCCACAAAACCGGCACGGATACAGAAATCGCCGAAGCGCTCGCCCTTCTAAGATGGGATCGAGCGCGACGACGATGCCGGACTGCGCCATGGCCGATGCGTGCTCGACGCCGGCCGGAGCGCTCGCCAGCCAGGCGCGCTGCGCCCGGCTCGCCGGGCCGACCACGCGGTTGAGCAATTCGACGTCTTCTTCCGAGAACGGCGGGGTTTTCGGTATGACGGCAAAGGAGGAGTCGAAATGCCGCTAAAGAGACGGTTCTTCTGGCAAACGGCAATAACACACGGAAAATAAGAAGAAATTTGCTGTTTTGGTCTAGGTGGGCACAACAATTTCCCTCGGCCCGGATTGCCGGAGAAGCCCAAACCTGTGGAAGGGCCGCTCGCGCCGCTCCGCCGCCGCCGCGATGCGTCTAGATTGCGCCGAGCATGACCAGTCTGGCCTACCGCAAGCGCTTGCGCGCGCTGCTGACGCCCGCCGAGCACCGCGTGTTCGCGCGCCTCGACACGCCGCAGAAGATCCAGACCTTTATCGAAAAGATACCGCCCAATTTCGAGCTCAAGGGCGACACCGCGATGTCGCCGCGCAGCATGTTGAAGGCCGGCACCTGCCATTGCTCGGAAGCCGCAGTGTTCGCCGCCGCCGCGCTCGCCTATCACGGCAAGCGCGCGTGGCTGATGGATATCCGCGCGCTGCCGAGCGACAAGGATCACATCGTCACGCTGTTCAAGGAGCGCGGCTTATGGGGCGCCATCAGCAAGACCAACCACGCGGTGCTGCGCTGGCGCGATCCGATCTATCGCTCAGCGCGCGAGCTGGCGATGACCTACGCGCATGAATACAATCTAGATGGCGGCAAAAAGTCGATGCTGTCCTTTTCGCGGCCGTTCTCGCTCACGCGCTACGCGCCGAAGCGCTGGGTGATTGCGCCCGACGATCTCGATTGGCTGATGTACGCGCTCGACCTCGCGCCGCATGTGCCGGTGGCGCCGGCACGCGCTTTAAGCAAGCGCCGGCGCATGACCCGGGTCGAACTGAAATCGCAGGACGTGACCGAATGGCCGGTGCCGGCCGCGCGCCGGGTCAAGCGCACCAAGTAGCGCCGACAATTTACGCGGTCGCCGGCCCCGGCTATACCGGCGGCGACATCGTTGAGCCGGTGTCGATCAATGGCGAACTGGCGGTCGAGGGCAGCGAAACCCGGGTCTGGGCGCCGCGATAAGGACAACCCCGACAAGATCCACGCCCACGCCATTCCGGCAGCAATCATTGCCAAATTTGGCTGATTTATCGCCCCCTGCGCTAAATCGTTCCAGCCATTCCCAGGTTTGGGCCTGGGGCGGCCTGCCCTGCTGTGTCGTACTCTCGACAACAACGAAGCGCGATTCAAAAATTCGCGCCGCAGAGGGAAGAAACGCTTGGCCCAGCTGCTTGAGTTCACGCTCAACGGCCGCGACCGCGCCGACGCGGTCGCGGACAATATCTTGCTGCTCGATTTCCTGCGCGAGCAGATCGGGCTGACCGGCACCAAGACCGGCTGCGATGGCGGCGAATGCGGCGCCTGCACCGTGCTGATAGACGACAAGCCGGCGCTCTCCTGCCTCACGATTGCCGCGACGGTGCAGGGCAAGCGCGTCGACACCGTCGAATCGCTCGGGCACGACGGACAGTTGTCTGCCGTGCAGCGCGGCTTCCACGAAAAACTCGGATCACAATGCGGCTATTGCACCCCCGGCTTCATCATGGCCTCGGCCGGGCTGCTGCGGAAGAATCCGAATCCGAACGATGAGGAAATCCTCGCGGCGCTCGGCAGCAATATCTGCCGCTGCACCGGCTACGTGAAAATCATCGAAGCGGTGAAATACGCTGCGGCGCTCAATGCGCAGGGGGTGAGCCCATGAGCGCTCTCTCCCGTTCGTCCCCGCGAAAGCGGGGATCCAGGGCCAAAAAACTGGATGCCCGCTTCCGCGGGCACGAACGGGTTGAGGTAGCATCATGAACAAACCCGTTCCCGTCCATAACATCGGCGAATATGTGCCGATGATCGACGGCCCGGAGAAGGTATCCGGCCGCGCCAAATACACCGCCGACATTCTCAAACCCGGCATGCTGGCGGGCCGCATCTACCGCAGCCCCTATTCGCACGGCGAAATCGTCGCAGTCGATGTATCGGAAGCGCTGAAGCTGCCCGGCGTGAAGGCGGTCGTCACTGGCGCCGACTGCGACAAGGGCTTCGGCGTGCTGCCGATCGCGCGTACGGAGTTTCCGCTGGCGCGCGACAAGGTGCGCTACCGCGGCGAGCCGGTGGCCGCGGTCGCCGCGGTCGACGACGCAACCGCGCGCGAGGCGCTGCGCCGCATCAAGTTTACCGTACGCGAACTGCCAAGCTATTGCACGACTAGGGCCGCACTGGCGCCCGACGCCGCCCCGCTGCACGAGGACAAGCCCGGCAATATCGAGCGCGACGTGCTGTTCGAACTGGGCTCGACCGAGCAGGGTTTCGCAGAAGCCGACCTGGTGCGCGAGGGCAGCTATAACTGCGCCGAGGTCTGCCAGAACCAAATGGAGATGCACGCGGCGGTCGCCGAATACGACGCGGTGCGCGAGCGCATGACCGTGCATGCCTCCACGCAAGTGCCCTATTACGCGCACCTGATGCTGTCGCAGATCCTCAACATGGAAATGTCGCGCATCCGCGTGATCAAGCCCCATGTCGGCGGCGGCTTCGGCTGCCGCACCGAGACGCTGGCGATCGAACTGATCGCGGCACTCTTGGCGCGCAAAGCGCAAGGCACCGTGCGGCTGGTGACAACGCGCGAGGAGACCTTCATCACCCACCGCGGCCGGCCGGAAACCGACATCCGGCTGAAGATCGGCATGCGTAAGGATGGCCGCATCACCGCGGTCGAATGCGACTGCGACCAGCGCGGCGGCGCGCATTCCGGCTACGGGGTGGTGACCATCCTCTATGCCGGCTCGATGCTCTACGCCATCTACGACCTGCACAACGTCAAATATGTCGGGCGCCGCGTGCTCACCAACACGCCGCCCTGCGGCGCCATGCGCGGCCACGGTACCGTCGATATCCGCTTTGCCTTCGAGAGCCTGATCGACGAGATGGCGGCGGAACTCGGCCTCGACCCATTCGCGGTGCGGCGCGCAAATTTTCTGACGGCGCCGACCTTCACCGACAACGACATGATGGTGAATTCCTACGGGTTGCCCGAATGCCTTGACTGGGTCGAGAAGCAAAGCGGCTGGCGGCAGCGCCGCGGGAAGTTGGCCAAGGGCAAGGGCCTCGGCATGGCTTGCTCGCATTACATCAGCGGCGCCTCCAAGCCGGTAAACTGGACCGGCGAGCCGCACGCTACCGTGAAGATCAAGCTCGATTTCGACGGCTCGGTGGTGGTGCTCTCGGGCGCCGCCGACATCGGCCAGGGTTCGACCACCATTCTGGCGCAGACCGTCGCCGAGGTGCTCGGCCTCGATTTGTCGCGCGTGCGCGTGGTCACCGGCGACAGTGAGGTGGTGCCGAAGGACAACGGCTCCTATTCCTCGCGCGTCACCTTCATGGTTGGCAATGCTGCGATCGATGCTGCGCGGAATCTCAAGAGCCTGCTGATCGCGGCCGCCGCGCGCAAGCTGGAAGCCAAGCCGGAAGACATCGAATGCCTGGGCGAGGTCTATCGCGCCGGCGCGCAGGACAAGGGCGCGAGTTTCGACGAGGTGGTCACCGAGGCGCTGAAGAACAGCGGCACTATCACGGTCACCGGCAATTATTCGACCCTTCCGGAATCGCAAGGCGGCAAGAAATACCGCGGCGCCGCCATCGGCGGCAGCATGGGCTATTCCTATTCAGTGCAGGTGGTGGAGGTCAGCGTCGACGAGGAGACCGGCGTGGTCAGCGTCGACAAGGTCTGGGTCGCGCATGACTGCGGCAAGGCGCTCAACCGGCTGACCGTCGAAGGCCAGGTGCAGGGCTCGGTCTGGATGGGCATGGGCCAGGCCATGAGCGAGGAAGCCGCCTATCACGACGGCCTCATGCTCACCGCCAACATGCTCGATTACCGGGTGCCGACCATCCAGGATTCACCGCCAATCGAGGTCGGCATCGTCGAGAGCATGGACCCGCACGGGCCGTTCGGCGCCAAGGAGGCGGGCGAAGGCTCGCTCGCCGCCTTCCTGCCGGCGCTCACCGCGGCAATCGCCGACGCCATCGGCATCCGCTTCAACGACCTGCCGGTGACGCCCGACCGGGTGTTCGAGGCGATCGAAAAGCGCAAGCGCGCGCTGGAGAAGCGTAAGGGCAACGGAGGCGCACAATGATTGACAGCGTCCGCACCATCCTCCGTTCGTCCCCGCGAAAGCGGGGACCCAAGGCCAAAGAACTGGATGCCCGCTTACGCGGGCACGAACGGAAATCTTGTTCGGAGGCTGCCTGATGGACGCGCTGCCCGATTTCCGCGTGCTCAATCCGACGACGCTCAACGAAGCGCTGGCCGCGCGCGCTCAGCATCCCGACAGCAAGCCGCTCGGCGGCGGCACCGATCTGGTGGTGAACATCCGGCGCGGCATCGTGGCGCCACCGGTGCTGATCGACATGAATCGCGTGCAGGAACTGTACGTCATCAAAGCCGACAAAAAAACCATCGAAATCGGCGCCTCCGTCCGCCTGAGCGATTTGGCCGAGCATGCAGGCGTGAGCAAGCATTACCCGGTGGTGACGCAAGCGGCATCGCACATCGCCGGGCCAACCCAGCGCAACATGGGCACGGTCGGCGGCAATCTCTGCCTCGACACCCGCTGCATTTATTACAATCAGAGCGAATGGTGGCGTGAGGCCAATGACCATTGTCTGAAGACCACCGGTACCGTCTGCCACGTGGCGCCGAAGAGCCGCGGCGTCTGCTTTGCGACCTTCAGCGGCGATCTCGCGCCGGCACTGCTGACGCTTGGCGCGGAAGTCGACATCGCGGGACCCAACGGCCGCCGCACTATCCCGCTCGAAAGGCTCTATATTGGCTTTGCGCGCCAAGACGTGCCGGTGACCGAAAGCCAAGGCGACGGCAAGTTCTATCTGTCGCTGCGGCCGGGCGAGATCGTCACCGCTGTGCGCGCGAAAAACACGCCCGGCCTGCGCTCCGCCTACGACAAGATCCGCATCCGCCGCTCGATCGAATATCCGGTGGCCGGCGTCGCGGTCGCGCTGCGGCGCGAGGGTGTCCGGCTCACCGACCTGCGCATAGCATTCACCGGCACCAATCCGCGCCCCGTTCTGCTCGCGGGCACGGCCGAGCTTTGCGGCGGGCCGCTCGACGAACGCGTGATCAAGGGCCTGGACGCGCTGGTGCGCGACCAGATCATGCCGATGAAGACCACCTTCACGCCCGGCCATTACCGCCGGCGCGTGGCCGGCGTGCTGGCGCGACGGTTGTTGATGCAGCTGTTCGAGAGTTGATGGCGAAGGGGGTCAGTGTGATAGACGACTTCACCGAGCGCCGCCCCTACAACGCCGTCAGCGATTTCGTCGACGCCCATGTCGCGCAAGGGCGCGCCGGCAAGCCCGCCTTTATCGATCCCGAGCGCACGCTCACTTACGGCGAATTACAAACGCGCAGCCAGCGCCTGGCGCACGGCTTGCGCGCGCTCGGCATCCGGCAAGAGGATCGCGTCGCGCTGCTGATGCCCGACACCGTCGACACGCCGGTGGCATTCTGGGGCACGGTGCGCGCCGGCTCGATCCCGATCCCGCTCAATACCTTCCTGCATGCCGCGCAATACGCCTATATTCTCGCCGACTCGCGCGCCACCGCGCTGATCGCGGCCGCGCCCTTGGCGCAGGCGATCTGGCCGGTGCTCGCGCAATTGCCGCATCTCGAAACCGTCATCCTGACTGGCGCCGTCGACCAGGCGAACTTCCCGGGCAGCAAGGTGCATTCGTTCGAGGATGTGATCGCGGGCGCGAACGCTACGCCGTTCACCGCCGACACCGTATCGGACGAGGTAGCGTTCTGGCTCTACACGTCCGGCTCGACCGGCGACCCCAAGGGTGTCAAGCACGTGCATACCAATCTGATGGCGACGGCGCGGCTGTTCGGCCAGGGCGTGCTCGGTATCCGCGAGGACGACGTGGTGCATTCGGCGGCCAAGCTGTTCTTCGCCTACGGGCTCGGCAACGCCATGACCTTTCCGCTGTCGGTCGGCGCCACTTCGGTGCTGTGGCCGCCGCGGCCGACACCCGACGCCGTGTTCGAGATCATGCGCCGCCACCAACCGAGCATCTTCTATGCCGTGCCCTCGCTCTACACCGCGCTGCTGGCGCACAAGGATATCGGCAAGGGCATCGGCTCTGAACGCTTGCGGGTTTGCGTATCGGCCGGCGAGGCGCTGCCGGCGCATATCGGTGAGCGCTGGCGCGACATTGTCGGTGTCGACGTGCTCGACGGCATCGGCTCCACCGAGCTGTTGCAGACGTTCCTCAGCAACCGGCCGGGCGACACCCGCTACGGCTCGACCGGCAAACCGGTGCCCGGCTACGAGGCGCGCATCGTCGACGAGAGCGGGCGCGAGCTTGCCGCCGACGAGATCGGCGAGCTGATCGTGCGCGGGCCGTCGGCGGGCGAAGGCTATTGGAACCAGCGCGCCAAGAGCCGGCGCACTTTCGCAGGCGAATGGACCTATACCGGCGACAAGTTCCGCCGCGACGCCGACGGCTACTATTACTACTGCGGGCGCACCGACGACATGTTCAAGGTGTCCGGCATGTGGGTGTCGCCGTTCGACGTCGAGGCCGCGCTGATGTCACACGCATGCGTGCTGGAGGCGGCCGTCATCGGCAAGCAGGACACCGACGGGCTGATCAAGCCGAAGGCGTTCATCGTATTGAAAAGCGGCTACACCGCCGACGAGAGCTTGCTGGAGAACCTGAAGATTCACGTCAAGGCAACCGCCGGCACCTGGAAATATCCGCGCTGGATCGAGTTGCGTGACGACCTGCCGCGCACCGCCACCGGCAAGATCCAACGCTTCAAGCTGCGCGAAGAGGATTTACGCGCGGGGCGGTGAACCTACCACTCCGTTCATTCCCGCGTAAGCGGGAATCCAGAACAGTTGACCACTGGGTCCCCGCTTTCGCGGAAACGAGCGGATGTTGATGCGGCGCGCCGGTTAAGCGTCGGCGATCTTCACGTATTCGAAGTCGCCCGGCTTGTTGTCGATGCCGACCCTGGGCGGCGCGATCCAACCGGCGAATTTGCCCGGGGTGAATTCGGGCTTCATCAGGCTCTCGATAAAATCGCGATCGGAGGACGACGGCAGCATCTCGGTTCGGCGCTTCGTCCACTCGGCGGGCGAGAGGATATTGCCGTCGACGTCGGCGTTGGTGCGCGAGAATTCGCCGATGTGGCGGTGGAACGCGACGTGCGGCAGCTTGATCTCGAACGGGATGCCGTGCTCGGCGATCACCTTGTTCCAGCGGCCGACGCCGATATTGCAGTCGACCACGTAGTCGTCGCGCAGCCGCATGTTGAGCGCCGACAGCGCGGATGCGTCTTCGTTCTGGATCTTTTCGTCGATCAGCCGCAGTACCGGATAGGTGCCGCTCTCGAGCTGGTGGTCGTCCTCAAGCCTGTCCTCGCGGTAGCGGCCTTTGAGGCCGGCATGAAAGGCGTTGGCGGCATTGGTCGAGATCTCGTTGCCGAACAAATCGAGGGTCAGTGAGAAATGCATGTTCGCCTTCTTCTGGATGGCCGGCAGGTCGATGACCCCGAGCTTGCGCACTTTGTCGATTTCGTGTGGATCGCTGATGCCCGCCTGCTTCATCGCCTCGCAGGTGCGCTGGACGATGCGGGTGACGCCGGTCTCGCCCACGAACATGTGGTGGGCTTCTTCCGTCAACATGAAGCGGCAGGTGCGCGACAGCGGATCGAAGCCGGACTGCGCCAGCGCCTCGAGCTGCATCTTGCCGTCGCGGTCGGTGAAATAGGTGAACATGAAGAACGACAGCCAGTCCGGCGTCTTCTCGTTGAAAGCGCCGAGCATGCGCGGCGTATCGGGATCGCCGGAGCGGCGCTGCAGCAAGGCTTCGGCTTCCTCACGGCCGTCGGTGCCGAAATATTTCTGCAGCAGATAGACCATCGCCCACAAATGACGCCCTTCCTCGACATTGACCTGGAACAAGTTGCGCATGTCGTAGAGCGAGGGCGCGGTCATGCCGAGATGACGCTGCTGCTCGACCGAGGCAGGTTCGGTGTCGCCCTGGATCACGATCAGGCGGCGCAGCATGGCGCGGTATTCGCCCGGCACTTCCTGCCAGGCATCCTCGCCCTTGTGGCTACCAAAGGCGATCTTGCGCTCTTCGCGCGGCGGCGCCAGTAGGACACCCCAGCGGTATTCGGGCATCTTCACATAGTCGAACTTGGCCCAGCCCTTGGGATCGACGCCGATCGCGGTGCGCAAGTAAACCAGCGCGGTCTGGAAGCCTTCCGGCCCCATGTCCATCCACCAGTCGATATAGCCGGGATGCCATTTCTCCAGCGCGCGCTTGACGCGCACGTCCTGGCCGAGCGCGACGTTGTTGGGGATCAACCCGTCGTAGTCGACCTGCGCCATGCTCATGATCAAACCCTTTCCTTGCCAAAGGTCGGCGAGACGCCGCTGCCGTAGAGCTTGAGCGCGCCCTGCTCGCCGATGGCGTTCGGCCGCTGGAAAATCCAGTTTTGCCAAGCGGTCAAACGCCCGAAAATCTTGGTCTCCATGGTCTCAGGGCCGGCGAAGCGCAGGTTGGCTTCCATGCCGGTCATGGCGTCGGGCGAGAAGCTCACGCGCTCCTCCAGCATGACGCGCAATTCGTCGTCCCAGTCGAAGTCTTCGTAAGCGATGGTGACGAGGCCGAGCGCGGCCGCCTCCTCGCCTTCGATCGGCTCGCCGATCTTGTTTTTGAGCGTGTCGACTTGCTCCGGCTCGCCGAGGAAACGCGTCTGCAGCCGCGTCAGCCCATTGCCCATCGGATAGAAGCCGAAATTGGCCTGCCCGAGCGTGATCGCAGCGGCTTTACGGTTGTCGCCCTCGCGGGTGCCGATCAGCATCAGCGAACGATCGGCGGCAAAGGCGAGCTCGGCCAGCGTGCCGGCAAAGCAGGAGCCCGGCTCGATCAGCGCGATGAAGCTCCTCGGCGTCACGTCGACGCGCTTCAAAACCCGTTTGAGGTAGTGGCGGATCTCACGCATCAGCCAGTCGCCATCGGCTTTGGCGAGAAAGTCATCGTGCGCCAGCACGCCTTGCGCATTGCCGTCGGTGCGCAGCAGCACCACGCCAATCGCGGCCTCGTTGGTACGCAGATGCAGGATGGCGTCTTCCAACTCGCGCGCCACGCTAAGCGGCCAGAATTTGGCGCCGAGCGCGTGCGCCGCCTCGACCGAGGCCGGCACGTCGTCCGATGGCCCGCGCACGGTCAGCGTGGCCAGCCCGCGCGCACGGTCGATCTCCACGTCCACAAGCGAATAGGACACGCGGTCGCCGTCGATCGTGCGGTTGAGGGGCGTCAGCGCGATGCCCTTGGCGCCGACCGGGCGGTCGGAGCGCGCGGCGATCTCGTGCGCGCGCGCGGAAACCACATCCTTCCATTTCGAATTGGGCACCACCTCATCCACCAGCCGCCAGTCCACCGCCTTGCTGCCGCGGATGCCCTCCTCGATGGAACAGAACACATCGGCGCGGTCGCGCCGCACCTTGCGCTTGTCGGTGACGCGGGTGAGCCCGCCGGTGCCGGGCAGCACAGCCAAGAGTGGCGTCTCCGGCAGCGCAACGGACGAGCGGCGGTCGTCCACCAACATGATGTGGTCGGCGGCCAGCGCCAGCTCGTAACCGCCGCCGGCGGCATTGCCGTTGATGGCACAGATGTAGATTTGCTTGGAATTGTCGCTGGCATCCTCGATGGCCAGTCGCGTCTCGTTGGTGAACTTGCAGAAGTTCACCTTTTGCCCGTGCGTTGATTTCCCGAGCATGCGGATATTGGCGCCGGCGCAGAACACATTGTCCTTGCCTGACTTGATCACCACGCAGCGCACCTCCGGGTGCTCGAAGCGCAGCCGCTGCACCGCGTCGTTCAATTCGATATCGACGCCGAGATCGTAGGAGTTGAGCTTGAGCTCGTAATCGCCGAGCCCGCCAGCCTGATCGACGTCCATGATCAGGTAGGCGACCTCGCCGTCGCATTCGATGCGCCAGTGGCGATAGCGCGATGGGTCGGTCTGGTAATCGATCATCGTCATAGGCCCGCCTCAGGCGCCGGGCGCAACGTCGCCCCGGACCCCCTCCTCACCTTTTATGCATTATTTTGCATAGCGGTAACATCTTTTCCACTCGATTACAACAAGGATAAGTATTAGCCTTGCGCTTCAGTTCCAAACGAGCCTATTGCATTGGCATTATATTGCATGTTAGCCGAGGGGGCATGAAACCCGTCCGCGCCAAGCCGCTTCCCGCCCGCGACAGCGACGCCTATCTGCGCCGCCTCGGCGAGCGCGTGCGGACCTTGCGCAACCAGCGCGGCATGTCGCGCAAGGCGCTGGCCCAACACGCGCGGGTGTCGGAGCGCTATCTCGCCCAACTTGAGGCAGGCTTAGGCAATTGCTCGATCGTGCTGCTGCGGCGGATCGCGCGCGCCATCGGCCTGCCAGTCACCCAGCTGGTGCAGGAAGGTGCCGAGCCGCCGCTCGACCGCGTCCTGCTGTCGCAATTCCTCGACCGGCTGTCGCCGCCGGCGCTCGGCGAAGCGCGCGATCTGCTGCTGCGCCACTTCGGCGAACCGTCGGAGGATTTGCGGCGCCGGCGCATCGCGCTGATCGGCCTGCGCGGCGGCGGCAAGTCAACGCTCGGCCGCCTGCTGGCGGACCGGCTCGGCGTGCCTTTCGTCGAGCTCGACCGCGAGATCGAAAAGCGCATCGGCGCTTCGCTCAGCGAAGTCTTCGAGATGTTCGGGCAAGAGACCTTCCGCCGCGCCGAGCGCGAGACGCTGGAAAGCGTGCTGCGCCAGCACCGTCATTTCGTCATGGCCACCAGCGGCAGCATCGTCACCGATCCGGGCACTATGGAATTGTTGTTGTCGTCGTGCTTCACGGTATGGGTGCGGGCGGCACCCGAAGACCATATGCGGCGGGTGATCGAGCAGGGCGACATGCGGCCGATGGCCAACAGCACCCGCGCCATGGAGGACCTCGTCGCCATTCTCAAGAGCCGCGAGCCGCGCTACGCCAAGGCGGAGGCGGCCCTCTTCACCACCGGCAAGACGCCCGAGCAGAACCTGGCGGAACTGATGCGCGTTATTCCGGCCGCCGCTAAACAGATCGCCCGCCAGCCGGTATAACGGCCAGCACAGTCGAAGGGAGCCGGCCGTCGCCGGACAAAGCGAATGAGCGAGACGATCAAGACCGACGTTCTGATTATCGGCGCGGGGCCCGTCGGCCTGTTCGCGGTGTTCGAGCTCGGCCTGCTCGACATCAAGGCACATCTGGTCGACATCCTCGACAAGGTCGGCGGCCAGTGTGCTGAGCTTTATCCGGAAAAGCCGATCTACGACATTCCCGGCATCCCCTACATCACCGGCCATGGGCTGACCGAGGCGCTGATGGCGCAGATCAAGCCGTTCAATCCGACTTTTCATCTCGGTGAGATGGTGACGACGCTGGATAAGATCGGCGAGCCGGCCTTCCGCGTCGCCACCGACGCCGGCAAGACTTTCGAGGCGAAGTGCGTGGTGATCGCCGCCGGCGGCGGCTCGTTCCAGCCCAAGCGCCCGCCGATCAACGGCATCGAGCCCTACGAAGAAAAGTCGGTGTTCTATGCCGTGCGCAAGATGGAGAACTTCCGCGACAAAAAGCTGCTGATCGTCGGCGGCGGCGACAGCGCGCTCGACTGGACGCTCAATTTGCAGCCGGTCGCCCAGCGGCTGACGCTGGTGCACCGGCGCGACGAATTCCGCGGCGCGCCCGACAGCGTCAACAAGATGCGCGAATTGGTCGCCGCAGGCCAGATGGATCTCAAAATCGGCCAGGTGAGCGAATTAGAAGGCGACGGCGGCAAGCTCGCCGCCGTCAGCATTAAGGACAAGGCGGGCGCAACCTCGCGCGTGGAAATCGATGCCATGCTGCCGTTCTTCGGCCTGACCATGAAGCTCGGCCCGGTCGCCGACTGGGGCATTGAATTGAAGGACAATTTGATCCCGGTCGACACCGGCACCTTCGAGAGCAACGTGCCCGGCCTGTTCGCCATCGGCGACATCAACACTTATCCGGGCAAGCTCAAGCTCATCCTCTCCGGCTTCCACGAGGCGGCGCTGATGGCGCAGCAGGCCTATCACTACGTCTTTCCCGACAAGAAGCTGGTGTTCCAATACACCACCTCCTCGACCAGCTTGCAGAAGAAACTCGGTGTCGCATGAGCGAGCTGCAAGACGTTTCCACCCGCACCAAAAACGAAACGATGCCGAAGATCACGTTCATCGAGCACGACGGCACCGTGCACACGGTCGAGGCCGAGATTGGCTCGACCGTGATGGAGACGGCGCTGAAGAACGACGTCACCAGCATCGTCGCCGAATGCGGCGGCGCCTGCAGTTGCGCCACCTGCCTGGTGCATGTGGACGAGAAGTGGTTCCCCGTGGTCGGCCCGCCCTCGCCGGAAGAGGAAGACATGCTCGACTTCGCCTTCGAGGTGAAGCCGACCTCGCGGCTGTCCTGCCAGATCAAGGTCACGCAAGCGCTCGACGGGCTGATCGTGCGCACGCCGAGCTATCAGGGGCGCTGAGCCGCCCTCTTCTTCCCTCTCGCCTTGCCGTGCTAAGAGCGCCGGCAAAAGCGTCATGGGGAGGACCACATGGACTTGGGTATCAAGGGCCGCCGCGCCATCGTCACCGGCGGATCGAGCGGCATCGGCTTTGCGACCGCGCGCCAGTTGCTCGAAGAAGGCGCGCGCGTGCTGATCACCGGCCGCGACGAGAACAAGCTCAATGCCGCCCGCGACGACCTCGCCAAGCGCACCGGCGGCGAGGTGCATGCCGTGGTCGCCGACATGACCAAGGAATCCGACATCGCGAAAATGGTCGAGACCGCCCGCGAGAGGCTCGGCGGCGTCGACATTCTCGTCAACAATGCCGGCACCATGTATTCTGGCCGCTTCGCCGTCCTCAAAGACGACGAGATGAAGAATCAGCTGGAGACCAAGCTGTTCGGCTTCCTGCGCGCCATCCGGGCGGTCTATCCGATGATGCAGGCGCAAAAATGGGGCCGCATCGTCAACACCATCGGCGGCGCCGGCAAGGAGCCCGACCCCTACATGTTCGGCAGCGGCATGACCAATTCGGCGCTGCTCAATCTGACCAAGTCACTGTCGGCCGAGTTCGGCGAGGACAACGTGCTGGTCAACGCCATCTGCCCGGGCTGGGTCGACACCAATCTGTGGCGCAAGAACGCGCAAGGCTTGCAGAAAGAGCTAAACGTGAAGAGCGAGGACGAGGCGCGCAAGCTTGCCGCCAAGAAGAATGCGCTTGGCCGCATGGGCAAGCCGGAAGAACTCGCCAACGCCACAGTGTTCCTGTGCTCGGAGCGGGCGAGCTACATCACCGGCGTTTCGCTCAACCTCGACGGCGGGCGACTGAAGGGGCTGTGGTGAAGTGCGACCTTGCTGCGATTCATTTTAGGCCCGCGTGGTTGGGCCGATGCGCTTAAGGAATTCCCACACGGGTACCGCGGTAATCCCGCCGACGAGGCCGCTGAGATAGCTCGGCATGTCCGTATTGAAAACGCCGCGCCAGAGCAGACCGGCGACAAAGCTCGTCAACAACATGGTCGCAAGCGTCACGCCCAATCGCTGTCAAAGCGGCATAACGTCCCTCCCTCAGGCTTGCCACCGCGCCGGACGTCACTCCTGGCTGACAAACGTCAGGTACATCAGCACCAGATAGACCACCGGAATGACGACCAGCAGGGCCAGTTCCAGCAATACCGGCGCTGGGCAGCCGACATAGAACATCTGGTAGCCGACAATAATTTCGGCGACGACGACGATAGCGATGCCGATGTACCACGGCAGCAGCCGGTTGCGTCGAACGGTCTGGCTCATAACAGGGCTCCACGATGGATCATGTGGAACCATCGCACGCCCGCCACGCGGGTCATTGACTCACGTCAAGATTCACAGACCGGCAGTCGAGCCGCGCGCTGAATTTTACAGTTTATTCCGCCGGCTCAACTTTCTCGCCCGCCACGCGGCGCACTGTCGCGCCCGCCTCGTACCAGCCGCGGGTGCTGTTGACGATCTTCACCACCGACAGCATCACCGGCACCTCGATCAGCACCCCGACCACGGTCGCCAGCGCCGCGCCCGAGTTGAAGCCGAACAGGCTGATGGCGGCGGCGACCGCCAGCTCGAAGAAGTTGCTGGCGCCGATCAGCGCCGACGGCGCCGCGACGCAATGCGCTTCGCCGGCGGCGCGATTGAGCAGGTAGGCCAGCCCGGCGTTGAAATAGACCTGGATGAGGATCGGCACCGCCAGGATCGCGATGATCAGCGGCTGTGCCAGGATTTGCTCGCCCTGGAAGCCGAACAACAGCACCAGCGTGGCCAGCAGCGCCACCAGCGACACCGGCTGCAGCGTGGACAAGAGCCGCTTGAGCGCGCCCTCCCCGCCGGCGGCAAGCGTGCTGCGCCGCACGACCTGCGCGATGATCACCGGCACGACGATGTAAAGAACGACCGAGAGCAGCAAGGTCTCCCACG
>Ga0307442_1000402_pt1 | contig 20817 bp, 20 predicted proteins | sample SalMarWE160430MG_FD_202143 | JGI IMG/M metagenome (GOLD analysis project Ga0307442, IMG submission 202143) | Salt marsh sediment microbial communities from the Plum Island Ecosystem LTER, Massachusetts, United States - WE1604-30 | ecosystem: Environmental > Aquatic > Marine > Intertidal zone >...
TGCTGAAACGCGGTTTGAATTCGCCGCTTGCGTCCTCCTGCGGCAGGCTGTTCGATGCTCTGGGCGCTGCCCTTGGCATTGCCCGCGACCGGCAGTCCTATGAGGGCCAGACCGGCGCCGAGCTGGAGGCCATGGTGGACGAGAAGACGCTGCGCAACACGGGCGAGGACCGCTATCCGATCACCATCCCCAATCTGCCGGGCGGCGGCATTCCCTATATCGAACCGCTCGGCATGTGGCGCGCCGTGCTCGGCGATCTGTTGCTCGGGACGCCCGCGCCGGTGATCGCGGCCCGTTTTCACACCTGGCTTGCCGGCTCCGTGATCGCAATGACCCAGAAGCTTGCGCGCCGGGACAGCCCGGACGGTCCGCGCTTTGCCACTGTGGCGCTGAGCGGCGGCTGTTTCCAGAACCGCATCCTTTTCGAAGAGGTCAGCCGGCAGCTCGAAGCCCACAAGTTCTGTGTGCTCAGCCATGCGCGCATTCCCGCCAATGACGGCGGCCTCGCGCTAGGGCAGGCGGCGATCGGCGCCGCGCAGCTCATCCGTGCTCAAACAGAAGGCCAAGGAAAAGCATCATGTGTCTTGGAATTCCCGGCCGCATCGTGAAGATAGAGGACGCTGCGAAGAAACTGGCAACGGTCGACGTCAGCGGCGTCAAGCGGCAGGTGAACATCGCCTGTATCGTCGATGATCGGCACCCGCCCGAGGCCTGCGTCGGCGACTGGGTGCTCATTCATGTCGGTTTCGCCATGAGCCGGATCGACGAAGACGAGGCGGCGCAGACACTGCAAATTCTGACTGAACTCGGCGAAGCGCAGGAGGAGCTCGCAGCGATGCGGCTCTCCGCAGCGGAATAGGAGACTGCCCATGTCCTCCGAAAATGATCTGCAATCGCTCTATCCGTTCCTGCACGGCAAGCAGCAGGACGCGGCCCAGCTCAATACGGCGCTTCTGCATTCGGTGGGTGAGAAAGCCAAGGACTCCCGCCAGACGAATGAGGCGTTCTTTTCCGAACAGGCGCAGATCCTGGTCGATGCCGCCAATTCCGTGGCCGATGTCTACCGCAAGGGCGGGCGGCTCTTCACCATGGGCAATGGCGGGTCGAGCTGCGATGCCTCTCACATCGCGGTGGAGTTCGTCCATCCCGTCACCGCGGGCCGCCCGGCGCTCGCGGCGATCAATCTCGTCGCCGACATTGCCATGGTGTCGGCGGTCGGCAATGATGTCGGCTTCGAGCACGTCTTCGTCCGGCAGGTCGTCGCGCAGGGAAAGGCCGGCGACGGGCTCATCGGCATTTCGACCAGCGGCAATTCGGCCAATCTGATCACGGCCTTTGCCAAGGCCAAGGAGATGGGAATGGCTACGATCGGCCTGACCGGCGGCGATGGCGGCAAGATGAAGACGTGCGGAGCGGTCGATCACTGCCTCGTCGTGCCCTCCTCCTCGATCCACCGCATTCAGGAATGCCATGTCACCGCCTACCACATCCTCTGGGATCTGGTGCATACGCTGCTCGCGGACGAACGCGGCTCGGCGGCGGGGAAGGGAGCGGCAGCATGAAATATGTCGATGAATTCCGCGACCGCGAAAAGGCGGCCGTGCTGATCAAGGAGATCGAGACGCTCGCCGCCTCGATCGAGATCACCAAGCACCGCCCGATCAACCTCATGGAGGTTTGCGGCGGCCATACGCATTCGATCTTCCGCTACGGCATCGAGGGGATGCTGCCCGACACGATCGAGCTGGTCCACGGGCCGGGCTGCCCGGTCTGCGTGTTGCCGATGGGCCGTGTGGACGACTGCATTTCGATTGCCGAACGGCCCGAGGTGATTTTCACAACCTTCGGCGACGCCATGCGCGTGCCGGGCTCGAAAAAGAGCCTCCTGCAGGCGAAAGCCGACGGCGCGGATGTGCGGATGGTCTATTCGCCGATGGATGCGCTGGCGATCGCCCGCAAGAATCCCGAGCGGGAGGTCGTCTTCTTCGGCATCGGCTTCGAAACGACCATGCCGTCAACGGCGCTCACGATCCTTCAGGCGGAGACGGAGGGCATCCGGAATTTCTCCGTCTTCTGCAATCACATCACCATCGTGCCGACGATCAAGGCCATTCTCGACAGCCCCGACCTGCATCTCGACGGCTTTCTCGGCCCCGGCCATGTCTCCATGGTGATCGGCACCTCGCCCTATCATTTCATCGCGCAATATTACAAGCGGCCGATGGTCGTCGCCGGCTTCGAGCCGCTCGACGTGCTACAATCGATCTGGATGACGCTGAAGCAGATCAAGGAAGGCCGCGCGGAGGTGGAAAACCAATATGCGCGCATCGTGCCGGATGAGGGCAACGCCGCGGCGCTGGCCGCCGTCTCGAAAGTCTACGAGCTCCGCGAATTCTTCGAATGGCGGGGGCTGGGCTCGATCGACCATTCCGGTGTGAAGGTCCGCGAGGCCTACGCGCATTACGATGCGGAGCGCAAATTCACCGTTCCGAACATCAAGATCGCCGATCCGAAGAGCTGCCAATGCGGAGAGGTGCTCAAAGGCGTCATCAAGCCCTGGCAATGCAAGGTGTTCGGCACGGCCTGCACGCCCGAGACGCCGCTCGGCGCGCTGATGGTCTCCTCGGAGGGCGCTTGCGCGGCCTATTTCCAATATGGCGGGATCAAGAAGCAGGCGGGGGCGGCATGACGGTGATCCCTTTCGCGCGGACAAGGCCGCTTGGGCGGGTCCATGTCCCGACGGTGACGCTCGCGCATGGCGGCGGCGGCAAGGCGATGCGCGATCTGATCGATGACGTGTTCGTCGCGCCTTTCGAAAATCTGACCCTTGCCCCGCTCGAAGATCAGGCCCGCATCGACCTCGATATATTCGGCGCTCTCGGCGACCGGCTAGCCTTCACGACGGATTCCTTTGTCGTCGATCCGCTGTTTTTTCCCGGTGGGGACATCGGCAAGCTCGCCGTCTACGGCACGGTCAACGATCTGGCGGTGGGCGGCGCCGTGCCGCTATTGCTCTCCTGCGCCGTCATCATCGAGGAGGGTGTCTCGATCGACCTGTTGCGGCGCGTGACCGGCTCGATGGCGGAAGCGGCAACGGCGTCGGGCGTTCAGATCGTCACCGGCGACACGAAGGTCGTGCACAAGGGCGCTTGCGACAAGCTGTTCATCACGACGACCGGCATTGGCGTCATTCGCAAGGGGCTCGATCTCGGCGCACACCAGGCACGGCCGGGCGACGCGATCCTCGTGAACGGCCTTCTGGGTGATCACGGCGCCGCCATACTCGGCGCACGAGGTGACATGGCGCTCGAAACGCCGATCGAAAGCGACTGCGCCCCGCTGCACTCGCTCGCTCAGGCCATCCTCACCGCCGCTCCGCATACGCGTCTGCTGCGCGATGCAACGCGCGGCGGCGTCGCGACCGTGCTGAACGAGATTGCCTCCTCATCGGGCGTGTCGATCGAAATCGATGAAGAGCTCACACCCATTCGCGACGAGGTGAAAGCATTCTGTGAGATCCTTGGTCTCGATCCGCTCTATCTCGCCAACGAAGGCAAGCTTGTCGCCGTCGTTCCGCCCGAGGAAGCCGACGCCGCCCTCGCGGCGATGCAGGGCCATGTCCTCGGCGAAGGTGCGCGTATCATCGGCCATGCGGGCGAAGGGGAGGACGGGCGCGTCACCATGCGCACCTGTTTCGGCGGACGCCGGATCGTCGACATGCTGGTGGGCGAACAATTGCCCCGGATCTGTTGAGGCCGATGGGATGGAAAGTTTTCTCGCGCTTGGATTTCTGATCGGGATGGGACACGCTCTGGAAGCGGATCATCTCGCGGCCATCGGGGCTATGGCTTCCAAGCGGCAGTCGCCAAAGCGGCTCATGTTTCTCGGTGCGGCTTGGGGGCTGGGGCATACGATAACGCTTTTTCTGCTTTGCTCCGCCGTCATCGTTTTTGGATTTGTGCTCACCGATCGCGCGGCCGCGACGCTTGAATTCGCTGTTGGCGCAATGCTCGTCGTTCTCGGTTTGGGTGTGCTGCGCAGGATGCATCGGGCAAAGGTGCACTTCCATGTGCATGATCACGGCGACAACCGCCGGCATATCCATGCCCATAGCCATCTGATCGCGACAGTGCCGCACGGCGAGGATCCTCACGATCACGCTCACCCGAAAGGTTTTCCCCTGAAGGCTTTACTGGTGGGTCTGGTCCATGGCGCAGCCGGATCGGCAGGCCTTCTGGCGCTCGCGCTCGCAACGTCACGGGATAGTTGGATCGCGATCTGCTACGTCCTCGCGTTCGGCATCGGTTCGCTCTTCGGCATGGCCGCCCTGACCTGCGCGGTGGCATGGCCATTTCACCGCGTGCAAAATAGCGCCACATGGCTCCATCGTGGGCTTCAGATCGGGATCGGTTGCGTCGCGATCGTGCTCGGCCTCAACGTCATGCTCGAAACGGGACGAGCGGCGTGGGGAGGCTTGTGATGCATGAGCTGGGTATCACGCAGAACATCGTTTCGATCGTGGCCGAACACGCGAAAGGCCGGCCCGTGAACCGGGTCGTCCTCGAAATCGGCGCGCTGTCGGGCATCATGACCGATGCGATCAGCTTCTGTTTCGATGTCGTCGCGAAAGGGACGCCTTTGGAGGGCGCGACGCTCGAAATCCGGTGCATCGAGGCGCGGGCGCGTTGCCGCTCCTGCGGAACCGAGTTCGTGCAAGAGGCGCTTTTCAGCCCCTGCCCCTGCGGTTCGCATGGTGTCGCGCGGCTTACCGGTGAGGAACTGAAGATCAAGGAATATGAACTCGCTTTGGCGTCCGAGGCGGCGCCGGAGCATGGTCTGGCGGCGGAGCGCTGATGCCCGTGCCGACACGAGGAGGACGACATGTGTGAGAGCTGCGGCTGTTCGGAAGGCGCAAAGGCGACGGTTGTCAATCTGATGACCGGCGCGACGACGGAAATCGCCCATGATGATGGCGCTGCGGGCCACCATCATCACGAGCATGAGCATGACCACGGCGACGGTCATCACCACCATCACCACCACGATCACAGCCATCACGGACACGGTCACACGGTCGAGCTCGGCCGGGCGATTCTCGAGAAGAACAACGAACTCGCGCAGCGCAATCGAAGCTGGTTTCAGGGGCGCGAAATCCTCGCGCTGGATTTCGTCAGCTCTCCGGGCGCGGGCAAGACGACGCTGCTCGAGCACACGATCAAGGAGCGCAGCGCAGCACATAATTTCTATGTGATCGAGGGCGACCAGGCGACAGCAAAAGACGGGGAACGGATACGCGCCGCGGGGGCGCCCGTCGTTCAGATCAATACCGGCACGGGGTGCCACCTCGACGCAGACATGGTCTCGCGGGCGGTCAAGGAGCTGAAGCCCGCCACCGGGTCGGTTCTGCTGATCGAGAATGTCGGCAATCTCGTCTGCCCCGCCATGTTCGACCTCGGCGAACAGTGCAAGATCGTCATCTTTTCCGTGACCGAGGGCGAGGACAAACCGCTCAAATATCCGCACATGTTTCTCGCGGCCGAACTGATGATCATCAACAAAACCGACCTTCTGCCGCATGTGGATTTCGATCTTGCCGTGGCGACGAGCTATGCGCGCGACATCAATCCGCAGATCGAAGTGCTGACGCTGTCCGCGCGCACGGGTGAAGGCGTGCAAGCCTGGCATGACTGGCTGGAGACCAAATGCGCGGCGATGAAGGACACCGCCTTCGCCTGAGCGACTGCAGGATCAGCTTTAGCTTAGCGGAACCACGCGAGATGCTTATTCGTCGCGCCGGACTTGATCCGGCGCCCAATTCTCTATTCCTCACGCATTGACGTTGCGGATAGGCCAAATGGCCCCGGATCTCCGCTTCGCTCCGTCCGGGGCGACGTTCATTTCCACCAAACATGATCCTGCGTTAATGAAATCTTGCGGCCCATCATCGCGTCGCCTCCTGATAAGGGAGAGAGCGGCATGGCGAGCCGTGCTAGCGCAGCGCGTAGGCACTTTTCGTCGTCGTCCCGGAAGCCCATAGGGCTATCCGGGATCCACTCGCGGTTCGGCAAGCACCGGGCCGGATGGAGAAGCAAGCAGGCCCCGGCTCGCGAACCTTTACGGTGAGCGACGCTTGTCTGGTCGCGATCAGCAAGACATCGCGGCAAGCGCTCACTTTGGGCCGGGGCGACGCAGAGTGTGTGGTTTCGCAGAGGTCTCCAACGGGGGGAGGGAGCAAAGCGAACGCTTCCACTTCAGGTGAACAAGCCTAAGGGCGGCGCGATCGAGGCGCGGCCGCGCTTCGATTTTTTTCATCACAAACGAAAACCGATTTCGCTCTGGCGTGACCAACCAGATGTGAGCCCGTGATATCCGCCGCAATGAGGTGGCGAGAAGAGGCGGGCTGGAACACTGGAGAAATCAGGAGTCACGTTATGAAGAAGAGTGGGATCATCCTGGCCGCGTCGTTCTTCTCGACAGCCCTTTTGGTCGGCGCGCTTCAAACCGGTTCGGCCAATGCTGCGCCGCCGGTTCAGCCGCAGGCGCAGATCGCAAAAATCGTGAAGGCTGACGCCGTTCAGGAAATCGGTTGGCGGAAGCGGCGCGTAAGGCGTTTCGTCAGACGGCATCTGCATCCATGGCGCTGGTGCAGGAACCATCCGGTCCGTTGTCACGGTCGTGCCTGGCGCTTTCGCCCCGGTTACGGCGTCGGCTATGCGGGAGGTGGTGCACTGTGTCACCGGCATCTGTTCTCAGTGCTTGGCATGGGACTTCACGCGCGCGTCCGCTGCGATCATCGGCACTACCGTGCCTATCGTAGCTGGGAATTTGCCCGCTGATGGGTGATGAATTCGGCTGAAAGCCCCCGCGCCCTTTCCCGCGGGGGCTTGAGCCCAGGCGACGATCAGAATACCGACCGCCGCGCAAATTCATTGGATGATTTTTCGCAAGATTTCTTCCGGACCGGATCTCCGAGGGTGGTAAACTCGACAAGGCCTTTCGAAAGTGACCGGCCATGGACCAGGCAATTGACGATCGAACTCTGATTGCTCGGATCGCTGGAGCCGACGAACACGCGATGAGGACGCTGTTCATTCGTCATCACGGCCGTGTGCTCGGTTTCGTTCGACGCCTCCTGCGCAATGAGGCGATGGCGGAGGAGATGGCCAACGAGGTTTTCCTCGAAGTCTGGCGCGGCGCGAAGAGCTTTCAGGACCGTTCGTCGGTCTCGACCTGGGTTCTGTCGATCGCGCATCATCGTTGCCTGAACGTGCTGAGGAAACGCCGTGAGGCAAGCTGGGACGAGAACGACGCCGTACAGATCGCCGACCTTCGGGACGATCCGGAGGTCGTCGCTCAGAAGGCGGACAAAGGGGAGGTGCTTCGCAAATGCTCCGACGCGCTGCCGCCGCTCTATCGCGAAGTCATCGACCTCGTTTATTACCACGAGCTGTCGATCAAAGAAGTCTGCGATGTTCTCGGGCTGCCGGCCGGGACGGTGAAAACCCGATTGTTCAAAGCGCGAAAGCGGCTCGAAGAAATGCTGAAGGAAGCAGGCGTTGACCGGGGATGGCCATGAACACGGATACCGACCAGCTCTCAGAGCGCGATGAAATCGAGATGCTGTTGCCGTGGTACGTGATCGGCAAGCTCGAGGAAGCCGATCGCCGGCGGGTCGAGGCTTATCTCGCCCGGCATCCGCAAATGCGCGAGCGGCTGGAGCTCAGCGCGGCGGAACAGAGCGAGACCGCCTTTCTCGCCGCGCCGCTGGCCGAGCCGCCGTCAGCCGCCACGGTGGATCTGTTCATGTCCGAAGTGGCGCGGCTAAAGGCGAAACAGCAGCCGGCGGGAGCAGGGGCGATGTCCCGTGTCGAAGCTCTCGGCGCCTGGATCGAGGACAATCTGATGGCGCTGCTGCTCACCCCCATGCAGTGGCAATGGGGCAGAGCGGTCGCCGCGCTTCTCATCTTCATTCAGGCCATCGCGATTTTCGCGCTCATCGTGTCGAGGCCAGCGGAAGACTACTACCCCGCCGGCGGCTCTCAGATCTCCGAGCCGGGCAGCTATGTGCTCGTCCGCTTTGCCGACGAAGCGCCGATGGCCGAGCTTGTGCAGACGATGAACGCGCTGGACATGACCATTGCGAGCGGTCCGAAGGCAGGCGGGCTGTTTACGGTGCGGATCGGGCCGAAGGAGATGAGCGAAGCGGATCGCAATCGTGCGATCGCAGCGCTTAGAGGACGGACGGATCTTGTGACCTTCGTCACAGCCAGCAAATAGACTCCGATGCATGGTGACCTTGCCCTGAGCGAGCGGAAGTGAGGCGCTATGATCAGATCAGCGAACTTTGGCTTCCTCCCCACAAAGTTGTCTGCGGGTCGACGGCTGGTGCTTCTTATTCTCGCGGCCATCATCGGATATGTGGTGATCGGTGGTGCCGAACGGGCCGGAGCGAGCCCCATTGCTTCGGCTGCAATCCAAGCCAATTTGGATGAGACCGCCGCTCAGGTGCAGCTCTTGCTCACCGGACCGAGAAGGCGCGCCCATCGGCGGAGATTCCGTCGTGGGCACGGACATAGCTTGCGCCGCCGGAACAGGCATAAGCAGGCGTACCAACGACCGAACCGCCGGCCGGATAAGGGGCCGGGTCACACACCGCACCAACAGGCGGAGAACCGTCCCGATCACAAGCCGGATCTTCCGGACCATAAGCCCGATCGCCCTGACGGCCGGCCTCAGCATGGGCCGCGCAAGCATGTCGTTTGCATCGGCGGCAGGGTTCAAAAAGGCGCATGCCGCTGCCGGCGGGCAAGCGCTCGGAAGCGGATTCGCGGAGCGGTCTTTGGCTGCGCTCCGGGCGGCAGCCGGCCGATCCTGCCGGTCCCGCCGACCGCGGTCGCCGCAGCGCCCCTTACGATACGGCTCGCATCGGACGACCGGCCGCAGATTCCGCCGAACGCGCCGCAGATTCTACCCCCGCCGCTCGCGGCGCCAGCGCCCGCGTCGGTTCTGCCCCTCTTTATGCCGGATCAGGTGCTGGCGACGGTCGATCCAGCGAGCGACGAGGCCGTCGATCAGCAGGTCGCGCAGGCCTACGGCCTCGAAATCCTCAGCCGCTCCGCGCTTGATTTGCTCAGCTCGCGGCTCGTCCTGTACCGGATCCCGGATGGCCGCACCGTTGCCGCAGTCGTCGGCACGCTCGCCGGCGATCCGCGCGTCGGCGCGCCGCAACCCAACTATCTCTATCGGCAGCAGGGCGGATCGCAGTCGCCATCCGAGGTGAGCGAAGCGGACGAGCTCCAATATGCGATCGCCAAGCTCCGCCTCCGACCGGCGCGCTCTGTGGCGAGCGGGCGCGGCATCCTCATCGCGGTGATCGACTCCGAAATCGACAGCACCCATCCCGATCTGGAAGGCGCCGTCGCGGAGAAGTTCGATGCCACCGAAGAGAAGTCCGGCAAGCCCGGCGACCATGGCACGGCAATCGCCGGGATCATTCGTGCGGGCGGGATCCTGGAAGGCGTTGCGCCGGATGCGCAGATTCTCGGTGTGAATGCCCTCTCGCCGGTCGGCGTGCGCGGATCGATGGCGGCCACGACGGCGAGCCTCCTTCGCGGCATGGATTGGGCCATCGGCAAGCAGGCGCGTGTCATCAATCTGAGCGTTGCCGGTCCCGGTGACGATCTGCTGGAGCGCGGCGTCACGACGGCGGCGGGCAAAGGCGCGATCATCGTGGCTGCGGCCGGCAATGGCGGCGCGAACGCGCCGTCAGCTTACCCGGCCGCCTATCCGGAGGTGATCGCGGCGACCGCGACCGATATTGGCGACAAGCTTTACGTCGAAGCCAACCAGGGCGCTTATGTCGAGATTGCCGCCCCGGGCGTCGATGTGCTCGCGCCGGCCTTGGACCACGCGCATCGGCTGCAATCCGGCACGTCCTTTGCGGCCGCGCATATCAGCGGGATCGTCGCGCTGATGCTCGAACGTGACCCGGAGATGACGCTCGACGAGGTTCGCGCTTCTCTCATGGGCGCGGCAAGAGATCTGGGAACGCCGGGCCGGGACGATTTGTACGGCGCCGGATGTGCGAACGCCTTTGCATCGCTCAGCCGCATGCGCGTTTCGACGACGACGCAATAGGCATCGCCCCGGCACGTTTCGCCGCCGCCGGGCCCGCTTCGTCAGGCCACGTGGACCTGGTTCCTCGCCAGGGCCGCATCGACGGTCGCGACCGTCTCGTTAATGGCAGGGTGCTCCATGCCCAGCGACCGGCCGATCAGCTGCACCAGCTTGTCGACCCGCTCGATCATGGGCTGGCCCGCCATGACGGCGCGCGCGACGGAAGACGGCTTCAGCAGGTTTTCGGCGGCCTTGGCGTATTTCTCGAAGGGCACGTGATCGGCCGGATCGGCGCCGAGCCGCCGGACGATCGCATCGACATGCTCGTAGATCGCGCGCGACATTTCGAGATCGCCATGCACCGCGTCGCGGATCGCCACCGCCCCGCCCCGCGTGATGCAGCGGTAATTACCGGTCAGCAGCATGCTCCATTTCGCGAGCGGGACGAAGAGCGACTCGTGCACCTTCAGCTTCACCGGCACGTCCTTTCCGTCGAGACGGACGGCGGCGATATCGGCCTCAAGCCTGGCCAGCATCTCATTGCACTTGGCCTTGCCGAAAGCGGCGGCCTTGAAATTGGTCGGCAGGCCGACATGCAGCACATTCGGCTTTTCCTCGGGCGGACGGAAGGCCTGCGGATCGGGCGAGCAGAGCGACATCAGCTCCGGCTGGAACCGCTCCCAGACCCGGGCATTGTTGTAGGCCAACTCCAGCCGCGACGTATCCAGCTTCGGAATCCGCTTCAGATAGGTCAGCGGCGGCATATTCATGATCGACAGGCACGGCAGGCGGGCCTCGGCGATGCGGACGAGCAGCGTCCAGATCGCGTGGACGCAATATTGCGGCTCCTGCATGGCGAGGACGACCAGATCATAGGCCGCTGGGTCCACATTCTCCGGTGCTTTGGCGTCGAGCGCGCCCGGTAGATCCGGCGAAAGAATTGCGCGGTGATGCTCCTCGCCCTTCAGCTTGATGCGCACCTCGGTGCCTTGCTCATTGATCAATTGCGCCGTCGCTTGCCGGCAGACCAGCGTCACGTCATGACCGGCCATGAGGAGCTTGGTGCCGAAAAGTGAGCCGTAGGACGCGCCAAGTATCAGGACTTTGTACCGCATTTCTCTGTTTCCACCCTTGATTGCCGATCGGAGCCGACCGGCTGCTTTCTCCATTCGGGAAAGCTAACATCACCGAGACGGATCCTCACCACTTTTCGGGTTTATGTGTTGCGTGTTGGTGCAACACCAGCTTAATATTGTAATGTTGTAAATGAACGGAATGAAGTGAACGGTGCGTAAGACCTTCGTTGGTCCGCGGCTTCGCCAATTGAGGCGGGCACGGAAACAGACCCAGGCCGAGATGGCCCGGACGCTCGGCATCAGCGCGGCCTATCTCAATCTTCTTGAGAACAACCAGCGCAGCCTGTCCGTGCAGGTCCTGATGGCGCTCTCGGACGCCTATCATGTGGACTGGCGCGATCTCGTCAAAGACGAGACCTCGAACCGGGTCGCCGATCTGCGCAATGCGCTCCAGGATCTGGCTTTCGACCAGGAAGCCCCCGATCTGCAGGAACTGCGCGCCGCGATCGACCATGCGCCGCGCCTCGTCGGTCACTTCCTCCAGCTTTACCGCAGCCACCACGCGGCTCTGGACAAGATCATGCGCCGGGGTAGCGAGCTGGCGCCGGAGGATCTGCTGGCTTCGTCACCCGAAACGATCATTCATGATTTTTTCCGCGACCATTCGAATTATTTCGACCGGCTGGAGGCCGCCGCGGAGGAATTGCGCGCCGCCGAACCCTGTGAGGCGGACGATGTCTATGCGGTCCTCAAATCCCGATTGCGCAAAGTGCACGGGATCATGGTGCGCACGCAGTCGGTCGAGGAGATGAGCCAGGCCCTGCGGGTCTACGATCAGGAGGCTTCGGTCGTCCATCTCTCGGAGGCGCTCGATCACCAGAACCGGGTGTTCCAGCTTGCGCATGTGCTGTGCCTTGTGGAGCTGCCGGACCTGCTGAGCGAGCTGACGGCGAACAGCGGCGTCACCTCGGAAAGCGGTCTCGCCCGCTGCCATGTCGAGCTGGCGAACTACTTCGCCGCCGCCTTCCTGATGCCCTATGAGGCGTTCTTCTCAACGGCCGAGCGCACGCGCTACGACATCGACCGGATCTCGGCCGCGTTCGGCGTTTCCTTCGAGCAGGTTTGCCACCGGCTGACGACCCTCCAGCGCAAGGGCGCATCTGGCGTGCCGTTCTTCTTCCTGCGCGTGGACAAGGCCGGGAACGTTACCAAGCGGTTCAACTCCACCTCGTTCAATCTGGCCGAATATGGCGGCGCGTGCCCGGTCTGGAACATCCACACGGCATTCCAGGCCCCCGGCGTCATCCTGCCGCAATTCGTCGAATTGCCGAATGGCGAGCGGTTCTTCACCATCAGCCGCACCGCCGACCGGCCGGTTTTCAGCCGGGAAACCCAGGACCACCGCCTTGCTTTGGCACTCGGATGCGAATTGAAATATGCCGACAGGATCGGTTATGCCGCCGCGTTCAATCTCGAGGACGGCCAGCTTTTCAGCCCGATCGGCATCAACTGCTATCTGTGTCCCCGCCAGGCCTGTTCGCAGCGCGCGCACCAGCCGCTCTTCGTCGAACTGCCGATCGACACGAACCGCCGCGGCAACACGCGGTATGAGAGTTGAGGATGCAGCCGTCTGACGGGTTGGCTGCTGCACTCAAAATTCGACGTTTACGGCGACGCCTTTGGCGAGGGCAATGTCCACGACCTTATCCGCTACCGCCAGATCCTGAAGCCCGACGCCGGTGCCGTCGAACAAGGTGATTTCGTCCTCACTGGAGCGACCGGGATGGTCGCCATTGATAACCTTGCCGATGGGCGTGATGTCCACTTCGGCGATCAAGCCCATGCCGGCCGCGTGCTGGCATTCACCGATCGACACGGCCTGCGCCACCTCGTCCGTGAAGAGCGTCGCGGCGGCGACCAGCTCGGCATCGACCTCCTGCTTGCCTTTGGTGTCGGTCCCCATGCAGGCCAGATGTGTACCGGCCTTCACCTGGGCGCGCTTGAGAATCGGCGCGAAGCTGGAGGTGATGGTGATGATCACGTCCGCCTCGGCGCCGAGCCGGTCCAGATCGACAGCCTCGAAGGGAAGCCCCGCTTCGCTCGCCGTTTGCTCAAGGCGCGGCAGCATCTCCGGATGGAAATTCCAGCCGATCACCTTCTCGAATGCGCGCTGCTCGAGCGCCGCGCGCATCTGGAAGGCCGACTGGAAGCCGGCCCCGACCATGCCGAGGACCTTTGCGTCCTTGCGCGCCAGATGCTTGATGGAGACGGAAGAGGCGGCGGCGGTTCTGAGCGCGGTGAGATAGTTGCCGCCGACGATTGCTTTCGGCCGGCCGGTATCGGCATCGAATAGAAAGACCGTAGACTGATGGTTCGTCAGCCCCCGGTCCTCATTGCCCGGCCAATAGCCGCCTGACTTCAGCCCCAGAACGAGGCCGGCGCGGTCGAAGCCTGACTTGAAGCCGTAGAGCGCATCGGCGTGGCCGATCGCCTCGCGGATGACGGGGAAATTATAGGCATCGCCACGCGCCATCGCGCCGAACACCGCTTCCACCGCCTCCAGAGCCTCGGCTCTGCCGATGATCTCCCGGCAGGTCTCTTCCCTCACAATGATCATGGGCTCGCCTTTGCCTTAATAGGCCTTGCCGCGGGCGGAGACCGGCCAGACCGCCTCGACCTTGCCGTTGCGCACGCCGACATACCAGTCATGCACATTGCAGGTCGGATCGCAGTGGCCCGGCACCAGCCTCAGCTTCTCATTGATCTTCAACACGCCATTCGGATCGGAGATCACGCCGTGCTCGTCGGAGCATTTGATGTATTTGACATCATCGCGCCCATAGATCACCGGCAGCCCGCTATCCACCGACTGCGCCTTGAGGCCCGCATCGCAGATCGCCTTGTCCGGCTTGGCATGGCTCATGACGCTCGTCAGGATGAACAGCGCATTTTCCCATTCGCCCTTGTCGATCCGCTTGCCTTCCTTGTCGAGGATGCGGCCATAATCGGCGTCCATGAAAGCATACGAGCCGCACTGCAACTCGTTATAGACGCCCGAATTGCCCTCGAAATAATAGCTGCCGGTGCCGCCGCCGCCGACAATGTCGCACTCCAGCCCTTCCTTCTTCAAGGCCTCGACCGCGTCCTTCACCATCGCCACGGCAATGTCGATCTTCTCCTTGCGGTCCTCATATTTGTCGAGGTGCTGCATGGCGCCCTGATAGGCCTGGAGGCCTGAGAACTTCAGCCCCGGCGCGGCGTCGATGGCCTTGGCGAGTTCCACGACTTCGGGCGTCGTGGTGACGCCGCAGCGTCCCGCGCCGCAATCGATCTCCACCAGGCACTCGATGGTGGTGCCATGCTTTTGCGCCGCAGCCGACAGATCGGCAATGTTGGCGAGGTTGTCCACGCAGACGATGGTGCGCGCTCCAAGCTTCGGGATCTGCGCCAGCCGGTCGATCTTGGCCGGGTCGCAGACCTGGTTGGAGACCAGCACGTCCTTAATGCCGCCGCGCGCGAAGACCTCCGCCTCGGACACCTTCTGGCAGCAAACGCCGCACGCGCCGCCAAGCTCCTGCTGCAGCTTCGCCACGTCCACCGATTTGTGCATCTTGCCGTGCACTCGGTGGCGGACACCCATCTCCTTGGCGAGCTGGCCCATCTTCTTGATGTTGCGTTCGAGCGCGTCGAGATCGAGGACCAGGCAAGGCGTCTGGATATCGGCCTCATCCATGCCGACCACTGCAGGGACGTCATAGCCGACCTCAAGATTGCTGAGATTTGCGGGAGCGTTCATTGTCTCGTCTCCTAAAGCGTTTTCAGGAAAAGTGGAAACCGGTTTCCGTCCGAAAACGCGACAAAATCAAAAAGATAGAGTTCGGTTCCGATTGCGTCGGAACCGAACTCGGGGTCAGGTCTTCAGCCAAGGGAGTTTGTCCAGATCGACATTGCCGCCGGTGATGATGACACCGACGCGTTTGCCGGCAAAGCGTTCGCGATTCTTGAGGATGGTCGCGAGCGGAACTGCCGACGACGCTTCCATCACGATCTTCATCCGCTGCCAGATGAGCCGCATGGCGTCGATGATTTCCTGCTCGCTGGCGGTGAGGATGTCGGTCACGTAGTTGGACACGAAATGCCAGGTCAGCTCTTTCAGCGGCACCTTCAGCCCGTCGGCCACGGTAACGGGGGCGTCATCGGCAATGATGTGGCCGGCTTTGAAACTGCGATAGGCGTCGTCGGCCTGCTCCGGCTCGGCAGCATAGATTTCGACCGAGGGCGCAATGTTCGACAGGGTGAGGCAGGTGCCGGAGACCATGCCGCCGCCGCCGATCGGCGCGATGACGGCATCGAGTTCGCCCAGATCCTCGATCATTTCCTTCGAGCACGTCCCCTGTCCGGCGATCACCCGCGGATCGTTATAGGGATGAACGAAATCCGCGCCGGTTTTGGCCTGCACTTCGGCAAACACCGCCTCGCGCGAGGACGTCGATGGCTCGCATTCGGTGATCTGTCCCCCATAGCCTATTACGGCGTCCTTCTTGGCCTGCGGCGCCGTGTGCGGCATAACCACATAGCAGGGGATACCGCGCCGGCCGGCGGCGTAGGACAGCGACAGAGCGTGATTGCCGGATGAGTGCGTGGCGACGCCGCGCTTGGCCTTTTCCTCGCTCAGACCGAAAACGGCGTTGGACGCGCCGCGCGCCTTGAACGCGCCCGCCTTCTGGAAGTTCTCGCATTTGAAGAAGAGCTGCGCGCCCGTCAGCTTGTTCATGAACGTGCTGGTCAGCACCGGCGTTCGATGAATATAGGGCTCGATCCGCTCGTGAGCGGCAAGGACGTCGTCATAAGTCGGAATTGTCAAACTTTCGGGTACGCTGGGGATGTTCATGGCGATCTTCACGCGGCTTGATTTTGAACGGTCTTGAAACTGTTGCGGTAATAGTCCTGAGCGGCGGCAACGCCCGAGCCGAGACGGATGGGCAAGCCGAGATCCGCCAGGGTCATCTCCGCCGTGGCGATGCCGCACAGCGCCATGACGTCGGTCATCGAGCCGAGATGGCCGATACGGAACACCTTGCCGGCAAGCTTGCCCAGCCCGATGCCGAAAGCGACGCCATATTTTGAGGCGGCATGGGTGGCGACCTTCGTCCCGTCGAAGCCCTGCGGCATGAGGATGGTGCTGACGGTGTCGGAATAAAGCTCCGGCTCCTGTGCGCACAATCTGAGGCTCCAGACGGAAACGGCTCTGCGCACGCCCTCCGCGATGCGGAAATGCCGGGCAAAGACATTGTCGAGCCCTTCTGCCTCCAGCATCCGGATCGACACGTCCAGCCCGCGGATCAGGTTCACCGGCGGCGTGTAGGGGAACCCGCCATTCTGGTAGGAGCGGAGCATGTCGCGGAAATCCAGAAAACAGCGCGGGCATTTCGCCGAGGCCATGGCCTCTTTCGCCTTCCGGCTGATCCCGAGGATGGCCAGACCGGCGGGCAGCATGAACCCCTTCTGCGACCCGGTGATCGCGATGTCGACGCCCCATTCGTCCATGCGGAAATCCATCGAGGCGATCGAGCTGACGCCGTCGACGAAGAGCATCGCCGGGTGGTTTGCGGCATCGAGTGCGCGGCGCACGGCGGCGACGTCGCTACGCACGCCGGTGGAAGTCTCGTTATGCGTCACGAGAACGGCGCGGATCGAATGGGCGTTGTCGGCTTTCAGCGCCTTCTCGAACTGATCCACAGGCGCGCCGCGGCCCCACTCTTCCTCGATGATCTGGACCTTGAGCCCGTGCCGGTTGCACAGATCGATCCAGCGCTCGCAGAACATGCCGTAACGGCCGGTGAGAACGGTGTCGCCGGGCGACAGGGTGTTGGTGACCGCCGCTTCCCAGGCGCCCGTGCCCGTCGCCGGGAAGATGATCGTCTCGCCGTGCTGCGTCTTGAGAATGCGTTTGACACCATCCAGAGCCGGCTTCAGCATCTCCACGAACACGGCCGAGCGGTGGTCGATCGACGGATAGTCGATGGCCCGGCGCAGCTCTTCCGGGATATTGGTCGGTCCGGGAATGAAAACCGGATTCTGCGTGGACATATATTTGTCTCCCATGATTTCCTCGACACCAGATGAGGAACTTTTGTAGAGGTTAGCTTGCGGGAAGCGGAAACACAATTTTTTTGAAATATTTTTTCAGGATCCGAAAAATTCTACTATCCCTATGGAATTCAAGGCGATATGATTTTTTCGGACTGTGAAAACATATTTTGGAAATTGCGAGGAGCTGGCTGTGGACACAGCAACCGTCAAGCATCGCGGCCGTCCCAAGGCCTTTCATGACAAGTCGCAGGACGCGATCATCCAGTCGCTCGACCGGGCGATGGAAGTGCTCAAAACGGTCGCTTCGAGCAACGGGATGTCCTTGACCAGGATCGCCGAAGCCGGGGGACAATCGGCTCCGACCTGCTACCGCATTCTCACGACGCTGAAGAAGCACCGCATCGTCGAGTTCGACGAGACGAACCAGCTTTGGCATATCGGGCTGGAGACTTTCCGGATCGGCATGAGCTTCGTCGGGCGGACCCGCATCGCCGAGCAAAGCCGCCCCGTCATGCAGCGCATCATGAGCGAGACGGGCGAGACCGCCAACCTCGCCATACTCGATCGCGGCGAGGTGATCTACATCAGCCAGGTCGAAACGCATGAGCCCATCCGCGCGTTTTTCCGCCCCGGCACGCGGGGACCCGGCCATGCGTCGGGGATCGGCAAGGCGATCATGGCATTTCTGCCGGAAGACCGGGCGCGTGCGTCGTTGCCGGACGAGCTTCCGCGCTACACCGCGAACGCGATCACCACGCGTGAGGCATTCATGGCCGAACTCGCCGCGATCCGCCGCCGCGGCTTCGCCATCGACAATGAGGAGCGAACCGAGGGCATGCGCTGCATCGCTGCGCCGGTCTTCAATGCCTATGGCGAGCCCGTGGCGGGCGTCTCGCTGTCGGGACCGTCGGTTCGCGTGAAACCGGAGCGCGATGCGGAGTTCGGCGCGCTGATCAAGCACGCCGCCGACGAGATCACCCGCACGACCGGCGGCGTCGTCAAAAGCCTTGCGAGCTGACCGTTCCAATATGCGCTGGTCGGTCGTCAGCCAAGTCATTAAAATTGCTGATGCCCAGGGGCGGAATCGAACCACCGACACGCGGATTTTCAGTACGGTGACGCTCCAGTAAAGTAAGTAATATCAATCACTTAGTCAGATGCCCGTTGCAACTTCTTCATCACAATGCTGCACAGTTCGCCACCGATCTCCGCAAAATCCCCGCATAGAATAGCACGACAGAATCTGGGCCGGTATAATTCGTGGAGCCTCGCGATCCAGAGACGTTTCCGAAGATGCAGCCGACCCTTCGTATGCAATTCCAACAGCATGACCTGAGTCAGCGCATGATGCTTGGCACCGGTTTCATTGCTGCGGCCGGGTTCGCATTCGTGCCCATTGCGGCCAATCTGCGCTTCGGTATTTCACTCGCCAGCACGCCATTCGACCGCGTCATTTACGGAACGCTTTCTATTGCAGCCGATCTCATGAAGATCGCGTTGCCATTGATGGTGGTGATGCTGTGGCGGAAAGCGAACCCGATATTTGCCGGGGCATGGGCGGCGTTTTGGCTCGCTGCAATGATATATTCGATCTCCGCAGCGCTTGGATTTGCGGCCGATACCCGCAGTTACACCGTCGCTTCGCAAGATAGCTCGATCAATAGCAGGAAAGCGTGGGCAGCGAAGATTATCCGCGTTGAAAATCGATTGAGTCGCCTCGGAACGCCCCGCCCTGAAAGGGTCGTTGAGGCGGAAATCGACAGCTTTCTCCGAACACCCGGCACTGACGACTGCAAGGTCATCAACGGTCCGGTGACAAGTGAGATCTGCCCCAAAGTTGACCGGTTGCGCAAAGAACTCGCCGCTGCGAAGGAAGCCGCGTTGCTTGAAGCGGATCTGTTAGCGGATCGAAGAGCGTTATCTAAATTGCCGCAAACCGCCGCAGTGGCGGATCCGCAGTCGGCGACACTGAACCAGATCACCGGAATTGATGAGGAAGCAGTCCGCACAATAATCGAGTCGATGATCGCGGCTCTTATCGAATTCGGGAGCGCGCTGGGCTTCACTCTTACAATCCTTGCGTCCTGCCGCTCAGATGCAGAGCAGGAAGCGAAGGCGTCAATGGAACTGGCTCAGGTGACGTCACACGCTGAAAGACGGTTGGCATCGAAGGCGGGTTATCCACTCGAAATTGCCAACATGTCCGACGATCTCGTTACGCGCTGGGCTTTGGATCGTCTGGATATCGTCAGCACGGGAATGATCCAGGCCGAGGATGCTTTCAGAGATTTTCGTGATTGGTGCGTAAGCCAGCATCTGCAGCCTCTAACGCCGCAAATGTTTGGACGGCGATTCACCAAAGTCCATGCGGGAATGGGCGGGAGAAAAGTGAGAAGAAAAGGCCGCGCCTATTATGAAGGCGCGGCTTTCCAGAACAAGTCGACATTGGCAGCGCGGTCCGCTGGGGACCAGGAGTTGGTAGCCGGCTAATGCGTCGATGCTGCTGCTGCCCTCTCATAATTTGCGGTGCGTGGAGCGGATTGCCTTAATCCCGCATTCTCCGGATGAAGCAGTAATCTGCTGCGGGTTTGTGGCGATTCAGTTGTTATGATCAATGACTTGAAGCAGATCGCGCGAGGCCGTCATGGAGAACCCAGCGGATGAATCGGTCGATGGCCCTCTTCGGCTCGATTTCGACCGGCGGCTAAAGCTTAAGTTCCATGGTTGCCGGATAACATCGGACGCCGGGCTGCTCGCCTATCGCGAGCTTGACGATGCCCTAGGTCTCAGCGCCATGGCGGGCGACGTGCTCGCCGATGGTTGGCAGAGCGTGGTTGGGCGGGTCGTGGCGCGCTATCACGGTAAAGTCTCGCGCCTCTATTTCCGTGCCGATGCCGCCTTCGCCATGCCGGGGGGGGGTACGAGTTCCTGGAAGCCGAGGGGATCAAGTATGCGATCCGGCTTCCCGCCAACCAGGTCCTCCAGGAGAAGATCGGCTATCTGCTCCGGCGCCCAGTCGGGTGGCCTCCCAACCGTGTGCGGCGTTTCCATGCCAGCTTCCGCTATCAGGCCGCGAGCGGTCCGAGGTCTTGATCCCGCGAACGATGTTCGCCGAGGTGCTGCGGCTGATCGCCGAACTCCGGCCACAGCCGCCATCAGCTATTGCCCAAACCCGCTAATGCGCGCATCATCACGCCAACGAGACTGTTCATCTGGTGGATGTCGGCTGATACCAGTTAATTTTTGTCTCCACGACATGAATAATACAAAAATAACTTGAGGACCCAATCTGCACATGTGGTCCCCGAATAGCAGACACCACGCTGTGGAGGAAAAGATCGAGACTTGCTCACTTCAACAAGGCTTGATGTGATTGCTTGGCCGTGTCGTAAAATGGTACAAATATTTTTTTTGTAAGTGCAAGAATCGGAGGCGGTAGCATGTCAAGATGGGGTGCAGTTGCTACGTTATCACTGTGTTTATACTTAGTGCCAACCGCTGTCGGGGCCACAGTGTGGGAGATGACTTTAAA
>Ga0307442_1000405_pt1 | contig 20751 bp, 20 predicted proteins | sample SalMarWE160430MG_FD_202143 | JGI IMG/M metagenome (GOLD analysis project Ga0307442, IMG submission 202143) | Salt marsh sediment microbial communities from the Plum Island Ecosystem LTER, Massachusetts, United States - WE1604-30 | ecosystem: Environmental > Aquatic > Marine > Intertidal zone >...
CGATCGCGATTTCGCTCGGCCTGCAATACGGCGTGCCGCTGGAGGAATATGTCGACGCCTTCACCTTCACCCGCTTCGAGCCGCAGGGCCCGGTGCAGGGCAACGACTCGATCAAATACGCCACCTCCATCCTCGACTACGTGTTCCGCGAGCTGGCGGTGTCGTACCTGGAGCGTTTCGACCTCGCCCATGTCGATCCGAGCGAGGCCGGCGGGTTCGACGCGCTCGGCAAGGGCGTCGAGGAAGGCAAGCCCACGCCCGCTTCGCACTACGTCTCCAAGGGGCTGACCCGCTCGCGCACCGACCGCTTGTCGGTGGTGAGCGATACCACGCCCGCGCCCGCAGGCGGCGGCGCCTCCGGCAAAGTCACCGCGCTGCATGCAAGCGGCGCCACCGCGCTCAAAGCCGAGCCGGAGGCCAAACTCTCGCCGGCGCAACAGCTCGAAGTGCTCAACGAGGTGGACGCCCGGGCGCATGCCAAGCAGGCCGCTTCCGAGAAGCGCGCGGAAGCCCGCGCCAAAGGCTACGAGGGCGAGGCCTGCGGCGAGTGCGGCAACTTCACGCTGGTGCGCAACGGCACCTGCATGAAGTGCGATACGTGTGGAAGCACGACGGGGTGCTCGTAAGACACTGACTTGTCATGGCCGGCATAGGCACCAAGTACATCTTCGAACCGAAGTCGTGGTCCTTTCTTAATGGGCAGCCCGAAAGGCTGCCCTATCTATTTTCGACCGGATATGAAACCACAGCAATCAGTAGATATCCGATTGCGAGTAGTAAAAATAGCGAGCGCTCGGGCGCACCGAAAGCCGCAAGCGCGTAGGCGCACGCTATTCCGACGTATATGACTCGTGTTTGCAGTTTCATTTTGCCTCGCAATTGATTGATTGAGAAATTGTCTTAACTTCTTCTATCGCAGCCGGGCGTCGGAAAGGTGCGTACTGAAGTGCGGAAAAGTGACAAATTGGTACGCCCGATAGACTAATGGAAAGAACCTTTGGAGAGGCGTTCGGACAGATGATCCGCGAGAAACGCGGACAGGAGGGCCTTACCCAAAAAGAGTGGGGACTATATACGTCTTTGACCTTGCGCTAGCGATGGTGTTTCGCTATACCCGATGCCGTTATTGCTCTCGCCGTCATCAGGCGAGCGCCGCTGACGATGCCAACAGAAGGGCAACCTGCTCTTCGGCGTGGCCGACACCGGGACTACGGCCCAGGGGGAGATCGCTCAGCGGAGATGGACCGATGGAAGCTCTGGCCTTCTGGCCGGGGGTTTCGGTTCGTTTCCGCGCGACTCCTGGCAGCCCGCGGAAATGCCCCAAAATCTCCTTCCAACGCCAGATACACGAAAGCTCGACGCTATGACGCGCCGAGCCGTGCAGTCCTGGCGGGGCAAACCCAATCCCGCCTTGTAGTGTCTGAATAGCCCGCGTGCGGGCGTCGGTGTCTGAACAACCCGACAATCGCACAAAAGCCGTTCCGACGCAATGGGAAACCTATGGTCGGAGATTTCAGACAATGTTTGTCTGGGTTTCACCGCACTACCGCGTGCGCCATGGGCGCATTCAGCACGTTCGCGGACATTGGCGTAGGTGGCCGCGTCGTCGGTTATCTACCCATGTTCCGCTTCCGCATCCGTCGCTGGCGTAAGTCAACGACTGAAGCAACTTGAGAACTACCGCCGGACGGTTTGCGCTTGCGTTTTCTGCCCGGCGGCTTCTTTTTCTTGGATTGCTTTTCAACCCGCTCGACCTCACGCGGGTCGGTCACGGCGAATCGCGCGAGCGCTTCTTCGAACGGCATATCTAGGCCAAATGGCGGCAACACTACTTTGCGCCGTTTCATGCGATGAGCGCCTTATAAGAAAGCTTCTCACCTTCGGCGCAAGCCAGCAAATCATTCACGCGATTAGCTACTGTTAAGCCACGTCGGTTCAATCGCCAAGACATTTCCTGAACGTATTTGTTCAAATGTTTAGGCGAAACCCAATGATGAACACCGACGATTTGCCGCTTCAACAATGCCCAAACCGATTCAATGCTGTTTGTATGAGCATCCCCGCGTCGATATTCCCCATGACTATGATTGATAATTTCGTGCTGCGGGAAACTACCAAGTGTTCGGTAGGCAAGGTGAGCGTCAGTCACAAGTAGCTCGGCTTTCGGAGAAACAACGTCGCGAACAAAATTTTGCAATTCAAACTGAGAAGCCGCGCCAAGAACTTTCGCGATAACTTGTCCTTTCCGTTCAACAGCGCCAACGACCGGTGTTTTATCGGCAGAACCGCCGCCCGTTCCGCTACGACGACCGTGCCGATTGATGCTTTTGCCGCCCACATAGGTTTCGTCAATTTCTACCTTTCCGCGCAATCGCAAATGCGCATTAAAAGACTTGGTACGCGCGGCATGACGCAACCTGTGCAAAACGAACCATGCCGATTTTTGCGTTATGTCTAAATCCTTGGCCAACGTTGTGCTCGCAATGCCCTTGGGATGGTTCGTGATAAGCCAGATCGCCATGAACCACTTTTGGAGTGGCAGTTTTGTATCGGCAAAGATGGTGCCCACCTTAATGCTAAAGCGAGCGCGACAATCGGCGCATTTGAACGTCTGATTGTCCGCAAAGGTATAGATACGCTCACCTTCGCAGTGAGGACAGAACGCCCCGTTACGCCAACGGATGGATTTCAGATGATCGATACAAGCCTGTTCATCTGGGAAGGCTTTCATTAGGTCAAAAATGCTATTGAAGTTTTGCAACATGACTCTCTCCCACTATCATATATCAACGTATACTACATTTTGCCGTGGGTCAAGCTCGTATATAGGTCCCAAAAGAGTTGGCAATTAAGGCTTTCGATGACGAAAGCAAAGTTCGCCGAATAATTGAGCTAGAAAACGGAACGGTCCGACGCCCCCAGATAAAGACGGTCGATCCACTTGTTGCCTTTTTTTGGGATTACGAAAGAAGAACTCGAAGCCTGTCGTAAGTATGGGCTGTTTTCCGAAAAAGAGCAGACCAACATTGGGCTGTCCCGAGAATTACTTGAAAATCTTGCCCTTCGCTTTGAGGTCGCCAATCCTGATGCCGCTGATGAAGAACTGATCGAATATCTAAAAGCCAAAGCAGACGAACTACGAAAAATCAAAAAGCGCCTGTCAGAAATCGAGGTTACTAATACCGCCCTTGACAACCAGATTGCCGCGGCAAACGCGGCGCTAGAATCTGGACATTTTGAAGAAGCCGACAAGATTCTTGCTGCGGCGGAAGAGCTTCAGCAAGAAGAGCGGACAATACGAGAAGTTAGGATGCAATCGGACCTCCGCTTAGCGCGAGGCGACGCCGCTCTTTTCAAGGGAGATAGCGCAAATGCTGCTAAACATTATCTCAAAGCAGCCAACTACTTTTCAGGTTTCGACACAGAGGAAGTTGCGACTATCCTCACAAATTCCGCCGGCTACATCTACGAAATTGAACGCAGATCACACAATCCAAACTTCGCTAATGCAATCGAACTGGCCGAACGAGCATTAGAGCTAACAGATAGCCAGAAACAAATCGCGCGTTGGGTTCGTGCAAAATATCGCCTAGCACTCCTGCAACAAGTAATGGCGCGAACTAAAACAACCGAATTTTCTGACCTTTTAGGTGCCGCTATAATAAACATTGACGAGGCACTTGAGCGCGTTGGCAGCGCCACAGCTGAAGACCGCTTCGATTGGGCGAGTCTTATGGTGTTGAAAGGCAATTGTTACCTTGAGCGAAGTCATCACAGAGAGAACCGGAAATGGGAACAAGATGTCACCACCGCGATAGATATATTCGATAGCATCGCAAACGATCCGCGGCTGGAAGAAACTGGCCCACATCGGTTCCATATTTTTAATAACATATCGTCGGCCTACCAGTTTAAGGCCTCACGCTCCGGCGAACGGGGAGATGGTCCGCTCGCAAGAAATGCCAAGCAAGCGGCCATACGCGCGATAGAGATTAGTGCGCAAGAAGGCATGATCGACGAATGGGCGACAGCCCAAATAAATCTTGGCGCAATGCTTGCCGAAGCGGCTACAGCTGCCCCTCCACAGAAGGCCTACTTTCTGCGAATTCAAGCGATTGCTGCTTTTGGTGCCGCGATGGAAGCGTATCCAAAAACCACGTTTAGTTTGCAACTAGCAAGGGCTCAATTTTTACTCGGGCGAGTATGCCTAGATCAAGCAACAGCATCTGACGAGCGAATGCAGGAGGTCTATCTCCTCAGATCTATTGGTGCCTATGAAGCCTCTTCATTGAACTTTGACAAAGATTCTCACCTGGACGAATGGTCTGAGTGTCATTTTTGTATCGGTTTAGCGTTTCTAATCCACTCAGAAACGAGTGACAAAGACGTTGCAATTGATGACCTACAGAAGGCGATCAACCAATTTGAGGTCGCGCTGCCGGGATTTCAGGCAATCAACTCCGAAAATCTAAAAAAACTTGAGAAAGCGCGGCAAAGAGCCATCGAAACTCTTGATAAATTACGACAACCTTGAGTTCACGTCTTGCTCGCTGACGAAAGGACTGCCGCCACGGCTGACGTCCCTCCTCACGCCCTCTGCCGGTCATTATCAATCGGGATCACCTGCCCCGAGATCGCCTTCGCCGCATCGGAAGCCAGGAACACCGCAAGCTGCGCGATGTCCTGCGGATCGACCATCGCCTTGATCGACTGCGCGGCAAAAGCCTCCGCCTCCACCTCCGCAAGCGAAAGCCCGCTGATCTGCGCGCGGCCGGCGAACACGCGCTTGATGCGGTCGCCCGCCACCGCCCCGGGCGCGATCGCATTGGCGCGGATGCCCCATTCGCCGAGCTCCATCGCCAGCGTCTTGGTGAGCCCGATCACGCCCCATTTGGTCGCCGCATAAGGGCTGCGGTTGGGAAAGCCGTGGCGCCCGGCGATCGAGGTCATGTTGATGATGCTCCCCACCTTCGATTGCTTCAGATGCGGGATGGCGAGCCGGCAGACGTCGAACATGGCGGTGAGATTGACCGCCACCACTTTGTCCCAGTCGTCCGGCGGATATTGATCGACCGGCAGCGTGAGCCCGGCGATGCCGGCATTGTTGATCAGCACGTCGAGCCCGCCCAGCGCGGCCACCGCCGCCGGCACCATGTGTTCGATCTCGGCGCGCTGGCTAATGTCGCAGCGCGCGGTGATCAGGCCGGGTATTTCCTTGGCGATCTCGCGAAGCGCCTTGTCGTCGATGTCGCAGACGAACACCTTTGCGCCGGTGGCGGCGAAAGCGCGCGCGAATTCGCGGCCGATGCCGGCGGCCCCGGCGGTGATCAGAACGCGTTGCAGCATGTCGGTTTCGCCCCCTTGTCCGAGCCTATGATTGATCCTCAACTCCTTAGCGCGTGCGACACCCGCTGCTCGGCCGGGCCATGATAGCCTAGCGGGCAACAGGCGCATCCGGCTATGCGCGCTGACATCATCTTCTGGATGGACATCGTCGTGCCGCTGTTTGGCGTCGCCTTCTATATGCCGCGGGCGCGGCGGCAGCGGCTGCGTTGACCCAAGTCAATGCCGCGCCGCCGTTTTTCGGGTTTCATTGTTTTCCGTTCGATGGAGGCCCCCATGGCCATCGCTCACGCGCATCCGCGCCTCAGCATTAGCGGCCTGGGCTTCGGCTTTTCCGCCGCCCTCGTCGTGCTGTTCGTGCTCTGCCTGCTGGCCGCGCTGTTCTTCCCCATGCGCCTCGCGCACGGCTGGGTCGCCCTGTTCTCCGACGCCCCCGTCGGCTCCACGCGGCTGTGGATCGAGGGGCTGATCGGGAGCGTGTTCGCCGGCTGGCTGATCGCGCTGGTGTTCGGCACGGTCTACAATTGGATCGTGATGCGCCGCGCGCTGCACGGCTAGCCGCGCCTGGGCCATAGGCTTAACCCCTGCGGCGCGCTACAATTGCATATCATCCCTGATTCCCCGCCGGTCAAATTTGCGCGGCATCAATGGCTCGATCACCGGCTGCTCATGAGCCCGGCGCGCCGCCGATAAACGGAGAGCGTTCTGTCTAAGAACCCGAAGGAAATGCAGGAGCGGGCCGAGGCCAGCTTCAAGCGCAAGGAGGTGCAGGCGCGCGAGGCGACCAAGGCCATGGCCGATTACCAGGCCGCGACCGCCGCGACCCGCGAAAAGACCGCGCGGCTGCGGCAGCTGCGGCTGGCCAAGGAGGCGGCCGACCGCGCGGCAGATGAGCAAGCGCCGGCGAAACCGGCCAAGCCGAAATCTGCCGCCAAACCGAAAGCCGCCAAGAAGCGGCGCTGAACGCGGGAGGCAACCGATGCGCGGGAGGATCGTTGCCCGTTTTGCCGTCGCGGCCGCCGCGGCTTTGTGGCTGACGGCCGCCTCGGCCTCCACCATCGTCAAGCAGGAGCCCTCCGCGGGCGGCCTGCGTTACGGCCAGCGCCTCTTGGTGGACGACGGCTCCTGCCCGGCCGGGCAGATCAAAGAACTGGTCGGCGGCAAGTCGACCAACGGCGTCAAACGCCTGCGCCGCTGCATCCACCGCTGAGCCGGTTGCCCTCGCCGGCCGAATCGGCCTTGCATCGGCCGCAGCGCGCGGCCGTGAACGGTCACGCCAGCAATTGTGCCACCTGTGGAAGGACCAGCGGCGGCGGCTTTTTAGCCTGCCGCCATCGGGGCCGCCTCACGAGGGCGGCCGCCTGATGCAAAGCGCCGCGACCCCGTGGGGCCCAGGGCCTCGCGGGCCGGTGCGTTGCGGATTTCGAGGGGGGACGGCAGCATGGCCAAGAAGCGCAAGACGGCGCGTGCCCGCAAGGCGAGCCGGCCCAAGACGGCGCGGCGCACGAACGCGCGCCGGCACGGCAAGAGCAGTGACGCCGACCCGCTGCACATCGTCGCCGCCCTGCTGGTGCTGGCCATATTCGGGCTCGGCATCTACTTCTATCAGGCCAACCACGAGGAGGTTGCATCGACGAGCAACCCCCCGGTGGCGATGGAGAAGAAGTAAGGGAGCGTACGCGACGCGAGCCGCTCCGCGCCTTGTTGCCTCCTACTCCTCCGGCTCGGTGGTGAAATACAGCGGATAGCCCTTGGCCTTGCCGAGCTCGGTCGCCTCCTTGGCCTTGGTGTCGGCCACGTCCTTGGTGAACACCGCGATCACGCAGACGCCGCGCCGGTGCGCCGTGATCATGACGTTGTAGGCCTCGTCCTCGTTCATGCGGAACACGGCCTTGAGCACCAGCACGACGAATTCGCGCGGCGTGAAATCGTCGTTGAGCAGGATGACCTTCCACAGCTTCGGCCGCTCGGTCTTCGGCTTGAGCTTGCTGCGCGGTTTGACGAGGGTCTGGGCCATCGACACCCTCCGATGCCGGACGGCGCCGATTATAGGGTAATCGGTTTTTGCTGTCGTCCCCGCGGAAGCGGGGACGTCGTAGGCACCAATCCGCCTCATCCTGAGGAGGACGCGCAGCGCCCGTCACCGCAAGTCGGCTATAGCCGACCTGCGGTCTTCGAGACGCGTCGCCAATGCGACGCTCCTCAGCATGAGGCCGATTGAGATCGCGAGACGCTTAAGCCCGGCGCGTTCCGACCTGCCGCTCCAACTGCCCGGCGCGCTTGGTCTTAAGCCATTCGTCCAGGCTCCAGGGCCCGGCGCCGGCGAAGACGAAATAGAAAAAGATGAAGCAGTACAGGATGGCGGCGTCGCCGCCGTTGAGCTGCGGGAAAAAACCACGCGGCGCGTGGCCGAGGAAATAGGCGAACGCCATCTCACCCGACACGATGAAGGCCACCGGCCGCGTGAACAGACCGGCTGCCAGCAGCGCCCCGCCGACGAATTCGAGCGCGCCGGAGAACCAGGCGAGCGTGAACAGCTCCGGCATGCGCGGCGAGGGAAAGCCGAACATCTTCGACAGGCCGTGCTCGAAGAACAGCAGCGCCACCACGATGCGCACGATGCTCAGCACATAGGGCGACAGCTGGTGGAGACGGTTTTCCAGAGTCATAGCGCTTCCTTGCCTGCGGCCGGGCTGAACGCCGCCATGGAACCCGAGCAAGGTAAGTTCCATGGCCAAAATGTGGAAACCGCATGCGGCGTTTTCGCCCGCTGCCCCGGGCGCAAGGCATGGCAGCCGCATGCGGCATAAGCCAAGCCAATTCCACGTATTTCCGCCGTCTTGGCGGCCGCATCACGGACCGGGCCTGCAATAACAATGCCGTGAGCAGCGGCTGGGCCGCCGCCGCGAATGGTGGATAAAGTCAATCGCCCAACCGCAGGAGCGCGAATCCCATGCTCTACCTCGCCGCCAAAGCCGCCATTTCCGGCGTTATCGTCGCCGTAGCGAGCGAAACCGCCCGCCGCTCGCCCGCGCTCGGCGCGCTCATCGTCTCGCTGCCGCTCACCTCCCTACTCGCGCTGGTCTGGCTGTGGCACGATGCCGGCGACACCGAGCGCGTTGCCGCGCTGGCGCAGTCGACCTTCTGGTACGTGCTGCCGACGCTGCCGATGTTTCTGCTGATGCCGCTGCTGCTGCGCCACGGCGCCGGCTTTTGGCCCACGCTGGCCGCCGCTTGCGCCCTCACCGTCGCGCTCTATCTCGTTACCGTTTGGATTTTAGCAAAATTTGGCGTCGCGCTCTGAGCAAAGTTTCAGTTACGTCAGGCCTGCTGCTTCAATGTCGTGCACGTGTCACGTTACTATGCAAAACAAAATTGGGGTTGGGGCCGAACTGCCAGCGTTTGGGAGGAGGCCCAATGGAACTTTTTCGTAACACCGGAAAATTCGCGCGCTCGCGCCCGGTGATCGAATGCGCCCAGTGCGGCGAGCGCATCTACATTCCGGAATGGACGGAATACCGTGACGGCGACCGCGTGCGGCACCTGTGGGCTTGCGAGGCCTGCGGCTATGCGTTCGAAACCATCGTCCGTTTTGCGGCTTGAACGGAATAAAGCGCGCGGTCGGCGAATACGCCGCTCGGGAGGAAAGGCCGTTTCGCACGATCACGCCACGCGGGAGTAAGGAGCCGGCTTAAGCGCACGCGCCCTCACGCAATGCAAAACATGCCCTGGGGCGACCCCGCAATAAGCCGGCTCCTTGCAGCCGTCGGCTTCTAAGCTGCCAGCCCGAGAAAATCGCGCAAAGCCGCGGCGGTTTCCTCAACGCTTGCTTCCTCCACCGGGACTTCGATCGCCTCATCGGCCTGCGTGCGCAGCAAAAGCTTGCGCAGCTCGGCCCCGGAGACGGCGTCCTTGAAGGTCGCCACGTCAAAGTCCTTGATGTCGGCAAGCGGCATTTCCAGCGGCCGCCGCTTCCACATCAGCATGTTGCGCTCGATGCGCGCGAGGCCGGCCTGTTTGTCGAGCGCGAGGCTGAACGAGCTCAGTCCCCCGACCGCTGCCACGACCAAACGATTTGTGCTGCGTTCGACGATTGCCATGGGATTGCCCCCCTTGCTCGTCGCGACGCCGACGATCATACGCCCCCGGCACGAACGCTGGCAGCCAAACACCTGCGCCAAATCGCCGCCGCGGCGGTTTTGCTGCGATGCAAGGTTACGCGGGTGGGACGGGTTGCGCCCGCGCGATCCACGCGCCGGTATTGGGGGGAGGAAAGTGTTGCCGTGCAGGCACGCCGCCGGAAATGCCGCCAAAACCCGACACGCCGCGGTTGACGAATCAGTCCGGCCATGACGGTTTGATGACCGATATTCAGTCATGCGGGCCGGCGGCGTTCATCAGCCGACCCGCTACGATGTTCCTCCCGCGTGGCGTTTTAACTGGGCGGCCGAAAGGCCGCCCCTTTTCGTTATACGGATTATTGGCCGCTCAATTCGGCGCAGCGGTCGGTTGCGGTCTCAGGCCGCGCTGGCGCGGCTGCCGGGCTCGGCGTCGATAGGCCCGGCGGAGGTAGCCGGCAACGGGTCGATGGCATCGATCAGCTGCAGGAATGAGCCGCCGGGCAGCGGCGGGGCGAACACATAGCCTTGCGCCGAGCGGATGCCGAGTTCGCGTAAATGGACCACCTGCTCGAAAGTCTCGACGCCCTCGGCCACCACGTCCATGCGCATATTGCGCGCGAGGTCGATCAACGTTTCGACGATGGTGGTGGAGTTGCGGTCGGTACCGATGGCGTCGACGAACATTTTGTCGATCTTGATGATGTCGACTCCGAGCTTGAGCATGTAGGACAGCCCGCTGTGCCCGGTGCCGACATCGTCGATCGCGATGCGCACGCCGAGCCCCTGCAGCGCCGCGATGATTTGCCGGGCCTCGGTGAAATTCTCGATTTGGTCGCGCTCGGTCACTTCCAGCACCACTTGCGAGAGCTTGATCGGCGAACCGGAAAAGATTTTGCGCACGTCCTTGACGATCGACTCGTCGCCGAACAGCTTGCCGGCGAAATTAAATGAGATTTTCAGCGCCGGACGACAGCCGATGGCCGCGCCCGCTTCGACGCAGACCCGCTGCATCAGATCGTGCGTGAGATCGCGGATCAGCCCGCTCGATTCCGCGAGCGGAATAAACGCGCCGGGCAGCACCAGCGTGCCGTCGGGTTTTCTCCAGCGCACCAGCACCTCGGCGCCGCGCAATTGCCCGGAGCAGATATCCACGATCGGCTGGTAATAGGGCACGAATTCGCCGGCCGCCAGCGCGCGCTCTATCTCGACCACCGGATTGCCGGCCGTCCGCCGTGGGATCAACAAGGTGATGGCGGCCGCGATCAGCACGACGGCGCCGCTCGTGAATATGCCGAGCCATTTCAGATCGGCTTGACCGGCGGCTACTTGTGCGCGCGGGGTCATGATTTCGGCCTGAAAGCCGAACCGACTGGAATTCGCATTGGCCGTGAAAGCGCGGCTGGCCGCTTGCTGCTTCGAACGCCTGCCGGTCTCGCCGATCAGAGTACCGGCATGGGTAGCGATGTGGGCATAGGCGCTGAACGGACCGCCCTGGGTGGACACCTGCGGCAGGAACAGGATGGTGGGCACCAACGCCGCGATTTCGTTGGGGCCGGCCCCGGCGTGGCGCCGCAGCCGCACCATCGGCCTGCCGCCGGCGAGCCTGACGAGGTCGAGGAAGTAGCCGTCGGCACCGACCAACGGCTCCGACGATACCAGCTTACGCTCGTCAAGCGGCAGGCCGAATTGCGTGCATAGCGTTTGCCCGTCAGGGCCCACAATGGCTATTTCCTTGATCGGCGTGGTGCGGAAGACAGCGCGCCGCATGGCCTCGATGGGCCCCTGGCCACAAGAAGCCACGCCACGCGCCGCCAAATGATTGAGCGCATGGATGACTTGAGTCACGCGGGATTCGGCAAGCGAGATCGCGCGCTTGGCGGAGGTTTCGACCTCCTCCCGGCCTTGCCGATTGATCAGTCCGCCGAGCCAGAAATCGAAAGCAACCAAAGGAGCGCCGACAAGCAACACACCGACGGCGATTGCAATAACATTCCGGCGCGTTAACGCGCGCAAAAACCGTCCCATCCTGCTGCCCGGGCCGCCAACCCCTCCTGGTGTCCGGGTAGTGAGCCACGCCGCCGTAAAGACCCGCTTAAGCCAAAGCTGGGGTAAGCCCGATAAACGGGCGTTTGGGGCCTAGCCGAGCGCGCATGGCTAATGAATAGTAAATGGTGTGGAATATTGCCGCGCCTGGCGCGGTTGATGTGAGGCGCGCTGACGCGGGGAATTGGGATGCGAAAGTTTTTTCGGCACGGATTTTGGGCGGCGCTGCTCGCGGCAGTCATGGCGCCTGGAGCCGCCCTTGGCCAGGAGCGGCTCGCGATCTTCGACGCCCACTTGCACTACAACCAGGAACCGACGCCGTTCTATTCCCTCGACCAAGTGCGCGAGGTGTTCCGCCGGAACGGAGTCAGCGGCATCCTTGCCACCAGCCGTCCAAACAAGGGAACCCACCAACTGGTGGACGCCAACTGGCCTGAGTTCCGGGTAGTGCCGTTCATCCGGCCCTATCGCGTGCGCAGCGACATCCAGACCTGGTTCAAGGATCCGGCGATCTTCGACCTCATCACCAGCGAGTACGCGCGCGGCTATTACCGCGGCATCGGCGAATTCCACATCTACGGCAAGGACGCAGCCTTACCCTCGGTGAAAAAGGTGGTCGACTTCGCGGTCGAGAAGAACCTCTACTTGCACGCCCACTGCGACGAGGAAGCCCTGCTGATCCTGTTCAGCCACAATCCCAAGGTGCGGATCATCTGGGCGCATACCGGATTTTCTGTCCCGGCCGCGCGCGTCGCGGCACTCCTCGAGGTCCATCCCGATGCGCTGTGGGGCGAATTATCCTACCGCGGCGGCATCACCGCGGGCGGCAAGCTGACGGAAGACTGGAGGCGCCTGCTCGCGCAGCACTCGGACCGCTTCCTAATCGGCTCCGACACCTGGATCAACGAACGCTGGGCCAGCTACGACGACATTGTCAAGGAATACCGCGGCTGGCTCGCGCAACTTGCCCCCGATCAGGCGCGCCGAATTGCCAACGGCAATGCCGCCCGGCTGTTCGGGCCGCAACCGAAGGATTGAGCGCTATTTCTTTTTGGCCGGCGTAACCAGTTCGGCGATGAAGCGCGGCAGCGCGAAGGCGCCGACATGCAGCTCGGGCGTCCAGTACCTGGTCGAAAAGCGCCCGGCCTTGCGGTAGCGCTCGGCGATCACTTTGGCCGAGGCCTGGCGCAGACGCTTGTTGTCGGTGGCAAAGCCCATCGCCATCAGGCCGCCGACATAGGTCGGGATGGCGGCGATGTAACAGGTGGCGTCCGCGAACAGCGTCCTGAAATGACCAATACTGGTCGCAAGCTCACTTGCTTGCAGAAACGGCACGCCGTTCTGCGTGACCAGCACGCCACCCTTGTTCAGGCAGCGCTTGCAGCCGGCGTAGAAGTCCTTGCTGAAGAGCACCGCGCCCGGCCCCTGCGGATCGGTGGAATCCACGATGATGACGTCGAAGCGACGCGCGGTTTGCGCGACGTAGTCCATGCCGTCGCCGATGACGCATTCGAACCGCTTGTCGGCGAACACCGGCTTGGTGAATTCAGGATAGTGTTGTTTGGCAAATTCGATGACAGAGGCATCGATTTCCACTTGCTTCAGGCGCCTGACCGATTTGTGCTTGAGCACTTCCTCGGCGATGCCGCAGTCGCCGCCGCCGACGATCAGCACGTCCTTCGCGGCGCCGTGCGCGAACAGCGGCACGTGGCTCATCATCTCCTGATAGACGTATTCGTCGCGGCTGGTGATCTGGGTGGCGCCGTCGAGCATCAGCATCTTGCCGAAGAACTTGTTCTCGAACAGCGCCAGGTGCTGATGGGCGGTCTGCGTCTCGTAGAGCACCTGCTCGACTTGGTAGCTCATGCGGAAGCCGAGACGGTCGAACAGCGTCTCCGCAATCCAGCGTTTCTCGGCCACTGGCTTATCTCCTCGGTCAATGGCCGACCCGCGAGTCAGCCGTCGCTATGGAGGTTCTAAAGGCAGGGGCGACCGGGACAAGCCCGACCTTGTCGAGGCAGAAAGGCCGTCAGGCGGCGCCTTGGCCGCGCAAATGCTCGCTGACCGCGATCTTTTTCGGGCTGAAGGCTTGGCGCAGCACCGGCACGCAGGCGTCCGGGTTTGCGTCGCCGCACATGAAGATATCGAGCGCGGCATAGGCGCGTTCCGGCCAGGAATGGATCGAGATGTGGCTTTCCGCCAGCACCGCGACGCCGGAAATGCCGCCATTGGGCTCGAAATGATGCAGATGGATATGCAGCAGCGTGGCGCCGGCGGCATTCACGCACCGACGCAGTGTGTCCTCGATGTGATCGATGTCATCGAGGCGGCTGGCCTGATAGAGGTCGACCATGAGATGCGGGCCCGCGCACCGCACGCCGTTCCGCACCACGAAATGATCGTCGCGCGCATCGGCCGCGGCCGTTTGCGCCGCGATCGAGGCGTCTTTTTTTCGGGTGGTGCCTGGAGTCCCCAAGCCCTTCCCCGATCGCAAGAGGGCATTTTGTGACATGCCGTCTCCCCAACCAGAGATCGAACCCGAGAGACCGGCGAGCCGGCTCGCGGAGTGAAAGTGATCGTCACGCAAGCGTCACGACGCAAGCGTGCACATAGGGGCAAGCTACGATCCGATCAAGAAGAATTTGTAAACGCAAGGAGATTCCGCCGCCGCGAGGCGCCGCGGGCAAATTGTGGCGCAATCGTGCTGCTCGCGGCGGAACCTGAATCGGTTATTGGGCGCCGCGCTCTGGCACGCTAGATTGCGGTCAAGTCCGCCGCGGCAATGCGAGCGGCCTCTGAGGGGGATCCAATGAAACTCTATATGCATCTGGTTTCCATGACGTCGCGCCCGGTGCGGCTGTTTGCCGCCGACAACAACATCGCCATGGACGAAGAGGCGGTCGACCTGATGACCGGCGCGCATATGCAGCCGCCCTACTCCGCGATCAATCCGAATTGCCTGGTGCCGATGCTGATCGACGGCGACCTCAAGCTGACCGAAAGCTCCGCCATCCTGAAATATCTCGCCGACAAGATCGGCTCGCCGGCCTATCCAAAGGACCTTAAAGCGCGCGCCAAGGTCAACGAGATGATGGACTGGATCAACACCAACTTCTACCGCGAGTGGGGTTACCACCTCTGCTATCCGCAACTGTTCCCACATCTCAAGCGCCGCAGCGACGAGGCGCAGGCCGCCACGCTGGAATTCGGCAAGGAGAATTCCAAGCGCTGGCTGAAGATCCTCAATGACTATTGGCTGGGGCCGAACAAGCCCTATCTATGCGGTGACAAGATCACCATCGCCGACTATTTCGCCATCGGCATCGTGACGCTGGGCGAGGTGATCGGGGTGGATTTTTCGCCTTACCCGAATGTAAAGGCCTGGATCGCGCGCATGAAGAAGCTGCCGAACTGGGGCAAGATCAATGAAGCCTTCGACGGCCTGCGCGAGGCGGTGAAGGGCCAGAAATTCGTCACGCTCGCTTGAGCCGGTGCGGGCCTCAACGGCAAAGGAGCAAAGCTCATGAGTTTCTTTCCCGGCAAGGACCCGCAGGCCGGCGACGCCTATGCTTGCGAAGCCATTGCCCATGTGGTGGTGCCGCGCACGGTCGACCTCGGCGACGGATTCTCGGTGCGGCGCGCGCTGCCCTCGGCGCGCTCGCGCATGGTGGGACCGTTCATTTTTTTCGACCATTTCGGGCCGGCGGAATTCCGCGCCGGCAACGGGCTCGACGTGCGGCCGCATCCGCATATCGGCTTGGCAACCGTCACCTATCTGTTCGACGGCGAGATCATGCACCGCGACAGCCTCGGCACCGCGGCGGCGATCAAGCCGGGCGAGGTCAACTGGATGACCGCCGGGCGCGGCATCGTGCATTCGGAACGCACCGGCGCCGAGCTGCGCACCACCGGAAGCCCCATTCATGGCTTGCAGATGTGGGTGGCGCTGCCGGCCGAGAAAGAGGAAATCGAGCCCGGCTTTGCCCATCACAAGATCGATGAATTCCCGATTGTACGGGATGATGGGCTATTCGCGCGGGTGGTTGTCGGTTCGCTCTACGGCGTCAAGTCGCCGGTGCCGACTGTGCATGAAACCATGTTCGCCAATGTCTTGCTGCGCACTGGCGCGAAAGTTCCGCTCGATGCCGATCATGAGGAGCGCGCGGTCTATGTGATCGACGGCACCATCGACATAGCGGGCGACAAGTTCGAGCCCGGGCGGCTCTTGGTGTTCAAGCCGGGCGATAAGGTCACGATCACCGCCGCGACCGATACACATTTCGTTATCGTCGGCGGCGCGCCGATGGACGGCCCGCGCCACATCTGGTGGAATTTCGTGTCGTCGCGCAAGGAGCGCATCGAGCAGGCCAAGGCGGAATGGAAAGCCGGTCATTTCGGCAAGGTGCCGGGCGACGAGATCGAGTTCATTCCGTTGCCGGAACAGTGACCTCGTCTTCGCAGTTACCCTAATGTCCGGCTTCGCTCGCGCGCCGGCAACGCCGCCCGGAGCCCAAGCCCGCCATGCTCACCCGCCTCATCACTATCTGGGATGCCGTGCGCTCAAGCCTGTGGGCACTGCCGCTCGCTATCGTGTGCGGGGCCTGCGCCCTCGCCTATGCGGCGCTTCATGTCGACGTCGGGTCGGGCGGCAGCTCGGTCTGGTTCCTGTTCAGCGGCAGCGCAACTCAGGCGCCGCAATTCCTCTCCAGCCTGGTCACCGCCATGATCACGATGGCGACACTCGCCATCTCGATCACCATGGTGGTGCTGACGCTGGCCGCCCAGCAACTGGGCCCGCGCCTTATCCGCAGCTTCATGAGCGACCGGCGCACGCAGATGACGCTCGGACTGTTCGTGGCGACGGTGGTCTATCTGCTGCTGGTGCTGCGCAGCGCTTATGGCAAGGAGAGCGCGGTGCCCAATCTCGCCGTCACCGGCGGCACCGTGCTGGTGCTGGTTTGCGTCGCCACGCTGCTGCTGTTCGTGCACCATCTCGCCCAGTCGATCGTCGCCGACAATGTTATCGACCGAGTTGGCGCCCAGCTCGACGGTGACATTGCCCGGCTGTTGCCGGAAGAAACGGCCGAGCAGCCGCAGGCGCCGTCCGATATCGACAAGCGCGGCGCGCCGGTGCTGCTCGCGCACGGCGGTTATGTGCAGGCGGTCGATTTCCAAGGCATTGTCAACGCCGCCGCGAAAGTCGACGCCGTGGTGGCGCTCGACATCCGCGCCGGACAGCATGCGGTGCCGGGACGCATGGCCGCCCATGTGGCGCCGAAGAAGGCCGCGCAGGACGGTCTTTGTCAGGCAATCCAGAACGCGGTGCTGGTCGGGCGCCAGCGCACCGCCGTGCAGGACCTGGAATTCTCAATCCGGCAGTTAGTCGAGATCGCGCTGCGCGCGCTGTCGCCCAGCATCAACGATCCCTATACGGCTAATGCCGTGGTCGACCGGCTGACGCTGTCGATCGCGTTCGTCATGACCCGCGGCGCGGCGAAAAGCGTGTGGCAGGATCAGGATGGCAAGGCGCGACTGATCGCGCCGGTGTCTACCTTCGACGGCATCACCGACGCGGCCTTCAATCAGATCCGCCAGCAGGCGCTGCCGGCGGTGCTGATCCGCATGGCCGACAATATCGGCAAGCTGCTGCAACAGGCGGACACGGCGCACCGCGCCGCGCTGGAGAAGCATTTAAAGCTGGTAGTGGAAGCCGGCCGTCGCAGCATCGCTGCCGAAGAAGACATGGCGGTGCTGGAGGCGCGCGCCAAGGAAGCGCGCCAGCAATAAAAGCGCGCGCGGCTAGCGGTCACTTCTTTGGCAAATCCAGCCGGATATGAAGCTCCTTGAGTTGCTTGGCCGTCGCTTCCGACGGCGCGCCCATCAGCAAGTCCTCGGCGCGCTGGTTCATGGGGAATAGCACAACCTCGCGCAGGTTCTCCTCGCCCGCCAGCAGCATGACGATGCGGTCGATTCCGGGGGCGATGCCGCCATGCGGCGGCGCGCCGAGCGAGAGCGCGTGCAGCATGCCGCCGAACTTGGCCTCCAGCACGTCCTCGCCGTAGCCGGCGATGGCGAAGGCCTTCTTCATCACTTCGGGACGGTGGTTCCGGATGGCGCCGGACGACAATTCGATACCGTTGCACACAATGTCATATTGGATGGCGCGGATCGACAGCAGCTTGTCGCGGTCGTTGGAATCAAGCGCGAGGAATTCCTCGACCGGCAAGTTCGGCATGGAGAACGGATTGTGCGAGAAGTCGATCTTCTTTTCTTCTTCGTTCCATTCGTACATCGGATAATCGACAACCCAGCAGAACTCGAAACGATCCTGCGCGATGAGGCCGAGCTCCTCTGCGATTTTGGTGCGCGCAGGGCCGGCAAATTTGATGAAGTCCTTGGGCTTGCCGGCGACGAAGAAGCAGGCATCGCCAATGCCGAGCTTCATCTGGTAGGCAATTTGCTTGGTGCGCTCGGGCCCAATGTTCTTGGCCAAGGGACCGGCGCCGCCTTCCTCACCCTCGCGCCAGAAGATGTAGCCGAGGCCGGGCTGGCCTTCGCCCTGCGCCCATGAATTCATACGGTCGCAGAAGGCGCGGTTGCCGCCCTTGGGCGCGGGGATTGCCCACACCGCACCGGCCGGATCTTTCGCCAAAATGTTGGCGAAGATCTTGAAGCCGGAATCGCGGAACGCCTCGCTCACGTCCTGCATGACCAGCGGATTGCGCAGGTCCGGCTTGTCGGTGCCGTATTTCGCCATCGCTTCGGCATAGGGGATGAGTGGGAATTTCTCCGTCACCTTCTTGCCGCCGGCGAATTCCTCAAACACGCCGCGGATCACCGGCTCGACTGCGTCGAACACGTCCTGTTGCGTCACGAAGCTCATCTCCAGATCGAGCTGGTAGAACTCGCCGGGCGAGCGGTCGGCGCGCGCGTCCTCGTCGCGGAAGCAGGGCGCGATCTGGAAATAGCGGTCGAAGCCCGCCACCATGATGAGCTGCTTGAACTGCTGCGGCGCCTGCGGCAGCGCGTAGAATTTACCCGGATGCAGGCGCGACGGCACCAGAAAATCGCGCGCGCCTTCCGGCGACGACGCCGTCAGGATCGGCGTCTGGAATTCGAAGAAGCCCGCGGCCTTCATGCGATTGCGGATCGAGTCGATCACACGCCCGCGCAGCATGATGTTGGCGTGCAGATGCTCGCGCCTGAGATCAAGGAAGCGGTATTTGAGCCGGATATCTTCCGGGTAGTCCTGCTCGCCGAACACCGGCATCGGCAATTCGGCGGCCGCACCCAGCACCTCGATCTCGTCGATATAGACCTCGACCTGGCCGGTCGGCAGCTCCGGATTGAGTGTGCCTTCGGGGCGCTGGCGCACCTTGCCGTCGATGCGCACCACCCATTCCGAGCGCAGCGTCTCCGCCGGCTGGAAGGCCGGACTATCGGGATCGGCCACCACTTGCGTGATGCCGTAATGGTCGCGCAGGTCGATAAACAGCACGCCGCCGTGGTCCCTGATGCGATGACACCAGCCGGACAGCCGCACGGCCTTACCGATGTCGCCGTCGCGAAGCGCGCCGCAGGTGTGTGAGCGATAGCGATGCATGGGCGTTCTGGGGCGGTTCCGGGGACGATTCTGAGTTGGGGATGAGGCGCGCGAAAAGCGCATGGAGGTCAAGCTTTGTCAAGGCAAGCGCTCGACAGGCCGGGCCCAATCTGCACACTGGCTTTCGAGCAGTGCCCATGTCCAAGTTTAAGCGTTCAAAAAAGACGAAATCGGCCACGGCCGACATGTCGGCGGCGGAGGCCACGGTCGCCACGCTGATCGCCCACGGGCTCGACACCGTCTATGCGTTGCCGGGCGTGCACAACGATCACCTATTCGATGCCATGCAGCGCGCCGGTAAGCATTTAACCGTCGTGCACACCCGCCACGAGCAGGGTGCGGCCTATATGGCGCTGGGGGCCGCGCTGGCCACGGGCAAGCCGCAGGCCTATGCGGTGGTGCCGGGCCCGGGCCTGCTCAATTCCAGCGCGGCCTTGCTCACCGCCTATGGCATGAGCGCGCCGGTGCTGGCGCTGGTCGGGCAGATTCCGGCAGCGGCGATCGGCCGCGGCATCGGGCAGCTGCACGAGATCACCGATCAGCACGGTATCGTCGCCCGGCTGGTCGATCATTGCGCGCGCATCGACGGCCCGCGCGAGGCATCAGCCAAGGTCGCCAAGGCGATCCGCGCGATGCGCGAAGGCCGGCCGGGCCCGGCCGCGCTCGAATGCGCCATCGACGTCTGGGGCAAGCGCGCCCGCGTTGCAGCGATTGTGGCGCCCTTGCCGCCGCGGCAACCGCGACTCGATGAGGACGCAGTGCACCGTGCGGCCAAGCTGCTAGGAAAAGCCAAGCGCGTGCTCATTGTCGCCGGCGGCGGCGCGCTGGATGCGTCGCTGGAAGTGACGCTGCTCTCCAGCATGCTGCAGGCGCCGGTCGTGTCCTACCGGCGCGGTCGCGGTGTGCTCGACGACCGCGATCCCTTCAGCGTGAACCTGCCCATCGGGCGCGACCTGTGGGGCGAGGCCGATGCGGTGCTGGCGGTCGGCACCAGGCTGCACTACGCGCTCACCCAATGGGGCATCGATCGCTCCTTGCAAATCGTCAGCGTCGATGCCGACAAAAACGCGCATGCGCGCTTGCATAAGCCGAGCGCAGCGCTGACGGGCGACGCCGCAGCGGTTTTGCGCCGGTTGATCGATGCGCTCGCCAGGGTCAACCCGCGTCGGCCCTCGCGCCGCGAGGAGATGCAGGAGCGCCAAGCCCGGATGCGCCGGCGACTGCAAGAAAAGCTCGCGCCGCAGCTCGCCTTCCTGGAAGCGATCCGTGCCGAATTGCCGGAGAACGGCGTCTATGTGGACGAGGTCACGCAGATCGGCTTTGCCGCCCGCCTCGCCTTTCCGGTCTATCGCCCGCGCAGCTTCCTGTCGCCCGGATTTCAGGACAATCTCGGCTGGGGCTACGCCACCGCGCTCGGCGCGCAACATGCGCGGCCCGACGTGCCGGTGGTCTCGATCAACGGCGACGGCGGCTTTCTCTACACCAGCAACGAGCTTGCCAGCGCCATGCACCATCGCATTCCCTTGGTGGCCGTGGTGTTCGTAGACAGCGCCTTCGGCAATGTCCGCCGCATCCAGGAGGAGCACTTCGGCAACCGGTTGATCGCCTGCGACCTAACAAATCCCGACTTCGTCAAATACG
>Ga0307442_1000408_pt1 | contig 20674 bp, 16 predicted proteins | sample SalMarWE160430MG_FD_202143 | JGI IMG/M metagenome (GOLD analysis project Ga0307442, IMG submission 202143) | Salt marsh sediment microbial communities from the Plum Island Ecosystem LTER, Massachusetts, United States - WE1604-30 | ecosystem: Environmental > Aquatic > Marine > Intertidal zone >...
AATCCAAATACAGAAGGTTTAGCGTGCGGTTTAACAGGAATGTTGGAAAGCGTAGCAAATTACATTCTAAATATAAAAAAGAGCGAATACCGAATATCAATATACGAACAAAAATGCATGGCTAAAGCTGAGGAATGTCTTCAATTCACATGTAAGATTTATGATGTTGCTAAATGGGAGGAGATGTATTCGATTAATATCCAAGATCAGCTCAAATCAGGCGTGCTTTTTGAAGAATCAGTAGGTGAAAGTGAAATTCCCGATTCGAAATCAGATTTTTTTGACAAACTCCAGGACGTCATATCCTTAGATAAAATTGAAGAGTTATTGGACGCCCCCTTAGAAGGAATTAAGAAAAAAGTTGCAGAAGTAATACGAGATAAATTGAATATGGAACCCGAAAAATTTTTCGATTATTTCCGTAATTACGAGGATGATATGATTAGAATAGTAGGATTCCTTGGAATTCATCTTTTGAATGAATATGGGGGATTAATAGAAAAAATTCTTGAGAATGAATGGCTAGCAAAAACCTTTGGATATATATTTAAACAATTAAAAGAAATGACGTTATTATTTATTCCACTGGATGTAATACGTGATTACAATGAATTACTAGTAAACTTCTTAGAAGGTTTAGCCCCCCCAGAAATGGTAGATAATGTAAAGCAGTTTACAGGCAAGGATACTATAAATTACCTCTTTGAAGGTGCTCAAATGGCACTTGAAAACCTTGGAATTGATTTTACCGAATTAAAAGATAATGTTTGGGAAGAATTAAGAAGAGAGAAAAAGGATGAATTAGTATCTTCAGATCCATCCCTGATTGACAAAACTGAAGAACAGCTTCCAAAAATCATCCGCATAGTACAAGAAGTTTTGATGTTAATTGGTGATATTTTTACCTTACCATTGAGAGTTCTCATTTCAGAGAGCCATTACGGATTAAAAACAGCTATAAATTCTGTCGTTTCTGAAGAAGAAGGTTTATATGGTAAAATCAAAGCTAGATTAGACGTTATCTTCGATTATATTCAAGAAATCCGTAAATAATATAAAAAATAAAATAAATAAAAAAAATTTTTTAGGTTTTTAATCCTAGATACATCCAAAGAGCAAAAGTCATCATAACTCCGCGAACAAATCCTATGGCGATACCTGGAGGAATTATAGAGTCTAATGCTCCACAGACAACAAAAATTATAAATCCTAGCGCTAAATATATAAATTTCTTTCTTAATTCTCCTGTTGCTTGTTTTGCTTTTATTAGGAAACCAATACCAAGAAATACTAGGGTCGATACGAGGAACAAAGCAATTAATAAAAATGTTGGATGCGTTCTAACAAAACTAGCATCAATTAATTCATCACCTGGATTATTAAGTGTCCATGTGAAGGATGCGTTTGTTTGGAACCATAAAAAATACTCAAACACTAATCCTAATGCTATAAATATTCCAACGATTACCCATTTTTTTTTTGGAAACATCAAGGATCCACCAAGATACATTGCCACTACTAAAGCAGGAGCAACCCAAAGATAACTCAAGATGGAATATAAAGAAGTGGGTGTAATATTTGTGTGAAAGAAAAGAACCAATATGAAATCTATAAAAGGTCCTAACCACAAGAAACCAACAAAAAACATTGTCAAACCGGCCCAAGCTAATAATTTCGCACCTAATTTACTCGCTCGATAAAATGATAACAAACCGAAGATAGTTGCAGACAAAATAATTCCTGATGCTGTAAGACCATCTAACCATCCTAATGCGTCAATCATAACAATATCTCCTTTTTTTTAGTTTAATATATATTATATTGTGGATTGTGTATTTATAATTACTTCTTGACTTAAACTTTATCTTCTTATCTTAATAGTCCATAAGTTAGTAGCCTAATTTATTACTAAAAACCCTTTGTATTAAAAAAAAAGATTTTATTAAGGAAATTGATATAAATTAATATTAAATTATAATTCTTTAAATTCAACAAAAATTATCTAAAATTTAGAGTTTTTATTATGAGAAATCTTGCAAAGAGAGCTGTAATAAAATTATCTTTTTTTATACCACTTGCAATTATCATTATGACTGTCTTTTCATTACCCTTAATGGGCATCCCCCCGTTAGGTAACCTCTTATTCCCTGGAAACGGAGTATGGAAAGTTCCGGGAGAGCTTCCATCAGCAGAAAGATTAAACGTGCCCGGATTAAGAGGGGAAGTGACCGTTATACGAGATGATTGGGGCATACCATATATTTATGCTGACTATGAAGAAGATCTCTTTTTTGCTCAAGGTTATTGTCATGCACAGGATAGACTCTTCCAAATGGATATGACACGTCGCCAAGTACGAGGAATGTTGTCAGAAATATTGGGAGAAGATTTATTACCTACCGATAAATTTATGCTCGCTATCGGGATGGAAGATTGGGCAATTAAGACAGATGAATTGTTAAGGAAAATGTATAGCAATGGGACCCTTGAATTCTTTAGTTCATTTGAAAGGTATGTGGATGGAATAAATTACTACATTGGCTCGCACGAAGATGTGATTCCATTAGAATATCATCTTTTGGGCTTTAAACCTACTGAATGGAGCACTATCGATACTTTATGTTTAGTCCAAGAAATGGCGAGGCAGATGTCTTGGAATTATAATGATTTGGATAGATACATCGCTCTACTAGCTTTAAATAGCATTAATAATACTTATTATAACGAATTATATGGACTTACCTTGCCATACCAAATTCCTATTGTCCCTGATTATGGAGGATTCCCAGAAAGTCCAATGAAAGCCACAATTGAATTGAATCCTAGTTTTGCTTTAAAATCTGAAATTCAAAATTTTCTAGCGAATGTCCAAAAAATAGATTCGGAGAAAACTTTGATGGAAAACCAAAAAGATCAAAAAGTAGGGTCAAATAATTGGGTTGTAAATGGTACTTTAAGCAGTACTGGAGCACCAATCCTGTGCAACGATATGCATCTTGGTTGGATAATGCCTGGAGTATGGTATGAGCAGCATTTAAAAGCAGAAGATACTGGATATCATGTGTATGGATTTATAATACCCGGTATGCCCGGTGTTGCCGTAGGACATAATGAAAAAGTCGGTTGGGGTTTTACCAATACCGGATATGATGTTATAGATTGGTATTACTATAATACTGACGGACCAAATCAATACATTTACAATGGCACTTCAACACCATATACTGAAAAAACCTATAGTATCAATGTTAAAAACCAAGAATCTGTAAAGTTTATTGTTAGACATACAGTTCATGGTCCTGTGTTAAGCGATATGCGTGATTTTGGATTGCCCCAATCTTTGGGAAATATAGTTTTAGCACCAAAATGGATTACAAACGGTTATTTCTTTAACATACTTGCAGGTAATGGTTTCGATCGAGCGACAAATAGAGCTGATTTTGATGAAGCTTCAAAATATTGGACGCTTCTCGCACAAAATATAGTTTATGCAGATGTTGATGGAAATATTGCTATTCGACCGACAGGAAAAGTTCCAATTCGGGACGATTCAAGGATTCCAACGGGACATCTTGGTAACGGAACCATTCCATACAATGGATCTAATGGGGAAGGAGAATGGATTGATTACATACCCTTCGAAGATTTGCCTAATTCTATTAATCCAGAACAGAACTATTTAGCTTCCGCTAATCAAATTGTTGCAGGACCCGACTATAATGGGTATTTCTTACAGAATGAATACGCTGATGGATATAGAGCTAGAAGGATAAATGAAGTGCTTAGGAATGCTGCTGATGGATCCATAAGTGTTGAAACTATGAAAATCATTCAAAATGATGTGAATTCAACGGCTGCGAGAGCTTTCATCCCAGAATTAATTGAAGTTATTAATGACTATTATGGCCTTACACCTCCTACAAAAATAAACAATGTTCTTACAGAATTAGAAAGTTGGCATTTTGTGATGGATAAAAATGCAGCTGCACCCACCATTTATCGCAAGTGGAGAGATTTTTTCGAAGATTTTACTTTTAATGATGAAAAGGAAACTTATGGCTTTAATACAATAACAAGAATTGTTGTTTTGGAATATTTGATGAAGGAGGACGAATCTTCCCATTGGTTTAATAATGTTTCTACACCTCAAAACGAAACTAGAGATGATATAATGATGATAGCATTAAATGCCACAATCAATTGGTTGGAAAGTTTTTATGGTTCTGAGGATCCATCAACTTGGAGGTGGGGTAATATACATAAGGTATATTTTACATCTCTTACTCAATTAGATCCACTTAGTAAAGGACCTTATGAGGCTGACGGAGAAGGATATACTATTAATCCAGCTGGAGTAAATCTTGACAATATGAAAAATATAGGAGTTGCGAGAGGTGGAGCATCTGAACGCTTAATTTTAGACTTTAGTAATCTGAATAATTCTTTAAGCGTTATCCCTTCGGGGCAAAGAGGTCTTTCAAACTCAAAACACTATTCAGATCAACTAGAACAACTTTTCCTACAAGGAAAATACCACTTTCAATATTTTACGAATACATTATATAACTTTCCCACAAGTTCAATTGAATCTCAAATATTTTTCTTTCCAATAGGAGGTTAAAAAAATGGAAATAGAGAGAAGAAACTTTTTTATTAGTTTAGTCGTCGTTTTATGTCTAACTATGCTACTGACACTAATTCCAGTTTGGCAATTAGTCATTATCCCTGGTATCATTGCTGGAATACTTAATAAATCGCTAAAATATGGAGTTCTTAGTGGTGGTATTGGAGTTATACTTTCGTGGGGGATTTATGTTTTAGTTGGAATGATTACAAGAAATGCATACATTATGCTTGACCAGTTTGGAGCGTTAATTCTTGGAGGAGGTTTTGGTTGGTTAATTTTACTGCTCGTCATCCTTTTAGCCGGTATTTTTGGGGTTATTGGAGGTGGAATTGGTAATGGTTTCAAGACTCTAATTAATGCATACCTCGAGAAACATCCTTATCAAGATTCAAAATCAAAATTGCACATTAAAGAAAATTAAATATTTTTTTTCTTTTTTTTATGGATTATGGATATTTCATTAATTAGTTAGTAGTAGTAATTAATTCATTAATTAAATTATGAAAAAGATTGATACAACCTAATCTAACAAAGCGGCAATCCTATTTGAAACGCTTTGAATATTAAGAAAAACCATTCCTAAACTAGCATTAGCACTACATAATGTACATAAAATTGCATTTTCTCCAGCTTTAGATAAAATAATAATTCCATTTACGCCTTCAATCAAAATTCGTTTAAGTTCCCCCCGATTTAATTCCTCTACAGCACGCTCCGAAACACTCTGTATAGCGGCCGACATTGCAGACACAATCCCATCATTAACATTTCTACTTAGGACTGAACAAATTGGTAATCCTTGGATGCTAACGATTGCAGAACCTTCTATATCCGAGTTAACCGCAGACAATTTCCTTAATAGATCTGTAAGTTCACTGATATTTTCAGACACTCTTGACTTCCTCCTTGTTTTTTATGATGAGAAAACACATTAAGATATATTTTCTATTAAACTTAACCTTATTTATTTATAATGTTTTTTATTAATTTTTAATTATTTTAGATAAATAAATTTGATATTTCTTTTTTAAAAAATATTTTTATCAATTTTTACATTTATTAATTCAATGATTGATAATAAAAATTTGAAAGAAAGTTTTGACTCGCAAAAAAGTAAGGAAAAGAATGAACAAGGAGAAGAAGAGAAACACCATCAGATTGAATCCTTAAAAAAAGCTGGAAACATAGCTCAAGAAACGAAAAAGTTTATTAAACCAAAAATCAAGATAGGAGCTAAAGTATTAGATTTAGTTGAATCTACGGAATCTAAGATAGTTGAATTAGGAGGAAATTGGGCTTTCCCAACTAATATAAGCATAAATAACATAGCGGCACACTATACATCTCCAATAAAAGATGATAATTTAATTATTCAAGAAGGAGATATTGTTAAAATAGATCTTGGAGTACATATTGATGGTTATATTGTAGACACAGCTTTTTCAATAAGCTTTAATGAGGAAGAACGCCTTAAAAATATCATTCAAGCAACAGAAGTTGCAGTTGAAGCAGCTAAAAATATGGCAAAACCGGAAATTAATACAAAAGATATTGGAAAAAAAATTGAGAGTATTGTAAAGGGATTCAATTATAACCCTATAAAGGAATTAGGGGGTCATCAAATTGAACAATGGATAGTACATGGTAAAAAACAACTTCCTGAATTAGGTTCACAAGGGGGAGATATTATGGAAGAAGGAGATGTATTTGCAGTGGAGATTTTTGCCAGTACTGGCGAGGGTTCCATCCATAACACGAAATATTCATATATTTATGAACTAAATCCCTATGCTGGAAGAGTGCCATTAAGAAGAAAGTCATCAAAACAAATACTAGGGCATATCAATAAAAATTATAAAACTTTACCATTTGCAGAAAGGTGGCTTGCAAAAGATTTTAGAATGGGAGTAGCGTTTGGTCTACAAGAACTTATTCAACAAGGAAAACTTAGAGTTCACTACGTATTATCAGAACAAAAGGGAGCACATGTAGCTCAAAGTGAAGAAACAATAATTATTACTGAAGATGGTTTTGAACAGTTAACTTGAACTCAATATTTCCTTATTATGAAAAAATTAACAATCTGCCTGATTAGTCTCACATTTTCTCCAGATAGTCAAGATGGAGCAGCAAAATTTATTGCTGGAGTATATCACTATCTAAAAAAGCAAGGACATAATGTAAAAGTTATTACGGGAAAATGGAATATCGATCTAAAGAATCCAGACATAATTCAAGTAAATTTAATAAGGAAAAGTTTTTTCTGGCTCCCGCAATTTATATTTAGAGTCAATAAAATTATGAAAACATCAAATTTCGATGTTATTCATTTAAATGGACCTAAAGCTTTAACACCTTTTTTATTCTCAAATAATAAGAAGTTTATATCCACAATCCATGATTTAGGACCAATTGAAACGAAATTTTCAATACTTCCTATCGAAAAAGAATTGATAAAACTCATAGTAAAAAGAGCATCGATTATAACAACCTGTTCTGAATTTGTAAGGCACCAAATTAAGCAATTCTTTCCAAAAACTAACATTAATAAAATATTCAATTTATATTCTGCAATTGAATCAAAATTTTTCCCATATCCATCAGAAGCAATGGTTTTAAAGAGAAAAATGGGATTGAAAGGACCAATTCTTCTATATATAGGTCGTATTGCTTCTTATAAGGGCGTTCCAGACATAATTAAAGCATTTCAAATTGCTAAACAACAGATTAAGAATCTTGAGTTAGTTATTGGAGGAACACCAGATTTTTCAATGAAAAAAACATATGAAGAATGGATAGAAACATATCCTGATATCAAATTTACGGGTTTCGTTAATACAGATGAGATCCCAGTCTATTATTCAATGGCTGACATTTTCATTACGTATTCTTATGCTTCTGAGGGATTTGGTTTAACTCCTATAGAAGCGATTGCATGTGGTACACCTGTAATTTGTTCATCTCTTAAAGTTTTTAAAGAAGTTTTGGGTGATAATGCAATATTTGTCCCTCCTAAGAGACCAGATGCCCTAGCTAAAGAAATAATTAACCTAATTAAGGATGATGACAAAAGATTAAAATTGATAGAAAGATCTAAATCTTATATTAAAAGATTTTCATGGGATTCGGTTGGACAAAAATTAGAAGGAATTTATTATAAATTTTTAAATCAATAAAGATGCTTCAATTATGTATTAATGTTATTCATAACATGATTAAAGCAAACTTCATTAGGGTTGTCGAATGTGCTGATAATCTTCTTGAAGGATAAATCAAAACGATTCCTGAAGTCACCTCGTGAAAGATAATCTATTGATTTCTGAATTATTTTTTTCGGATCTTTTATATGATGTATGGGAAATCCGTTTTTTATCAAAAATTGTTCTTGTGGAGCTGTTTCTCCTGGAAAAAATTCGATACTTGGAGTTCTTAAAAGGCTGGATTCTCGTACTATTGTACCTCCACCGCTAATTACTAAAGCAGAATAGAAACATAAGTCTACCATATTTGGCATAAATCGTGTTAAAATGATATTCTGATCGTCTATTATCCCTGAAATATTTTTTTCTAAAAACTTTTGTTGTTTATCAGTTCTTACTATTATAATATATTTATGTTCAGGAAATTCATTATATATAGATGGCAAGAATTCGCTTATTAGTGTTCGATCTGGAGCTAGATCATTTATAAAATAGCTAGCAAACGATGGTTCACTTCTAATAATCAAGAAATTTCCCGGTTCTAAATCAAATCTATCAAGAACCTGAGAATTTGGGTTATATTCAGATAACCAAGCGATTTCATCAATCCCATTATATTGGATTATTTTTTCGGGATCAGCATGAAGTTTTATATACCACTCCTTTGGTACACATTTAGGAGTGATTATTTTATCCAAGAATGGAAATAAAAGTTTGCAAACAGGAATATTGCGCGGTTCATCATTATAACCAATTGAAGGAATGTTCAAGCCGTAAGATATCCTTGCACCTTCAACAGAAGAGAATGTGACAAAAAAATTGGGATTAAATTTAGTTACTAACGGAAATAAATCCTTTAATCTTTGGATATATTCTTTTAGTTTATTTTCTAACTTCTCTCCACCATGAATACCGACTTTTTGATATGAATAACCAAATTCATCTAATATTTGGAATGTGGAATCATAATCTCTTGCAGTGATTAATATCTCAAGACCTTCGGATTGAAATTTGTCTATAAGGGATTTAAACATAATACCCGTTTTTGGTTCTTCAATATCTATCCATATTTTTTTATTCATGAGGTTTAATCACATTTTCGAATTATAAATTTGATACTTTTTTTAACTTCTTGGCGGGATTCCCAACCACAACATCATATTCTTCAGTATCTTTTGTAACAATAGAACCAGCCCCTACAATTGTTCCCTTTTTCAGCTTTAGTCCCGGAAGAATAACTGAATTTGCCCCTAAAGAAACTTCATCTTCAAGTGTAGGTCCTCTTAAATCATAATCCTTTCGCATCATATATTTATCGTTAGTTAATTTACTGTAGGGACCCATAAATACATTATTTCCAATTTTGCAAAACAAGGGGATATAAACTCCCGTTTGAATACTCACATTCTTTCCAATATCCACGTTCCCATCAATAACCGAATTTGTTCCAATTAAAGAATTTCGACCAATCTTAGTTTTTTCACGAATCATTACACCATGCCCCGTTTGACAATTATCACCCAAAATAACATTTGAATATATTATAGTTCCCGCTCTTATAGTGCACGTTCTGCCGATCTCTATAATCTCATTGCTGCTTTCAATACCCAAGCTATTATTTTTGACGAATCTTTTTAATTCTTCTCTTTGTGGATGACCTATTATACAATTCTCCCCAATATATGTTCCTTTTTTGATTAAAGCCTTTCCATAGATTGTTGTATTTTTCGATATGTATACATTTTCTTCAATTACTACACTGGATCCAATTGAACAATAGTTATCAATGAAAGAACTATCATCAATTTTTGCATTAGAATGAATTTTTTTAATTATTTTCACCACAATCTAATCATTTCTTACCAATATAATACTTCATTTAAAAGTTAATAAATTAATTAATTTTGACACTTACATGGATTAGCATTGCACCTCTTACATTTATCAGGATATTTGAAAGCTAACGCTTTTTCTAAATCAATTTCCATTAAATTTGCAATTGAAGTCGTCCATGCTATTATATCAGCCAATTCTTCTGATATTTTAGCGGGATTAATCAATTTTTCATTCAGTAGTGTAGCTAATTCTCCTATTTCTTCAATGAGCCATACAAATGTGCTATTAATTCCCCTTTTTGAATCCTTTTTAAAATAGAGATTTCGAATTAGAGCCTGAAATTCAGAAATTTTCATATTAAGGATGAAGGTGGTTAAGTTATTTCAATGAAATAATCCTCATGCTCCAGGAGTAAAAAACCAATTAAATACACCTAAATGAGCAAGAAATACAACAACAATTAGCGCGATTGAGATTATTACAGTACTGATAGGGCTTACTTTAAGACCGATTGAACTATCCTCAAAAAACCGCATTAACCCTGCCCCTCCTAATGGCATAGGTGAAGTACCACTTCTTCTTTTTTTCCGTCTAGATTGACTTGACATAATTTAGTCTAGAATAATTTCTTATTAAATTAATAAAAAATTGCACATATAATAAGGTTTATTTTGAATTGTGTTGGAAAATATGATAAATTTTTATTATTAATTTTAATTATCTTCAGATAGTTTAAGAAAGAAATGGTTTATTGTAATGATGAATAAAAAGAAAATTTCGGCAATTCTTGCTGGATTATTAATATTCTTGATTATCGTTTCATTTTTTGGATTTCCTCAAGGAAATTCACAATTGAATCAAGAAAAAGAAGAACGGTTAAGATTATCTGCAAACTTTGAAGGATTTGAAAATATCTTAATAACCGATATAAAGCATAATGTTAATATAAGTGGATATGGACTCGTAAATATTGAAGATAGACTTTTAATATTAAATCAAAATTCCAATCCAATAACTTCAATTTTTATGGGAATTCCTCTCAATGATTCTGAAAACTTAATCTATTTGGTAGCAACAGGAAACACCAATAATGCTCTTGTCACTGAACGTCATTCTATCATTTATGATGATTATGAATTGATCTCTATATCTTTTGATTCTCCCCTGCTCCCTCAACAATCTCGGGTCATTAAAATAAGGTTTACCTTAAAAGATCAATTAACTTACCTTAATATTGGAGGAGGACAACAAATCACTTTTGCAGGAAATGTATTTCCTTATCTGCCCTATAAAGCAGAAGGTGATATAAAATCAATATTTAGATTGCCAGAAGACGCTACTGAAGTGTCACATGATCAAGTATCTGGAATGGGAATCCCTATTAGTGGTACAATCTTATATGATTTGGAACAAAGTGTTGAGTTTAGCCACTTAGATCCGTTTTTAGTGAATTTAGGCACAGATAAAGAAATTAATATAGTTTTTGGAGATAATTCTAAAACTAAACTCGAATTAGAGCAATTAAATCGCGAAATAACAATTTCTCCTTGGGGAATAATCAAAGTCAAAGAGGATCATACTATGAAAAATGTAGGAATCATTAATATCTATAGCTTATCCTTCCAAGTACCAAAAGATGCAACTAATATACGAGTATCGGATAGTCTTGGTGAATTGTTAGGTACGGATATAACAAATACTGAAAATAATAAAAAGGAAATTGTGATAAACCTTCTGTATAATAGAGCGTCATTAAATCCTGATTCCAAACTAAGATATTCAATTGAGTATAATTTGCCTTTTGATAAACATTTCTCAATAAATTGGCTCCAAGAATCAATACAATTGAACTTAATTACGACAAATCATGACTTTTTTGTCAGAAATCAAATTATCAAGGTTTTTATTGAGGGATGTGGCACTATTGATTATATATCAAGTCCTCCCGATGGTATCGATCAAGTGAGTGGTTCAAAAATAATTTTGTACTCCTCTGAAGATATCAGTCCTCTTGAAGATAAAATAATACTCTTCACATTTACCCTAAACTACTTCGATCTATTGGTTAGACCAATAATATTCCTCTTACTAATAGCCTCGATATTATCAATATTCGTTGTTCTAACAAAAACTTGGAAGAAAGAAGGGGATGCTGCATCACTTACGACAGAACTAATTCCTATCAACGAAATCAGAGAATTTTGCTCGTTATATGAAGAAAAAAATGCCCTAATTCTTGAAATTAGAAAAGCAGAGGAAGAAGCTAAAAGGAAAAAAATGGCTAAAAAATCTTATAAAAATATCGTAAATAAGAATACTACTAAAATCGAGCAAATTAAACAAGAAATTATTCCCTTCTCAAAAAGATTAGAAGAAGCTAGTGATATTTTTGGAAATATTATTAAAAAACTAGATGTACTTGATGCTGAACGAGTTAGCGTAGATGATAGCATAAATCTTCTCGATACACGTTATAAAAGAGGAAAATTACCTTCTCGCGCAGCTTATCAAAAACTTTCTGATGATTTTCTACGTAGAAAAAAGAAGATTGATCGCACAATAGACAAATATATTCAACAATTAAGAAGCTACTTATTATAATATCTTTTTTATTTAATTTAATAGGATTATCCATTATGAAACCATGGTTATTTGATATTTTAGCGTGTCCGATTGATAAACATTTTCCCCTTAAATTGTACATTTTTTCATATGAGACAACTGAGGATGAATTTAATGAGTTTTTAGATGTTTATGAAAATAGAAATTTGGATGCAATCAACAAAGAGGAACTCATTGATTTGAGTAAGCATGACGATGCTATATTCATCAAGGACGGTATATCTATCAAAAACACTCCCATTTCCGAATATTTAAATCTTGTTAAAGCAAGCATCAAAGAAATAGAGAACCTGATTGATAAAACGGAAATTAAATCAATAATAAAATGTTATGAACTCCTTACTACACAAATATTGGATAAAATTAGTAATTTAAAGGAAGGGAAATTAAATTTGGATGACATTAATGAAGTTTTACCCGAACTATATCTACTTAATAAATTTAAACTCGATACTGAAATCGATTCGGGTTTATTGTTTTGTGAGCAATGTTTACGATGGTTTCCCATCGTAGAAAGCATACCACAAATGCTACCAGATGAATATAGAAATAAAGAAAATGATCTTCAATTCCTTAAAAACCATAAAATTTTATTTGATCCAGACTTTTTTAAACAAAAACTACGTCCTTATAATCTTTAAAAAATAAACAGTATATTATAGCCCGGTGGTGTAGTGGCCAAGCATCTGGGGCCTTGAACCCCGTGACCACGGTTCGAAAACTGATGAATAATTTCATCAGTCGAATGTCCGTGCCGGGCTATTTTAAATTTTTTTCTCGTCAAATTATTTGTCATAGATTATCAATAAAAATAAAATATTATATTTTAGTAATTATTTTATTTTTTAGCCTTGTTGACAGTCTACTTATTTAGGGAATTAATATGATGCTAACTGAACTAAATTGGGATTTTTCTGATATTATTTTACTTCTTTTCATTTTTATAATAGGAATATCAATCACCTTTTTTATAATTCCCCCTGTAATAAAATTGATGATAAAGAAGAATTATGTTGGATATGATATACATAAAAATAGCAGACCTCAAGTGGCTGAATCAGGAGGTATAAGTATTCTAATCGGTTACTCAATTACTTCTATTTTGTTAATTTTGGCTTTCCCTCAATTTTCAAATGAAATTTTTGTATTGCTTGTATCTGTAATTTTATCTGGCATCATTGGTTTTGTTGATGATCGCATAAGACTAAAATCTAGATATAAGGTTTTATTAATTTTATTCACTGGAATGGTAATTTTTATTGCAAATTTGTTTGGGTTCATAAATATTGAATCTCCTACTATTCCATTTTTAGGACAATTAAGGTTACACATAATTTATCCATTATTAGCACCATTAATTGTAGCTGTATTTGGAAATACTGTTAACATGCTAGAAGGATATAACGGAGAAGGTTCAGGTACTTGCCTGATTGCATTAATCTCTTTATTTATATGTGGATTGATATGGAATTCTGCAGAAGCTATCTTATTCACCATGACCGGTATTGCTGTTATAATACCCTTTTTTCACTATAACAAATACCCTGCCAAAGTTTTCCCCGGAGATGTAGGTACTTTAAGTATGGGAACAATAATAGCAGGAGTTGCTTTATTTGGATCTTTAGAAGCAGCAGTATTTTGTGCTCTTTTAATTCATATATTTAATAGTTTTTATGTACTGTACTCTGTTAAGGGATTTTTTGAAAGTTCAGAAATTCAAGAAGATAAGAATGATATTATTCTTTTAGAGGATGATAGAATAAAAGCTTCAAATAATGAAAAAGCAGCATTAACTTTACCACGGTTAATTCTGGCTCGAGGACCGCTAAAGGAACCAGACCTAGTAAAGAATTTTTTTGCTATTTCAATCATCTGTGGGTTTTTTGCAATCTTTACAACAATAATGATGTCAGTGACGATCAATAAAATAGATTTTATGCTTTTGGTCTACTTTGTACCTTGTTTAATCATATTATCTTCAATTCTTCTTATTTTCTTTCCGAGAATTAGAGGAACAATCTTGATCATGATCATTGTAATGATTGGAGGATATATGTTACTATTTTTTATTGAATTAGTGATAATGCCAATTGATTTTGCTAATTTAGTATTATTCGGAATTCTAATTCCAAGTAACATCATTATTTCTCTATTAATCGTGATTCCATGCTTAGGATTATGGTATTACATTAGTATTCGTTATTTCCAAAAGGAGTCAAAAAAAATGTAAGAGTAAAAAATTCATAATTTTGTATTAGTATTAATAATTTTATCAAAATATAACAACATTACAATAACAATTGAATGGAGATTTAAATTGAAAATAATAATACCGATTTTAAGAGAAAGTGAAGTTTTATGAAAAAAGCAATGAGATACATATTGTTTTCTTTTTATGTTTTAATATCTTTCAGCATATTCATGTTATTCTTTCTTCTTTTTCTACCTGATTCATTAAAAATCTTCATCGATTGGACTTTTTGGACAACAATAATTCTATATTTATTAACTATCGAAGAATTTTATAGATTCAGTAAAGATGGAAAAAGGAGCGATCTTAGTGATGTAGTCGCAATTTTTTTCTTCTTCTTTGTAATTTTATTTCTTTCGAAAGATTTGATGACTTCTATAATGGGTGCATTTTCAATATATTTATGGTTTGGAATATATGAACTAAAAGATTATCCTGTTTTGAATAAACTCTTAATTATTTCATTGGTAACTTATAACATTATATTTATCGCAGGGATAATATCTACATACCTTTCTAATCCTCTTTTCCTAAATGCCACATTTGGTTTTTCTTTTTGGATTATTTTAGGATTAGGTTTTATACTATTTGGACGAAAATACATCGTAGTTTGGAGATTTATGTCGCCCGAGTATTTAACCCTCTTTTTATATATTATAGCGTGGTTAGCAGTCGTTTTTGTTGATAAATACATTCCATTTAATTTTATCCGATATGGCCCTTTAGATTTAAGGAATTTCAATCTTTTAGAGTTCTTTCTTAATATTTATTTTATTTTAATATTTGTGAACTGGTTAGTATATTTTATTTCGGGATCACTATTAGATAAAATGCTTGGAATTAAGAGAGTAAAAAATGGCAATCTAGTTGCTTTAGTAAATAGCGTAAAAGAAAGAATGAAGATAAGAGGAGAAGTAAAAGTAGGATTTGGTAAATATCCCATCTTGAATGCAATGGCTTACGGTTCCATTTTTGATAAAAGAATTGCTATTATTGCTGAAGATTATGATGAGATTCCTGAAGATGAAATGAAAGGGATTGTCGCACATGAATTAGCACATTCTAAAGGAAAACACACCCTCATACTAACTCTCATAACATCGCTAGATCTTATGATTCGAATGATACTAGGCATTCCAGCAACTATATATGATTATACGTTTGCAAACCCAAGTCTCCCCTTATTAGGGTTTTTATTATTGAATGTGGGAATATATGTCATACTCTACATTTTTGTGAGATATTTGGAAGGGAAGGCTGATTTGAAATCCAAAAAGACAGGTTATACCCAAGAATTAGCTAAAGCACTCTATAATCTCGAAAGTTTTTACGCAACTGGAAGAGAAATTGGACTAAATACAATGCTGTTGTGTGATGAAAAAATAAATAAAGATAATCAATTAATGAACTATATGGAAACTGCACAATACTTGCATAATTCTATGATAAAGCCATCTCGAACATCACTCCTCGGAAATATATTAAATTCTCATCCCCCTAGTTATTTTCGATTAGCTGCTTTATTAGACGACAATTTAAAACCTATGAATGAGGCATTTTTACCTTTTCTTTGCTTGAGGAAAAAAACAAGGAAAAAGTATGCTGAAAAATTTAGAAAAGCTGATAATGAGTTTAAAAAATTAGCTAACCAGAAATTCATGGAATTATTTGAGATAAATAGCGTGTCAACTTATTTGAATAGACTAAAACGTAAGGAGTTATTCAAATATGAAATAGGGAAGGATTACATGTTCAAAAATAAAATTTCTGATGAAATTTTTGTTGGAAAATTAGAAGATGTAGAAATCGTCGATGATATTTGTGATCCTGATCGATATATTATATTAGAACGAGAAAACACTCAAAAAAGATCATTAGAATCTTCCCAATTTGCTGAAAAAAGAATAATATTTAATGGAACTTATTTTATGGATAAATTCACTTCCCTTAAATTACTTGAGCTAAAAATTAATGAGGATAAAAAAAATGGAATAATCAATTTTCTCGATAATGAAAATAATTTAATTTCCAAAGAGATTAGTAAGTTTAAATTACCGTTATCAGTTGATATCATCAAGAAATTCAATAATTCAGATGTATTTTTTAAGGAAAGAGGAGTACTGAAAATAAATAAATGTATAAATATCAATCCAGCAATGAGATTAGATGAATTTAAATTAGAATTTCAAGGTGATGAATCTTCTTCCAAAAAGGATTATAAACTCACGGAATTAATAATTAAACCAAAAAATGTATTTTTAACTATAAGTAAGACTAGGAGCTTTAGAACATCAGAATTGAATATATTAGAATGGCTTAAGCAAAATGAAGTAAGAACACTCATATCTTTAAAAAAACCTGTAAATAATTTGGAAATAGGGTATTTGCTTGATATGAATTTAGGTGGTGATGTAAATGACGAATCCAAACGGATAATGAAAGAAAATGATAATGACAATTTTGTATTAATTAAAAATATTTTCAAAAAAGAAGTTAAAATTCCCTACAAAACGATTGATTATTTATCTTTTGAATGCAGTACTGGATCGATATCAAAAAAATCAGAAACTAGCCTAATTAATAAATTTGGTTATAAAATTATGAAAAAATTGAAACCCGATAAAATATTTTACCTTAATAAAGTTTAATTTAAATGTTTTTTTTTAGTGTTTAATATGATTAGTAAAATCAGAAGTATTATAACTCTACTAAGGATAAGACAATATTATAAAAACGTCTTAATCTTTGTGGGCATCTTTTTTAGCAAGAGATTATTCGAGTTTTCTCTTTACATCCCTCTCATTTTTGGTTTTATTTTGCTATGTTGTATATCATCCTTTAATTATATCATCAATGATATCATCGATATCGAAGATGATAAAAAACATGCTGAAAAATTGAAAAAAAAGCCCCTTGCGTCAGGAGCTTTATCCACTTATTTTGCTGTAGCTTTATTAATGGTTTTGGTAGTTATTGTAATCTTTTCACTCCTCTTTTTAATCCCAATTTTTTGGGATTGGGACTTTGCCCTCATGATCTTACTTATAGTAATCACTGGTCAGGTCTACAATCATTTTCTTAAAAATTATGCTTTTATTGATATTCTCATTTTATCTACGGGATATTTATGGAGAGCATTGGCAGGATGCATGATAATAAGAGAATTTATCTCTGCTTGGCTCTTCCTCGTTATCTTTGAAATCGCAATGTTTTTAAGTATCGCAAAGCGTAAAGGAGATCTCCAATTTCTTGGTAAAGATAAAGCAGTCGAACATAAAAAGGTGTATGATCAATATTCCGTTAAATTATTAGATCAATTTCATGTGATGATTGCTGGATCTTTGTTCATGACGTATTCGTTATATCTAATAATGAAATTTAATTTATTTGATCCAAATCTTATAAATTTATGGGAATATATTGCAATATTTACCATACCAGTGCTATTTTATATCATCATGCGATATACATATTTAACATCAGCGAAACCAGAAATTGCTCGCCGTCCCGAACGTGCTTTTCTTGATAAAAGTATTTTAATAGCAGGTTTTATCTTCTTGGGTACTCTTTTTATAACATTTTATTTCGAAAAAATCATCTCTATCTTTATTTAGAATATAATTTAGAGATAATTTTAAATAGAAATTTAGATTTTTAAATATCTTAAAATTTTGGGAAAATTACCATCTATTAAATAAAGTTATCAAATTAAAAGTATATATAAAGAATGAAAGCTTAGATGCATTATCTATTTTATTGATTTCCAAAATTTATAAAAAAAAAATAATAAATTTTATAAGTTTACGAATTTAAGAAGATATTTAACAACAAATTTAAAAAAAATTTAAAAATAAAGTGACTAAAAATATGGAAAAAAATAATATCGCAATTATCGTGCTTGCCGTTGCATTAGTTGCCTCTGGCGTTGGAAATATTATTCTAGCGGTCAGAATTACTCCGCAACCAACTTATAATACCCTAGTTAGAGGCACTGGCGCCGGTCCACACACGATTGATCCCGTAAATTGTTGGGATTCAGCATCTAGCGATGTAATCCTCCAAGTAGCTGAAGGTTTATTTGGTTACGATTTGACTGACTGGAGTATGCCCCGAGTAAACGTGCTTGCTTCTGGTTATTATTGGCAAGATACCACCCACCTTCAAGTAACATTAAGACAAGGTGTGATGTTCCATGATGGTGCCGTGTGGAACTCAACTTCAGCTATATGGAACTTTGATAGAATCATGCTCTTAACTAATTCTTCCGGAGATTTACCCTTGACTTCACCTTTAGCTGAACCTGCATCATTATACTTCTTCAACATGACTTTCAATGAGGATGGTATAATGACCGGAGGCGTGCCTATAATTAATAGCGTAACAGCTGTGGGCGCGTGGAACATAACTTTCGTTCTAAACGCTCCTTTTGCTCCTTTCTTGGACTTGTTATGCTTTGAAGCAAGCCTCATGGTTTCACCCAAATCCACTCCAGCAGATAGATTTCTCACTCTAAGCGAAAAATTAGTAGGAACTGGACCTTTTACATTTGATTCCTATACGCCAAACGTAGACGTCAGATATTCACGATTTGAACATTATTGGAGACCTGCTGCAGGTTTTGAAAAAATGGTATTCTCAATCATTCAAGATCCAGTTACCCTTAACAACGCAATGTTGGGTGGTCAGCTTGATCTCATTAGTGGCATAATTCCATCCTTAGTACCCACATACGAGGCTGATCCGAACGTATTTGTATGGCATATCACGGACGATTTGGGTATAACTGGTCTATCTTACTACTATCTCGGATTTAACAATGTTTTAATCAACCAAACAATGAGAAAAGCTATTTCATATGCGATCAATTATTCGTATATAATTGAACAAATGAGCCACAATTTGGTTTTCAGAGCAAATTCACCTATTGCTCCAGGTTATGGTTCTGCTTATAATGCATCTGTTCAAGCTGCAGACTTTAATCTTGGCGCAGCTCGACAAGTTCTTATCGATGCGGGAGTAGTACCCGGGGGAATGCCAGTTACTAATGATAGTGAGACTGCTTGGACAAGTTTAACCATTGGTTCGTATAATTATTCTTATAACACGGATAACTCGTTTAGATCAGACTTGTATTTACCGTTGAAGGGTTGGCTGGAGCAGATCGGAGTTAAAGTTATAGATAACGGTGGAACTTGGGACGATTTCTTAACGAAATTATATGTTAATCACAACCAATTAGGATTATACTGGGTAGGATGGGGTCCTGATTATCTTGATCCTTTCAACATGTTAGATCCCTTGTTTAATCCAGCATCTAGTTCGGACTCTGCCCAAGTTGACGATGCTTACTTAAACTCTCAATTGGAATTAGCCTTAAAAACCACAGATCAAACTGCCAGAGACAATATTTATAAACATATTCAGTATTACTTAGCAAACGTCTTATATCCTCACGCGTTTGGATACCATCCAAAGTTGACTGCAATCCACGGTTCTGATATTTACGGATATAATTACAACGCAATGGGCAAGTTTCAAGCATATGGGATCTATCGTGGCCCACCAAGGCCAGTTGCATAAAGTATAATAAACCTAATTTTTTTTTTTTTAATTACTTACCTTTTTCATAATAAAATGTCTATCTCTTATTTTAATCCTCCATCTAAATTAAAAGGATTCCACAAAGATATAGCTCCTATTGGTTTTTATTTTGATATATTTACTACAGAATTATTTCAAACCCCGATTCTTCCTCTTCCCATGAGAATTGATAAATTATCAAATGGAGAACCTACATTAATTATTAAGTTAGATATGAAAAAAATAGAAAGAGTTAGCAAAAAATTCAATCTTTGTCTAAACCTTAATAATTTTTATTTGATGGGCATCAAAAACTTCGTTCATTATGCAAGAGTGAAAATAAAGGAAATTACATTACGCATGCTAGATAACCGAAAAATTGAAAAGTGGTGGGAAGCCTCAAAAAATATAAGCGCTACTATTCCGGATCTCACAGAAACCTTCACTTTTATAAATTTAAGCTTCATTAAGACTTTCGCATTAATAAAAAAAAGAAATCTAATACCTTCACAAGAAGATTATACTAAAGTTATGCTTACAAATTGTGAAAATATTGTA
>Ga0307442_1000419_pt1 | contig 20420 bp, 18 predicted proteins | sample SalMarWE160430MG_FD_202143 | JGI IMG/M metagenome (GOLD analysis project Ga0307442, IMG submission 202143) | Salt marsh sediment microbial communities from the Plum Island Ecosystem LTER, Massachusetts, United States - WE1604-30 | ecosystem: Environmental > Aquatic > Marine > Intertidal zone >...
ATTCAGTACATTGACGAAGCAATCATTAAGATATTTAAAGAATTTAATGGAATGATCGATATATTTGGCGATTATAATACACGAAAACTCTCCTTGGTCGATCCAAAATTAATAGCTCTATCAAGATCATCTCCCAAAAGAAGGGAATTAATGGAAGCCTATATGAATAGAATGGCTTCTGGAGAATTCTTATGGGTACTTATTCCATATCCCTGCAATTCATTTGCTCAAGAAGGAAACATGGACTTATTTACTTACGGGGATTTTATTAAAAAGGCTCTATTGCTAGATAAGGATGATCCTGTAGCCGAATGGGAAAAGATCCTCAATGAACAGGAAAAAATAATTGCCAAATTATGTGAATTCGAATCTGGTCAGGTTTATGTAACAGGTGAGGATACAGATCTCAAATTATCAGTCAAGGGTCGCAAATGGATAAATAGTGCTGGACAACATAATCTGCCAGACGGAGAGATTTATACCGGACCTATAGAGGAATCAATTAATGGAAAAATTAGATTTACATATCCAGGAATCTTTCAAGGTCAAGAGATTGAAGATATTTTTTTAGAGTTTGAAGATGGAAAAGTTAAAAATGCTACCGCATCCAAGGGAGATAATTTACTGAAGGAATTATTAAAGATTGAAGGTGCCAATATGGTTGGAGAATTTGCAGTCGGGATGAATTATGGGATTACTACATTTACAAAAAACATTCTTTTTGATGAAAAAATAAGCGGAACAATACACATAGCATTAGGATCTGGGATTAAAGAAGCTGGAAGTAAAAATGAGAGCGCTATTCATTGGGATATCTTAAAAGATATGAGATCTCTTGGATCTAAAATCATTATTGATGGAAAAACGATATACGAAGAAGGAAAATGGAAAATTTAATTTTTTTACTTTTCTTATTTTTAATATAAACCTGAGATCAATAAATTCATAAACTCAATTTTACTATTTTCTGTTGCAAAATCTATCGCATATCTAATGGGATGCGAAAGGATATTATCATTATGGCTGATTGAAAGCTTACCCGGAACTATTTCCGTATCTACGTTTAAATTAACATCAATATACCTAAATAATTCTTTTTTCATAAGTTGAATTGGAACTAAAGTATCAAATGGATAAAATCCCTTGCTAATATTGTTTTTCCAGAATGATAACCAAGGTTCAAGATATTTAACTAAGAACTTACTTATTGGTGTATTCTTACTTTTAATCTTATTTAGATGTGATTCATTAAATACTACTCTACAACAAACGTCTAAACCAATTCCTATGCGAGGTGTAATCGTTTCAGCTTCAATAAATATTTTTGTTGCTATGGGATCATTAAAAAAGTTAAATTCAGTCATATTGAATTGTTCCTGAGGGGTAAACCTAAACTTATCATTAAACGCATTAGTAGGTTCGATAGTACCACCCATAAAAACGATCTGTTTCAAATTATCAAGAAACTCGGGATATTTTAAGATAGAAGTAGAAATATTTGTAAGAGGGCCTAATGTAAGTAATGTAATTTCATTAGGATATTCTTTAACACTTGAAATTAAGAAATCCGAAGCTTTATTTAATACGCCTAAGTGTTCTTTTGATCGTGCTCCCATATAATGAGGAATATCTGCATGATTAAATAACTCTAAATATGATTTTATTAATTTAAAACCTTTAGTTACGTGAGAATTTCCAAAAACTGTTGTGATTCCTTCTATTTCATAAAATTCTGGGTGATTTAGTATGAAAATTAATGCTAATCCATCATCTACTTCTCCCATCATTATTCCTAAAGCAGGATCCGTATCAATTATCACTCTCATGTCTCTATAACTCCATTTTAATACACTTAAATGAGGAAATGTGATAGAAAAAATAAATTTTACTGACATTTATGTGAATAAGTTTATATTAATATCCTACTTATTTGAAATTTGGAGTATTAATAACAAAAAAAGGAAAAGATCATGATTGAGCTTGAAAAAGATTTAATGATATTTGAATTTAATGAAGAGAATGAAGAGTTTAATGAGATTAAAATTGCTGATAAAGGATTAGTAGAACTTCTAAATTCTAATTTAATATATATCATATTAAATCGTGATCATAAAAAATTATGGATATGGCATGGTAGTAATACAAATATTAGAATGAAATTCATAGCAACACAAGAAGCTCCAAAAATAAGAGACAAATATGGAAACGATTTTAAGATTTTGGTTGTAGATGAAGGCGATGAATCTTCTGAATTCGAAGAAATTATTGAAGTTCTATCTGGAACTATATTCAATCAAGAATATTAATTTTAAATAGTAGTGAGGAGTAATACCTCTCTATAATTATATTTAATCAATAATTTGAAAATCATATTTGTTGTAGCAATTTGAAAGATCATTATCATATCTTTTAAAAGAAAATCATCATTGAATTAAATTTCTTAATCTTTCATGAAAATTCATAATTTATCCCATAAAAAATTCAATTTTTAATAATTAAGCATAACTCTTAATAGCTCTATTGATAACATCTATCAACACATCGATAGTAAAAATTTTATCAATAAATAAAAACGCTCCAATAGAAAGAGCTTCTTCTTTAACGCTAGAATCAGCACTAATAAATATAATTTTTACCCTATGATCAATTTCTAATATTAGTTTTGACGCTTCTAATCCATTCATTTCAGGCATTCGTTGATCCATTAAAATTACTTTAGGTTTGTTCGAAAATGACTTGAACATTAATACTGCTTCTATTCCGTTGTTAGCAATCCCCGCCAGTTCAAACCCACCTAAATTTAGAATTTGCTTGTAAAAGTATTGAAGTGCACGTTCATCGTCAACAATAAATATTTCTTCTATTTTAATCACCCTCTGGAATTAATACTATGAAATTACTCCCTTTCGAACGATCTCCATTAACTCTATCTTCGACCCATATCTTTCCCTCATAAATTTCGATGATTTGCTGTACTAAAGACAACCCTAAACCCATCCCAAGAGCGCTTTTATCCTTGTTGTACCCTCTTTTAAAGATAATCTCCTTCATGTTATCATCCACTCCATTCCCATTATCTATGAATTCCATTTTAAGATAATCTATGCCATTTTGTTGGTCTCTTGAAATCCTAACTGTAATTTCTATTATTTCATTTACATTATGTTGTATCGCGTTGATTAAAAGGTTTTCAAACACATCCTTTAAAAAATCATTACCTTTAATAAAAATTGTTCTATCTAAAGATTTGATTTGATAAGTTATTTTTCTATCTTTATAAGACCCTCTTACTGACGATATTACATTTTCTAAGATATTCAAAATTTCAATCTTTTCTAAATCTTGGTTTGTGTCTTCGAGTTGGGAAAGTTTCCGCACATTATCGACTAGTTTTGTAGCCCTAATGACTTGTTCTCTAATAATAATATCATTTTTTTTGAATTCTTCAAATTTCTCTGGTTTTTCAAGAATTAACTCGCTAACTTCAATCCCAGACGAAATAATTTGTAATATATTGTTAATATCGTGAGTAAATATGTCTTTATAGAATTCTGCTCGATTGTAGGCTGCTTTATAATTTTCAGTAGATTTTTTTAACTCCAGTTCTGTTTTTTTACTTTCGGTGATATCCAAAAGAGATGCTACGCTTCTTTTTGTACCAGGGATCATGTCAATAGTTATGAGTATGTTTCGAATATTCCCTTCTTTATTAATAAAACAAAATTCATAATTTTTTAACGAAGATTCTACGTCTATTCTACGGGAGGTATGGAATTTTATCATTCTCTGTAAATCTTCTTTGACAACAAACTCCGTCCAACTTTTTTTCCATTCAATTTCTTCTCTTGAATAACCAGAAAGTTCTTCAAACTGCTTATTTACAATTGAAATTGTGGTGTCTTCCTCTATTATAACGGTAGCTGTTCCTGTATTTTCGAAAATAGTTCTATATAATTCAGCAGTTATATCAATACTATGTTTTAGCTTTTCAATTAATACTTTTAATTCTTTATCAGATTTTAGTAATCCTTCTAAGGTTTTTTTTCTTCCTGTAATATCTTCTATATGAACAATAACTAGATCGGAGGGGATAAAACTATATCTTACAGATAAAAATTTTTCTTCTCCTGTAGATCTGAAAGTATACATTTTTTCCGTGAAAATATTTTTATGATGAATAGCACATCGATATAAATTTTTTAAAATCCCTGGTTGATTCTCATATAGTTCTGAAGCTTTTACGCCCACATAATTCTTAATCATTCCTTTGGTTATTTTTTCAGCAGCAATATTATGATCAATTAAAATAAAATCATCTTCGATTTTTTGCCACAAAAATGTGGGATAAATAAATCCTCTAAATAATAATTTAAATCCAATTTTTAAATCTCTCTGATTATTTATTATTATTTCCTCACTTTACATTATTTTGACTCCTGTTTCATTTTCTTAAAAAATTCTGGGAGGTTTTATAAAAAAGTAGTCTTGTCATTTTATATTTATTATTTTGTGAAAAAACTTGTATTTAAATTTTGTTAAAGTATCCTTTTTCTCTCTTTATGAATTGAACAGAAAAACGATAATAACTCATAGCCCTATTAAAATAAAAATTGAACAATATTTTATAAATTAAATCTTTTTTAATAAATTTCAAAATTAAATATACGAAATTGCCTCCTTTAAAACCGTATTCTTTAATCTAATCTTCGTTGGATATTCTTGAATCGATCTAAACTCAAGATTTAATCATTTTCTTAAAAAAAATATTATAAAAAAAGGGAAATATCAATTGAGAGTGTCAACATAACATAAATCGATAAAAAGAATGAAATTTTTAAATTCTCATTTTGTTTAGAGATTCAAGAGGTACCCTTTTATGCAAAAAAAATTTACACAGATTGAGCTAACCAAACAAGCTATCTTTAATTTTGAGAATATTAAAGAATCTCTTAAAGGAATACATGAAGTTTTAAAAATTACAATCCCATCAAATAATATCTATTTAAAAATTGGAGAGGATAATATTGAGGCGTTATATCAAAATTTTCTCGAGTTAATGACAAATGAAACTGGAGCTCAAGAGTTTATGGCGAAAATAAAACGTTTAGAAATCGATTTAGATATTCCCCTTGATAATTTCTTAAAATAAATCTTCTATTATTTATTTCAATATTTTCCCTGTCTCCAAGTACCAGAGATATAAATCTAGTTCTGCCAAATTTATTTTCAATATTTCTCCCATTTTTCTTAAAATAGATTCAATTTCAATATATTTCTTCTTCGTTAGTGTCTTTGGCTTTTCAATTAAATTATGTTTCACTAAGACATCAATTATGTGAAAATCTATAATGGCATAATTTTCATGACCAATATTCCTCAAAAAATGACTTGCTTCCTTGTATCCTAATCCCTTTATGTGCTTTACAATCCAATCTCTTAGAGAATCATCCCGGTCAGATTGACTTAATTCTTCTTTTAAATCTGTAATGTAATTTCTTGCTTCTATAATATAACTTGAACGAATATTAGGAAATCGATAACCACATTCCTTAAATTTTTCTGCTAATTGCATTCTATCCAAAATCAAAAAATCATCTTCCATTCGATTATGAATCTCAATGCACTTTTCTGCCCCACAATTAGCGGTCATGATACAAAAACACATTTCTCTAAATATTATTTGAATTGATTCTTCTTTAAATGCAGCAAATTCTTTAATTCTCGAATTTATAACATTCGCAACTTCAGATTCTTTCAAGTTATTGATAATTTTAATTAGGCTATCCATTATTTTATAGTTTTTAATTCTTTATATCTCAATTTCCCTTTTTTTAATAAGAGAGAGATATATGAAAAACCTAATGCTTTATCATTATAAGTCTATTACAAAAGCATTTTATCGCATGAAAAATTAATGACAAATATTGAAAAAGATTATGAATAAGGAACTGATGAGATGAAAAAGAATAAGATCATCGTCTTAGGATCGATAGCATATGATTACATCATGTCTTTCGAAGAAAATTTTGTAAATGCGGTTTCTATCGATCGTGAAAAAGAAGAATTTCAAAGTACAGTTACAGCCGCTGAAAAAATACAGCGCTATGGAGGAACGGCAGGAAATATAGCATATAATCTGGGTTTATTAAATATTGCAAACACTACGGTTTTTGGTGCTGTTGGGAAAGATTTTGAAAGTCTTGGCTATAGAGATCACGTTTCGAAATTTGAAAATATTGATTTTAACGTTGACATCTTTAAGGATCTTTATACAGCAGCTTGTTATATCGTAAATGATGTCAAAACTAATCAAATGATAATTTTCCATGGTGGAGCATTGAATAAAAGTGATGATATTGATTTAAGAAAAAAAATATCGGATCCAGAAAATTACGCATATGCTATCAATTCAACACAAAGCATAAAGGTAATGGAGAATTTTGCGAATCAACTATTTGATCTTGGAATTCCATCAATCTTTGACCCTGGACAAGTTACAGTACTCTTTCCTAAGAATATTTTAATAGATATTATAAAGAAATCTAAAATGTTAATCGGAAATAGGTATGAGATAGATCAAATTAAAAAGAAAACAGAATTAAGCGAAGAAGAATTAATGCAATTGGTAAACGCAGTAATTACAACAAAAGGGGCTGATGGCTCCTTACTCATGTACAAGGATGATTCCAGTAAAATTCATTCTTTTGAGATTCCAATATCAAAACCAAATATAGTCGAAGATACTACAGGTGCAGGAGATGGTTATCGTGCGGGGTTATTATCGGGATTAATATTAAATATGACTTTAATAGACTCATGTCGATTAGGGTCTATTGTAGGATCATTTGTCATTGAAACACACGGCGCTCAAACTCATTCTTATGACATAAATAATATAAGAAAACGGTTTTTTGATACATTCGGCTATGTTCCTTCAGAGTTAGAACCATTATAATTGAAATCTAACGAGCATTTTTCTTTCTATTTTATTATGCTATCGGGATAATATAATTGATTATATATATTCCATCTTAATTTATTAATGCCGATATTTTTGAGAATGTTAAGAAAAGAACTTTAAAAGAGAAATGTACTGATCATAATAACAAAAAAACATGGACCGCCTCCAATTTAAAAATAATAAATTTGGTTATATTCTTAAGTACCCGTTTAGGAAATATGGAATGTCAATTATTAACGATGATTTAGAAATGGAATATTATACAAAAATTTTGGATTTTTATCAAAACCAAAAATTTGATAAAGAAACTGTCGAGATTTGGAAAAGCAAGTCTTACATAGAATTAATGCAAGTTTTAAAGCGAACACACAATAAAAATCTTGTAAAAAATGCAATTATATTAATATTATCTTTATTTGAAGAATTACCACTCGATATTTATGATTCTTCAGGTCAAAGCGTAAGAGAATTAACAGAAGAGGATAAAAATTCTTACATTTCTCATTTAAGATCCGAGTTTGTAGATGAATTTCCAAATTAATTTTTATGCTTATTGTGATCGAAAGACTCCTTCATATCAAGCACGTCTTTCAATTTTGTCAACTTATTAGAATTTTGTTTTAAACCTAATTCATCAAGAATCCCTTTCATTTCTTTTATGGAGAGTACATCCTCTTCATCAAGATCTAGTGAGATCTCTTTTTGAAACTCGAGATTACATTCCCTGCATCCAAATGTAGTATCGTATTCAACGATTTTAGAAGATCCACATCGAGGACATACTTGCTTATTCGCCATATCCTTCAGATAAAAAATGATACAATAAATAATATAATTTTTTTAATATTTAAACTTCTTTTTCAAGGATTTTCTTTTTTGATGAAATTCCAATAAACTTAGATATTAATTATCTGTAGTATTCAAATGTGTCAATCATAAGAATAAGATGCTTAAATTTAATAGCTGGTTTTTTTTTAATGCTAGTAATTAAATTTATTTAATACCGGGTTTTTATGATGAAAAAATTTTCTAATAATTCAATTTTAAAAAAAAATTTCGTTCAAAAGAAAGTATATCTTTTAATTATTTTAACAATATTCCTTTCGAGTAGTCTTCTCATTCCAAATTTTAATAATATAACTGGGATAGATAGAAACTATGATAATTTTTCCCAAATACCTTCAATTGCAGATACTGATTCAGTATTATTTGAAGGTAATGAAATATCTTTAAATATAACTGACTATGGAAATTTATATGAAACTGATCAGCAGATTGATGTAACTAATCAAGAAACCTTAAATCTTACTTATCACTTAGATAATGTTCATAATTGGGAAGTCTCAGAAGTTGAAACGCAGATTAACAATATTCAAGATGAGAGAGACTGGGTCGATAATGGGGTTATTGGAAGTGATACAGAACTTACGCCGACTTCTCAAGTTTCCCAATCTGAAGACTCAGGTCCTAGTTATGGAAAGAATTTAAATCCAAATAATTATTTGGCTACCTTTGACGGTAATGATTGTGATTATATGCGAATTCATTTCGTACTCCTTGAAGTTGAATATTATTATGATGAATTATATATTTCTAACCAAGATAATACCGTTTTAGATAATTTTGCCGGATATTACACCGATTTCTACACTCCCTGGTATAATGCAACAGAACTAAAAATTTCCATAGATTCCGATGTTTCAGTAGAACTTTATGGCTATTCTGTAGACTTTTTTGAAACATATAATGGGAGTATGTTTATTCTTGATAGCACAAGTTGGAATTATTTCGAAGATACTATTAATGATCCATCTCGATTATATGGTGGAACTGCAGAAATTGGAAATCGATCAGCTCTTAGAACAGTGATTGAGGGGATTGATAATTCTCCTTCCTATTCATATGAAGACGGGGATATCGCCGGTTTCTATCAAGACTTTACAATTCCAAGGGGGGAACTTATTGACGCTTGGGTGTCAATGGACTATAATCTTCTCAGAGGGATTACAACAAATGATAATTATGCATATATTAAAGTAAATGGAGAAACTGTTTACACTCGAGGATTTAAAACTATTACAAACGCTGGATTAGGACAATGGCACAGTACAGGTTTAATAAATTTGGACTTATGGGAAAATAGTTCGAGTATTTTCGATGAAGTACTCATTGGACAGAGTATCAATTTATCTGTTGGAATCGAGATTGGAAATGGAGTTGAATATACAGGATTCGACCATTTAGATATTCAAGAGGCATATTTTGACAATATTCAATTAATCCTCAAAACAAGTGCAAATTCAACACAATCAGGAATAAATCTACAATTTAATAATAGCATTTTAAATGATGATAATACTTGGGGTGTTTCTTATTTAAATTTAACAGGTAATTGGAATATTAATCCATTAAAATTAACTGTTACTACAGATTCACCTTCCTTATCATTTGATCTTGATACAACCCTTTATGGGTATCACAAAACCAAATCAAGAGTAGGACAAACTACTCTAGAAGGAGTTTATTATAAAATCTTAGAAAATAGTACTATAATATGGGAATTTTCTCACAATTTTTATATGCCATCACAGTATTCAGATTTTGAAATCATAATTAATAAACCTAAAAATTGGAACTTTATATCAGTTCTAGATCCTACCTTACAATCCCGTTCATACGAATACGGTGGTGAAGGAGACTCGATTTTGCACATAAGCAAAGAAAATGCACTATTTCCAGGATGGTGGACTTTTAAAGCAACTTCTCCAAATTATCTAAGTATCAATAATACTAAATTATCAGATCAAGGACCTTTTACTACAGGTGAATTTACTAGAATTAAAACTCAAGTAAATTACAGTAGTGAAATCCCTAGTAATATTGCATCGACAGAAGTGAATTTGACGATATTCGATCCGGAAGGAAATCAGTGGTATTCAGAAGTGAATACCCCCCTAGCAAACGGAACGGTTTTCTTTTCAGAAATTACATTTTCTGCTTTAAACACAACAGGTGGTCAATTTAAATACACATTAATCTGGAGCAATGGGACAGCGTTAGGTGGATTTAAATCGAGTTTTATTGTTAATCACCAAAGTCAAATTAAATTGTTAAAACCTGATGATGCGAAACTCGACCTGAGAACTGATGGTTTTGTGGGAGATATAATTCCTTTACGAATTATTTTAACCGATCCTGAAAATAACTTATCAATTTCAGATGCAATAATTTCCTATAATTGGACGGGAGGGACCACTCTCAACTTTTCTGAAGCAGCTATTGGCGTTTATGAAGCTATTCTCGATACAGCTGATTTATCTTCAAGGGGTTTATACGAGATACTAATAAGTTCATCTAAATTAGGATTCATTGAAAGTAATCTATCGCTGAAAATAAACCTAGGGGAAGAAACTAATTTGCAAAGGCTTGAATCCGAATACAATATAGAATTACACGCGAATAGCACTATTAAGTTTAAATTTACTGATTTTAGTGGTTCTGGTATTGATGGAGCAATAATTAACATTAGTATAAATAATCCCTCACATTATTTGATTGAAAATCTTGGAAATGGGATTTATGACATTGAATTTAGTACATTATACATTGATAATATCGGAATATACCAACTAAACTTCAGTTTTTCAGCAACGGGATATGAACCGCAATATTATGGATATCAATTTCAAATTATTGAACAATCAGTGAATATTTCAGTTTTTCTTAATACTGTTAATATTCAAGAAAATACTGTGTATGAAATAACTTATTTTGATAAAATTAATGTTTCTGCTAAAGTGATGTCAACCATAGATAAGAATTATATTTCGGGCGGAATTTTTACCTGGATTAGCGATTCTTATCAAAAAAATTTGACGGAATATATGGATTATTGGTATAACTCATCGATAGAATGTCTACCAGAATATTTTTCATCAGGAATCAATTTTATTTATTTGAAATTTGAACATCCAAATTATAGAACTCTAACATTTGGTTTTGAAGTATTAGTAGATCGAATTGAATTTAATGTCGATATAGTTGGGTATGGAGATTTAAATCCAACCATAAATGTAGAAAAAGGAGGAATATTAGAACTTCAATTAAGATTACTAGATCTAAAAACCAATCAGACTATCGAAAATGGGACTATTTTATACGAATGGAAATATGGAGTCGGAGAATTTGAGGAAATAACTCCTGGTACATATCAGCTTACATTTAGATTGCCTGAAAACTTACAAGGTAATTTTATATTCAATCTCATTATATCAAAAGAGGGAACAGTATATAAAACAACGCAATCTTCATTTCTATTAGTCATAGGTGAACCACAATTCCCAACCTTTCTGATAGGGATTATTATTATAGTTTCAGCTCTTATTATAGGTATTTTAGGTATGTTGAGCTTGAGATCATATGTTATCCTCCCAAGAAAAAGAAGAAAAGAAGCAGACCTCCTGTCCCGAACTCAAAGATTCAAGGATATGAAAAATGTTCAAGCCATTGTTGTAAGTCACAGACTTAGTGGAATACCACTCTATACAAAATCGTATTCACTTTTAGAAAAACAGAAAAAAGAACTATTTTCAGGATTTATTCAAGCTATTACAACTATAGGGGAAGAAATTGCAGGTAAAAGAATTATTGATGGTAATAATGTGAAAAAAACCGCAGGGGGAATAGAAAGGTTAATAGAATTAGATTTCAAATATTTCTATTGTCTCATTTGTGATCGTGAACAAATACGAATTGTGCTAGTTTTACAAGAAAGGGCATCAGATCGTTTAAAAGGGATTATAACGAATCTTGCAACCAGTATTATCTTAAACCATTCTGATATACTTGAAGATTGGGATGGATCAATTGAATCGTTTGAAAAAGTAATCCCCTCTACTATTGATCAATATTTCGATTTCTTCTATAAGGAAGGGTTTATTCTTAATAATCCAAAATACATTGCTACTATAAGGAAGGAAACTGAATTTAGTAAAATGGAGACACGGATTTTAAATACCATTTATTCAATAGCAAAAAATAAATCGGAGTTCTTCCTGGAAGATATAATATTGACGGTTCATGAAGATAATAAAGATTTGATTATTGACTCTATTGAAACATTACTTGATAAAAAAATAATAATTCCTAATATAAATTAAGTCCAAGATTTATTTTTTTTAATTCCATTTATTACTTATATGAGCAATTTACCAAAAATTAGATTTTCTTGTATTAGATGTGGATCTTGTTGTACAGATAAAAATACATTAGTAAATGTTACTCATACTGACATATTACGCCTATCTAAAGGATTAAACTTAACTTTAGATGAATTACTTGAAGTTATCAGTTTTTATATATTTGAGAATAAAATCACCGAGTCAGATATATCCAAGATGGTAATAACCCCAATTATGACTGAAAGAGGATTATCATTTCCAGGACTTAAGAAGAATCCAGAAGGAATTTGCTATTTCTATAATACTAATGAAAGTAAATGTAGGATTTATAAGATAAGGCCTAATTTTTGCAGGACATTCCCTTTTACATTTGAATATGTTGATGATAACCAGAAACGTGTTAAAATTAAAATCACCAATAAAGGAAATGAATATTGTCAGGGATTAGATAAAAAATATCCTTACATTGATATCGAGAAATGGATTCTTTTAGGAAAAAGTGTAATCGAGAATTTACTAGAAAATGAGAAGTTTGTACAATCTTGGAATCAAAAATTAAAAAAGACTAAAACAAAGCCTAAAGCAAAAGAGTATTTAAGAGAAATCCTTAATTTATAGTTTCAAGAATGTGTTCATGCTCTAAAAGAGCGATGAGCATCCAAAAAGTCATTCTCAATTCAACTTTTAATGCACAAACATCATTACTCCAATGGAAATTATTTATCTTATTTTGTTCTTGAAAAACTTCAGAATTAGATATTAATGAATTTAAGAGAATATTAATTGATAAATCATCTTTATAATTTATGCCTAGCATTTTAAATATTAATAAAACTCTAGCTGAATCAGTTAAGTTATCGTTAACTAACCCTTTTTTAGAAATTAATAGTTTTAAGTCATCTTTATATAACTCTTTAAACAAGGTTAAATCAGTCTTATCATCTAGCAATTTAATTAAACTCAATTGACAAAACAAATCTAGTGGGAGGCTTTTTTCGTCCTTTTTTATTTGTTTATAATTGATCTGCTCTGATACTAAGTGTTTTTTTTCCGTGAGAATTACCCCCCACTTCTCAAGAATTCTTAGGCTCATTAAGGTGAAATAATTTAGATATAATTTCTGAGGTAAATATAATTTAAGTTCATTTTCAAGGAACATCTCAATATCTAATAAATCAATAATCTCAATATCATTTATTAAATTTAATTCAGATACAATAGATAATCCAAAAAAATTGCTTAATGGATTGGAGATATGATACATTCCAGTGCTAAAGATCTTTCCACTTATATAACGAGTTAAAATCTTGATAATTTCTTCTGTTTTTAAGGGTACTTGTAAACCAAATAACTTGTATATACTTATGTAATAAAATAGACTTTCCAAATCCAGGAATTCAGGGTTTTTTGCTATGGATATTAAATTATCAAAGTCGATTTTCACTAATTTTATAATTTCTCTATTGAGTGTTGGGAGATTGCCAAAAAGATCATAATAATAATCTCCATTTAGTGATTTATAACTTAGTTCGGATGTTTCCATAGAATCTTTTTGCTCTTCTACCAAAAAATTTTGTCGAATATCTTGTAAAATTGGATTCTTTAATGCTTCAATGTTTTTTTCTTTAGCATCGTGCAGTTTTTTAAGAATATCTACATCCAATTCGTTATTAGAATTTATCTCATCGTTAATTTTCAAGCTAGTTGGATTAAACAATTTTCCTATACTCGGGTATAAAGATTTAACTTTGAATTTATCTCTATCTTGAAAATGTAAGGTTTTTTTTAATTCATTTAACTTTGTTTTAAAATTCTCAGGAAGTAAATCAAAGAGATCTAAATTGTCCAATTTTTGGGTATCAATATCAATGATATACTCGAAAATAATATTAAAAAGGTGAATATTAATAGTTTTCTTGCCAACGATCTCAAAAAGTTCTTTGTAGTCCCTTATCTCATTATTACTAAGAAGTAAGAATTCCTTAGAAAGGTTATCTTTAAAAACGATTGATGTAGATAAGATACCAATTGAATTTAAAGCAGAAGCAATAGTTTCAACTATACTATTTACTATTTTTATATTTTTTTTCTCGTTATTTCGAAAGATTGAATGACCAATATCAATATTTTTATGTTGAAGTAGATGTAAAGTATAGGAGTAAAATCGCTGGTAATAATCTAAAATCTCTACTTTTAACGATTGAGATAATTCTGTCAATAAGTCTTTAATAATTTCCATTATAAATCATAGTTTATTATATGTAAAAAAGAATTTTGGAATAGTTAGAAGGTAATGACAATAAATTAGAAGTACAATATTTACTTTTTTATGTTAGTAACAATTAAAATAAAATGTTTAAAAAACATTTCACTCATCTATTAAATCCATTATAAATTAAATCCCTATTAATTCGATATGAAGGAATCTTGTTATGACGGTTTTGCCAAGGATTATGATAATAAAAGAAAAAATCCTTGGATGCCATTAAAGATCTTTTTGGATGATTTAGAGAATCAAGATTATAAATTTAACGGAATTACTATTGATCTAGGATGTGGAAATGGAAGAAATTTGCCATTATTAAAAAAGCCTAATAATTTTGTAATTGGAATAGATAAATCACTAAATTTCTTACATTTAGCTAAGAATAGGAAAGATTTACGAGACCTTAAAATCCATTTTTTATTGAGCGATATGTTAGCTCTCCCGATACGACCTAACTCTATCAATTCTATATTTTCAATCGCTTCAATTCATCATGTTATGAATATGAAAGAAAGAAGTCTTATAATGGAGTTTTGTAATTTAATCCTGAGAAGAAAGGGATATATTGTAATATCTGTATGGAGAAAATTCCAAAAGAAGTATAAAAGCTATTTCTTATTTGAATTTATGAAACAAAAAGTATCATTAAGATATAAGAATAGGCAAGAATCACATGGTTTACGCGAATTTGGAGATATTATAATTCCGTGGACTGTTTCAAGTAAGCAAATCACATATATTCGCTATTATCATCTATTCTCAAAAAAAGAACTTAAAAAATTATTAGTTGGATTTAAACTTTTACAATTGAGTAAATTAGGAGGGCCCAATGGAAAAGATAATTATTTCATTTTTGCTGAAAAAAATAAGGAATGTCATTCTCCATGACATATGAAAGAAAGATAGCTTTTTTCTATGAAAGATTTGAAATTATCATAAAATTTGTCAATGATTTCAGTATGAATATTGAATAATCTCTCCGTCATATCACAATAAAAAACTCCGTGAATACTTTTTGCTGAATAGTGTCGTTTATGCAACATTTTTACGCGCCGCCCGTACCAATATGTGAATTCATGAGATAAATGCCATGTATTCGCTTTATTCAATACCACCAAACCTATAGCGTTATACGTGTCAATTGAACGTTGTACTTCTTTAGAGAAGAAAAATGATCCACGTATCTTCTTTTCCCAGGAGATATCTAGCTTAGCATTAGATCCCCAGAATTCATCATAAGAGTTATTAGAATGCAGTATTAAATTTCCTTCATTCTCATTGCCTTCAAAACTAATTTCCTGAAACCATTTAGGCATGCTGTTAATTTTTATATTAGCTTCAGATTTTTCATACACATAATAATTATATTCCAAATGATTCCCTCAAATTATTTGCTAAAATTCCATTAGAGTAAAAGAATAACTAGATCCTCTTAATAATAACAAATTATCAAGGATTTTGCGTAAGGAAAATAAAACTATTTAGAAGTAAGTTCCTTTCCTTCTTCAATCCAATTTGATATTCTTTCTGCCGAACATCCCTTGATTAGTGAAGCTAATTCTTCGGGGTTTTCTTTAAGAAGATCTTCCACGCAAGTAACTCCAATTTCATTAAATTTTGATGATGTGGTTGGACCAAGTTTAGATAATTTGGTAAGTGGAGTATTACCTGTTTCAATGGGTTTTATTTCGGATGGTTGTTTTTTGGTTTCCTTTTTAGCCTTTTCCTGTGGTACTACTTCTAACTTCTGTTCTTTTACCACTTTTGTGGGAGTAGGTTTTTTCTTAGGTTTTTTAGTTTTTGGTTTAAATGGAGTCCTTTTCTTTTCCTTCTGTATAAATGGTTCCCGCTTTTTATCTTTAGAAGTAGTTATCTTAAAAGATTTTAGCATATTAACATTAACATCATGAGAGGATTTTCGGAAGTAATCTATTTTAATATTCAGTTTTTTGATTGCTTCTAGAGAATGTCCTGATGCTTCTATTTCCGATAATGAAAAACCTTTCCCCGCCTTTAAGTGAGCATCTCTTGCGGGTGACTTTACAACTGATTTTAAGGCTTCTTTACTTTCCATATTCAAGCACTCTTCGATTTTATTTAAAAGTATTTAAAATAAGCCTTTAAAGCTTTTATTTTTTTCGATTTAAATAAGAAAAAATCGAGAGAATTCTTTTTTTAAAATAGGTATCATATCTTACATAGTGATAATATCTAATTGATGTAAATTTTTTAATGAATCTATTATTTTAGTTTTAGGCCTTTGCATTATCTTAGAGATATTTAAAGGCGAATTATCACCGGTACATTTCAAGGCAACATAATATTCAAAATCATTAATCATGCCCATTGACAAAATTTTTTCTAACACACCTTTTCCAATCATTAATTTTGGAAAAACCTCGGCAATATGCCCCTCGTGGCATAAATTTTCAATATCTGCGACGATAGTTTTAAACGCACTTTTTTCAGTAGTGGTTCGAAAATTCGTGATATCCGATTTGTGTTTTTTCCAAAACCTATTTGCAATTTTGTGAATGACTTCGACTAATTTTTCAGTATCATCATCAGCATCTGATATACTGCAAAATAGAATTCTAGAAGCAGCGTGATAATAAATCAATATCACAGAATACTCTGATTCTAACATCCTTACAAAATCAGTTTCTTTTTTTCCTTTAGCCATGGCATCTTGAATGTTATCAATAATTTTATTAATTTCATTAAAGAAACCAGGAATTAAATTATCATCTATTTTATCTTTCTGAAACTCTTTAAAACTTGTATCAAGTATAGAAATACCATTATCTCCATCAATTAAATAAATTTTGTAAATCAAAGTCCTAATTAGAAAAATTTCAAATCTTATCAAGATAATAAGACCATGCCCTTAAGAATGTTTTCTATTGCCAAAATGACAAAAAAGAAAAATCCAGAATCTCAATAAATCAAGTCAAGTTTATTTCAATAATGAATAAAGATAAAAATATTAAATTTTATAGAAGTAACAAAATAACCTAACTTTTTTATGATGAAAAATTCGAATAAATCTTTCCTATTATTAACATTGCTATTAATTTCAATCTTAGTCCCGTTTTTTTATCAAGATTATAATGGAAATTTGCCAAATAATAGCAGAATTAATTTATCTTCTGATAATGGAGTATCTAATTATGATATAGTTCAAAGCGTGAGTTATGAAGTGGAAGTTAACTTCACATTGACACATAATTCACCAGCAAGTGGTCCATATTGGTTCCAATTCTCTCGTTTCGATGATCGCCAACCTAATGATACGTTGACTCACTTCGTTCCACCATATCAAGAGAGTGAATTATTATTTAGTAAAATCACTGATACAAGCGGAACTCCTTATTTGTTACAAGATCGATTTAACAATACTTATGACGTTTTTAATAATACATCATTAGCACAAACTGAATCAGTTACCTTTAGCCAGAAATATCATGTAAAATTAAATGAAATTTCATTTGTTAATGCAAATATGAGTCAAATTGGTCTATATGATACTTCAGATGAGATGTTTGATCTATACTGTAATCATTCAGAAACATATTATGAAAGAGATGACCCAAATATTAATGCAACTTCATTTAGTATCGTTAATCCTGGAGATAATCCCATCACAAAAGCTACAAAAATATGTAATTGGGTATCAGATTATTTAACCTATGATGATACACTTCCCCCTCAAGAAAAAGGGGCTTTATGGGCATACAATAATAAACGAGGAGATTGCAGTGAATATTCCACTTTAATGATAACGCTCCTTAGATGTCAAGGTATTCCCGCAAGAAAAGTTACTGGATACGTAATATCAGCAAATCCATCATTGAGGCCATATGTTGGACAGCAATGGAATTATCATCTAAATGATCAAGGAGAAAGCACGTTTTTAGGTCACGCTTGGGTAGAATATTATGTCCCAAATATGGGTTGGATAGCTAGTGATCCCACATGGAACTCTGGAGGAAATTATGCCAATAAAGTAGATTATCTACGACTAAATTTAAATGTGGGTGCTTGGTTTCACATTCCCATGTTACCTGATGAAAGTGAGTTTCCCCATCCATGCATAGTATACGATTCGAATTCAGATTTTAGTTATCAATATTCGCTCAAAATTACTGTACTTGAGACTAATCTACTTCCTGATTATCTATTAATCTGGATTATTGCTTTAAGTTCCATAGTGGGTGTTATCCTTGTTGTAACTTATATCGTAATTTCAAGGAGAAGAAAGAAACGAATTAAATGGACTTATTAAGTCCTTTTTATGTTTTTTATTTCTAAATCTTAATAAAAAATGAATCAAATATAGGTTTTAATCAGATCTTTTATATTTTTAACAAAATCCGATAAATTTTTTTCTACTTTTTTGATCCCTTGGTCTTCTTCTACATATAATAGGAGATAAAGATTATATTGATCGACAATTATCCGCTTAAAAATCATGCTTTTTGAATCATCAGTAATTCCAGATGATACAAGATAATCTTTTTTCAATAGCTTAAACTCTTTAAATGTCTTAAATAATGTTTGATAATGGGGAGCGGATATTTCAAATACTGTATCGGAAATCTCAGATTTTGAATAACTGGATAATATAATGCCATTATCATTGAGTAGCAAAATTGCTTCCGAATTTGTATTCATTGCAAACTGCTTTAATTGGTTTACAAATAATTCACGATTTGGACTCAGTTGACTAAGTCCAAAACTATATGCTGAAATCAAGGACCAGTGGTCAAATATAGATGTGTTAAAAATCTTGAAGAAAAATCCCTCAGATTGTTTTTCTATATCAATAGTAACATTTTTTATTCTTTTTCTCATGGGTTTGGTGTCTTTTAAGTCAGGATCATGTTTATTTAAGCAAATAATTATTGAGGGAAACTCGTTTAACTCCTTTAAGTTATAAATTATTTCTTTATATAATTTAAGGGATTCTTCAATCCTTTCTTCATCTTGTATATCAATAAAATAAAACAATAAATCAATATTATATAAATAAAATTTGCTTTCTTCGATAAATTTATCACGATATGATTTCTGACCTGCTAAATCCCATATTGAAATCTGTGAGTTTTGCTGCTCAAATATGTGTTCTTGTGATCTAGAAACACCTTTTGTCGGTAAAACTTTAATAATTTCCGAATATCTTTTTTTAACTCCCAAAAGAAAGCTAGTTTTTCCTGCTCCATCAATCCCCGTAAACAGAATCTTTAGTTGACGTTTATGTAATAAAATATCTCCTAAGTCTTTTGTAAATTCTATAAGTTCTGCCTTCAAACTTTCTATAATCTTCTCTATTTTGTTAAAATCTTTTGTTACTTGGATTTTAGATGCCGCTTTATCTACAATGATTCGGAGATATTTCATATTTTCATAGAAAAATACTCGATTAGATTCATCAATCAATATTGTTATTGTAGAAGCTTTGGCATTACCACGTGCTTGAGAATCAGGTATTAAAAAAAAATATGTTAAACCATTTAATTTCAGATCTGGGAAAGGCAATATTCCAAAATAGTTAATTTCACTGGTAGATGAGCCATCTTGGTAAATTGCATCTCCCATTAAAATTGATATAGTCTTCATGGCAATAAGCAATCTGGCTGATTCTTCCATGTCTCTAGGCCAATAGATTTTTGGTGTTGGACCATCTTCATCAAAAATACTGAATACAACAGCCTTTATAATTTCCGGTTTTTGGTCGATCATATTATCTAAACCTTAGCATAAATGTAAGAGATGAGTGCAATTAAGATATAGTGATTAGAAAGACTCCTTAAATCTCGTGCCAAATTATCTAATGATTCTCTTAGTAATCCTATAAAAGTATGTGTTAACTTTTTATTTATAATAGCAGAACCTATTATTAAATATTTGTTAAGCTTAATTTATTGAATATATTTTGAAATGGTATAATTATTCATTCAAATTCAAGAGAGAAATTTTAGGCTAAAGATTTCAGTGTTTGTACAGCTATAGG
>Ga0307442_1000422_pt1 | contig 20355 bp, 17 predicted proteins | sample SalMarWE160430MG_FD_202143 | JGI IMG/M metagenome (GOLD analysis project Ga0307442, IMG submission 202143) | Salt marsh sediment microbial communities from the Plum Island Ecosystem LTER, Massachusetts, United States - WE1604-30 | ecosystem: Environmental > Aquatic > Marine > Intertidal zone >...
GAGAACGCCCGCCTTCTGGATCTCATGAAAAAGGGAAGCGGTATCAGCAACATGCTGAGCATCCCAAGCATCCAGAACGTATCGTTGAAGCCCAGCATGCTTGCCTGGCGCAAGACCTGACTGTAAATAAAGGCGAGCAGGCTCTTGCTTTGGGTCGTGAGAGCCCCCCCTTGTTCGCTGTGGCGAAGCAGTTGTTGCATCCTGATCTGAAAAGCCGGGTTGAAAGGTGTCAAATGCCCCACAAGAGATGTCTGGTGGAACTGCGACCGTTGGGAAAGAATGGTGGTTGCGAAGGCAACACCGATACTCCCTCCCAGGTTTCTCAGCAGATTGAAGATTCCGGTGGCATTGCCCATATCTTCCTTCCTGACATTCACATAGGTGGCTGCCGCCAGAGGCACAAAAAAGAGTGCCATTCCCACCGCCTGAACCACCCGTGGCCAGACAACGGCGTTGAAATCCGCCTCCAGGTTGAATCGTGACATGAGAATAAGCGCTGATCAGGATACCCAGAGCCAGTAACCTCTGGGGTTTGATCCCTTTTTTCATGAGATTTCCGGCCAGCGGCATCACCAGCAGCGTTGCCAGACCACCCGGGCCGAGCACAAGGCCAGCCCAGATCGCGGTATACCCCATGAGCTTTTGGAGATAGAGAGGCAGCATGACGATCGCGCCAAAAAAAGTGAGAAAACCCGTAAACATAATCAGGTTTCCCACGGTGAATGTGCGATCCCGAAACACCCTGAGGTTTATCACCGGGTCTTTGGATCGCAGCTCCACAAAAACGAGACTGGTGAGTGCAACTGCCGATATGATCCCCAGCGTCAGAATAAAATCGGATGAAAACCAGTCCGCCCGTTCCCCTTTATCCAGAAGCATCTGCAGGCATCCCAGGCCGACGATCAAGAATGCAAGGCCCAGATAGTCGACACGAATTCCCTTTTTTCGAACATACGGTGGATCCTGGATAAATGCCATGGCCATCATGACCGCCAGGATGCCGGCCGGTACATTGATATAGAACACCCAGCGCCAGGTCCAATTGTCCGTGATCCACCCACCCACCACCGGACCGGCTATGGGGGCGAGCACAATCCCCATTCCAAACACGGCCATGGCCATTCCATGTTCCCTTGCCGGAAACGATTCCAGGAGAATGGCCTGGGAGATGGGTTGCAATCCTCCACCCCCTATTCCCTGCAGAATACGCGCGACAATGAGAATCGCGAGGGTGGGAGCGGACCCGCAGAGAACGGAGCTAGTGCTGAAGAGGACGATGGAGAAGATGAGATACCGCTTGCGTCCAAAGACGCTCGACAGCCACCCCGAAATGGGTATGATGATGGCGTTGGATACCAGGTACGAGGTCAACACCCATGTCACCTCATCCACTCCAGCATTGAGGCTGCCCTGGAGGTGGGGGAGCGACACGTTGACAACGCTGGTGTCCATGATCTCGATAAACGTGGGCAGAATCACCGTCATGGCTATGATCCATTTGCTCACGTCTGCAGGATTTTGTCTTTCCACGTGCCGGACCTATTGCTTTTCGCGAAGTTCTGAAACCAATCGCCTGCCGCTCTTGTCGGAAGTCTCCACCGTCACTTTCAGGGAGAGTCCTACCCGCAGGGGATATTCCGGAGGCAGCGGGTTTTCAATCCGTATTTTTACCGGTACCCTTTGGACCACCTTGATCCAGTTTCCCGTGGCGTTTTCAGGAGGAAGAAGCGCAAAGGCCGCCCCCGTGCCGGCTCGAATTCCAACCACCTTTCCATGATAGGTATAGTTGGGGTAGATATCTGCGTCGATGGCAACGGGTTGTCCCAGGCGGATATTTCCCAGCTGGGTTTCCTTGAAATTGGCCTCCACATAAATCTGTCGCAGAGGAATGATCGCAAAAAGCGGTTGGCCGGGCTGGACCCAATCCCCTACCTGGATACTCTTTTGTGCAATGTAGCCGGAGATGGGGGCCTTTATGGTACAATAGGACAAGTTAAGTCTTGCCTGCTTTAACTTCGCCTCAATCTCCGAATGCTGGGCCTTCAGTGCGGCAAGCTTGTATCGCGCCATTTCAACCTGAAGGCGCGAAGCCTTTGCGGCGTTGAGATTTGCAGTACCCTGGTCCACTTTTTCGGCCACGGCACCCACTGACGCGCCGGCTCCGGCGATACCCTGATCCGTTGCTGACAGTGCCGCCTTGGCCTTCTCATAGCGGGTTCGCTTGGCGTCCAGATCACTCTCCGATCCCGTCCCTGTTCGAAAAAGCCGCTCGGACCTTTCATAGTTTTTCCTGGCGTTTTCCAGTTCGGCCAGCAAACCGTTTCGCATTTTTTTGAGTTCTTCGACACGATGGCCTGCTTCTTTCCGGGTCTGCTGGGCTTCCTTCTTCTGTGCCGCGGCAACGTCCACCTGTTCCTTGGTTCGCCTGTCCGTAAGATGCAGGTTGACCTCTGCAAAAGACAACTGCGCCTCAACCTGTTCCAGTGAAGCGCTTATCTCCTCAACCTTCACCTCATAGTCCGTAGGATCCAGCTTGACCAAGACATCTCCCTTTTCCGCCCAATCGTCATTCTCCACATGAATTTCAGCAATGCTTCCGGATATTCGACTGCTTATGGCGGCACTGTCGGCCCTCACATACGCGTCGTCCGTAGAAACCCGGTCCCGCATGTACCGCCACCAATAGCCTACCGCAAGCAGGACGCCGATAACGGCCAAAATGATGACCCATGTCCATCTTTTCTTGACTGCTCCGTTCAACTTTTCGCCATTCATTTTCTCACTCATTCGCCAGTGTCTCCGTTCAATCAAATCTTCCTGATAACTGCGCTCCGCCCTGTAGCTCATCCATCGGCTCTTGCGACCGCCGTATCATATTTCAAGCCCCACAAGACATACCTCTTGCGTCCTCATCATTCAAGGATATTTTGAGACCAACTCTGTCCAAAATCGGTTTTCTGGAAAAACAACGGTACGGGATGTTTCCGAGGCGGCGCATGTTGGCCCTGGAGTCCCGCCATGGGCGGGAAAGGGCCAACTTCCGCAGTGAGTGAAGCCAGGGACGGCGAAAGGCCGCCACCTACTGGTAGGAAAAAGGATGGTCGATTGGCGGGACCCAATATACACCGTCTCTCTGAATGCCCACCGGCACTTCCCTTCCCTTCTCAAGAGAGATCGGCAGGGCACCGGCCTCACGCCGGGAAAGAAAGGTACGAAGGTGTTCTCCGCTAAAGTGGACAAGGTCCAGTTCTACCTGGCCATCCATACCATGGATGCCCGCGACCTTCATGTTGCCTTTCCAGGCATAGTGATCTCCGGCCTTTCCGGGGAGTACTTCCACGCACCATCCCGGAACCGTGAGAAAACAGTCGCCGGCACTTTTCAATGAAACGGAAGAGGGTATGGAGATATCCACGCGACCCAGGGGAGTGATGAATCCGCCGTTTTCTCCGATTGCTCCGGGAATCAGGTTTTCTATGCCCAGGAGTTCCGCGACCGCGCGATTCCTGGGTCGTTTCAGCACATTTTCAGGGGTGCCCTGCTGCAAAATGCTCCCATCCTTGATGACCGCCAGGTGGTCTGCCAGGAAAAAGGCCTCGGTCAGATCGTGCGTGATATGAACAATCGTGACGCCGATTTCCTGGTGGATTCTCTTGAGCTCACGCCGGAGACGGTCACGTGTGGAACGATCCAGCGCGCTTAACGGCTCGTCCAGGAGCAGGACATAGGGCTTCAGGACCAGGGCCCGGGCCAGGGCGACCCGCTGCCGTTCCCCTCCCGAGAGATTACCGGGACGGCGGTCAAGGATCGTGCTGATATCAAGAAAGTCCGCCATTCGTTCCACCGCCTCCCCGGTCTTTCGCGCCGGCTTTCCTCTCAGGTGCAGTCCGAAAGCGATATTCTTGCGAACGGTGAGGTGGGGAAAAAGGGCATAGTCCTGGTAAACAACTCCCAGATTTCTCTTCTCCGGGGGTAAACGGGTGGCATCTCTCCCACGGATGGAAATGCTCCCTCTCTCTATTCGATGCATACCGGCAATGGTTTCCAGAAGCACGGTTTTTCCGGTTCCCGTGGGCCCGAGGAGGACCATATACTCCCCGTTTTTTACGTGGAGAGAGATATCCTTGAGCCTGAAATCGCCGAGGGTAACCCAGATTTCCTGGAGGCGAAGCACCTTACACCTCCCTTTGTTTCGCCGCAATAGAGCGGAGTACGGCGAATATGACCAGGCACAGCAGAATCAGGACTACGGCAACGGGTCTCGCGTACTTGAGGCCATATGACTCGAATCGCTCCCAGATCAGCACAGGGGCGGTCATGGGATGGTAGGCGAGAACGATCACAGCGCCGAATTCGGAAATGCCCCGTGCCCACATCATGATGCCGCCGGAGAGCATGGGCCGCCAGCTCAGGGGCAGGCTGACCTTAAAAAAGGCCTTCCACGGAGACGCCCCGAGCGTTCGTGCCACCCGTTCAAGTCTTGGATTGACGGACAGAAATCCATCCCTGGCAGCATTCACCAGGAAAGGGAGTGAGACGAAGGCCATGGCCAGGCTGATCCCCGCCTCTGTCCCCACAAAGCTGAGGCCCACGGATGCAAAGGCCTTGCCGAGAAAGAACCTGCGACCGTAGACCATCAGGAGGGCAATCCCGGCGGCTGTGTGAGGAATCATCACGGGAAGGTCGATTATCCCCTGGACAAGGCTCCTTCCCGGGAAACGGTAGCGGGCCAGAATATAGGCAAGGGGGATCCCGAAAAATGCGCACACAAGGGTGGCCCATAGAGCGCACCTGAGGGTCAGCATGATGGATCGCATGACCTCGGCATCAGCAACGGTTGTCCTGAGGACGTTCGGATCCGCCGCCAGGATCATCCTGAACAAGGGAACCACGACAATCAAAACCAGTATCGTTCCCAGGCCCCATATGACGATCTTGAAGCTTTTCATGTCCCCAAAAACACCTCTTACCACAGAGTCACAGAGGACACAGTGTTTCCTTCTTTTGACCGATCGCGAGAGCCCGATCGGTCAAAAAGACAAAAACACAACTGTCCCTCAGGGTTCGAAGACAATTCATTCTCATATTTCACTTTCTTCTTGATTCGTTTCTATGGAACTCCGAGCTGAGATGTGCTGTTTTCTTGTTTGTTCAGAATATGTTCTGGACTAACAAGGAAGGTTATTCTCTGTGTTCTCAGTGGCTCTGTGGTGAACAAATCGCAGATGGAATATTTCACCCTAATTCAGATGTTTCTCTATCACCGTATGAACGACTTCAGCGCGTCAGGCAGTTTCCTGACATTGCCGGTTGCCTGCGGCGGCGAAAGCGGCGCCTGGCCGTTTCGCTTCATGATCTCCTTCCCTTCAGAACCGAGCAAAAACGAAATGAACTGGATAGCCAAATCCCGATGGGGAGCGTTTTTCGGAATCGTGATCCCGTAGACCATGGGCTTGCCCTGCTTTTCAATAAAGCTGCCGGGCGTCTTGCCCGTTATCATGATGCGGGCCTGTTTATAGAAGTCGGCATATTTTGAAGAGCCCAGGTTTATGTGGTCCGGCAGTTTGACGAAGGGCATGTTGTGCTGCATGGCCACGGATCGATAGATGAACAGGTAGTCAATCTGCCCCGCCTCCAGCAGGGCAATCAGATCCGTCTCCTTGGGCCGCACATTCCTCAAAGGACAGCCCTTCTTTAACTTTTCATAAAGCCCGGGCACATGGTAATATTTTTCCGCCAGTTGCCAGACCAGTTGGCTCCGGTACCCGCAAGGGTCGCTGTTCGGATCAGAGTGGCCATATTCCACGCCCTTGCGCAAGAGGACACGATACCAGTTTTGCCCGTTGATCTCTTTTGCATACTTTGAATCCGGCCGGTACATGATGGCCATCTCGTTGGTGGCAAAAGAGATGTTCCAGGAGGCATGGTCGGGGATCAGGAGATTCTCGATCACCGTATAGTCGGCAGAGGCCATCACATCACAGGGACGGTCAAGATCGGTGATCTTCCGGGCACAGGTCCTGGAACCGGCCGCTTCCCTGATCACCTCCACTCCGGGATGATGGCCCTCAAAGGCCTTTGCCATTTCCCTGAAAGGGATGGAAAGGGACCCGGCGTGAAAGATGATGAGCTTCTTGCCTTCATCTGCTCGTAAAGGGCTTGTAAGAAGACAAACACAGATAATACCCGCAACCAATACAATTCCAACGGATTTTGAAAAAAAATTCTTCACGATTGATCTCCCTTTTCTTGTTGACCTTCTTGCGGAAAGACCATCTTTCCACACAGGTTCAAATCATACCCATCCAGTTCTCCTGCGAGCTTGTGGAAAGCCTCTTCATGCAAGAGGCCTAAGAAAAGCTGCACCCCATGATCAAAAAACCGTTCCTTGGAAATAAGAAAATCAAATCGTTCCCAGCGCCATGAGATAAAATCCAGGTCCAGCATAGAGGCGACCGCCTTTATTGCCGGCCCGGCATCCGCGCGACCGGAAAGCACTTCCAGGCCCACGTCCATGTGACGTGCCACCTCATTTTTATATCCTTCCACCTTGATCCCGCTGATCCCAGCCTTTTCGAGTTCGCGGTCAAGAAGCAGCCGTGTCCCAGTCCCGGGGGGACGGCTGACGATACAGATATCCCTGGCCGCCAGGTCTCCTGCACCCTTGATGCCTTTGGGATTCCCCTTCTGCACGAGAAGCCCTTGTTCACGCTGGCAAAAATTCACCATCGCGGGCATCTGTCGCAGTTCCTCCTCCGCAAAGCCGAAGTTGTATTCCTCCTCGTTTTCCTGCAGCAAGTGACTGGACGCCACGTGACAGACATTCCGCCTGAGAGCTCTGATCCCTCCCATGCTTCCCAGGTTGCCAAAGACCGCCAGGTGATCAGGGTATTTCTTGTTAAAAAAGGAGATAGCCTTGTCCAGCAGAATATCATTGCTTCCTGCTATGATGAGCAGTCCGTGGTACGGCGGCAAGGGATGAGAGGATTTTGGATAGTTGATGGTCTGGTTTTCCAGCCACTGCTCCACCAGGTGCAGCGGAAAAAGCCACTTTCCGGTCGCCTTGGTCGCGGGGAGCCCCTTCTCGGATATCAACGAATAGACCATCTTTTCATTGATATCCAGGAACCGTGCAACCTCCCTAGTATTCAACAGTTTTTTCTCTTCCATAATCGTTCCCCTCTTCCTCATTATTTAGAACAATTATGTACTTGCAAGTCAATACTATTTTTCCACAGCTGAAAAGCCACATTAGTCGAGCGGCAAAATAACTTTTCCTTTCTTACCATCTTGAATCATTTCATTCCATGTCGAGGCCTTTTTCCCTGCTGACCTGGTCGATGACATCCAAGATCGCCTTGTAGTCGTTGATGGCCAGCTCTCCTTGGAAGTGCTTTTGCGGGTCAGTGGAGGATATGGTCTTAAGACGTGCCTTGGTGGCCTCGAGCATAATGGGCTTCAGTCCCCACTCCCGAAAAACTTCTTGAGCTTCTGGATTACTTTTTCACCCGAAAGCCCAGTCCTCTACTCGATATTCAACATCGGTTTACCTCCTTCTCCGGGAATACGCGATGATAGTATCCTAAAGGATTTTAAGACCAAAAGGAAACCACAAACGCTGAACATCATACGCCTAACGCAAAATGGATGCAAAGAAGGAAGTGAACCTCTGGTGAGGGACGAGTGAATTGCTTATCTCATTCTCGTGCGTGTTCCGCGTCATTATAGAGCGGAGCGCTGTATTCTTTCTTACCGTAGTCCCTCAAAATTTTCTGCCCTTTGGCAGACACTATGAACTTCAGGAACTTTTGTGACAGGCGACGAGAGGAACCGCGATCTCCGGCACAGGCTAGAAGCCCATGATAGACGTTCACAAGGATCGGATCTCCTTTGAAGAGGATGATCAGATTTTTCAGGTCTGCTCGATTTACAAACAACGTGCTCGAATCGGTCATGAAATAACCTTCCTCTTTATCCGCACGCTTGAGCGTCGGACCCATAAACTCATGGGTTACGATGTACCAATCCCCTTCCGGCTTTATGCCTGCCATCTCCCATATCTTCATCTCCCTCTTATGCGTGCCCGACCCATCTCCTCGAGAAAAGAATCTGGCCCTCTTCTTAGCAATTCTGGCGTATGCATCGGCCGCCGACTCAGCGTCGCGAATTTCTGCTGGATCCAAATTCGGGCCGACAATATAAAATTCATTGCCCCCTAGTAGGGTTCTCATGCAGGCCCATCCTTCCTCCACCGCCCTTTTTTCCGCCTGCGGCGCATGCACCAAGATCGTATCCGCCTTTCCCGCCTTGAGCGTGTCGAGCGCCTTCCCGCTCCCCATCTTGATCCACCGGATGCGGCAGGGCGTTTCCCTGCTGAAGGACTCCGCTAGTGACTTCAAGAGGCCCAATTCACCGGGACTTCCCGTGGCTACCGTGATGGACCGATCTCCGCGACCATAAACGGCGTCGAACTTCAGACAGCCGCGCTCCTCTGCGCACGAAATCGCTGCAGGGAGGCAGAGGAACACAACAAGGACGGAGACAAAGGATCGAATTCTTCTCATGACACCTTCCTTTCACAAGTCTAAGGACATCTCATCTTAATTCGAAGACAATGGTGATCACCAATTTGATGGATCTCTTGAAGAGACTCTTTGGAGGCTTGGGAAAGGGCGCAGCTTCTTTTACTGCATCTAAGGCGGCCGCATCCAGGTATTTTGAACGGGATTTCTTGACGATGCAAACGTTCCTGATATTCCCGTCGGGAGTGATCATAAATCCCACATTCACCCGTCCCTCGATCCTGCCGGTGCGGGCAACCTCCGGATATTTCTTGTTCCTTTCAATGGCCTGTCTGACCAACTCGAAATAGCCGGCCCTCGTGGCAACCGGTGCGGACGGTACCGCGATCGGTGCCGCCACCGTTGGTCCCGCCATCGGTTCCGCGATTGATTCCGGGCGCCATGCGACAATGGACGGAGCAGATACATCCGGCACTGCCGGTACATTGATTTTTTCAACCGGTCCGGTGGAGAGCACGGACGCCACCGGCTCGATTCTGAGGGGTTTCAGGGATGGGATCGGTCTTTCGGTTGCCTTCGGGGGTTCTGTCTCCTTGATCAGTGGAGACATGTTGAGTCTGCGAGGCGGTCTGGGGATGCTCCTTCCAACCGGCATGGAAACGTCCTTGAGGGTCAACTCGATAGTCGCAAGGGCCTCCGAACGATAGACCCCAGCGATGCGGATGAGAAGGAGTATGTGTACTCCCACAGAAAGAACAATCAATCCAACCAATAACCAATTTGTATCTTTCCGGGGAATGGATTCCAAAGAAGCTCCTCTCGATGTCTTCAAATCAGAAGTCCTTCTCAGTAGCCAGGCAGAGTCGCCCTGCCCCCGCGGCTTTGGCGATATCCATGACTCTTACCGCCTTATTGAGGATGACCTCACGGTCGGCCCTCACCACCACCATTTTGTTCGCCTCGTTCCCTATCATCTGCCTGAGCCGGTCAAAGAGCTGGGCGTCCGAGACCTCTTTCTTGTCCAGAAAGGCTCTTCCCTCTTTGTCAACATAGACGGTAATGACCTTCTCGGTCTGGGGTGCGGAAGCCTTTGCCTGCGGGAGCTTAATCTTGATGCCCTCGTCGACCATGAAATTGGTAGTAAGCAGGAAATAGATCAGAAGGAGAAAAACGATGTCGATCAGCGCGGTCAGTGGGGCCTGCACCTGCAATCTGTTCCGCTTCCTCCGGTGTACAAGCATGGCAGACCTCCCTCACGACCGTTTGCTCAGGGTTTTCAGCAAGGCGACGCTCCCATCCTGAAGTTGGGCCTCGTACCGGTCAACCCGGGAGGCCAGATAGCTGTGAGCGACCATGGTAGGGAGGGCGACGGCCAGGCCGAGAGCGGTAGTCAGCATGGCCTCCCAGATACCCCCTGCGAGGACGGAAGCATTGACCTTCCCCCCCATCTGCTGAATGGCCATAAATGCCTTTATCATGCCCAGGACCGTCCCCAAAAGGCCGAGCAGCGGTGCAATGTTCCCTATGGTGGCAAGGGCAGTAAGATACCGTGAAAGACCTCTAATCTCTTCGTCGCCGGCATGAACGAGCACCGTTTCAAAAGTTTCCCGGTCCTGGTCTTTCACTTCCATGGCCTTGCTGAAGATGCGGCCCACAGGGGTGTTGCTTAAACGAGCCGCATCCAAGGCTTTTTGATCCTCGCCGTCTTGAAGATACCGGATTACCCGTTGCTGCACATCGCGTCCCCTGGCGCGCAGTCTTGAAAACCGGATAAGCCTTTCAAGAAAAATGGCCAAGGCGAGGACGGAGCACAAGAGAATGGGCGGAACCAGGATGCCCCCTTTTGAAAGAAATTCAATCATACTTTCTCCAGACCTTTCTGCTGCCGCAACGGCGGCATCGGCTTACTTCAATCCATTTCCATCCATCGTCTTTACGAGATCCGCTTTTCCATCAAAATTCAAGTCGTTTGATCGCTTGACAAGGGCTTCCGCCCCATCGTATTCCTCCCAGATGTCGGGCCTCCCGTCGCCGTTCGTGTCTTCCTCCACACGCGTCACTTTCCCATTCTTGTAGAAGTACCAAATCTCAGGGCGGCCGTCCCCGTCCTTGTCCCTTTCCCCTCGGACAGCCTCCCCGGCTTCATTGTAGAACCAGGTAATATCCATGTGGTCTTTTGCATCACGGCGTTCCTGACTTTTGGCCAATTTTCCATGCTCGTTGAAATATTGCCGCAGGTCAATCACTCCATCGCTGTCTTCATCGATCTCCTTCAGTCTCAGAACTCGCTCCTTGTAACAGTAACGCCTCTCAGGCCTGCCGTCTCCGTCTCTGTCCTGTTCCACGACAACGGACCAGGGAGCCTTGCCAAACCACTCCGTCGTCTCGAATCGGCCGTCATGATCCGAATCCCTCATCAATTTCTCCTTCTTGCCGTCTCTGTAGAAGACCTTGACATTCACTTTCCCTTTCCCTTCTTCGTCTCTCTCGACCCTCACAAATTTCCCGTCCCGGTAATATTCCCAGGTATCTACCCGTCCATCCAAGTCCGCATCGATCTCAGCCTCAACTTTTTCGCCTTTGTCATTGAAATGGATCAATACATCCGGCTTTTTGTCCGCGTTGGTATCCTGCGTCTGGAGATAAGGTTTTCCCTTCTTGAAAAAGGTCGCCGTCTCTCTGTATCCGTCGCCGTCCCCGTCGTATTCAATCTTGAGCGGCTCCCCATGCCGGAAAGTTCTGAGTCTGTCTATCCGGCCCTTGAAACGGGTGTCCTCCTCTATTTTAGCCGGCCGGCCGGCATCATCAAGAGAGATGAAACGATCATTCTTGCCGTCAAAGTTCGTGTCGCACTCCCGGTAAAACGGCTTTCCGTCCTTAAAGTGGATAGTCAGGTCAAATCGACCGTCCTTGTTCGTGTCCTGTTGCTGTTCAACGGGCTTGTTTTTTTTGAACCGGGTGACAATCTCCGGCCGGCCGTCATGATCCTCATCTTTTCGCTCCTCCAAGATGAAACCGTTCCGGTAGGTTCGAAAGGTTTCCATCTCGCCGTCGCCGTCCAGGTCGTGCCGGCTCTTGGTAGGAAGTCCGTCTTCTCCGTACATGATGATGCTCTCGGGCCGGCCGTCTCCATTAGTATCAGCCCATCTTTCTAAGGGTTTCTCATTTCGATAGGACAGCCTCACGTTCACCTTTCCATCGCCATCGGTATCCCTTTCCGAGGAGATCAGCTTTCCATCCTTGAAATAATACGTGAGGTCCAAACGCCCCTTCCCTTCTGAATCCTTTACAATCTTCAGGTAGCGTTCCTGGTCATCAAACCAGGCAATCTGGATTACGCGGCCTGTCTTAACGGATTTCCGCTCCTGCCTGACCCTTTTCCCTCCCTTAAAATAGTCACAGGTGTCCGTTTTTCGATCTCCGTTCGTATCCCTTTCAATCCTGACAACCTGCCCGTTCCGGTAATACTGAAAACGGTCCATAATCCCGTCGGCGTTGATGTCTATCTCCAGTTTTTTGATCTCGCCGTCTTTGGCGATGTGGGCGACCTGGTCGATTTTACCGTCCCTGTCCGTATCTCTCTGCACCACTCTTTCTGCTGCACAGACCGAACGACCGGGCAACCAGATCAGCACCAGAACAGGAATCACAATGCCCAAGATAGATCTATTCATTTTCATGGCAGGAAAGGTCGCTATCCTCTTGATTCCAGGCGCCGGAAAAATCTTCTTCGAGACCGACAGGCCGGCGAGTGATTCGGTCGAAAAATAGGAAGACCAGGAGGCCTGTCAAAATTGTTCCACCGCCGTACAGGAACACCATGGGATTGCTGCTAAAAGAAAAGATGATGATCCACAGATTACCCAGCATAAAAAGAATAGGTGTCACGGGATATCCGAAGGTTCGATAGGGACGTGGGTAATCGGGACACCTGTAACGGAGAACCATCATCCCCAGAACCGTCAACATGGCGAAAAGGGAAAGCGTAAAACCGATATACAGAAGGAGCTTGTCAAAGGCCGAAGTAATCACCATGAGTGCGGCTATGCCAGCCTGCAGGAATATGGATCGGCCCGGAGTCGCCGGGCGGCTGCCGACCTCTCCGAACCACCTGAAAAATGTCCCGTCCTTTGCCATGGCGTAATAGACACGAGGACCGGCCATGATCATGGCACTGATGACGGACAGAAGACAGACGGTAACTGCCATTGAAAAAGCGCTCCCCGAGGAGTGTCCGAACAGGGAGAGGGCCGATTTTGTTCCCACTTCCAGAACGCCGCTCATTTCTTCCACGGGCAGGGCGTAGATAAAAACCACATTCAGAAGAAGATAAAGCACCATCACCAAAAGAGTACCCTGCAAAAGGGATCGCGGGATATTTTGTGACGGATCCTTAATTTCTGCTCCCAGGTATGCGGCCGCGTTCCACCCGCTATAAGCGAAGGAGACAAAAATCAGGGAGATGGCGAAAGGTCCCGAGAAAATCAGGTCGGCGGGCAATTCGGAAGAGAAATGTGCCGTGCTGCCTTTGCCGAGAACCAGTCCTCCTATGATAAAAGCGAAAATTGCCCCTACCTTGATGCCCGTGAGCAGGTTCTGGACGCGACTGCCGAAATGGAGGCCCCTCCAGTGAACCAGCGAAAAAATGATAATGACCGCGATGGCCACAACGTTTATGGGAGAAAGCGTTACCGGGCCGACTTTCCAAAGAAACAGGGTGGTCCAGCCATGGGCGCCGGCAGGCAGGCTGTGGGAAAAGTAGGTGGAAAAGGCCATTGCAGCGGCCGCTATGGGGGCTGAGAAGCCGACGATGAGCGAGATCCAGCCGGAGAGAAATCCCATGAGCCGCCCCAAGCTTTCCCTGAGGAAGACATAGTCCCCCCCTGCTCTGGGGAACATGGCCCCGAGCTCTCCATAGCAAAACGCTCCCGAAAGGGCCAGTACTCCCCCCGCAAACCAGCAGAGGAGCATGGCCTGGGGATTTCGAAGAGAAGACATGATAAACCCGGAGGTTGTGAAAATCCCGGTACCGATCATGTTGGCGATCACAAGAATCGTTGCGGAGCCCAAACCCATACCCCTCTTGAGCCCCAATTGACCGAGGGGAATTTGCTGTATCTTGGCTTGCCTGATCATGCGAAACCTCGACCTACTCGCAGTCCTTCCCCGCCCTTACGGTAAGACAGGGACCGATATAGATCAGGCCGAGAAACTTCTCCGGGTACTCGTCAGCAGCCTTTTGGAGCCCATCGAGCGTGGTTTGGATCACATGCTCACTTGCAGAATATCCAGCCTTGTAAACGAGGGCCGCGGGGGTTTCTTTCTTGTAATATTCTTCAAACAGGGGAACCAAGCCGGGCAAATCCTTCAGGCCCATGAAGATACAGACCGTTTGACCTTCTTCTGCCAGGGATTTAAGGAAAGGCCTGCTTTGTTTTATCTCCCACGGTGTGCTCAGGACGATCGTTCCATTGCAGTCGATCCGGCTTCCCAGCAGGGCGTTAGACACATTAAAAGAACTCAGCCCAGGGATAATTTCAAGGACATCCCCTTTGAAAAACTCTCTTACCCAGCTCCATCCGCTCCAGATCGTGGGATCACCGTAATCGAGGATGGCGACGGTCGCGCCTTCCTTCAGTTTTTGTTCGATCATTCCTGCCGCGCGAATCTGGTTTTCTTTCATCATTTTTTGCAGGCCCTCCTGAGAAAGCCCGGGATGCCTTCTCCTCAGGACTGGGGGAGCGAACTCATAGAGATCGAACAAGACCGGTTTGTTTCCCATGTATCGGGAGAAGCGTTTCTGTATGTCTGGAGGACACACATAGGCATCCGCCTTGGCCAAAGAGGAGACAGCCTCGAGGCTGATCAAGTTTGTGTCCCCGCAGCCCACGCCGATCACAAAAACCTGCGGTTTCTTCTTGAGAGAGAGAACCTCTATCTTTTTCACCGCCTGGACATCCCGATCCGCCATGAGATCGTCCGGGGGAATCAGGAAAAATTTACCCCCTTGCTTCAATGGCTTGCCATCCATTTTGTCAGCCAGGATGATGCGGTCCCCCAAGGGGTCCAAAAATACTTCCCCGTAGGAAAAAAGAGAACGATACCCATCCGGCGCAGAGACCAGAAAAACAAGACTGAGATCTGCTCTTACACCAGCGTCTTCAAAGAGCGATTTGAAAGGGACCCCGCTGAACCCGTTAACCCCGTGATATCCTTTGCCTTCGCCCAGGTGTTTAACCCGCAAGGTCCGTTGAGGACGATTGGACAGGTCTCGAAGGACGATCGTCTTCACATTCCTGCCCGTGACGGTGCATTCAGGAGAAAACAATTTTTTCATCTTCGCGGCGGGTTTGCCGGGACACAGGTCAATGACTTCGATGGCGGAAACGTTCTCGAGACAGCGATCCGCGTAAGCATCCCCCGTGACCACCAGTTTCGGGAATCCGATCTTCCGATGCAGCTGATCCAGTCTCGGCTTATACTCCTCCGGCGTGTGACAGGTTTTACAGTCATGATGCGGCATGATGGGCCGGGCCGAGGTAGCCAGGAGAATCCTCCCGGGGTTCTTGTAGAAGATTTCCCCCCATGAGAGGGCCACCTGTTTCCCGTCACGGCTCCTGACGCGGACGGCCAGGTCCACCCCTTTCGAAAAGGCCGTCTCCCCCTTTTGAACAAACGCTGTTTCCAGGAGCGTCCTGAGGGGAACCCCGCTATAGTAAAAGACGCCCCGGTAAGAGCTGTCTTCCATGACTTCGTTCAGTTGAACAGAAATGGACTGATATCTCTCCAGATCCTCCAGACTGAAATTCAGGGGCTGGCTTACACACCCGGTAACGCTCACAAGGGTCGGTTGATCCGCGTGAGCGTTTGCCATCGCCAGGAGAACCAGGAGGAGAGCGGCTATAATGGGCGTCTTCTTGATCTTTCTTTTCATATTTAACCTCGACAACAAGTGCATTTCAGTAAGTGTTTTGATTCCCAACTGCACCAACATATTGAGACGTTGCGAGCAGGGAAGCGGGATATTCCCTCTGCTCCCTTCACTAGTGAACTTCTCTAAAAGGCAAAGCGGACGACGCCGAAAAAGGTCCGTCCTTCTCTCGGAAAGCCGTACGACAGCTGATAATTCTTGTCGAAAATGTTTTTGGCTCCTGCCTCCACGCTCAGGCTTTTCGTCAGATTCGCAATTATTTTCGCGTCGGCTGTCCAGAAGCCGTCGAGGGTCTTCCATTCTTCGGTGTCCGCATCCTCATACCACTGTTTGGAATACCACATCACCTTCCCGAAAAGAGATATGAGGTCATTCAGTTTAAAGAGATCGCTCACATAGAATTTGTGCTTTGGCGTCTCTTCAAGGTGGCCGGTCTTACTGTTCGGCGATTTGTCCCCCGCATCCAGGTAGGTGTAGCTCAACCTGATGTCGTTGCGCGGAACGAACCCGGTATTCAAATTGACCTCGAACCCTTGATATCGAGCCTTGCCCACATTCTGGAACTGGTCGTCTCCCGATGGCAACTCTTTGCTGACGATCAGGTTCTTCACATCCGAGTAGTAGAGGTTGAACTCGGCAAAGGTCTTGAGAGGAAGGTTCTGCCTGACGCCCGCCTCGTAGTTGACGGCTTCTTCCTTCTCGAGGTTCGGGTTTGGAACATTCCTGTCAAACAGACCGGAATAGAGTTCGAGCAGGGTGGGGAATCTTGTCTTTTTTCCCACTGAAGCGTAGAGGGTCGTATCCTTGAGCACGGACCAGTTGATTCCCGCCTGAGGGTTAAAGGAGGTGTCATCGTCCCTGAGTGGTCCTCCGTTGGCGTATTCCGGTTTCTGGACATCGTAGCTCGCCCCCACGACGGCCGACACGGTCTCGGTGACCTGGATGGCGTCTTCCAATCCATAAGACAGGATCTTGCTCTCATAGCGCTCCCAGTCGGCGCCATAGTCATCCTGCTCGCGGTGCACATCCTGCTTATAATGAAAGGAAAAGCCCAGCGTATTCCTCGGGATGTACTTTGCCTGGAGAACCAGCGAACCGCCGTTGCTGTAATCGTCATAGGTGCTGTGGAAGGCGTAGCGCATGGTCTCCGCGGAATACGTGTCGTCGTCATAGGAATCCAGTACATTGAAATACGTGTCATGGAATGCTCGGACCTTGGCCGTGAGCCCGTCTGTTATCCTGGAGTCTCCGATAAAATAATAGGTTGTCTTTTTCCAGTCCGTGAAGCGCCAGTAACGGGGTCTCTCATCGTAGGCATTCGGGGGAAGTCCCCACTCGCTCTTTACATGGTTGACGCCCACGGCGAATTCCTGCCCCTCAGCCGGGGTAAACCCGGCCTTAAAGGCCCCGTTCCACTGTTTGCTATCAGAATTGTCCCGCGTCCCTCCGTTTTCGTTCTCCGTCGGTGTGAAGTCATCAGAGAGCCTGAACCCGTCCGAATTCACGTATCCCCCTCCGGCCGTGATGTAGAATTTGTCAAGCTTCGAGCCAAGATTGAGGGTGGTATTCCAGGTATCCTCCTGGCTGTACTCAACGCTGGCGTTTCCTTCGAAACGTTCCACAGGTTTTTTTGATACGATATTGATGACCCCGCCCATGGTGTTCGGGCCGTAGAGGACTGAGCTTACCCCCTTTGTGACCGTTATCTGGGAAATATTGCCCGTGGGCAGCTTTCCCGTATCCACGTAGCCGTCGTTCGGCACATAGATTGGAATGCCGTCGTAGAGGACCGGAACGTATCGTTCATTAAAGCCCCGTACGTTGAAATTCCTTTCATTTTTGTTCCCCACCGAAATGAAGACACCGGGAAGGGTATTCAGGGCTTCAGAAACATTGTTGGAGGTCGTCAAGTCGATCTGCTCCCGATTCACCACATCAACGGTGGTCACCTCCTCGGCGGCCTCACCCGTCACCACTACCTCGCCAAGGGAAAACACCCCTCCCTCTTCAGGGATCGGACGATCTGTCTTCTCTTCTGCCCATGCGGCATGCAGAAAGACGGTGAAGGAAAAGATAATCAACACCACTAAACCTTCAAATATTTTTTTCATCTCTCTCTCCTTTCATATACGAATTATGTCTACCCTGAAACCACCCCTGCAGTGGCCAAGTAATCCGATGTAATTTCATGCCCGGGGATGGATGTGATGAATCTGGTTCAACCCCGCTGGCTTGGGATTGATCATGCTCCCGTGTGGCTTACGCCAAGTAATTCCCAGAAAAAGGCCTATTCCCACAATCATAAATGGATAAATGAGCAGAAAAGTCGTCAATACCGGATTTCTGGACACAACGAGCACAACCCCCGGCTTCTCGCTCCGCCTTAACCTGGGCGAAGTAAATCGCTTCAGAGTCACCTGAATCGCCTTGAATCGCATCGGATCAAGGATAAAGACTCTGTCCCGGTACACTTCCCTGCCTCCACGGCTCAACACCATATCCGCATAGTTTGAACGATAGTGGAAGTCCGCCGCAGTTTGGCCTCGGTGAGTTAGTTGAAGGACCCGCAAGTCATCGACAAAATGCACACGCTCGAGCCTGATGCTTAGCCCACTTCCAAAATCAAAAGCCTCTCCCTCGCTGAGGCGGATATTTTCATATCTGTAACCAAGCATGAAACTTCCCAAATGGCCTAAGGCGACCAATCCGAAAAGGATATGAACAACCAGCATGACATATTTTGATACTCCAGATCGGTTGCGTGTGATCAACCTGACAAACTTATTCCAGGTACAAAAGACTAGGTTGACCCCCAGAACCATCATCCCCGCGCATAACCCTAAGAACCACACCTTTAGCAAAAGAGCGCCTTGTTGCGGCCGAATAAGCCAATCCCTGAGGATCATCTCATTCATGTGGAAAACCTGGTCTGAAAGAGCCTTACTTCCGGCGAGTACAATTCCCAGGGCGCACCACAGGATCAACGCAGCCACTGTCCAGCCGGCGAACGAAAGGGAGGAGAGTTTCCGGGTAACTTCTTTCACTCCACCCCCCTCATGACGGTAAGCGCAAGCAGCACAAACCCGCTCATGCCGGCCACGATGGACCGTATTCCCCGAACCCCGTTTTTGCTCTCCTGGATATGAAACGCCAGCATGAGATAGAGAAAAATAAATACCGACTGCAGGTGACCGCCACCCCAACGCCATACATCTCCCCATCCGTTCTGACACCAGATCATGCCGGAGTACTCAGACGCTAAAAAGAGAATAGCGCCCAGGAGAAGAAAGTTACGCCCTTGATAAAAATGGTTGGTTTCGGCGGGCAGGCCTTCTCCTTGCACCCTTGCCTGGATGATAAAGGCCGACGAAAAAAGAATGGTTGCAAGCGCACCTACGCGGAAAAGAAAAAAGCAGACAACGAACGGATGGTTAAAATCGTAGCGAGATGGTGCAAGGATCTTCGGGGACAAAAGTGCGAGTCCCAAAACCAGAAAAACTTCAATCCACACCCACAGGACCACATCAGGCAGCCGTTCTTCGGCCCTAGTGAAAAAGAAGTACAGGCACAAAAGGATGAAGGCGGTGGAAATCATGGATTCGAAGAGATTGAATACGGGCAGGTGTCCGGAGGCAAGCATCACAGCACCCAGGCCCGCGCCGTTGATGACCAGTCCGGCGCTGGCTGCGACCCGCTCCGAAGTCCGCCTTTTCACAATATGAAGCAAAAACGCAAGCGCACAGAAAAAACAAGCGCCCGCGTAAAAAAACATGAGCAAATCTTTCATAGTCAGAGATTCTTGAGACATCATATGTCAATTTTGATACAAGAGATTCCAAAAAAAAGAGGCTTCTTCAAGAGCCCTCTTTCACCATAAATTATCATACCATCGAGATATGCCCAAACATGGGCACGTTTTTTCGCTTCACCATGGATGGTTCGTACATTAATTTATTCGGTTCCTATTTGTCAATATTTTTTTGATAAATTATTAGATATTTTTAAACTTACCTTAAAGTACCAAGAACAACCCATGCATACACCAGTTGCTTCAGCACTATGGCGTTTTGCAGGTTTAATGCCGTTGATTCATCCACTGAAGCCAGCGAAACGGTGAGATTTGACATCTATGGCCTCAGGGTGATTTTCCCCCTGGGCCCTGCGTATCTGAAAGGAATCTGGTACGGGGGAACAAATCCTGGCAACTATGGAGATACCGGCACCACCGGTTTGAAGTATAGAACCATGCTCTTACCACCACGGGCGAAGCCACCGACTCGGACCTGGAAGGGTATGGAGGGGTCATGGGATACAAAATCAATGACGTGGTGAGTGCCGAAGTGGGCTATTTCAAGATACGAACAAAGCGGTACCTCAGCGAGGATGACGCGAGGGCCATTTATTATCTGGTGTTTCCCATCGTCCCCGTCAAGGGGTTAACCATATCCCCTGAAATCGGTGTCAGGGATGAGCTTGATTTCACTGACGCTGCCGGTGTTACCCAAAATCAGGGCAAGAGCACCTATGTCGGGGTCTACTGGAGGATCGCTTTCTAACCCATATTACTTTCCTCACTTCAACCCTGCCTTGCGGAGCGCCGCAATAATGGGCTTGGGATCTTGATGAAGAGGACCCGATTTCATATACCTCTCGACGGAGAACCGGGGCTGCACCCTGAGGACTTCCTGGGCTTGTTCGCGGGCCTGACCATCGCGGCCTGACAGGCTGTACGCGATGGTCAGGCTCACATGAGCGGAAATATAATCGGGTGAGCGCTCAAGGGCCTTCTTATACGCTGCGATCGCATCCTCATATCGTCCCGTGAATCTATATGCCTGTCCGAGAAAATAGTAGTAATGGCTTGGCGCGACGGGGTTGCTGCGAATGGCTTTTTTGATGGGA
>Ga0307442_1000425_pt1 | contig 20284 bp, 16 predicted proteins | sample SalMarWE160430MG_FD_202143 | JGI IMG/M metagenome (GOLD analysis project Ga0307442, IMG submission 202143) | Salt marsh sediment microbial communities from the Plum Island Ecosystem LTER, Massachusetts, United States - WE1604-30 | ecosystem: Environmental > Aquatic > Marine > Intertidal zone >...
CCACATATCATCAGGTCCGCCCTTATCGGTGTGGGGATCGGATCTGTCCCAGGCATAGGGGAGGATATCGCGGCATGGGTCTCGTACGGCGCGGCCAAGAACACCTCCAAACACCCTGAACGGTTCGGTAAGGGAGAGTATGTGGCGGTGCTCTCTACGGAGACGGCCAATAACGCCTGCGTGGGTGGGGCCATGATTCCTCTGCTGAACCTGGGCATCCCGGGAAGCCCCCCGGCTGCCATGCTGTTGGGAGCCCTTATGCTTCATGGGGTCACGCCCGGTCCCATGATCACGTTTGAGCATCCCAATTTCATCATCGAGGTGGCAGCCATCCTCCTTCTCGCCTCTATGGCCATGTGGATCGTTGGTATGTTGCTGGCCAAACAGGTTGTCAAGGTGCTGCGAATTCCTCCGCCCCTGTTCATGCCGATCGTCGGGTTTTTGTGTATCATCGGCTCCTATTCTCTGGGCTTAAACGTATTCAATCTGTATCTCATGTTGCCGGTGGGGATCATCAGCTACTTTTTGACGGAAATGGGATATCCTATCGCCCCCCTGGTGATTGGAGTCATACTCGGGCCGATGGCCGATGAAAACCTTAGGAGGGCTTTGATGGTCTCTCAGGGTAGTTTTCTGCCGGTTTTTACCCGACCGGTTTCTTTGATCCTCTTTCTCATCATTGTGTTGACAGTGGTCAGCCAGTTTCAGTTCTTCGGAAGGTTTCAACAGAAGATCGCGTATAAATTATTTAACCGAAAAGCAAAAAAAGCGAAAGCCTAATAGAATGAAGTACAGACGTCTCGGGAGATCAGGTTTAAGGATATCGCCTCTGGTTTTGGGTACCATGAACTTCGGAAACCCCACCGACAAGGGCGAGGCATTTCGAATAATCGATGCGGCGATCGAGGCGGGAATTAATCTTCTTGATTGTGCCGATATATACGCGGATGGGGAGAGCGAGAGGATTCTCGGCGAAGCACTCGCCAGGAACGGAAAAAGAAAAGAGGTTTTTGTGACATCAAAGATTTTTTGGCGAACAGGTACCGGACCCAATGACCAGGGCAATTCCAAACACCACATCATCGAAAGCTGTGAGGCCAGTCTAAAGCGACTAAGAACAGACTACCTCGACATCTATTTCTTGCATCGGACCGATTTTGATGTTCCTCAAGAGGAATCCCTCGAAGCCCTCGATATTTTGGTGAAACAGGGGAAGGTGAGATATATCGCATGCTCCACACACCCGGCCTGGAGAACGGTCGAGGCATTGTGGATCTCAGATCGGTATCGCTACCCGAAGTTTATATGTGAACAACCTCCCTACAATCTGCTGGACCGACGTATTGAAAACGAGATTATCCCCATGTGCTGTGCCTATGACCTGGGAATCATCACCTGGTCGCCCCTTGCCCAGGGCGTCCTTGCGTGTAAGTATGAGAACGCCTCAAATCTCCCGGAGGGCAGCAGGGGCACACTTAAGGAGGCGTATGCAGAGCGCATCACACAAGGGGGGATCGAGGTGAGCCTTGAATTGGCTAAAAGAGCAGCAGAGAAGGGATGTACCCCTGCACAATTTGCGGTTGCATGGGTGATGAGCCAGCCTGGGATTACAGGGGCAATTATCGGACCAAAAGATCTAGCGCAATTTGAAAGCCTTTTGCCTACATTGGACATTACGCTTGATCAAGCCGATTTAGAATTCTGTGATGCATTAGTCCCTCCAGGAACGTATGTATCAAATCACTTCAATACCTCCAACTGGATGAAATAATATGAGCAATTGATCTAAGCCTGATGATTAGCAAGTTGGAAAAACCTTAAGAATAACCGCAAAGGAGAAAGACTCAAAATGGCACATTCCATCATGACGATTGAAGAACTCGAGGCGATGGCTGTTACCATTCGCTGTGACATCATCGAAATGATCACGACCGCCAATGCTGGTCATCCAGGCGGATCGCTCTCTGCGGCGGATATCGTTACCGCGCTCTACTTTCGGGTGATGCGCATCGATCCAAAGAACCCGGATTGGCCGGATCGGGACCGTTTTATTCTCTCCAAAGGTCACGCCTGCCCGGTCTGGTACGCAGCACTTGCGGAGCGCGGCTACTATGACAAGGCACATTTGGGGACCCTGCGCCAGCTCAACAGCATACTCCAAGGCCACCCGGATATGAACAAGACACCGGGCATCGACATGACCGCCGGCTCCCTGGGGCACGGGCTCTCCGCGGGGTTGGGCATGGCCCTGAGTGGCAGGATGAGAAAAAAGGACTACCACGTCTGGATCATCATCGGCGATGGCGAGTCTCAGGAGGGTTCGATCTGGGAGGCGGCCATGTCAGGGGCGAAGTGGAAGCTGGACAATCTCACCGCGATCCTTGATCACAACAACCTACAGAACGACGACTGCGTGGATACCGAGATGCCCATCGAGCCTGTGGCTGACAAGTGGCGGGCCTTTAACTGGCATGTGCTGGAGATCGACGGCCACGATATGGAGGCGATCGTCGAGGCCCTGGAAGGGGCAAAGACCTTCAAGGAAGGGCCCACCATCATCATCGCGCATACGATCAAGGGCAAGGGGGTGTCATTCATGGAGAACGTCGTCGATTGGCATGGTAAGGCCCCCTGCAAAGAAGAGGCAATTCAGGCCTTGGAGGAAATCAGGAGGTGTGGCTGTGAGTAACAACAAGAAATCACCCTATCGTCACGTACGTTCAGATATTGTTCAATTATTGGCTACAGGCGAGGTATTTACCAGCAGAGACCAACAACCCACGCGCTATTCCTACGCGGAGGCTCTACTTGAACTGGGGGAGAGAAACCCCGATGTCGTGGTGCTGGATGCCGATGTTTCAAAATCAATGCACACGCATAATTTCGCCAAAAAATTCCCGCGCCGATCGTTTAATTTCGGGATTGCGGAGCAGAATATGATGGCCGCGGCAGCGGGCATGGCCACAACCGGCCTTATACCCTATGCCAGCACCTATGCGGTATTTGCCAGTATGCGCGCCCTGGATCAGGTGCGGAATAGCATCCACTATCCGCAGTTGAATGTGAAGATCGCCGCGAGCCACGGCGGACTCACACCAGGCCCGGACGGGGTTACTCACCAGGGGCAGGAAGACTTATCCATTATGCGCTCCATCGCTCATTCCACTGTCATTGCACCGGCGGATCCACCGACGGCCAAGCTCGCCGTGTGGGCAGCTGCCGAGTGGGAGGGTCCGGTCTATCTCAGCTTCACGAGGGATCCCGTGCCTGTCATCTTTGATATGGATTATCCTTTTGAGATCGGTAAAGCCGTGACGGTTCGGGACGGGACCGATGCTACCATCATTGCCATTAGAGATCTCGTGGTCCAGGCGCTGATCGCCGCCGAACGATTAGCGAGTAAGGGCCTAAGCGTGCGGGTGATCGATTGCCACACCCTCAAGCCCCTTGATGTTGACGCGATCCTCAAGGCCGCTCGGGAGACGGGAGCGATCGTTACCGCTGAGGACAACATTTTCTATGGAGGCCTCGGAAGCGCGGTTGCCGAGGTGCTTGTGGAGAACCATCCCATACCGATGAAGCGCGTTGGTATCCGCGATACCTTTGCCGAGTCCGGTCCATATCTGGCGTTAATCAAAAAATATGGTCTTTCAGAAGAGCACATCGCGAAGGCGGCAGAGGAGGTCATCGTCCGCAAGAGAGCATCTTTGTAGACAACCTAGTGTGATGGTCATTTCGATTTATGTTCTCAGCTGCCCCACAGGTAGCCGATGGCGCTCGGTGCTCGAGCTGTCGAACGGGAGAATACCTCGACCGAGAGACAACCAGCATGCTTGCCTGCATCCTTTTGTTGGTCTCGGAAGAGGTGGAGGCATAATCGTACTCAGGTTTTCCCATAAGATGGGCGCTTCAAGCGCTTGAGAAATACACCTAAAGCCCCTGCTAGGAAGAATGCAAAACGCATAAGAACTCTGCGCAGTCACCCTTGTTGATCTACTCAGATCATGGAGCTGGAATTTCGCCAGAAGGAGATTGCTCCCGGGTGTTGAGCAGAGGCGAGCAGGGCCTACAAGGCGGGATAACTATGGATTGAGGAGGAGATAAAATGAAAGGCAGCAGCCGCCAAAAGATTATCGTTTCTGTAGCCCCGGTAGGAAAAGATATCTCTGCGCCATCACGTAACCCGCTCAGCCCTGACGAGGTGGCGCAAGAGGTCATCGGGTGCGCTCGTGCCGGTGCAAGCATGGTGCACCTGCACGTCCGTGATCGAGAGGGATACCCGACGGAGGATCTCACAGCATTCTCTAGGACCCTCGATATTATAAGACAGGAGTCCGATATCATCATTCAGGGCTCCACAGGTGGGCTCACTACTCTGTCCCTTGAAGAGCGATGTGTCTGTCTTAATGATCCTCGTGTTGAGGTAGCATCACTGAATATGGGATCGGTCAATTTTGGCGAGACCGTTTACGTCAATACCTTGCCCGATATTAGGTTCTGGGCGAGCAGAATGAGGGAGACAGATGTCATACCCGAGCTTGAGATATTCGAGGCAGGCATGATACAAGTTGTACAAAAGCTCGTCGAGGAAGGCTCCCTTTCGCCCCCTTTCGACTACAATTTCTGCGTTGGCGTTCACTGGGCGATACCTGCCGATCCGAGAAGCTTGGAGTTCCTAAAATCCCTATTACCCGAGGGTGCTCGTTGGGGCGTTCTTCATGACAAGATGAATGACTTGTCGCTTTTGGCCACGGCAATAGGCACAGGAGCCTCTGTCGCTCGAGTTGGCTTTGAAGACAGCGTATACTATGCCCCAGGCCACGCGGCCACGGCAAATGTGGAGCTGGTGGAGAAACTCGTTGCCCTTATTCGCTCTATTGGTTTTGAAACTGCAACCCCTGATGAGGCAAGAAGAGCACTAAAAGTAAAAAAATAAGACATATCGTACCAAAATGTGGGGCGATATGGCCATTAGTTGGCCTAGTGAACGGACGTCCAACCCAAATTAGTTGAAATCTGAATCGAACGTGGGAAATATCGACAACCATAGATTTGAAGGTGCTGACAGGCGCCGTGTCAAGCTCGAAGACTGCGTGCGTAACCTTCCGGCTGAATGGCCCGTTGAGTTGCGATCACAGATCCAGAAACAGGTAAAAGGCACTCAGTGTAAGGTCGTGGTCCTGGATGATGACCCCACAGGCACACAGACCGTTCACGGCATCCCAATCTTGACTGAGTGGCCAGTAGAAACGCTTCAGAAGGAACTGGAAAATGACCTTCCGGCTTTTTATCTGTTGACCAATTGCCGCAGTTTTACGCTCACTCAAGCACGGTCGATGAATGCCGAAATAGGTCACAACCTGGTTGAAGCGGCACAACGAGCAAATCGCCAGTTTGTCGCTGTCAGCCGCAGCGACTCGACCTTACGGGGGCACTTTCCCGGTGAGGTAGAAGCATTAGCACAAGCGCTGGGTCAATCCTTTGATGGTTGGGTTATTATTCCCTTTTTTCTTGAGGGCGGCCGGTACACTGTGGGGGATATACACTACGTGGACGAAGGTGGCTGGCTCGTGCCTGCCGGTGAGACCGAGTACGCTCGTGATAGCACCTTTGGTTACCGTTCATCCAACCTGCGTCATTGGGTAGAGGAAAAGACAGAAGGACGCATCTCCTCTGATGATGTCGCCAGTATCTCAATAAAGGATATCAGACAAGGTGGGCCGGAGCGTGTTAAGGCCTGTCTTTTAGGGATTACAGGTGGCAAGATATGTGTGGTGAACGCTACCGGTTACCGTGACCTTGAGGTGTTTGTGAACGGTCTGCTGGCTGCCGAGGCGCACGGTCGACGATTCATTTACCGCACGGCAGCCTCATTTGTACAGGTCCGTGCCGGCCTTTTTCCGCGTCCTTTGTTGACCTGCTCTGATTTGGATATGCCCGAGTCCGGAGGCGGCCTCATTGTTGTGGGCTCATACGTCCCCAAGACAACGGCCCAGATCAATACGCTTCTTTCTATTCCTGAAATAACGAGTGTGAAGATCAACGTTGAGGCACTCTTAGACGAGAACCGTCGACAGGACGCAATCGAGAACATAGCACAATCGGCGGAGAGGGGACTGCGAAATGAAAGGACCGTGGTAATCTACACGAGCCGTGAGCTTATAACAGGTAACGACACCGAATCAAACCTTGCTATCGGAAGTCGTGTCTCTGAGGGGCTGATTGCCATTTTAGGCTTGATCTCAACACGGCCTCGCTACCTGATCGCCAAAGGGGGTATCACATCCAGCGACATTGCAACGAAAGGGTTGGGAGTCAAGCGAGCTTTAGTTCTCGGTCAAATCCTACCCGGCATACCGGTATGGCAGCTTGGACCTGAGAGCAAATATCCTGGCATGCCATACGTTGTTTTCCCTGGCAATGTTGGTGGGCCAGGGGCATTAGCCGAGGCTGTCAACACACTCAAACACTCTATGATAAGGTAGATTTTATGCTCGTTTCCACTCTTTCCCTGTTGCGCACGGCCACAAAGGCCAGCTATGCTATCGGTGCCTTTACCGTCTATAACCTCGAAGGTATTCAAGCGGTTATCGCCGCATCTGAGGCCTGCCGGAGCCATGCAATACTGCAAATCTCTTCCAGTGCCCTTAAACTCATGAAAACACATTTAGTGACGTTTTGCCTCGCCGCTACACAGAGGTTCACGCGGCCTATTTGGGTGCGCTAAGGGAGGGCCTGGATTCGCCCGGGATTGATCTTTTTGATTTGATGGCACGGGCCATTGATGCTACGAAAGATGTGGTTTCCGCCAAACTGAGACTCTTCGGCTCAGTGGATAGAGTTTAAGGAAACTCGAGTAAAAATTTTACCATTTGAAACATACTGAGGCTCGACATTTTCTCTCATATATAAGGCAATAGCATGGTAAAACTCGTCTTCTCACTGTCGATCATAAGCTTTGGGTTGGCCCTTGGCTATATCATACAGATTTTAGCTCAGAGAGGAACCATTCAGCTCCCTATAAGCCTGGAGGAGCTTCGGAAGCTGCTTCAGAAGATCGCGCTTTTGTTCTTTAACCCGATTGCTTTCTTGGGGGCAATTTGGATTATAAAGATAGATAATCTGCGAATTATCGCATTGCCATTTATCGGCGTCTTCGCGCTCCTTCTGGGAGGCGTGCTCGCTCTCGCTGCGGCAAAGTCTTATAAACTCACACGAAAAGAAATAGGCACTCTCTACACGTGCGGTTCGTTCACCAATATAGGATCTATAGGGGGATTAGTCTGTTTTATATTTTTAGGAGAGGTAGGCTTCGCATTGGTGCCCTTCTATAAGCTCTTTGAGGAGGTTGTGTACTATGCAATAGGGTTCCCCATCGCAAAATTTTACAGCACTGAGGCCACGGAAAGCGAAACTACCATTTCTCGGCTTAAAAAAGTGTTTACCGATATCTTCGTGGTGGTAGCTCTGACTACTATCTTGATAGGTGCCATCCTTAATTTCTCCGGGCTTGAAAGGCCGGACTACTACAGGACTATAAATTACATCTTCATTCCCACCGCCACGGTGTTATTGTTGACATCAATTGGCATGGCCATGAGGTTTAAAAGCGTAAAGAGTTACTTAAGGGAGTGCGTTTCGGTTTCCCTGATCAAATTTATCCTTGTACCCCTTTCCGTATGTGCTGTAGCCTTGCTCCTCGGCTACGGGAGGATAGAGGGCGGCTTGCCACTCAAGGTTGTGTTGATCCTTTCCTGCATGCCGGTGGCATTTACTGCACTTGTACCACCCTCCATATACGACCTGGATCTCGATCTGGCAAATTCCTGCTGGCTGTGCACAACCAGCTCCCTCATCGTGATATTACCCCTATTGCTCTATATTATCAGCTCAATTTGAACTATGAGAGTTTCATCCACTGAATTGATTTTTTAGGACAGAGTAAAGATTCTCGAATGAATTTGAGGTCAAACCAAAACTATTAACTAAGAATGTGATATCAGGACCGCCAATCCGCCACTCCGCCATAAAGACGGCGGACAAGCCCGCCACGAAGACGGCGGATAAACCTTGAGGCAAAATCGGTAAATCCGATCTGAGGTTAGGGTGTGAATATTGGAATTTTCTTCCTGTCTAAGATAAGCATGTCCACATTACAGAAAAACCTCATACCTTCCACCCTGGAACTAGGGGGATCATCAAAAGAGTACCGAAAGAAGTGGGCAAGGTTTATCCGCCTCCCGAGGGTTGATATAAAAGATATCTGAGGTGAACCCACTAACATGCTTGAAGTGCCAGTGGTAAAATAGTCCCATTTTTTCTGTCGAAGTTCCCATATCTTGTGGTACCAACTGTGCTTCAAAGAATTCAGTATTCTGCTACTATGATAAGTCAGGCTGTCCCTAGAGGACTTTCCAATGCTGTGTGTAATCTTCCTTACCAACCGCGTACTAAGAATCTGATATCATACAACTTTATAAAGGCCGGGATTGCTACATTTCGGTTAGTTTCCCTATTTGTCTTTACAAGCCACCACATTTCACCGCATAAAATTCATTCGTTATGAGATAAAAATAAAGGCTATTTCATCAGGATCTCAATTCTGCAGTCATTTTAACAACAACATGTCCCCATCCGCCACACATGGGGCCAGTATCAAAACATCCGGTGGTGTTAAACATCACCTCATTTGGATTTCGACCATTCATAAAATTTTCAAAAAAGGCTACCTCGCACACCTTCCGGTCTTTGTTACAACTCAAGATGTGTAGAGGACTTTAACGAGATCGTTGAGCCATCCTCAAAGGCTTCTCTGAATGAGGTGTCGGCACGGCATCTCCTGTTTTGATAAAGATGTCGGGGGAGCCAAATTTTCTTGCAAATCATAGCGTCCTAGAAACAATGCTCATTGCCAAAAAAACTAGAGCTGCCCATCAAAGCTCGCTGATTCGACATCCACGGCTCCTGAGCACCTTCCCACTCCTATTGGCTGAAATTCGATGACTCTCATGGACTTCCATTTCCCCTGCCGGTAGCGTATCATAAAGGCAATTCCCAGGGCACAGATGTAAAAGGTAGCCAGGGTCCAGGCCGCATACAGTCCTGCTTGAAAGACCTCTACTGCTACGTACATTGGGGTAATCATCGCCCCCAGCGACAGTGCACCGATGGTCCACATGATAAATCTAGTATCGCCAGCACCCTTAATTGCCCCTGAAAAAATCAGATTCAGGGCATCGAAAAAGCAGAATACAGCCACAAATCGCATCAGGATCACACCCAGATTCATGATCTCTGCATACTGGGCCACAGTATGGTGATGAGCCTTAAAAAGATTGAGCAGAGGCCTGGGCGTAACAATAAAGGCAACTGCCACGAGCATCATGTAGGCCATAGTGATATGGAGTGCACTCATGGTTGCATATGTTCCGTCCTCCGGCCTTCCGCGCCCAATGGCCTGACCTACCATGGTGGCAGTGCCTATATGAAAGCCAACCATGGGCAAAAAGGAGAGGGTCTCTATGGAGAGCACAATATTGGATGCAGCCAGCTCCAGATCCCCCATTCTACCAACCATCTGGATAAAAAAGGTAATCCCGAATATCTCCAGAAAAAACTGGATACCACTGGGAAGCCCGTAGTGCATCAACCGGCCAAACAGCTCTCTATCAAAGGTCCTGCCCTTCCAGGTATCATATTTGGACCGGTTTGCAGGACTAAAGATAAGCACACTCAGGATACCCACAATGGTGGCTGATGCAGTCACCGTGGCCAGTGCTGCACCCACAATTCCCAGCTCAGGAAAGAAACCAACACCATTGATCAGGCAGTAGTCCAGGGGAATATTTACTACTGCCCCAATCATGTGGACCACCATTACCGTCTTGGTGAGACCCCGGCCCGTATAAAAACAGGCCATGGCTGATGCCATGACCACCAGCCCGCCTCCCAGCGTAAGTATATTGAAATAGGTTACCTCAAGCCTTCGTATGTGGGGTGAGTGGCCGATGAGATCAAAGAGTGGCCCAGAGACGAAATAAAGCGATGCCAGCACGCAGGATGCCATAAGGGAAAAATAGATTCCCTGCCACACCGAAGCTCCTACTCTATTAAAGGCACAGGCTCCCATGTATTGTGCTATAAATGCATTTACATAGTTGGCAACGCCCATGAAAAAGGCAATAACGGTAAACGATGCGATTCCGGCCGGTAAGGCAGCAGTAATGGCATCTGCGGAATAGTTGGCCAGAAACATTCGGTCCGTGAACTGCATCAGGGTAAGCGACCCCATTGAGGCCACCAGCGGGAGGCTGATTGCCAAAACATGTTTGTACCCGTTTTTTCGTGACCAGCGTTCCATCATGGCTCAGGAAAATTTAGCATAATTAGATTCAAATTGGGAGGCATTTTCCCCTGTAAACACAAGCTCCACGGATTGGCCTTTCAGAATATCCAGATTTGAACGAAACACATGCAATCCAAAGGGATGGATATCCCTCAGATTGCTGGTGTGTATAAATACTCGTGAGGTATGATCAGCCCTCTTTCTCACAATATCGAGTAATTCATAGGCAGACGTTCCATCGAAATCACCCTTTAATTTGAGGTGCAGATTGTCATCGTTTCTGTGAGCATCTATTTTAAAATTTTTTGCCATACTATCATCCCTATTATATTCAAAAAATTAAGCCACGCAGAAGGATTGATGATCCTTCTCAGGCCATAGGAAAAAATCTTTTGTGTCCTGCCTCATCTCCTTTTTTAGCCTCCAACAAAAAACCCGTTATCAGGCGGGCCTGATAACGGGTTTGGTGGAGTCTCTCAGCAGCGCTATGGCATTATCAGGCCTGGTAGCTTCATCTGTTCTACCTTATGGGTCTTCCACAGGGAATTGTTCCTTATCCCTGTGTCCTTGACAATATTAATAGCGTATTGAAATATGATATTCATTCTGTCTTTCGCCTTGATTTCCTGTTTGGTTAGGATTGGACTCATAAACAAATAGAATTAAAATGTCAAGTATTTTTGTGAAAGCAGTGGTTACATTGTTTATACGGAATTTACCAATGACAATGAACCACTTCGCAGCCCCGCTCTGGCGGGATCTCCGCTCCGCTCCGACAAGCTGCAGGGAATTAACTTTGGCGGATCAAAATTTATGGGTTGACCTCGTTATTTCAATCCTTTTCAAGAAAGAAACGCCACTTGCAAAATAAATCCTTGGGATGAGGGTCAGGAGGGGCAAAAAGACATTCAACCCGAATACGATCGTCCACTGCCTGGGCAAAGCTTGTAAATTCCCCGCGGTGCATTTCCTTGCATACAAACTCGTCTAAACCTCGCCTAAGCCTGGCTTCTTGTGTAGGGCAAGATGGCACAGAGATGATCACTTCATTTTCTGTTTCTTGAATCTGATACCCAACCAGGATGCACCAAGGAAAAAACCTAAGGGCTTTTACAAAACCTTTCAAACCTCTTTCTTTTATATCAAATCGAGAGGTCAGGTCTTTTGCGGCCATGCCGGCAACACGCCCCCACACCTTTTCATTGATTCTCTCAGCGGTTGGTTGATCAAATCGCTCAGCCACATCGATAAACCAGAAAGCATCAACGACTCTGTAGTGCCATAGGATGAATTCCATATATTTTCTTAGTTCCGGTGCTTCCATTTCCCTGAAAATTTCCATATCCATAATTTTCTGCCGTTTAAGTTATTGTATAATAGCAATGAAACCTCGCATAAGAAATCACCGAAATAATTTGATCTCTTATGCGAGAAAGGTTGCTTCACTCATTGCCTGACATCTTCGAGAAGTTTCTTCTTCTGTGAGGGCTTGAGGAGGACTACCAGGCCTCCAGAGGTAACACTAATCAGTATTTTTCCATAGTCCCTGGTTTCAATCATTCCAGCTTCAACCTTATTTGTAACTACCGCGATTTCTTTGCCTTCACAGAGAAACTTCTCAAAAGTTCCACTCAAAACGCCGACTCCATCTTCTCCAGTTTCGGCCCTACTGATGAAACCCATCAGCCCAAAAGACAGTTCGGAAGGATTGACCGCTTTATACTCCTCACTTTGTGCACGTCCGCAAAAAGCGAGACTGAGCAACAGAGCCGTTAGAAGAACAAAACGCTGTGTGTTTATTCGCATGGTTGTTCCTCCTTTTTTGTGTGCTATGTCTATCATTGTACTGACTATATACAACCTTATATTACTGTAAAACAACCCATTGAATGTCTCGTGGATTTAAATAATAAGCGCACTATTGGATCGATAACTACTGAGAGTAGTTTTGGTATATGAAACTGCTCGATACATCCCATGATATAATTCAGTAAAGGATTATATCTTATTCCACAGAAAATGCCACTCGAAAGATATATGAATATTTTAGAGATGCTCAACGTACTTTTAACTGGCCTTGTGTTGTACTAATGTTAAAGAAATGTTTGTATAAAAGATTGGATATCTCTCTTGCCTTCAAATATCCCAAAGTGGCCCTCGCATAAGATATCGATTTTTAGGGAAAGGAGAAATTTCAAAGATTTAATATAATCCTCGCGGTTGGACAGAAGAGAAGGATCAAGAGGGCCATGGACATCTTGTCCGAATAGTATCTTTTTACCCTCTGATTCTATTAAATATACAACCGAACCTGGAGAGTGCCCTGGAGTATGAAATGATTTTATTTTTCTATTTCCAACCATGAATGATTCCTCAAAGGATGTGATTGTATAGTCCACTTTTAAGGGTTCCAGCACTTTACCGTACCACCGGGCTGCTGTAACAGTACTGTCACCTTTTTCCAGATATACAGCGTCTAACTCATGTGTCACAACCTTACAATCAAACCCTTCTCTTACCTTCCAGGCACCTCCTGTATGATCAAAATGGCAGTGGGTTAAGAAGAGATATTCAATCTGTGAGGCATTAATACCACACTTTTCAATATTGGAGATAAGCCTTTTATGCCCCTTACCGGTACCGGCATCGATCAGGGCCGCCTGCTCCCCAAAACATAGCATGTATATGGCAGCATCCTCAGGAGCTGTTAATCTATCTCCTCCAACCTGCCATACCTCCTCGGTAATTTGCATATGCACAATTTCCTAGATCTATCAACGTTTTATTTGCAAATAAAAAAACATTAATCATGATTACTTTCTTGATAATGGGATTCTTGTTTTTTTGGTAAAAATAAATGAACTCTAAATATGAATATGGAAATCCCTGGTCCAGAACCACCTGTCCCGATACAATCGGGACGGGCAGGCCTGATGTATATGGCAATAAGTAACAATGCGTATGTTTTAAGATATTTAAGAGATACCATACTATATCAACTGTGTCGAGTCTCCCGATCCCGTCCTGTTCTCGTCATGGGGAGGGCATACTTGACATTTATCCGCCGTAAGTCTTGTCTGCCGTATGTCTGGCAGACTGGCGGATAATTAGTGATATCTTAAGTTATGAAGACCTTTAGTAAGCTCAGGTGGATCTGATTTCTTGTCTCATAAATACAGCATAAGAGACACCAAAGCAGATAAAGGTAATTGCTATCAGGGAGATTATGTGGGGAATTACCACATAAATACTCTGTGAAAGGGCTAATGGCCGTTCAAATCTTGATGAGGAGAGTCTCTCAATGGGTCCCATAAAGACAAGTGATCTGGTTGTTTTTCGCGTAGGATCGATTATTATCGTAGTGGAATCATTATAGAGTTGCATCGGGGAAATCAAAGAGATGGTCCGTTGAACCTTCATATGTCTCATTACCATTTCAGGATCTTTTCTGCTATTTTTATCAAGCGGGATAAGGGAATTTGCTATCACACTGGCACCCATAGAAATAAAAAATGAGAAAAAGATCCATATCGCTAATGTAGCCAAGGCTGATGTAGCAATACCCCTAAAGAGAATGGAAAAGAGTATGCTAATACCTAACCAGAAAGAAATGTAAAATATGCTAATAATCAAATAAATAAAGAGCCTCCACACCTCCTCGACACCAGGCACAACCCCAATCAATGTAAGCCCCAAGCCTGATACCACCAGAAGAATGGAGATCAACATAATAGTAATAGTAGCAACACCTGATAAGAATTTTCCATTAATGATAGAATCTCTATAGATAGGCTGAGAGGCTAATTTGCTTAAAGTCCCGGTGCTCCTCTCCCTATTTATGGCATCGAAACCAAGCACAAGCCCTATAAGAGGCCCAAAAAAGGCAACAAACTGAACCAGGGAAAAGAGTGGACCTGTTGAGGTAAAAAGCATTAAAAATACGAACTTTGGTTTGGCAACACCGCTGAGTTCTTCCCTGAGACCAATGCCCACCATATATGCGGTAATTAAACTAACCATTGCTATCAGGGCAAAGAGGATTATGAATCGATAGCTGCTGAAGTGATCTGCGAGTTCCTTTTTTACAATTGCACCGATACCTTTCATAGGGAGCCCTCCTGGAAATATTTCATATACACATCATCTAAAGAAATTGTCTTATCCTCTACTCCCAGTTTTTCTTTTGCCAGTTCTTCAATGGGTCCCACAGCAATCATCCGCCCATTAATCATGATCCCTATTCTATGTGATATCTTTTGCACCTGTTTGAGATCATGGGAGGAGAGAAAAATTGTCATATTTTTGTCCTTGCTTAATGATTGAATATATTCAATAATCTTTGTGGTACCATCAGGATCAAGTCCCAATGTAGGTTCATCTAAAAATACGACTTTTGGCTCCTTTAAGTAAATCTCGGCAATCCCCAAGCGCTGCCTCATTCCCCGGGAATACGCTCCTATCTTTTTATCTGCCTCTTCTTTTAGTCCTACAATCTCTAAGGCTTCCTCGATTTTCGGTGAGCTCACAGCATCAGGAATATTATTGAGTCTGGCGATAAAGAGCAGGTTTTCTATGGCGTTCATATCATCGTAGAAACCAATATTCTCCGGAATATAGCCAACAATCTCTTTGACCTTGATAGCCTCTTTAGTGGGGTCAAAGCCTGCTACCCTTGCCCATCCCTTGGTAGGCTCAGTAAGCCCGATGAGCATCAGGAGGGTAGTTGTTTTGCCTGACCCATTTGGGCCGAGAAAACCGAATATCTCACCTTCTTCTATACTAAAGGTAAGATCATCTACTGCAACCTGGTTGCCATAGGTTTTGCTCAAGTTATGGGTTTCAATAATCGCCTTTTGATTCATACTATCTCCTTCCAAGGGAAACAAAGAGGCCAAAGAGGCCTAAAATAACAAGAACAATTATTCCGATCCCTATCCAGCCCCAGGCTGCAGAGGCCTTGACTGTTACCCTCATTTCGAGGTCATCTGAACTCTTTTCCCCCCTAATACTTAAGCCAACTGCATAATCCCCTACAAGTGCCTCTTGGGCTGGAACGACACTTGCCTCAACCTGTTTTAAGCTACCCGGTTCTAAGGCCTCTATTTTTTCAGGTTCAAACTCCACCTTCCAATTTTCTGGTTTTATCGATAAAAACTCGATGTTTTGGATTGTTGCTGAACCAGTATTCTTTACATATATGGAAATATTGCCAGGTTTGCCTTTCTCCGCTTCAAGAGATAAAAGACCGGTAGCTGTGCCGGCCTCCAGCTTATAGGTGCCTGTAATAATTACCTTTAACTCTGCCTCTGCTTTAGAATCTCCTGCGCCTATGGCGACTGGAATGAGGTATTCTCCTGCCTTGCAGAAGCGATCAGGGGTTACCTGAACGTTTAAACTTTTACTCTCATTATCTTTAAGCCTCAGGCTAGAGATATATTTATCCTCATATGGAGGTTTGAAATTGATCTGCCAATCTTTTGGCTCCCTGGAAGTGAGGTTAAAGGTGTTTTCCTTATCGGTTTTGTTTTTTATATCGAGAGAAAACTCAAACTTTGCATCATTCTGCCCTCGCAAGACAGGATAAGAGGTAGTAAGTTCTATATTGCCTTTCTCTTTCTCTTTCTCCTTCCTTAAGGTAACCTTTAGGTGATGGGATACCTTAAGTTTCCCATCCTCTGTCTGTGCATCTACTTTAAATTTATATGACCCTGGTTTGGTATCTTTTTCTGGCTCGGCAAAAAATTGAATGTTTTTATCATTTCCCCCAGAGACATGAACAGACGTCACAGAAAAACTGTATGTTTTAATCTTGGTTTTCCATCCAGTTGGAGTAGAGGGGATTGTAAAGTATACATTTTCATCTCTTTTACCCTTGTTCTTCACAAAGATGTCTACTGTTACATCATCTCCCTTATTGATTATGACCTCTGGATATTCAAAGGCTATTGATATTCCCCTCTCTGGTCTTTTATCTTCCTCCTTGTCCTCTTTTGCCAATCCTAAAGAGATAAAGGACGTACTTAGGCATAGGGTTACGATAAAAGAAAGGGTAAAAAAAGCTTTTCTTAGCACTGCATTCTTTCTCATCTTGTTTCTCCTCCATTTCTTCTCAGTTTTTATCGTTGGGGATTATTTAAAAAAAAATAACGACTGTCTCTTTGATTTTAGATATGGAAACTTAATCAAAAATATTTTGAATGTCAATAGAATATAAAAAAAATTGTAACTAATCAGGTTTCCCGATAAAATCGGGATTCGCGCCTGCCCGCCCTGCTCATATCAGACCAGTCGAGGTTTAAGGGTAAAAGTAGTAACCCTGAGCTTTGAACATGACAACTTCTTAAAAAACTAAAAGTGAAAAAGAGCATGGAGCGAAGCGCTGGGATCAATTGCTGAGTAGTTACATTATTTCAAAGATATAGTATGCTCTCGCTAGTGTATATATTGAGTTGACGTACTAATAGTGTTCATCTATATATTCAAGACTATACATCACAGGGAAAGGGGAAAAAACATTGCTCTATATTATCGTCGGAGGATGTATCATTTATTTCCTCCTGACACTGTATTTTACATACCTGGTTCATCAGATACCCCGAGAACCAGTTCATGAAATACCCGATTGGGGTGAGGTCTTAGATACTCGAATTCCTGCAAAGGATGGGGGTTCACTTGAGGTTTGGCGTGTGGAAACTAAAGGCAGGTCAAGGGGTATTGTTGTTTTGAGCCACGGGTGGAGCAGAAATCGAGATCGAATGGTAGGCAGAGCCAGAATCTTCGGAAAAATTGGTTTTACCACCATCATACACAGTGCCCGTGACCATGGCAACTCAAGCCCCCATCGCTTTATGAATGCACCTCGCTTTGCCGAGGATATAGAAGCAGTGTTACACTGGGTGAACGAGCCTGTTCTTCTTTATGGACACTCGGTCGGTGCAGCCGCGGCTGTCATTGTAGCCAGTCGAAATCCTGATAGAATAAAGCTTTTATTCTTAGAAGGTTGTTACGCCAAAACACGGGAGGCGCTTCTCAGACTTTATCGTAGCTATAACCGTTTTTTTGGAATTCTTTTTGCGCCCATGGTAGTGTTGTGGATGGAGATTTTTTACAAGAATGGCCTGGATTCAATTAGTCCTGTCAATCTTTCCCCCAACATTGACCTGCCTGTTATGATAATTCACGGCGAAAAAGACCAAAACTTTCCACTTAATCATGCCTGGATGCTGAGGGACAGTTTTCCTGCTGGTCGGGCCGAACTATTTGTTGCCACAAATTCCGATCATAGCAGCTCAAGTCTAAATCCTGAATACCCCGTTGCTATTCAAACCTTTATTGATCGTCATCTGCCGCAATCCTAAAGGCTTTCTTTAAACACTTTGAGCTTTTTCCTTACCCTTTACACCTTTCGTCCTTCTTCTCGCCTTTACTGTTGTTGGCCAAAATTTTCTCTCTCAGGCAGTAATACTGAACAGAGGCCTTTAAAGCCCGTACCGCACGCTCCGGTCCTGGGAAAACCGGTACTCCGTGGTTCAGAAGGCTCTTTATAAAGTGCTCCTGGAGGCTGCGAAAAGTAAAGCCTACAATGGGTTTTTTATGGGTTTCAATCAGGTGAGCAATGGATTTACATTGTGCATCGATCAATTTGGCACTTTGCTCAATTGCTTGATCTTTTGATAAACCCATACGCTCCAAGGCCCGATTAACCATCTGCGAAGGCACAAGGAAATAGATGAGAAGAATATCGGCATTATCTTCCTCAAGAAGCACTATGGGGATATCAGAAAAGTAGTCCATAGGGTTTTTTGTAAAGGTAATATCCACGGGGTTGCGTATGCTACCTATATTTGGAACGAACGGAGTTAGTTTTTTTACTGTATCTTGCGAAAGCGCTGGAAGTTCAAGACCTTCCCGACCGCAGGAATCTGCCGCAGACGCACCTGGTCCGCCTGAATGGGTTTGGATTACTACCCGGGGCCTCTGGGTTTGGGTAGACAGCCCAGAACCCAGCACATATCAAATAATTCTCCAATAGAGCATGCTCTGATAACTCCACCCTGGTGAAACATACCGTCGTATAACTGATCCGGTCCTGCCAGAGCCCCGGTGTGAGAAAAGCCTGCGCGTCTTCCTGCCTCAGATCCGCCGACATAGAGGGCCACAATGGGTTTGTAGGGTATAATCGATCGAGCCATTTCCACAAATTCTCTCCCTCGACGAATACCTTCAATGTAGAGAGCTATCACCTTAGTATTGGGGCATGCTCCAAGGTACTCCATGCAGTCAACAATATCGGCATTTGCCTCATTTCCAACGCTAAAGGCTGTACTGAATCCAAGGGAGAGTCTGGAGAGATAGTTAAACATCTGGGTAACAAAACTGCCGCTCTGCGAGGCCATGCCGATAAATCCTGGATCACCTAAATACCGCAGTAAAGTCGTATTCAGCTTTTGATAGGGGTTCGCCACACCAATACAGTTTGGGCCTAAAAAGCGAATACCGTATTTATTGGCAATCGCAACCAGCTCTTGTTCACGGCCTACACCTTCCCTGCCAACCTCTCTAAAACCACCAGATACTATAATGGCATGCTTAATACCCTTCCGGCCACATTCTTCTAACAGCTCCGATACAATTTTTGCAGGAACAACAAGTACTGCCAGATCCGGGACTTCGGGTAAATCCAGGACACTCCTATAGGCCTTGAGATTTTGCACTTGCTCCTCTTTGTGGTGAACAGGGTAGATGGTCCCTTCAAAGCCGAGATCCCTTAAAGAATTGAACTGGCTTGTTCCCATGGCAGAGAAATTATTTGAAGCCCCAAAAAAGGCGATACTTTTAGGGTTAACAATTGGGTATAGTGGACTTTCTTGTATGGAGTTCAGCATATATATTTTTCACCAACAGACCTGCTATTCCTGTGGCCTTCAGTTAAAGATCACAAAAAGAGGTCTTCTCCCTGACGTATCAAATAATGCAATTCATGGTGTTTGATTGCTCAAGAAATTATGAGCACGGTAACCAAATGCATGCAAAAGAAAACTACTGGTGTATTTTTGTTATAAATAAAGGGTATTAAACCCCAGGGCAAGCCCTGGACCCTATTTTAATCGGCAACCCCGCCGCAAGCGGACGGGGTAGTAAAAACCCTAATAAAATTATTTTTTCTCTTCCTTAGGTATCCTTGCCATATCTCTGAGAACTTTCTCTAAATTTTCTAATTCGCTACCGTATTCAGCCCAGTTCCCTTGGCGTAAATAATCCTTGGCCTTATTATAATGCTGCAGGGCCAGCTCACCTAAATTATCACCGCCCAGAGTTTGAGGAATAAGAGGGGAAACCACTTCTTCAGGGTATATTCTTTCCTCCAATACACCCCTTAAGGCCTTATCAAGATTTTCTGCCATAACAATACGATTACTAAATGCAACAATAACCCTTTTTAATTCCGGCAGGGACGCAGACCTTGATCTTTCCACTAATGGAGAAACTCCAGCTCCTCCCCTTTGGGGTTTTCTAAAAGGGCTGGGCTTCGATGCTGTTGTTGAAGGTGTTTCGCTCTCTTCTTGTTTTGCTTCCAGGTAAACCGGTTCCACATAGATAAATGAGTCACTAATAGGAATGGCAAGCAGATTGCCTCTGATTACCCTGGAGCCTCTCTGACCCCAGAGGCTCAGCTCTCGAGAAATCTCCGTTTGCTGGTCCACCCTGGCTTCAATCTGCATAGGTCCATAGACGAGTTTTTCCTTGGATAATTTGTAGACCAACAGATTTCCGTAGTTGGGCAGGTCACTTCTGGCAGACAGCCAGCCAATCATATTATCCTTCTTGGAAGGAGTGAAAGGGAGCATGAGAAGAAACTCCTCTTTATCAGCTTCGGGCAGTTTCATAATAATATAGTACGGTTTCATTGCTTGCCGAGCATCACCGTATATCTCATCG
>Ga0307442_1000426_pt1 | contig 20281 bp, 19 predicted proteins | sample SalMarWE160430MG_FD_202143 | JGI IMG/M metagenome (GOLD analysis project Ga0307442, IMG submission 202143) | Salt marsh sediment microbial communities from the Plum Island Ecosystem LTER, Massachusetts, United States - WE1604-30 | ecosystem: Environmental > Aquatic > Marine > Intertidal zone >...
AGCGGTAGAGCCCGCCTGAGATCAGCGCCTTGAAGGTGAAGCCGTCCCGGTCGAGCCCGCCCGGCGACCAGAGCAGGCCGCCATGGGCGAAGGCGCCATCGCGCCAGAGGTCGCTGCCGGAAAAAAGGATGAGGCGCGCGTCGTCGCCATCGCCGGCCCGGACAGGGCCGGCCGGCACGCCGACGCAACAAACAACTATGGCTGCGGCGAGGACCATCGCCGCGTGAACGCGCCGCCACCAACGCATCGAGGCCCCCGAGCCCCTCAACAGTCCGGCAGATACGCAATACACGCCGGGGTAGTACTGCAACTAAATCGATGTGGGGTTGCGCTGTCTACAACCAATAATACGCCTAAAGGTTGTAGTAAGTTGTAGTCAGGCCGAAGCGCGCGCCAGCCGTCGCGGCGGGCTGCCGAGCGTGCGGTGGATCATGGCGGAGAACGCGCTCGGGCTCGCGTAACCGACCGAGGCGGCTGTCTCAGCAACGGACGCGCCGTCCGAAAGCCGCGCCAGCCCATCGATGGCGCGCAGCCGCGCACGCCATTCGGCAAAGCCGAGGCCGGTCTCGCTGCGGAATAGCCGTGCCAGCGTGCGGCGGCTGGCGCCGGCCTCGTCGGCCCACCGGTCGAGGTCGTGGTCGATGCGAGAATCGTCCAGCAGCGCGCGGGCGACACGCAAAGCGCGGGGATCGCGCGGCATCGGCACTTCGAGCCGGCGTTCGCGCAGGCGCGTGAGTTCGGTCAGGATCAGCTGTGCGACGATGCCGCCGCGGCCGCTTTCGTCGTAGTCGACCGGTTCCTCCAGCAAAGCGAGGATGAGCTCGCGCAACAGTCCGGAAATCTCCACCAGCACCGGCTGCTTCGGCAGCATCTCGCAGGCGGACGCGGCAATATAGATTGTCCGCATCTCGAGATGGCTGCGCATTGTGATCCGGTGCGGCAGTTGCGGCGGCAGCCACAGCGCGCGCGCAGGCGGGATGATCCAGGCCGCTTCGGCGGTCTCGACCCGCATGATGCCGGTGACCGCATGCAGGACCTGACCTCGGCGGTGAATGTGAAGCGGGATGTGTTCGCCCACAGCCCAGGTCTTCGCCATGGCCGCGACCGGTCGCGGGGCGTCATCCATGTTGCGGCGGTATTCCGGTACGATATAAGTCATGGCCTGTTCGCGACGAAAATCGACCGAACATCGCAAAAAGGCAAGGGTTATATCTCTACCACTTTCGCAGAGAATCGAGCGCCCATGTCCCCGACCGCCACCCCAGCCCAGGCATTGGACGAAGCGGCCCGCCGCCGCTCCATCGCCTTTCTCAATTGGGCGCATGGGCTCGATCATTTCGTGCTGCTGATCTACCCGACCATCGTGATCGGGCTCGAGGTCGTCTACCACCGGCCCTATGCCGAGCTGATCGCGCTGTCGACCGCGGCCTTCGTCGCCTTCGGCGTGTTCTCGCTGCCGGCCGGCTGGCTCGCCGACCGCTGGAGCCGCCGCAACATGATGGCGGCGTTCTATATCGGCTGCGGCGTTTCGCTCGCCGGCGTTTCCGCCTCGCCCAATCTGACGATGCTGGCGGTGTCGATGTTCGGTGTCGGCGTGTTCGCCGCCATCTATCATCCCGTCGGCATGCCGATGCTATTGGAGGCCTCTCGGGCGCAGGGGCGCACCGTCGCCTTCAACGGCGTCTGCGGCAACCTGGGCGCCGCGCTCGCCGCCGGCATCACCGCCGCGATTGCTTCCTGGCTCGGCTGGCGCGCCGCTTTCTTGGTACCGGCGGCGATCTGCATCGCCACCGGCATCGGCTACGTGATGCTGGTGCCCGACGACCGCCACCACACCGCCAAGCGCAAGACGGTGGCCGACGTGGTGCTCTCGCAGCGCGCCGCCATGGTCCTGTTCGCGCTCTATGTGGTGATCTCGCTCACCGGAGGGTTGACCTTCAACACCATCTCGATCGCATTGCCCAAGATCGTCGACGAGCGGTTGGGCACCGACGTGCCGCTGCTGCTCGTCGGCTCGCTCGCCACCGCCGTGTTCATGTGCGGTGCGGTGGCGCAGATCGTCGTCGGCCGGCTGGTCGAGCGTTTCGCACCCTATCGGCTGTTCGCGATCATCGTCGCGTTGCAATTCGCCGGCATCCTGTGGGCGGCCAATGCCAGCGGCATCACGCTGCTGTTTGCGCTGGCGCTTACCATGGCGGCGATCTATGGCCAGGTGACGGTCGGCGACCTGGTGATCGCGCGCTATACGGCCGACGCCTGGCGCGGCCGCGTCTATGCGGTGCGCTATTTCCTCACCTTCATATCGGCCGGCGCGGCGGTGTCGATCATCGCCTGGCTCTATGCCCGCGGCGGCTTCGACCTGTTGCTGGCGGTGGTCGCCGGCATTGCCGGCGTGTTCTTTGTCGGCGTCATCGGCATCGTGCTGTTGGTTTCCGGCGTCGAGCGTGCCCGCGTGGTGCAGCCGGCGGAATAGTCCCACCAGAAAAGGCTCGGGCGATGCGGGGCGTTACTTCCGCTCTTTCGGCTCGTCGGCGTCCCTTGCATCGCCGCCTTTTGGAGAGTGAAGAGCCTACCGCGTCACCGCGGCGATCGCCCGAAAACTCGAATTGGCCGCCCCTACATAGGCAGCAATTGAGCGCGAATCAATTCCCGCATGGCTTGTTGGCGGTTAAAACAGCGGCGGGATCAGGTCCTCGACCTTGATGCGCATGCGCTTCTTGACGTTCGCCACGATGCGGCTGCGGTGGCAGGCGTTTGGGTCGCGGCAGTAGCAGAGCAAAGCGACGCGCTTGCCCGATTTGATCAGCGCTAACAATTCGTCGAGCGCTCCGCGCGCCTCAGCCGTCTTGAGGTGCTTGTCGTAGACGCGCCAGAGCGTGTCGAGATCTCCGTTGCGCGCTGCCGCCCGGCCTTCTGCCGGCGTGCCGAGTTTCTGCAAATGAATGTAAGCGATGCCGGCTTTATCGAGCACGGCCGCGAGCTGGCGCTTGGAAAATCCGGGCCGGCGCGAAGCCGCCACCGCGCGGGTATCGACCAGTAGGTCTATTTTCGCGCGCTTGAGCTCATTCAGCACTGCGGCGGACTTGGCCCGCTCGTAGCCAATCGTAAACAAAGTCTGCATGCGGCCGTCACAGGATTGACACAACGATTCGCTATATAGGCGACAAGTGGTGGACGGAAAGCTTAAAAAGCGCCGTCCTCCCGGACGACCACCAGACGATTGGCGACGCCGGATGTAAGCGCGCCCTTTCGTTAAGTGGTCGTTTTCATTTTTTGCGCCGGCGAGCAAGCAAAAGGCCCGGGATTGCTCCCGGGCCTTCGCATTTCGTTTAATGCTGCGGACCGATCAGAAGTCCATGCCGCCGCCCATGCCGCCGCCCGGCATTGCCGGGGCTGCGTTCTGCTTCTTCGGAATCTCGGCGACCATGGCTTCGGTGGTGATCAGCAACCCTGCGACCGACGACGCGTTCTGGATCGCCGCCCGCACGACCTTGGTCGGGTCGATGATGCCCTTGGTCATGAGGTTGCCGTACTCGCCGTTCTGGGCGTCGAAGCCGTAGGAGTACTGGTCCTTGTCGAGGATCTTGCCGACCACGACCGAGCCGTCAGCGCCGGCATTGGTCGCGATCTGTCGGGCAGGGGCCTGGATCGCCTTACGCACGATGTCGACGCCATGCTTTTGGTCCTCGTTGTCCGGACGAAGGCGCTTAAGCGCCTCGACCGAGCGGAGCAGGGCGACGCCGCCGCCCGGCAGGATGCCTTCCTCGACCGCGGCGCGGGTGGCGTGCATCGCGTCGTCGACGCGATCCTTGCGCTCCTTCACCTCGATCTCGGTGGCGCCGCCGACGCGGATCACCGCCACGCCGCCGGCGAGCTTGGCCAAGCGCTCCTGCAGCTTCTCCTTGTCGTAATCGGAGGTGGTCTCCTCGATCTGCGCCTTGATCTGCGCTACGCGCGCCTCGATGTCGGCCTTCTTGCCGGCGCCGTGGACGATCGTAGTGTTTTCCTTGTCGATCATCACCTTCTTGCAGCGGCCAAGCATGTTGATGGTGACGTTCTCGAGCTTGATGCCGAGATCTTCCGAGATCGCCTGACCGGCGGTCAAGACGGCGATGTCCTGCAGCATGGCCTTGCGGCGATCGCCGAAGCCCGGGGCTTTCACGGCCGCCACTTTAAGGCCGCCGCGCAGCTTGTTAACCACGAGCGTGGCCAGCGCTTCGCCTTCCACGTCCTCGGCCACGATCAGCAGCGGCTTGCCGGTCTGCACCACCGCTTCGAGCAGCGGCAGCAATTCCTGCAATCCCGACAGCTTCTTCTCGTAAATCAGGATGTAGGGGTCTTCCATCTCAACGCGCATCTTGTCGGCGTTGGTGATGAAGTAGGGCGAGATATAGCCGCGGTCGAACTGCATGCCCTCGACCACGTCGAGTTCGGTCTCGAGCGACTTGGCTTCCTCGACCGTGATGACGCCCTCGTTGCCAACCTTCTGCATGGCCTTGGCGAGGAAGTTACCGATCTCGGTGTCGCCGTTGGCCGAAATGGTGCCGACCTGGGCGATCTCTTCGTTGGAGGTGACCTTCTTGGAGTTCTTCTGCAGGTCCGCCACGATGGCCTCGACGGCGAGATCGACGCCGCGCTTCAAGTCCATCGGGTTCATGCCGGCGGCAACCGCCTTGGAGCCTTCCTTGACGATCGCGGCGGCCAGCACGGTGGCGGTGGTGGTGCCGTCACCGGCGAAGTCGGACGACTTCGAGGCGACCTCGCGCACCATCTGCGCGCCCATGTTCTCGAACTTGTCCTCGAGCTCGATTTCCTTGGCCACCGTCACGCCGTCCTTGGTGATGCGCGGGGCGCCGAAGGATTTGTCGAGCACGACGTTGCGGCCCTTGGGGCCGAGAGTGACCCTCACCGCATTGTTGAGAATGTCGACGCCGCGCAGCATGCGGTCGCGGGCATCGACGGAAAATTTCACTTCCTTGGCAGACATTGTTATTTGCTCCGATGTTGACCCTCATCCTAAGGAGGCGCCACCGGGTCCGCGCATTGCGCGGCCCGATGATAAACTCCGCGCCGTCTCGAAGGATGAGGCCATGATGATTCATTGCCCTCGTCCTTCGAGACGCCGCGCGGCTCGCGCGGCTCCTCAGGACGAGGATCGCGCTTAGGCGGCCTTTTTTCTCTTCACGGCGCCGCCTTCGATCACGCCCATGATGTCGCTCTCCTTCATGATCAGGAGATCCTGGCCGTCGATCTTGACTTCGGTGCCCGACCATTTGCCGAACAGCACGGCGTCGCCGACCTTCAGATCGATCGGGATCAGCTTGCCGTTCTCGTCACGGCCTCCGGGGCCGACGGCGACGATTTCGCCTTCGCTCGGCTTCTCTTTGGCGGTGTCGGGAATGATGATGCCGCCGGCGGTCTTCTCCTCGGCATCGATGCGCTTGACGACGACGCGGTCGTGAAGCGGACGGAACTTCATGGCAGTCCTCCTAAATTATTGAAACGTCTAGATTTTGGGCAGCTGGCGCGGTCCCCTTGCCAGCCCCCGTGGCTGAGATGGCGCGCGTATTTTGGCTCGCAAGGGGTCGCCGAAAATTTTTTAGCACTCATTGGCACGGAGTGCCAACAACATAAAAAATCCAACGGGCTCAATGGTTAACGCTGGGGCCGCAACTGCGGCGCGGGCACACAGGTTGATCTGGCCCGTGACCGTCCGTGCCGCGGCAGGGTTGTTAGCAACCTCACCAGGATGCTGCTAACGCCTTGATTTTAAACAACTTGTTTACCTTTTCGGCTTGCAATGGGCGGTGCCGGAAACGGAAACTTGAAGTCCGACAGACGGAGGGCTTGAAATGGTTTCGACGGTTTCGAATGATTTCGTAAAGCAGGTCAACGGTTACGGCCTCACCACCGCGCACATCCTGTACCGGCGTCCCGATCACCGCTGGCTGCTGCAGTCCTACGTCTGGCAGGCCTATGACATGTTTCCCGAGTTTCCCGAGCTGCAACGCTTCCTGGCGTTCTGGCAGGAGAAGCTGGAAGGCCCGCTGCACTCAGTGCAAGTCGCACATTGCAAGCTGATCAAGCCTGCCGAGCTGAAGCCGATCAACGGCGAGTTCCGGCTGCATTAGAGCCGGGCGCTCTGCCTTTTCGCGGTCATTGCCGCGCGGCGCGCTGAATCAGTTCCTCGACCTGCGGCAGCATGCGTCCGACCAGGATGGCATAGCCCTCGGCGTTGAAATGGGCGCCGTCGCGGGCACGGTATTTGTGCGGCGGCAATTTCCATTCGACGTAGAGCGCGTCATTTGCTTTCGCGAGTTCGGAGAAATTCAGGCCGCCGGTGCCGACCAGCAGCACCTGGATGTGCCGCGCGTGCAGCGCGCGAACGATTTCGGTGAGCCGCGCGCGCACGTGCGCCATGGAGGCGCCGCTGCGGCGGTCATTGATGCCGAATTCTACGATGCAGATATCGGTGCCGGGGTCGATCGCGAGATCAAAGCGCTTGAGCGCATGCGCGGCGGTGTCGCCGGCAATACCGGCGTTCTTGACGATGACGTCGTAGCCCTTCTTGCGCAATAGCGCCTGCAATTGCGCGGGATAGGCCTGGTCGCGCGGCACCAGCCAGCCGGAGCTGAGACTGTCGCCGAAGGCGACGATGTGGATGGGAGCGGCGCTGGCGGCGCCGGTTGCGCACAGTAATGCAACGGCGCAGAGAAATATCAATCGCAATCGCAAATGCATGTCCGAGGCCTATCGAACGCCGGCATTAAAGTATCTCGTTTTCGTAATCCAGATTGATAATCCAGAGCGGCAATCTGCGATAGTAAGTCAATCGGAACGCCGTAGGATTTTTTATATACATTTCTTCATTGGAAATTAATGGGGTCAAATTCACAATTTGGAATAATCGAACCGGCTTCCAAAGCCGGGCCCGAGTGAGGGATACGTGACTGAGATTCCGGTACCAACGCCATCAGCAGAGAAGATGCAGCAGTCCGCGTTGGCGGCTGATCTCGTCTTGTTGGCTTCCGAACGCACGTCGGAAAAACGCGTCGAATTGCTGCGGCGAATTACCGACGCTTACATCGAACAAGCCGATCGATGGACCTCGGCAGAGCAGTATCTCTTCAATGAAGTCGTGACGACGCTCATCGATAAAATCGCGGGCGCTGAAAGGGCCGCGGCATCGGCGAAACTGGCCAAATTGCCAAAACTCACGGACGGGCTTGCGCAAAAACTTGCATCGGATAGCGACATCGAGGTGGCGCGGCCGATCATTCGCGACTATGCCGGGCTCTCAGAGCGTATTCTGATCGACGTTGCCAAGACGGGGTCGCAGGCACATCTGGGCGTCATTGCAGGCCGGCCGGTGGTGACGCCGCCGGTCAGCGATATCGTCGTTACGCGCGGCGGCAGCAAAACGGTGCGGACCCTGGCCGCGAACCAGGGCGCGCAATTCTCGACCGCGGGCATGGACAAGCTCATCGCCAAAGCGGAAGCCGATAGCGATCTGCAGACGCTTATTGTCGAGCGATCCGATTTGTCGCTTGTTGCAATTGGTAAGTTGCTTCCATTGATTTCGGACGAATTGAGCAATCGGCTGCGCGGCGTGGCCGTCGAAGTCGATGAATCGATCGTGCGCGAACACCTCGCCGCGTGGACCGAAAATCGTCAAAAAAATGTCAAACGCACCGATGCCTATATCGATGGCATCCGCAACGGCGACCTCAACCGAAACGATGTCGTCTATGAATTGGTGACGAGTAAGCGGTTGCTCGACGCGGCGACCGTACTCGCCGCGATTGTGGGCCTCGATCGCGATTACACCTTCAATCTTTTGACTTACGGACAGATTCATTCAGCGCTGTTGCTGCTAAAGGCGGCGAATCTGTCTTGGCCTACCGCCGACGGATTTCTGAATCTGCGGATCGCAAAAATGGGGCTTCCTGACGTTGAAAAACTACCCGACCGCCGCGACTACGTCGCCATCGATGCGGCGACTGCCCAGCGTGTCGTTCGATTCATGAAGGTCCGGCGCGCGGCGGCCGCTAATTGAGCACCCCCACGATAGCGCCGAGGAGGCAGGTCGTCAGCGTGCCGGAGACGATCGACTTGCCGCCGAGCGAGATGATGTCGGCGCGCCGCTCCGGCGCCATCACGGTCAGCCCGGCGATCATGATACCGAGCGAACCGAAATTGGCAAAGCCGCACATGGCGTAAAGCATGATCAGCCGTGAGCGCTCATCGAGCGCGTCGGCCGGCAGCTTGGCGAGCTCGAGATAAGCGATCAATTCGTTAAGCACGGTCTTGATGCCCATGAGCGCGCCGGCGGTCGCGGCTTCGCTCCACGGCACGCCCATCAGCCAACACACCGGCGCCATGACGTAGCCGAGCAGGCGTTGCAGGGTGATGGCGCCGCCGGCGACCTCCGGCAGCAGGCTGAGGATGGCGTTGGCCAGATGCACCAGCGCGACCAGCACGATCAGCATGGCGACGATATTGAGCAGCAGTTCGAGCCCGGCCGCGGTGCCGCGCACGATGGCGTCCATCGTATTTTCGGCGACGCGGCCAATCTCGATCTCGCCGATGTCGGTCTGCTCGCCGCGCGCGACCGGTACCATTAGCCCGCTGATCAATAGCGCCGCTGGCGCGGCCAGGATGGAGGCGACCAGGATATGGCCGGCGACGTCGGGAATAACGTCGCGCAGAATCGTGGCATAGAGCACGAATACGGTGCCAGCGATGCCGGCCATGCCGCCGGTCATGACCATGAACAATTCGCCGCGCGAGAGCCTGGCGAGATAAGGCCGGATGAACAGCGGCGATTCCACCATACCCAGGAAGTTGTTGGCGGCGGTGGACAGGCCGACCGCGCCGCCGACGCCGAGCGTGCGTTCGAGCGCCCAGGAGAAGCCGCGCACGATCGGCGGCAAGATGCGCCAGTGAAACAGCAGCGTGGTCAGCACGCTCATCACCAGCACGATCGGCAGCGCCTGAAAGCCGAGCACGAATTCATTGGCCGGGCTGGTCACGGCATATGGCGGGGGGCCGCCGCCGGCATAACCGAACACGAAACTGGTGCCGGCGATGGTCGCCGCGCTCACTGCCTCGACCGCGCGATTGACGAGTGCGAAACCGGCCTTGATCTGCGGGATTTCCAAAAGCAGCACGGCGGCGGCGAAGGTCAAGGCCAGGGCCGCGCCCGCGCTCTTCCAGTCGACCGCGCGCCGGTTCTCTCTGATCAGGAAGGCGAAGGCGATGAGGCAAAGCGCGCCGAACGCCGATTGCAGGTGGTCCATCGTCTTATCCCCCACATGGCAGTGGCTAAGTTGTAGTGCTTGTTGCCAAGCCCCGCCCGCTGGTGAAAATGCATGTTGCCAAGCTCAAAGCAACGGGAGGCCCTCTTGAGCCGCATCCGCTTCGATTTCGGTAACCTCAGCCTTGACGCCGAGCTGCTCGACACGCCGACGGCCAAGGCGATCGCGGCGGCGCTGCCGCTCTCCTCGTCGGCACTGACCTGGGGCGAGGAAGTCTATTTCGACGTGCCGGTGGCGGTTGCGCGCGAGCCCGACGCGCGGGCGGTGATCACGCCGGGCGAGATCGCCTATTGGCCGCAGGGCACGGCCATCGCGATCGGCTTCGGCCGCACGCCGATCTCCAAGGGCAACGAGACGCGGCTGGCCAGCCCCTGCAACGTGTTTGCCAAGGCGCTCGGCAGCGTGAAGGTGCTGGGCAAGGTGAAGACGGGGACCAAGGTCGACGTGCGGGCGCTCGATTGACCCTCATTGACCGGGTTGCCGCCGGCGGGCGATGAGGAGCCAAACCAGCGCGCCGACAACGGCAACCGCGACCAGATAGATCCAGGCGTTGCCGCTGCCGTTCCAGACCTGGTCGCCGGTGACCACCAGCAACGTGGTGATCGGCAGGATGCCGAGCCCGGTCGTCCACAGGAAGGTCCACCACGAAATCGGCGTCAGGCCGGCGGCGTAATTGATGACGTTGAACGAGATCAGCGGCATCAGCCGGCTCACCAGCAGCACGCCGATGCCCTGCCGGCGCGCCCAGTGATCGACCGCATCGCGATGGCGCGCGTTCATCAACGCGTCGACGAATGGCCGGCCGAACCACCGCGCCAGCGCGAAGGCAAGCGCGGCACCGAGCATGGCGCCGGTCCACGTGATGGCGACGCCCCAGACCGGCCCGAACAGCATGCCGTTGGCGAAGGTGACGAACTCGGCCGGGAACGGCACCAGGCTGTGCGCGACCATCAGGCCGATGGAGGCCGCCACCGCCCAGTGACCCCAGGAGCGGATTTCCGCTTCGATGCCTTTGGGCGTCGGCGCGAGATCGACGATGTTGCTCCACCAGGCGAGGACGCCGAGCGCGACGATGAGCAAAAACGTCAGCGCGGTCGCCGTGCGCCGGAGGCCGATCCGCTTCGAGGCAGACGCGTCGCCCAAATGAATTCCCTATTTCGAAACGGGAGCCTATATCAGCCCCGCCCCACGAACGGCATCTTGTTCGCCATCACCGTCATGAACAGCACATTGGTGTCGAGCGGCAGGCTCGCCATGTAAACCACGGCGTTGCCGACGTGCTCGGCCTCCATGCGTGCCTCGATTTTCTTGCTGCCGTCCGGCTGCAAAATGCCTTCGCCCTTCACCATGCGCTCGGTCAAGGGCGTCGCCGCGTTGCCGATGTCGATCTGGCCGCAGCAGATGTCGTAAGGCCGGCAGTCGAGCGAAGTCGATTTGGTCAAGCCGGTGATGGCGTGCTTGGTCGCGGTATAGGCGACCGAGAACGGGCGCGGCGCGTGCGCGGAGATCGAGCCATTGTTGATGATGCGGCCGCCGCGCGGATCTTGCGCCTTCATGATCTTGATGGCTTCCTGGGTGCACAGGAACATGCCGGTCAAATTGGTCGCGACCACGTTCTGCCAGGTCTCGTAGGGCAGGTCTTCGAGCGGCACCGGCGGGGCGCCGATGCCGGCATTGTTGAACAGCACGTCGAGGCGGCCGAAGGTCGATTTGACCTTGTCGAACAGCGCCAGGATCTGCTCGCGCTTGGACACGTCGGTGGGCGCCACCAGTGCCTGCGAGCCGGCGGCGTTGCTCTCGGCGGCGGTCTGATCGAGCGGCTCCTTGCGCCGGCCGGCCAGCACCAGATTATAGCCGGCCTTGGCGAGCGCGACCGCCACCGCCTTGCCCACGCCGGTCCCCGCGCCGGTCACCAGCGCGACTTTTGCGGATGCAGCCATCGGCTTTCCTTCCCGAGAGGTTTATAGAGCGACCGCCATATCATAAAAGCGCCGGCGCGCCACCAGCGTGTGGGATGCGGTTCGGGAAAGCGGCTGCGCGGTCAGCTCGCCAGCGCGGTCAGTTCGCTGTACTCGACAGGCTTGAAAGCGCCGGGTGAGCGCAGCCTGGCGGTGATCTCGGCGGCGGTCACCGCCTTGCCGAAACGATAGCCCTGCATCGAATGCACGCCGGCCGCGCGCAGGAACAGTTGCTGGTCGGCGGTCTCCACGCCCTCCGCAGTCACCTTCATGCCGAGGCCGCGGCCGAGGCCGACCACCGCGTGCACGATGGCCGCGGCATCGGCGGCCTTTTCGATCGAGCGCACGAAGCTGCGGTCGATCTTGAGCTTGTCGAAGGGGAAACGGCGCAAATAGAGCAGCGAGGAATAGCCGGTGCCGAAATCGTCGAGCGCGACATGCACGCCGAGCTCCTTGAGGCGGATCATGGCGGCTTCCGCGGTATCGACATTGCCGAGCAGCACGCTTTCGGTCAGCTCCAGCTCGAGCCGGGTCGGGTCGAACTCGGTCTCGTTGAGGATGCGCTCGACCGTGCTGCAGAAATCCAGGCGGCGGAACTGCAGCGGCGAGACGTTGACTGCCACCGTCAGGTTCGGCCAGGCCTTGCCGTCGAGGCAGGCGCGGCGCAGCACCCAGGCGCCGAGCTCGATGATGAGGCCCGAATGCTCGGCCACCGCGATGAATTCGGTCGGCGGGATTTCGCCGCGCGTGGGATGGGTCCAGCGGCAGAGCGCTTCGACGCCGACCAGGTCTTCGCCGCGATTGTTGACGATCGGCTGGTAGAGCAATCGCAGGCGATCGTTCTCGATCGCCTCGCGCAGGTCGGCCTCCATGAGCTTGCGGTTGGACAGGTTCGCGTCCATGACCGCATCATAAAGGCAGGCGCGGTTGCGGCCCTCGTTCTTGGCGCGATAGAGCGCCATGTCTGCATAGCGCATGATGTCGGTGGCGCCGGCGCAGTTCTTGTCGATCACCGCGATGCCGATGGAGGCGCCGATCACGATGTTGTGGCTGCCGATTGCGTAGGGCGCGCAGATGGCGGCGATCATGCGCTGCGCGAGCGCCATCATCTTGACGGTGTCGTCGCCGATCCCGGAGATCACCGCGAACTCATCGCCGCCGAGGCGCGCCACCAGGTCGTCGCCGCGCAGCGTGTGCGACAGCCGCAGCGTGACGTTGCGGATCAGCTCGTCGCCGACGTGGTGACCGAGCGTGTCGTTGACGTCCTTGAAATGATCGAGGTCGATGTAGAACACGGCGGCCGGCGAGCGCCCATCGCGCACCTCCTCGATGACCGCTTCCAGCCGCTCGGTGAAGAAGATGCGGTTGGGCAGGCCGCAGAGCGGGTCGTGCATGGCGAGATGGCGCAGCCTGGATTCGCCGGCGGCGATGGCAGCGGCGGTGCGCCGCATGTAGCGCAGCACGAAGGCTGCGAGCAGTGCAAAGCCGGCAAGCGCGACCGCGATGAAGGGAATGACGCTGTGCACGATCTCGGCGCCCGGCTGCTTCGGCGTCCAGGCGAAGCGCGCGATGATGTTGCCGTGCGGTCCGGCGAGGTCATAGGCAAAATCACCGGCCGGCACCGGCTCGTCGCCGCCGAGCCTGCGCAGATGCGTCAGCTGCAGTTGCCCCGCGATGTGGGCAAGCTCGTCGCTGTCGATGAATTTCACCGCCAGCAGAATTGGCGCCGTCTTGTCGAGCCACGCGGGGATGCCGTCAACCGGGCCGACCGCGGCCGCCGCCAGAACCGCCGGCCGGTCCATGAAGCGGCGGATCACGGCAGCCGTCGGGTGGACGCCGCCTTCGGTGAGGCTCGCGTTGTTCAGGTTGATGGCGCCCTGCAGGGTCGGTTCGCGGCCGCGCATGTAGTCGATCACCGTCTTCATGGCGGGCCAGGCGGCGGCGAACCAGGACGGCGGCGCCGGGGAACGGTCGATCAGTGAAAAGACCGGCGTGTCCGCGGTGTCGAAGACAAAGACGTAGTCGTGATCGAAATAGGTCTCCAACCAAAGCCCGGCGCGCTGCTCGGTCCAAGCCGGGTCGAAATTGAGGCGGATGTTGCGGATTGCTGCGTCGGAGGAGGCGACGCTTTCGACCTCGCGCAGCACGCGCGCGCCGAGATTGTCGAGCGCGCGCGAAAGCAGTTGCTTCTCGTGATCGACGGCAACCTCGTCGGCGCGCTGGGCGGAGGAAAGCACGGCGACGACGATGCAAAGGATGGCGACGGCCACGATCACGCCGATCGGGACCACGACGCTCAAACGCGCGCGGTCCCAACTCGTATACGACCGTTCCTCGGCAACGCGCGGGCGAGCGGGCAACGTCCAAGTCCCCTAAAGCATCCTACTTATTGGACTTTTAGGCGCCGACCATGAGCCGGAAAGCTTGCAATTCGCTTTGCATTTTGCCCATTGGCCGCGCCCGGCAGCCCGCCGCGGCGGCAATTCACGCGGTGCCGTTAATCGAAGGTAAACGGGTAGCTTAGAAGTGTCCGCATAGGCGGCGCCGGCAGTCGGGCAGGGCTTGTATTTAGCCCGGGCTGCGATAGGGCGGGCGCGGGATCGCCGTATGGGCGTCGCGCAGCGCCTTTGACCAACGCTCGCGCAAGTCTTGGAAATAGGGCTCGCCCGGCTCGATGCGGTAGTTCAGCTCTGCGTTGCAGGTATCCCGGCGCACCACCAGGATATCGATTGGCAGCCCAACGCCGAGATTGGAGCGCATGGTGGAGTCCATGGAGATCAGCCCGCTCTTAAGGGCGTCGTAAAGATCGGTGTCGAAGTTGATGGCGCGGTCGAGCACCGGCTTGCCGTATTTGTGCTCGCCAATCTGCAGATAGGGCGTGTCGGTGGTGCATTCGATGAAATTACCGGCCGAATAGATCATGAACAGACGCAGGCGGCCGCCCTTGATCTGGCCGCCGAGCAGGAAAGCGACGTCGTGATCCACTTCGGCCGCGGCGAGCGCCTTGCCCTCGGCGTTCTGGACGCTGCGGACCACGCGACCGATGCGTTGCGCGGCTTGAAACATGGTGGGCGCGTTCAGCAGCGTTTCGAATTCACCGGTCTCGTGATTTTGCACGCCTTCGGTGAGTGTCGAGCGCACCGTCTGGCTGAGCGACAGGTTGCCGGCGGAGGCGAGCGCCATGATGCGCTCGCCCGGCTCGGTATAGACGTTTAGCTTGCGAAAGGTAGAGACGTTGTCGAGGCCGGCATTGGTGCGCGTGTCCGCGATCATCACCAGACCGTCGCGCACCAGAATTCCGCAACAATAAGTCATGGCTCGGCGTTTCTTTCTGTAGTTGACGGCCGCCAGGTTATAGCGGCGCGCGGGCGGCTCGGGCAATGACTATAAATTTATGCGCTAGCTCTGTGCCTGCTGGTGGGCCTGATCGACGTGCACGGCGACTTTCAGCGTTTCGCCGCCGCCGCCGAACCGGGTTCCGCGTACCGGAGCGGCACCGAGATAGTCGAGGCCGACTGCCACCCGCACATGGGCGTCGGTCGTTGAAATCCCGTTGGTCGCATCGAAGCCGACCCAGCCGAGATTCTCGACATAGATTTCCGCCCAGGCATGGCCGGCGTCCTGCGCGGTGACCCCGTCGACGCGGTAAAAATGGCCGCCGATATAGCGCGCCGGAATGCCGAGCCGGCGCGCCGCCGCAATGAAGATATGGGTGAGATCCTGACAAACGCCGCGCCGCAAAGCGAAGGCTTCCGCTGCGGTGGTGGCGACGTGGGTCGGATCGGTGTCGAAGGTGATCTCGCTGTTGAGCCCGCCCAGCAGCGCGTGCATGAGCGCCAGCGTATCGTGGCCGTTGCCGGCGCGCGCGCTCTCGGCGAATTCGACTATTGCGGCGTCGGCATGCGTGAGCGGCGTCTCGCGCAGGTAAAGCCCCGGCGGAAAACGCTCGAGCGCGCCGCGCACCACGCCATGGGTATCCTGGGTCTCCACCTCGCCCTCGACCGCGACCGACAATTCCCCGAACGGGCCCTCGGCGGTGAAGGAATGGGTGATGTTGCCGAAGGCGTCCTCGTGCTGGTGCAGCAGGCAATCCTGCGAGAGTTCGAGCCGCCAGCTACACACATATTGACCGTCGTGGTTGCGCGGGGTCTTGCGCAGCAGCTGGGTCACGCCGGCGGGCGGCGTGTCGTAGTGGTAGGTGGTCGCGTGCGAGATGCGAAGTCGCATGGGGTTCCGCGCTGCTGACGGGAAATCCTAACACGGGCCGCGGCCGATGGGCGGCCCGCTCATGTCAGGAACTGTTGGGTGATGGCGGACCCGAGCTGGTTGTTCTCGGTGATGAATTCGCCGATGAATTCGTGCAGGCCGCGCTGGAAGATGCCGTCCATGCGGCTGTTCTGCAGCCTGGTGCGGATGCTGCGGGCTTGGCGCTGGGCCGGGCCCTGGCGGCCGTAGGCGGCGGCGACCTGGTCGAGATTGCGCACGATCGCCTCGTAGCAGGACGCCAGCGAGCGCGGCATTTCCTCGCGCAGGATCAGCAGGTCGGCGATCAACCAGGATTTCAGGCTCTCGCGGTAGACCCAGTGATAGGCGGTGAGCGCGGAGACTGAGCGCAGGATCGCCGCCCACTGGAAATAGTCGAGCGGGCCGCCGACGCGCGCGTGCTCCGGAAGCAGCAGGTGATATTTGACGTCGAGGATACGCGCGGTGTTGTCGGCGCGTTCGAGATAGACGCCGAGGCGGGAGAACCAGTAGGCGTCGTTGCGCAGCATGGTGCGGTAGGCGGAGCCGTCGTAGCGCAGCGAAGCCTCCTGCACCCAGCGCAGGAAGCGCGAGAATTCCTCGCGCGAGGTGGGCCCGTTGCCGTAGCGTTGCAACTCGAGCCAGGTGCCGTTGATCGCCTCCCACATCTCGACGGTGAGCGCGGTGCGAACGCTGCGCGCGTTGCTGCGCGCCTGCTCGAAACAGGAGCGGATCGAGGAGGTGTTGACGGTGGAGAAGGCGAGGAAATCGGTGACGTTCTCCTCGTTGGCCTCCTCGTAGGCGCGAAAGAAGGCGGCCGAGCAACCGGCGGTGGCGACCGCCGATTCCCATTCGTTGGTTTCGCCGACATAGGCGAGCGGCAGCGCGGAGAGCCGCTGGGTGGCGTCGAGGATGCGCGCGAGATATTCCGCGCGTTCGACGTAGCGCGAGAGCCAGTACAGGTTATCGGCGGTGCGCGAGAGCATTCAGCAATTCCCGTGGCCGTCCCCATGGTTCGAGACGCCGCGCTGCGCGCGGCTCCTCACCATGAGGACGGGAAAGGCATCCCTCATCCTGAGGAGCGGCCGAAGGCCGCGTCTCGAAGGATGAGGGATTATTGTGTGAGCGCAATTTCTCATCCGGCCAGCACCCAAGTGTCCTTGGTGCCGCCACCCTGGCTGGAATTGACCACCAGCGAGCCTTCCTTGAGCGCGACCCGCGTGAGGCCGCCCGGCACGATGCGAATGCGGTCGCCGCCGGTGAGTACGAAGGGGCGCAGGTCGACGTGGCGCGGGGCAACGCCCGCCTCGACACAGGTCGGCGTGGTCGACAGCGCGAGCGTCGGCTGCGCGATGAAATTCTTCGGCGCGGTCTTGAGCTTGGCGCGGAATTGCTCGAGCGCGACCTTGCTGGCGGTGGGGCCGATCAGCATGCCGTAGCCGCCGGAGCCGTGCACTTCCTTGATCACCAGTTCGTGCAGATGATCGAGCACATAGACGAGGTGCTCTTCCTCGCGGCAGCGCCAGGTCGGCACGTTCTTCAGGATCGGCTCCTCGCCGAGATAAAATTTCACGATGCCCGGCATGAAGCTGTAGACCGCCTTGTCGTCGGCGATGCCGGTGCCCACCGCGTTGGCAAGCGTGACATTGCCGGCCTGGTAGGCCGACATCAGGCCGGGCACGCCGAGCGTGCTGTCGGGCCGGAAGGTCAGCGAATCGAGGAAGTCGTCGTCGATGCGCCGGTAGATCACGTCAACCCGGCGTGGCCCTTGCGTGGTGCGCATGTAGACCAACTCGTCCTTGACGATGAGGTCGCGGCCCTCAACCAGCTCGATGCCGAGCTTGTCGGCCAGGAACGAGTGCTCGTAATAGGCCGAGTTGAACACGCCCGGCGTGAGCAGCACCACGGTCGGCTCATGCGCCGCCGACAGCGGTGCGACCGAACGCAGCGTGGCGAGCAGTTCGTCCGGGTAGTTCTCCACCGGCGCGATGCGATAGCGCGAGAATAATTCGGGAAACAGCCGCATCATGATCTCGCGGTTCTCCAGCATGTAAGAGACGCCGGAGGGCGTGCGCACATTGTCTTCCAGCACGTAGAAGGTATCGGCGTCGACGCGCACCACGTCGATGCCGGCGATGTGCACGTAGATGCCATACGGCACTTTTTGTCCGCTCATTTCCGGACGAAAGGCCGGATTACGGAAGATCAGGTCGTCGGGCACCACGCCGGCGCGCAGGATCTCGCGCGCGCCGTAGACGTCGGCGATGAAGGCGTTGAGCGCGTTCACCCGCTGGGTGAGGCCGGCCTCGAGCCGACGCCATTCCACGCCGGCGATGATGCGCGGGAGAACGTCGAACGGGATCAGCCGCTCCTGCGCCTCGGCCTCGCCATAGACCGCGAAAGTGATGCCGATGCGGCGGAACAAAAGCTCGGCTTCGCGCCGGCGGTAGTCGAGCACGTCGGGCGGCACCTCGGCGAGCCAGCGCGCGAGCTCGCCATAGGCGGGACGCACGCCGCCGTTTAGTCCCTTCATCTCGTCGAAGGCGGCTATCATTTCGGATCCCCAGCTCGCCACCGGTTACGACAACGCGCTTGCCCTGAAGGCCTCGTGCCCTTTCCTGACTGGAGCGGTCCCTCAAAGGCGGCCGCCCTCTGCTTGAGGGTTGCAAGCTTCGGGCCAAGCGAAAACCCCGGCAAATCACCTATTGGCGCATGGGCCGGCGGCCCCCACCGCTCGTGGCTGCCTATATTTTAGGCGAAAATCGGTGGACGAAAGCGGGGCCGCAGCGGGCGCCGCTTGAGCGGCCATTGGCTTAACGCTTAAGTGTTCGAAAGCCGGCAAGGGTGTCATCCGACATGACTGCGCTATCGATCGTCACCGCGGGGCTGCTGGTCATCGGCGATGAAATCCTGTCCGGCCGGACCAAGGACAAGAACATCGGTTATGTCGCCGACTATCTCACCGCCAGTGGCATCGACCTGAAGGAAGTGCGCGTCGTCTCCGACGACGAAACGGCAATCGTGTCGGCGCTCAACGCGCTGCGCAACGCTTACGATTATGTCTTCACCACCGGCGGCATCGGGCCGACCCACGACGACATCACCGCCGACTGCGTCGCCAAGGCGTTCGGTGTGGGAATCGACTATCACCCCGAGGCGGTGGCGATCCTGAAGGAGCGCATGGCCAAGATTGGCGGCGAGCTCAACGAGGCGCGCCTGCGCATGGCGCGCATTCCCGACGGGGCTGAGCTCGTCGTCAACAAAGTCTCGGGCGCGCCCGGCTTCTGGATCGGCAATGTGATCGTGATGGCGGGCGTGCCGGCAGTCATGCAGACCATGCTCGACGAGGTGGCGCCCAAGCTGAAGACCGGCGCCAAGCTGTTGTCGGTCACCATCCGCGCCGACGCCAAGGAAGGCGACGTCGGCACCGAGCTGGGCGCCATCGCCAAGGCGCATCCGGAGACGCTCATCGGCAGCTATCCGTTTTTCGACGAGAAGCTCGGGCCCAACACCAATATCGTGGTGCGCGCGCGCGATCCGCAGAAGCTCAAGGCGGTGAAGGCGGCGGTAGAAGACATGTTGGTGAGCGTGCACAAGCAGCTCGCCGCCGCCGCGCGGTAAAAAAATGCGAATGCCGCTACCACACACTCCGTTCGTTCCCGCGAAAGCGGGAACCCAGTACTTCTATCGCGCGCGTCAATATTTGCGCTGGGTCCCCGCTTTCGCGGGGACGAACGGGAATGGTTGCTGATGGCCAAATCCGAGCCGCCGCCGTCCCCCGAAAAAATCTTTCCCGTCTCCTGGGACCAGTTTCACCGTGACTCCCGCGCGCTGGCCTGGCGGCTGCACGCGGCGGGGCCGTTCGAGGCCATCGTCTGCATCACCCGCGGCGGGTTGGTGCCGGCGGCGATCGTGGCGCGCGAGCTCAATGTGCGCATCATCGAGACCGTGTGCATCTTCAGCTATCAGAATTACCACAACGAGGGCGAGCTCAAGGTGCTCAAGGGCATCGCGCCGGAGGTGAGCGCGATGCGCGCGAAAGGGCAGGGCGTGCTGATCGTCGACGACCTGGTGGACACCGGCAAGACCGCGCGGGTGGTGCGCGACCTGCTGCCGGCCGCGCATTTCGCCACCGTCTATGCCAAGCCCATGGGGCGGCCGCTGGTCGACACCTTCATCACCGAAGTGTCGCAGGACACCTGGATCTACTTTCCCTGGGACACGGGGCTCGCCTTCCAGCCGCCGATCCGCGAGGGCGGGGATTGATCGCAAAACGCTCCCGGATCGGCTAATATGCGCCCCCTGAACGGAGGACCGCCATGACCGCCGCCGTCGCCCGCAAGGCCAAATCGGAAGACTTGCGCTCGCATCACCTGCGGCCGGTCGAGATGCCGTGGCAAAAGACGCGTTTTCCCGGTTGCGAGGTGAAACCGCTGCTGGTCGACGCCAAGAGCGGGCTCGCCACCGTGCTGTTCAAGATGGCGCCAGGCGCGGTGCTGCCGGATCATGAACACGTCTTGATCGAGCAGACTTACGTGCTGGAAGGCTCGCTCGCCGACAAGGAAGGGACCGATGCCGGCGTCGAGGTGGGCGCCGGCGAATTCGTCTGGCGCCCGGCGGGCAGCCGGCACACGGCTTGGTCGCCGAAAGGCGGCACCTTCATCGCCATCTTCCAGATCCCCAACAAGTTCTACGAGGCCGACGGCCGCGTGACCGACGCCGCCGGCAAGGATTGGGACGAGGTCTGGGGCGCGTTATTACCGA
>Ga0307442_1000428_pt1 | contig 20272 bp, 20 predicted proteins | sample SalMarWE160430MG_FD_202143 | JGI IMG/M metagenome (GOLD analysis project Ga0307442, IMG submission 202143) | Salt marsh sediment microbial communities from the Plum Island Ecosystem LTER, Massachusetts, United States - WE1604-30 | ecosystem: Environmental > Aquatic > Marine > Intertidal zone >...
ATGATACCCGAAGCCGGTCGATCTATTCCTGGACAAGATGAAGTCACTCGAAAGGGTGATGGAGGTCTGCACCAGTGCTGACGTGCAATTCGCTTGGATGATCTGGGAATAGGAGCAAAAGGCTAATCTAGATCGGTGATAGCTGGTTCTCCCCGAAGTTGGTGTCAGCCAATCCTCAGGCGAGGTAGCTAGTGGCGTAGAGCACTAATTGTGAAGTACGGGGAAGAAATTCCTCGCTTCGCTCTTAAACTCCGAAACTGCTAGCGCTGTAGACCCTGGGAGACGGGTTGGTGGGCGTAAAGTCCATCGCCGAGAAGGGAACAACCTAGACTTGGGTTAAGGTCCCAAAGTGCAGGTTAAGTGTTAAACGAAAGGGCGTTATATTTCTAAAACAGCAAAAGGATAGGTATAGAAGTAGCCACTCCCTAACGAGTGTGTAACAACTCATTTGCCGAGAAATATAGCCCCGAAAATGGACGGGGCTCAAATCTGCCACCGAGACCCAAGGGCACGGGCGGAATAACCCCGTGATCCGGTAGGGGAGCGTCCAGGTTGGGTAGAAGCAGGTGCGTGAGTTCCTGTGGACCGGCCTGGAGCGCAGATCCTGGTAATAGTAAAAGCATAGATGGGTTAGAATCCCATCCGCCGAAAGGGCAAGGGTTTCTTCGCAATGCGTCGTCAGCGAAGAGTTAGTCGATCCTAAGTGCACCCTTAACTGGCATGCGCGAAAGGGAAACAGGTTTATATTCCTGTACCACGGCGCTACAAATAGCGGTAACGCATGGCTTGGTGCAAACGGATCTGGATAAGTGGAGTAGGGTCGTCGAATATCTCCCTACTTAAATGTATTAAAGCTGGTAAATAGTGTAAAACTTAGACCCAGCTCAAAGCATGAATAGCCATCCAATTGTGGAAGGTTCCGCTGATTTCAGGTTCTATTAAAAATGCATCGGCAAGGAACGCCGTGATCGTACCCAGAACCGACAGAAAAAGTGTTCAATAAAAATCCCTTTTATTTTTTAAAATTAACCCGGAATTTTTCTTTAAATATAACAGAATTATTCTGATATTAAATATGAAATATTTAATAATATTGTGAGATATGAGTTTTAGAGACTATATTTGTATATTCGATTTAGAACCAATAATACCTGAGAATTATCGGGAACAACTTTTTGTATCAGGGAGAAATCTCTTGTTAAAATTCAATCATTTGATTGAACTTGTACAAGAGAACTATAAATTAACCCTCACTGATATTGCTAATAATTTCAGAATATCTACAAAACAACTTAGATCTTGGAGAATAGGAAATTCTCCCATTCCTCTGAGAATTCTAAATGAATTAGCAGAATTGAGTGGTATAAATGAAAGCAATTTAGAAATTGAATTTATTACTAGTTCAAGAGGTATTCAAACTAAAATTCCAAGGACAATCAGTCCAATGTTAATTGAAATTCTTGGTCGTTTTAGTGGTGATGGTTCTTGTGGTGTGTATAATGGAGATTATAAGTGGTCTTTAAAGGAGGAAGGAAAAAGATTTGTACGTCTTAATTCAAGAGATATGCAAACTATATTTGGAAATGGAGGTATATATATCGATTATGGTACATATGCTGAAAATTTAATCCGTTCCAAACCATTAGTATTATTATTTCAGCAAATATTTGACTATTCAGATTTTTTTGATAAAAGTTATGATATTGAACCTCCCTTTTTCCTTGATTGTATTAACTGGAATCTAAGAAAATTTTACACTACAGGTCTAATTGATACTGAAGGATCATTTTATTATTCGAACCATGCTTATTATTTTGAGCTACACGTGGTAAATGAGTGGTTAGTTGAGGAAGTAGCTAATGCTTTTAAAGAATATAGAATACCTTATAACAGAAAATATACAAAATATGGAAAATTTAAACTTTTATCTTATGGAAAACAAAACTGCTCTCTCATAGCAGATATTTTCGAACTAAAAAATGAGAAACATCTGAAAAAATTAATTGAATGGGATATATTATGAAACACAAAAAAATTATGTTTATCAGGGATTAATGAATCCACTTTTTCCGGTAAACAGGTGCCCCTAGGTGAGTAGCCTAAGGCGTATTCGTGTAAAGGAGGCTAGGGAAATCGACAAAATAGAGCCGTAACCTTGGGATAAGGCTTGCTTGCGAACTTCCTCACGCAGCTTCGGCAGTGTGCGGGGGCTCACAAGTCGCAGTGACTAAGGGGGGACGACTGTTTAATAAAAACATAGGTTTCTGATAGCGCGAAAGCGTGTTTACAGAAGCTGAAACCTGGCCAGTGGCAGTTGATAAATCCGGGTTACAACCCGAGTAAGTCCTGCTAAACGCCGGGAGTAACTATAACTCTCTTAACGAACAGTCGCCTCGACTTTCGAGAGACAGGTAGCCAAATGCCTTGTCTGGTAAGTTCAGACGTGCATGAATGGTCCAACGTTCTCCCTATTGTCCCAGCCTTCTGACGATTGAAATTACACTCCGGCGAACGGTCCGGAGATACCTGGTGGGACGAGAAGACCCCGTGGAGTTTTACTGCAGCCTGTTGCTGTGATTTTGGGTTAGATACAGAGTATAGTCGGGAGCGTAGATGTTATCATTTCGGTGATAGCGGAGCAACATTGGAATACCGGCTTTCTCTCCTGAAACCACTAACGGTACCAAAAGTGTCGGACACCCGCAGGTGGGCAGTTTGGCTGGGGCGGCTCTCTCTAGAAAAAATATCTAGAGAAACCAATGGTCAGCTCAAGCGGGTCAGGAATCCGCTGAAGAGTTTAAGAGCAAAAGCTGGCCTGACTGGATCTTGATAACCAAGAGATCCTGAGGCTAACGCCTGGTCTAGCGATCCTTAACTGGTCTCGTGTGGACGGTTGAGGTGATAGAAAAATTACCCCGGGGGTAACAGAGTTGTCACGAGTAAGAGTTCCTATCGACCTCGTGGCTTGCTTCCTCGATGTCGGCTCTTCCTATCCTGGCAGCGCACATAACTGCCAAGGGTGGGGCTGTACGCCCATTAAAAGGGAACGTGAGCTGGGTTTAGACCGTCGTGAGACAGGTCGGATTCTATCTACCAGGTATGTTGGATGACTGAGGGAAAGGGAAAATCAGTACGAGAGGAACATTTTGCCGGCGCCTCTGGTGTACCGGTTGTTCGACAGAGCATTGCCGGGCAGCTACGCGCCAACGGATAAGTGCTGAAAGCATCTAAGCACGAAGCTGATCCCGAAAATAGTCATCCCATCTTAATTTATAGCGAGCATGGAGCTCGCAGTGTATTTACGTCGTCTTTGTTGGTAAAGTTTTCCTGTGAAGACTGGAAGCCAATAAATTATTGATAATCGAGTAATCGAGACATTTAAAAGACATGATGTTAATGGATTGCGAGTTTTCATGACGAGAGTGGGGCGCGGTGACGCGAACCATGGAATTGAGACGAGCGCACCCGTAGAAGACGGGGTTGGTGAGATGGGGGTGTACGTAGGGAGCTTCCGGGCGACCTATTTAGCCCGCCATTCTCAACAGCGCGAGCGTGTGGCAAACGAAAGAGGAGCTCGAGATTCAGGCTCAGAGTGTTAGGATTGAGATTTTAAAAGTGATAAGATTACAAAAAAAGAGAGAAATTAGACTTGAGGGGAGTGCGTTCCTATGGGATTTTCTGATTTTTAACGCATTTTAATCAAATAACTGCTTATATAATTTTTTTATTTTGGTTTAAATACATCCTATTTAATCATATATTGCGATGGTACTGGAAACATACATAGGAAAATTTAGCTATAAATGCGTTTTAAGGTGGATCTTATGAAAAAAATAGTCACAATATTATCAATTTTAGGAATTCTTGCATTTGGAATCTCTATACTTTCAGGAGCCCAAGCATATATGCTTCCAGGGGGAGGCATGCCTTAAAAGCATTGCCTTTCTTCTGAAAGAACAAAAAAAATGTCGAAGCCAAGGTGCAAGAAATTTATTTCCTTTTTTTTTTCTTATTTTATTTTAATACAGCTGATAGGATTATCTTTTCCATATATTACTCTTTTGTATGTTGGAACAATTGGATATTTAATGATAGTTTACATCCTATCAAATTTATTATCGTTTCTTTACAAGCTGAAAGAGAAAATTTTCTATATTATCTACAAAACGAGAAAATTAGAAAATAAATACGATTTAATAATAAATTAAAAATATTGTTTAATTTGTAAAAATATACTGGAGCTTGGTTTTTTCTTGATTATCTTTCATTTTAACAAATAATTTCAGTATCTCTTTCTCTTTTAAGTCTAAATTTAATGAATGAAGAAAATCGGGATGCCGGAAATTCCCATCATTTTCGTTTATATTTGTATTAGCTGTCATTTTAGATTTCATTTATAACTAAAGTTCATTAATTTATAATTTCAATTATTAATCTATTGATACTTGACTCTTTAATATGATATTTCCGATCTTCCAAGCACCAAAACCTTGAATCATAAAGCAACACAAAAAAGAATATTGTGATATTTTTTGCATTGTAGCTTGAAAAATAAGTGTTTCAGCAGAGATCGATTTGGGGATTGTCATTAAAATAATGGAATATATAATCCCAAATATCAAAAGAATAATGTATACAACTGCGTAGATGTTAGGATAATTATCATTATATAAAATTGCTATGGCGTATAATAATAATACCAAACTTCCCATTATGTTAAAAATATTTGAGAATAACAAATGAAATTCGCCAAAAACATCCCAAGGTGTGAGAATTGTTCCTATAAGAGAACATATTGATATCAATCCCACTCCCGTAGCAATTATAATAATGTTGAATTGTTTCTTCTCCGCTTTGAAAAAGCTTGGTAAAGCGAATGTGAATGGTATGAAAGATATAGAAAAGATCATAGCTGTTGTTGTAAAAATTATAAAAGCTATAGTATTAGGGTGTCCTGAAAGAGCTATTATACGCCCTAAATCACTAAATAAATTTCCCCAAAAATCATAACCTGAACTTAAAGGATCTACTAAGGTTCCCCCAGCGTAAAATAACATCGCAACTAAGGTAAAAATGATATATTGTATAATTCCAAAAATAATAAAAAGGAAAGATTTTTGCCTCCAATTCTTAATTTGCATTTGATTTATCTCCTGAAATTTTTAAGTAGCATATTTGGGTTTTTTTATAAAACCAATAAACATCAAGAAATTAACGAATATATCAACACCCTCAATTATGAAGAAGATTGAAGGAGTATCCAGTGCATAAACTGATATGATAGATCTAAAGATATTACTTACAACAAAAGCAAAAAAAGCTATCCCAATTATTAATCCATTGGCCTGAGAAAGATGTTTATTCTTATACATGAATAAAAACATAATTGCGAGAGCGATATAAATTAAAATGGTGAAGAAAGGAAGAATTGTAATAAGATATGAAATACTATTAGCCAATAATATAAGTATGGAGAAAATAGCTGCAAAAATGAAAAGAATCCATGATCTTATCTTATTAAAACGAGGTTTGCTCATTTCCTTTATGTAAGCGCTTGTAAGAGTCATAATAGCTTGCAGTCCAATATAAAGTACTGGAAAAAGGTTAAAGAGGATCAAGAAATATCTAATTTTAAGAAATACTAATAAAAAAGCATCATTGTAAAGTTCGCTTACTAAAAGTAAGTTATAATGCAAATCAAATATTTTCCCACATGTTAGAATCATAAAAAACAACGCAAACAAGAAATACGCGTCTGAAGTGTAGATTGCTTCTTGTTTAAACCATTTGATGAATAATAATAAGCTCATTATTCCCAATACAACGATTCTAATTAAACTAGCAATGACCGATACAATAGTATTGGGTAATTGTGTCAATGAATAACTTATTGTTGACCAATATATCACATATAAAAACGTAAAAATTATTCCAATAATAATTGCGCTCCCAATTAGATAACGTATATACTTTAACTTTTTAGCATCCATTTTTTTTAACTCCTTTATTTTTTAGATAATTTTCAAAAAAATGATTTTATCACACTATTATAATAAATCCTCTATAAAAAATCCTCAAAAAAAATGGTGATTAAAAATCCTCTCTTTTCGTTTCAAAAATACATTTAAAGAACGAGTAAACCAAAAATTGGACTCTTGAAAAATAATATATAGTCATATAATTTAACTCTTTAATACTAAAAATTTAAAATACTAACTAAATAAAATGAAAAACATCATAATCACTATATCCCGAGAAGAATGGGAATATATGCTAGAATTTAAAAAATCTCCGATTAAAAAAAGGTACAAAGAATACCAAGAATTATTTTTTGATGAAAAAGGGGATTTGAAATAATAGAGATAATAATAATAAAAATCTTTTACATAGTTTTAATCACTACATATCTTATTTTATGGTTTTATAAAATGATAATTTAAAAAATATGAAATTTCATTTTAGAATTTAAGAATAAAGATATTGTATGCGAATATTTATTTGATTATTTGATGATACTCAATGGTTTACTTCATAATAAATGGATTAGGGTTTAATTGTCGAAACGACAAAAAAATTTGCACAAATAAGGATATTTCCTGTCGAGTATGTGTGATTGATAAATTAAAGGAAATGGGATTTGAAATGACTTCCAATTTAAAATTAATAAGAATCATTTCAGATGATAAACATCAAGAAATAGAAAGAGAATCTATCTGGCAAAAATTTCTTGATGTGCTCAATATTAGACATATTATAATTATGGATAATGAATCTGGATTATCATTATTGAATTATCCCGTAACTAGTGGAGAAATTGATGCTACTTTACTAAGTGGATTTATTCAAGCAAATATAACCTTCTCAGAATCAAGTGAAGTATCCGGTAATATGAATAGATCCATAATAGAACACAATTTTAATGAATTTCAATACAAGGATTTCAATATTTTACTAAAAAATGGAAAATTCGTAAGAATTTGTTTAATTCTCGAACATAAAGCCTCTCTACATATGAGAACATGCGTAGATCAGTTTTTAGATATCTTTGAAAATAATTTTAAGGATAATTTTATAACACTACGAGAAACGGGTCTTTTTAACGATGAAGGAATGACTGATTTTATTATTGATTCATTTAACATCGATTTAGTATTCCCAATGACATTAACCTATGCGATTCCTCCTGAATTATTAGAACAAATTAATGAAAATTGGATACAAAAAGCAATATACGAATTAGCAATGGAAGCTTTAAGTGAAAAACCTTTCTTTTATATAAACACTCTTTTAAATAAAGTTAAGAAAATCGTCCACATTAAACTAAACATAGTTTTATACGAAATTTATCAATTATATGAAAAAAAAATTATTGTAACAATGCCATTAGAAACTATATTAAGCAATTTAGAAAATAAACAAGATACCACCCAGAAACGAGAGATTAAAATGCAACCGATATCTTCAATGGTTATTAATGACGAAGATTTGGCTGAATTAAAAAATAAAATTCAAAATGTGGATGAATTTAAAGGAAGGGAGATTATTAAAGAAATACTAAAAAAAGGTAAATCGGCTGAAAATTCATTAGCTTATCAAAGTGCTGAAATAGAATATAAAAAAGCTGTAATTCTATCAAGAGAATTCAAATTTAAAGAGGAAGAAAAAAGAGCTTCCCGCCTTCTATTTAATTCCGAGAAGAAGGTAAAATCAATAGAACTTGAATTTTATATAGAAATGGGAGAGAAATCGGAGAAAAATAAGGATTGTATTAAAGCTATTCACAATTACCAAAATGCCATTAAAATTATGGAAGATAATTTAATTTATAATTTTCTTGATCCTCGAATTAAAAAATTAAAGCGAAAGATCCTCAAATTGAGAGAAGAAATCTAAAACTCAAATTCTCCTTTTTGATAAAAGAATACCAATATGAATATTTTTAAAAGTAATATCTATTTAATTGATAATTATGCCAAAGTTAGAAAAAAGCATTGAAATTAATGCATCTTTACAAAAGGTATATGATGTTCTGAATGATTATTTAAATCTTCCAGTGTGGAATATTGTGGTGACTGAATGTAAACAAATTGGAACCAATAAATATTTCTTAAAAACTAATGTAGGAGATGTTATCAACACTGAAATAGAAAATGTCCCTGGAGAAAGAATGACATCAACACAAGAAGGAAGTCCAATGCAAAAAATAGGATATATCTTCTCTTCCAAAGAAGATAGTGTAATTGTGACACTTTGGACTGAATTTGAGTTAGAAGATCAACGATTTGTTCTCGATATGGCTGGAGATTTGTTTTTGAAAAGCCTTAAAGTTTATATAGATTTTATAAGCTCTGGTGGAGACCCAAAAGATTACAAGAAGTCTTTTAGCAAAATTAAAAAGGCCTAATATTGTTAATCTTACAAATTTTTTTATTTTTTATGCTCATCCATAGTCCATGTGAAGCAGATTTTTAAATATCCTTAATATACTAATGGTTATTATTATTCCATAACCAAAGAACATTTAAATTTTTTTAAGTATTGAGAATGATAAATTTTTATTTTGTTCGTATATTACAAAAATCAAACTCAATTATGAGATTTTAAATCATAAATTAGATAAAATTAGATATGAATGAATCGCCTCAAATAAGAAAGAATGTAAAAGTAATTGTGACCGGAGGAGGAGGAGTTGGGAAAACGTCTTTCCTTAATCGCCTAGTACATGATAATTTCGACATTAACAGCGAACTAACAAGAGGTATCGATTTCTTTTCCAAAAACATAAAAGTTAATGGAAGCGATATTAATTTCGTGATGTGGGATTTTGCAGGTCAGAGACAATTTAGGAGATTACTTGAGGATTTTGTAAATGGTTCTATAGCCGTTTTTATCTTATTTGATTTGACACGCATCTCAAGCCTTGAGAATGTTGAAGAATGGTTAGAAAAATTAAAGGAATTTAAAAACATGCCAATATTAATCTTAGGAACAAAATATGACCTTGTGGATTATAGTACGATTATGATTTTTGATGAATATTTTAAAAATATTATAGAAAGATTAAATATCGATTACCTAAAAATATCATCAAAAACAGGGTATAATGTAAAAGAAGCTTTTGACATTTTGATAAGTAGGCTCTCTTCTATGCAGAAATAAGTTAAATGGTGATTAATTTAAAGTTGTTTATAAGAATCTAACATTGGATTCTTTAAGATTACTGCTTGGTTGAAAATCTATACTTTTACAATCCAGTCAAATTCATCCTCAATATCTAAACGTTGCATCCCTGTTAATAGTTCATAGAGTTTACGAGTTGTTTCTCCTGGCTCGCCATCGCTGAATATTCTCTTTTTATCTTCTAATACAACAGATTTAATTGGAGTAATGACAGCTGCGGTTCCAGCACAAAAAGTTTCGGTACAAGACTCTTCAAAAATTTCTTTATATGAGATGTCTCTCTCTTCTATTCGCATTCCTAATTTCTTATCACCTAATTCTAATATCGATTTTCTTGTGATTCCCGGTAAAATAGTCCCTGAGGTTTTAGGTGTGACTAATGCACCATTAATCACTGTAAAAAAGTTCGCTGTTCCAACTTCTTCAATATATTCTCTGTTTATGGCATCCAAAAATATAACCTGGGAAAAACCCCTAGATTTAGTTTCTTTAACGGGTAACATTGATCCTGCATAGTTAGAACAAGTTTTTGCAGCACCTGTCCCACCTGGAGCAGCTCTAGTGTAAATTGTAGATATTTCTAAATCTATACCTCTGAAACCTTCGGGGAAGTACGGTCCAACAGGAACAGTGAAGATGATTAGTTTGTATTCTAATGCAGGTTTAACTCCCAATATAGGACCATTCCCAATCATCAAGGGTCGAATATAAAGGGCCCCTCCACTATCATAAGGTGGTATGAAATCCTCATTCGCTTTTACAACTTGTTTAATGGCTTTAATAAATAATTCAATTTCATAATTGGGCATTAACAATCTATTTGCACTTTTATTTAATCGCTTTGCATTTTCTTCTGGACGAAAAAGTGTGATTTCTCCCTCTTTTGTCCTGAGAGCTTTCATACCTTCAAAAATACCTTGACCGTAGTTTAAAACACATGCTGCTGGGGAAATCTCGATGTTAGCAAATGGGACTAAATGTCCTTCGCTCCATCTACCATCTTTATAGTCTGCAACATACATTGTTTTGGTTTCTATGAAGTTGAAACCAAGTGAGTAAAAATCAATTTCTTTTGGATCCATTTTATTCAAATCCTAACTTTCTTTCAGAAATATTTAAGGATTTGTTTCTTAAAAAATTTTTTTGAATTCTCTAAAAATTTGGATAAAACGAATTAGATATTAATAACCACTGAAAATAAATAAGAATAAATATCTAAAATTAGATTTATAATTTAAATTTTTTAAGATTGATTACTACAAATTAAACCTTTTACTTGAAGATGTCAGAAAGAAAACTTAAATTTAAAGACTATAAATTGGTTATCGCGGGTTTAGACAATGCCGGAAAAAGTAGCGCACTAATAGCTTTACGTCAAAAATATAATTTTTATGAAAGAGTTAAAAATTTAAAACCCACGATAAAAATAGATTATAGTTCTTTTAAATTCCTCGAAAGATATAGAATTAACATCTGGGATATGGGGGGGCAAGCCAAATTCAGAAAAATTTACGTTAGTAATCCTATATATTTTTCAGAGTCTGATTTTCTATACTTTCTCATTGATTTACAAGATGAGTTTAAGTTTGATGAAGCCATACAATATTTGCATGATGTTTTAAATATTTACCGAGGATTGGACTATATGAATGATGTAGTGGTATGTTTTAATAAACATGATCCGAAATTTAAAAATGATACTGATTTTCAAGATCGTTCAATTATGTTAGAAAATTTAATCAAATCTCAAAATCAAGATATGAAATTTAAATTCTTTCATACTTCATACTATGATATTTCTTCAATATCAAAAGCAATTTCCTACTCTCTAAACAAATTGCTTAGTTTGGAACAAATTAGTAAGGAATTAAAATTTATTGTTGACAAATTTGGATGCAATCACGCAATATTATATACAGATTCAGGAATTGTAATTGCAGATCATTATAAAGAAACTATGGATACAAGAGCATTTGAAGAGATAATTAGTATTAAAATCAATGATGATCTAGAATTTTTTCAGAGACTTAAAGACGATAATGTCAATATTGATGATAGAGTATCAATTACAGAAGAAAAAACGGAATACGTGAAAATGTTTTCAGTGTCATCAACAGAGGGAAGAAATATTTTTTATGTAGAAGTAAGTATGCCAGCAAATATGATAAATGAGATAAAAATTGAACTAGAAAAATTTCAAAAGATTTTGGAAACCACCTTTACTTGAAAAAAATTCCTTTATCATACAAAACAAATATTTGAATTACAAATTTTTTAGTTAAAAATATATATTAATGTTCATATCACTTTTCAAAATTAAATAGTAGTGAACTTATGTCCTTAAGAAAAGTTACAATAAAGAGTATAATAGAAAAACATCAAAATGGAGAGAAAATTCTAACCATTACTGCTTATGATTATGCTCTAGCTAAAATTGTTGATACTTGTGGTTTAGATTTAATTCTTGTAGGAGATTCATTAGCTATGGTTATGTTGGGATATCCCAATACGCTATCGGTCTCAATGGATGAAATGATCCATCATACTAAGGCTGTGAGTAGAGCTGTTTCAAATGCTTTAATTGTTGGAGATATGCCGTTTTTATCTTATAAGATTAATAAAAAAGATGCTATAAAAAATGCCGGTCGATTCATCCAAGAAGGAGGAGCAGAAGCTGTAAAAGTTGAAGGAGGAAGTGAAATATGTACAACTATTAAAGCAATTTTAGATGCTGATATTGAAGTAATGGGTCATATTGGTCTTACTCCCCAAAAAATTTATAGATTTGGAGGTTTTATGGTACAAGGAAAAACATTTGAAACTGCAAAACGACTAATATTAGATGCTAAAAATCTGCAAGAAGCTGGTGTTTTTTCAATAGTATTAGAAAGTATCCCTTGGCAAATCGCAGAACTTATAACTAAAGAAATTGATATTCCAACAATCGGGATAGGTGCAGGACCATATTGTGATGGACAAATTCTCGTTTTACATGATATGCTAGGCATCTTTACAGACTTCAAGCCAAAATTTTTGAAATATTTTGGAAATGTTAGAGAATCCATAATTGAAGCATTAGATCAATATAAAAATGAAGTATTAAAAGATGTTTATCCAAATAAAGATTATTCATATGAATATGTTGGAGATCAATTTGAGGATCTAAAAGAGTGGGTTGAAAATAATGATCTTAACAAAGAAGCATCTGAATTATCTAAAACTATGGAAAAATGAATCCAAAAAACATCATTAGTTTTTATTCCTACATTAAAAAAAAACAAAACACCCCCCTCATATTTTTTTTGATAAAAATAGATTTGAAGGAAAAATGTTCTTATATTCGGTATAAATGTAAATTAGTAAAATAAATAAAAATATAATAAATTAAACTTATATTAATAATAATAATTACTTCAATCTAGTAATTATATATCAATTAATTATAATAATTCTCATAAGAAAATGGTCGAATCGCCATGTCAGAAGAATATGACTATTTATTTAAATCAATCGTTGTAGGAGATGGCGGAGTAGGTAAAACTGCTCTAACTTTACGCTTTTCCAAGGATTTTTTTACAGAAGATTATAAAATGACAATTGGAGTTGACTTTCACGTAAAGACGATTACAATTAATGGTATAGACGGACCTATCAAAGCAAAACTTCAACTTTGGGACACTGGAGGTCAAGAACGTTTCAGCTCAATACGACCAATGTATTATAGAGGTTCACTTGGAGCAGTATTAGTTTTCGATCTTACCAATGCAGCAAGTTTTGAACATTTACCTCAATGGATTGAAGAAGTGAGAGCTAATCTAAAAGGTGAAATTCCTCTATTGCTTGTGGGAAATAAGAGTGATTTAATTGATTATCGTGAGGTCTCGCTTGCTGAAATAAATAATTTTACACGAGATTTTAACCTCTATTATATGGAGACTTCTGCTAAAACAGGAGATGGAGTCGGAGATTGTTTCTATATCTTAGCTTGCTTGATGATTGGGCAAACAATTCCAATACAATTATTAAACAATATTGTATATAACCCTGGTCAAATCCCTTTAAGTATTGATCAGGATCAAAAAACTCCATCAATTCAACCAGAAACTATGGCAGATTATGCGGCACCTCCCGTACCAGAACCGTTAAAGCCTAATACAGATCTGGAAATCAAATATGCCGCACCACCTATACCAGAACTAAATAAACCTAATACAGTCCCAGAAATCAAATATGCTGCACCTCCCGTTCCAGAACAAATAATTGAAGCAAAAGAAAAGCCAATACCAAAAATTGAACCAACAATCATACCTGAAATTTCCGTTCCAGATCCTGTTGCATTTGAGTTTAAAACTCCGGAAGAAATATTATCGCAGAAAGCCAACGAACCCCAAAAAATGATACAAACATCAAAAATCTCCCAAACACCTGTAGAAGATTCATATAAACCAAAAACTGTTCCTTTTTCTTCTAATATACCTTTTCCCGCACCCACTCCAAAAGAATTCAAAACTCAAAAAATAGAAATTTCTCACGACACTTCTAAAAAACAGACAATTCCATTTATTGTTTCAAAAAAAGAGGAACCCATAAAACCTAAACCCGCTTCAATGACATTTGAACAAACACCGATTTCAAAATCATTAGATGATTATATGCCTGAAAATATTATATCCAAAAAAGAAAAGAAAAAACTTGATAAGGAAAAGAAGAAAAAGGAAAAAGAACTTAAAATTAAAGCGGAGAAGGAAAAACAAGAACGATTAATAGAGGAAATGAAGCAAGGTAAAAAAGAAAAACCAATAAAAGAAAAGAAAAGAGGGGGACCTGAACAAGATTTAATTTCTCCTAAATCTGATGCAACGATGAATACACCTTCGTTATTTCAAGCATTAACACAGAAAACGGAATTATTAAAAAAAGAGGAGTCGACCCCATTCGTATCATTTCCAGCAAGTGAAGAACCAAAACAGGAAGAATCATCTACATTGAGAATTATTCCAAATGTGGCAGATATTGATACAGAATTTAATTCCTTCACAGTAATAACTTCTAACTCCGAACCAAATGTTGATGAGGAACCCAAAACTAAAGATTTCTTAACTTGTTCTCAATGTGGAGCAATATTATCTTCAGATTACGCTTTTTGTAATAAATGTGGGAATAAATTATCATAAAAATTAATATCACTTAATGGTCATTTTCCACAAATAGGACAAGTATTCCACATCTTCTTTATTTTAGAATTACAGTGAGGACATATTTTCAGATCAGGATCTATTTCAGTTTGAAGATTACCAAATATCGTTAAATTGTCCTCTACTCGATAATCAATTAAATTTTGAGGGCTCTGAACTTTAGATACTTGATCGGATATTTTTGAGGATTCAGTCTTAGGTTTGAAATATTCTTTTTTAATAGGCCGAGTGATTACTTCTTGTTTCTTTGTCTTTTTTTGGGTCTTTATTGTTAAGTTTTTAGAATTTTCTTGATCTTCAATTTTTTTTACCTTTGGTGATGATTCAGGAATGTCACCCTCAGATGATCCCACAATGTAATAATAATAATTTCCATTATTATTTTCTACTATTATCTCCCCATTTTTTAAGCGCACTTCAACAAAGTAAATGATTGTAGATCCAGTAGGAACATCAGCAAGTTCTGCAATGAAATAATCAGTTTTACTTAACATTTCCATTTGATACCATGAATTTCCCTGATCTGCAGAAAAATTCAATTGGACACGCTCAAGTGCTTCATCAAAATCTTCTTCAGTAATTTTAACAATGATTTTAATGGTTTTTTTTAAAGAAGTTAAAGTACTTTCTCCTTCTTCTTTTTTTACCTCATCCCAAGCAAGATTACATTTTGGACAATTTGTAAACCAATTGGGATATTCATAATTGCAATTTAAGCAAGTTTTTGTAAAATATCTTGTTGTTTTAATTCCCAATGACTTTTTCTTATCTTTCGCCATTCTTTATTTCAGTCTTAAAGTACTTTTTAGTAAATATATATGTTTCTGAAGGATTATAAATTTATTTTATAAATCTTCTCATATTTGTACATAATATTTACTTCTTCTTATTAACATTTACTTTGAGATGGTTAAAATTTCTTCAAGATCCTCTACAAACCTAATTAAATGTTCATATTTAACATGAGGCATCATTACTACCCTTATCAAATTAATATCTTGAAATTTACCTAACATCCAATTCCGTTGACGTAATTTACTATCAATTTCACATATCGAGTCATTATTTTCGGTTGTAATACCAACTAAATTAAGAACCGGTTTTGCAGCGAGTTTAATCCCATTAATTTCTGAAATTTTATTAGCTAAATAATCAGTATTCTGCATGCAGCTTTGGATCATTTTAGTAAATCCATTCAAACCTAAGTATTTCATTATAGCCCAGAATGCAATTATTGAAGCTCCTGGTCTTGTTCCAACTAAATGAAAGTGTTTAAAACTTCCTCCTGCTAAATAAGGAATTTCAAATCCCGTTTTTTGTAAAATTGATTCATCTCTTAAGAAAAATCCACCAGAGGGAATAATACCGAGACCCATTTTGTGTGGATCTGCTGTTATAGAGTCTACTTCTTTTACTGAAAAATCCCATAAAGGAACTTTGTAGCCAATATTCTTTAAGAAGGGTAAAATGAAACCTCCAAAAGCAGCATCAACGTGAAAATAGATATCTTTATCTTCAAGTAACTTTCCTATTTCTTTTATCGGGTCTATTAGTCCTAATGAAGTTGTTCCAGCAATTCCTACTACTCCACATGTATTTTTGTTAATTAAACTCGCATAGTGATCAAGATCTAATTCAAAGTTTTCTTTTAACTTAGCCTTCCTCAATTTTATACCTAAAAGATCTGCCGCTTTATCAAAAGAGATGTGTGAAGAAATCGGTAAGACTATTTCAGGTTTAGATATCTCAGGATGTAGTTTCTTCGCAATTCTCATAGCTATAATATTGGCTTCTGATCCTCCAGTCGTAAATGTTCCAGTTATTCTTTTTCCGTTGAATAAATTCCCGATTTCTCTAGTAAGCTCTTCTTCTAATTTTGTAGTTCCTAAAAATAAGCCTGGGTCACCAAGATTTTTAGCTATATATTTCATGAAAATTTCCTTTCCAAAATCGTGGGGATCCGTACACATCGATCCTAATATTGATCCCGAATCATAAGAAAAATCATTTTTCAATTTCTTTTCGAGTATTTCAGTTATTTCCTGTTTAGAAAGACCGTCTTTTAACATTTTTGCGCTAAATTCGTTTTATAGAATATAAAAATATACAAGCAATTAAAATTTTATAGCTATAAATCATTAGAATCGAAATTATTCTATAAATCTAATAGAATCTCTTTTAAAGTACTTTTTCATAGTCTTCATTAAAACATCAACTAGATCGATTTTATAATAATTTGCTATGCATACTATTGAAAATTGAAGATCTCCCAATTCTTCTTCTAATTCAGATTCCGATTGTTGTAATTTCTTCGGTTTAAATTTTTCTTGGTAATTTATTTCTCTAGCAAGTTCACCTAATTCTTCCATTACTGCACTGAGCATTGAAAGTGGAGGCCAATAATCCCCGTGATTACGAATCCAATCGTCTATTGTTGATTGAATTTCATTAAAAGGAACATTATTCTTCATAAATAAAATAATTTTGGATAAAATAAAAATCTTAAAAATTTCTTTTTATAAGCTTTCATCTCAGCTTTCTAAGCGCTGTCATCTTCTAATCCAAGTTAATAATCTAAATTCATCAAAATAGCACTAACCGTAAGTTAATTTAAATCTTCAATATTTTTTACCAACAATCATTCTTTATATCAAATTTGGGTTTCTCAGCATTTTTAACATCGTCCACCTTTTGTGAGGGAAATTAAAAAACCAGTTTGCTTTACTAAAAGTGTTATAACCAAGTATCAAATCCATAAACACATTGTTTATAGAGTTGACATATGATAGATCGACACCCGCAATTTTATGGTGGGGGAATACATAATTTCCAATTGTAGCTGCCTTCATAGTGAACATAGGTGTCTTCATTTTAACCCCTGTAGAATCAGTACCGATAGATTATCCAATTTCTTTGAAAAAAGCAGGATGCCTCCTTATAAAATTAATATCTACTATAGTTATTCCCGTACCCGTATCCCAAACCGCTTTAACTTTTAATTTTCAATATTGAACATTAATGTAGGGATGTAACTTCATATCAAGAATAAGTTCTTGGAGATTATCAATATTCTTAAAATGATTAGGATTTTCAATTGAAACTCTATTTTCATCAAAAAAGAAATGGAAGCAAAAATCTTTGAGTAGATCCATTCCGATCAAATTTCTAATATTGGTAGAATTTTCCGAAAAGCGAGTTAAAGTAAATTTTTTTTCAAGATAGAGCCAAGTTCAATATATGGCACTATAATCTAATCATCAGAGACTTTTGCAAATATTCCTGAAGAGGTGTTCTTTCCAGCAGATTCAAATTTGGAATTGTAATTATCAAATTGAACGCTTGTTCTTGCTGAACCCGTATCAAAAATGAAGCGGTATTTTTTACCACCGATGATTCCATCAACATAAATTTCAGCAGCTTCAGTATCATCTTCATCTAGCTTAACTATTAAATCGAAAGTACTCATCAAAAATTTATATTTCTTATTATATTTATTTTTTCTCAAGAATAATTTATAATTTCTCAAATTATGTAAAAAGAGTTTCCCTTCTACGAGTTTCCCATTCTGCTCTTTTACCTTGATTATATCTATTTACTTCACTATAATATCCCGTGATTCTGGAATAAACTTTTACATCTTCAGATTTACATTGGGGACACTTAAAATCTCCACCACGGAACATTTTTTTACAAGAAGAACAGAAGATAAAATCTGTAGTATATGCAAAATAAGCTGTATTAGTTTTAAGACAGATATTTTTAGTTAATTCCCAGAGCCCTTGGATATCGGGTTTTTGTTCCCCCATCCAAATGTGAGTTATTACGCCACCTTCAATAATAGGATGGTAATCTCCTTGTTTTCTAATCCTTTCGGATAAAGGAATATTAGCATCATATCGCAAGTGACTTGAATTCGTATAATATGCGGATTTACCTTTGGATTGAACAATGGCCTTATTTGGAAAATGTTTCAAATCCAATCTTGCTAAACGTCCAGAAGAGCTTTCACTTGGTTGTTCCCAAAGAGAATACGATTTTCCATCTCTTTCTGTCATGGTGTTACATTTAGCGACCATATATTCAAGAATTCTTTTCCCTAAAGAATAACCTTCCTCATTTTCATGTAATTCAAAATTAGTTAAACTTTGAACTGCTTCATTTAATCCTGTAAAACCAATAGAAAGATTTTGATCTTTCAGTTTAAAGATTGGTTCACCATTAATCTTGCCACTGCACAGAGGTAAATGTCCAGAATTTAATCTTTTTTCTATTAAATTCCACTTTTTTCTTAATATATTTGCTGCTAATTCCATTTTTTCATCTAAAATATGAAAATAATCTTCCTCGTTTTTAGAAAGATAGGCGTATCGAGGTAAATTTAAGCTTACGCTTTGTAAAGAGCCTATAGTCACATAATTTTCCCAAATGTTGATGTTTTTCCTTTTTTCTGGATCTAAAATGCATTGCTTAATGATTTGGTTTCCGCTTAAAAATTTCCGGCAACATTGACTATGAATCTCATCAGGCATCCAATCTGGACACATATTAAGAAAATAAGGTGTGCCCATTGTTGCAACTTCTTCCATCACTTTCAAGTAAGAAGGTTCAAACTCTCTAAGCCATTCTTTCTTTATTTTAATTTCATGTTTCGGAAATGCAAATAGTTTTCCATTATGATCCCCTTGAATATACACATCAGTTAAAGCATCAAACAGCTCTAAGCATTCACTCTTATAATCACCGTAGGTGCCAATTATATTTCCATAAGGTCCAATTGCCGGAATATTAATTAATCCATCAGGAATAGTAGGTGTACAAGATATTGATGTAAATGGGACTTGCCCTCCACGTGCCGCGAAAATTTGGTTTGTTTCAAAAATTAAGCACTGCATTGATTGTTCAATTTCTCTTTTTGACAATCCCTTTGCATAAGGTGCTAGAAATGTGGTTATATAGTCATATCCTTGCCCTCCTGAAAATTCCCCTTGGATAATCCCTAACCACTTTGCTAGATGAGTTACTGCCACCCTTAGACTTCCTGCGGGTCCAGACTTACTACAATGTGCCCAGCTGTCTACGGGAGGTAAACCGTGCTCCAAAATCATCCTTGGATCCCATTCCTGACAAAAAGGTCTTAAATCAAAATACCTAAGCATGTGAATATGAATATCACCGTATAAATGAGCATGAGCTTCATCTGAATCTAAAATTCTTAAAAGAGCGTATTCATCTGAAATCCGATTTGCAGCCCAATGGTGAATACTTTCAGGATTCATATCTTGATTCGCATTTTCATTAATACCGTCTTCTAAAATGGCTTCATAATCCATTAAAGGCATTCCAATTCGAGTATATAATTTTCGTGCCTCTTCATAATGTTCTTCAGATAAAATAGAACATACTATTTCTCTGATATGTGGTCCGGAGAGAAATTTAATCCCAGAAGAAATTATCCTTCGAACAACTAGTTGTGTTATTTTATTTGCAGAATCATGATTAATCCCCGTTTCCGTTATTATACTATCCTCTATCTTGGAAGGCTCAAAAATCACTACGTCTCCTTCAGTTCTGAAGACTCTTGGCAATAAATTATTTAAGAAACCATTTTTTCCTAAATTCTTTCTGTTTTCTTCTATTTCTTCTGATTTATGAATTAAAACCACATTTTTCCATCTAATTTTTATGATTAAATATTCTTATTTAGATTTTTTTGTCGATAATGGATTATTTATTATTTTAATTTGTCGGCTCAAATGACACATGTAAAATTATACCCAATTAATCTCTATCGTAAATATTTTACATCTTTTAATATAAAAATTTATTTGTTTCTCCAATATAAAGTTATTTTATCAATTATATGAAAGTTTTTTTAAAATCGGTTGACTCTTTTACTA
>Ga0307442_1000430_pt1 | contig 20219 bp, 15 predicted proteins | sample SalMarWE160430MG_FD_202143 | JGI IMG/M metagenome (GOLD analysis project Ga0307442, IMG submission 202143) | Salt marsh sediment microbial communities from the Plum Island Ecosystem LTER, Massachusetts, United States - WE1604-30 | ecosystem: Environmental > Aquatic > Marine > Intertidal zone >...
GCGATCTCGTGCTGCATCACGGACGTACTGAAGATGGCGGGCAGCGACTCATAGCGGAAGTACTCGGCATTGCGGCGCGAGCACGCGATGATGCCGCCGCGGCTCGCGACCGCCTTCGACAGGCCGATGGTGCGGAAGTGCACACGCTCAGCCAGGCCCGCGGCGACAACGAGGCCGGCGCCATTGGGCCCCTGCGCGCCGAAGGAGTGGGTTTCGTCGACGATGAGCGCTGCGCCATAGCGCTCGCAGATCTCCACGAAGTCCTTGAGCGGCGCTAGGTTGCCGTCGGTGCTGTAGAGCGCGTCGACGGCGACGAGGCCGGGCCCGTGCACCTGGAGCATGCGCTCTAGCGACGAAGGGTCGTTATGGCGGAAGAGAACTGGCTTTGCACCCGCGCTGACGACGCCCTCGTGCAGCGAGATATGCGCTTTCATGTCAAGGTAGACGACCGTGTCCTTGGACGCGAACGATTGTATCAGGCCCACGTTTGCGGTGTAGCCGGAGGAGCAAAGAACCACATCCTCCGCCTTCATAAGCGCCGCGGCGCGCTGCTCAAACTGGCGGATGATGTCGCGCTCGTGATGAATCCATACGCGCGATACGGCATCGCCGTGGCCGCCTGCCCGCAATGCCGCGATCTCACTTTCGATGACGTGCGGATGTCCGGCCAGGCACAAATAGTCGTTGCTGCGAACCTTGATGTCGCCCGGGCGCGGGGTGCGGCCCTGCAAGGGATGGCGCCCCCGCCACAGCTCTATTTTGCGGCGGACGTAGTAATCACTAAGGCGTTCACGGATGAAACTCGGGTCCTTCGGGGCCGTGAACTCGCTCTTTTGATCACCAAAGCGTTTATCAGCAACTCGAAACTGCACGTGCAGCCCCCGTCTGGTTAAGGAGTTCTTAATAAAGCCGAAAAAAGAGTTAACTGCAAACCTATTTCGCTACGGCGTACGTCCGTCATCGGACAAATCACAGATTACTCGGTTTGCATTTACACTCGGCCCTTGATTGACCCAAATTGGGACAACCATCAAAAGATTATTAGAAAATGGCGGCAGCCGCATGTCGCCGCAATGCATTGCGGCAATTCGCGACAGGGAGCTTCGGTTCTTGATTAAGCGCGGGGCGGAAACTGGCGGAGCAGGCAAGGAGTTGCGGCTCTAAACGCAGTTTGCTTACGCAAGGCAGCCTTGCAAATGAGTCAGAACTCTACGTCGAGCTCTTCCAGCTCATCGGGCTCCAATTTGGCCGCAGCGATCCATTCCGTCATGGCCGGCCAGCTCATGATCGTATCGCAATAGGCGGCGCAATCGGGCGGAAGCGGCACGTCATAGGTCAAGAAGCGCGTGCATACGGGGGCATACAGGGCGTCCGCAAGGGAGAGCTCGCCAAATAGATCAGGCCCTCCGTAGGTGTCGAGGCATTCGCGCCAGATAGCAACGACACGGTCGACGTCGGCTTGCGCTCCCGACCAGACGGAAAAGCCGGGAAGATGCGCCTTGAGGTTCATCGGCAAGGCCGAGCGCAGATTGGGGAAGCCGGAATGCATCTCGCCCGAGACGGCGCGGCAGTGGGCCCGCGCGGCTAGGTCCTGGGGCAAGATGCCGGCTGTCGGCCGGATTTCGGTCAGGTACTCGGCGATCGCCAGCGTGTCCCAGACCTTCACGTTGTCGTGGCGCAGGCAGGGCACGAGAAACGACGGTGAGAGCAGCAAGACAGCGCGCTGGGTGTTTCAGGAAGCGCGTCTTGCCAAAGGCGAGCTCACCTTCAAGGGCGAGCCTGTCGAAATGAAAGCCATACGCAAGACCGCCCTGCTCACGGTGGAAGGAGAGCGCGACGACATCTGCGCGAAACGGCGGTGGCCCATGATCTCTGCACGAGCCTGAAGCCGCACCTGAAGCGGCACCACATGCAAGCGGGCGTCGGCCACTACGGCGTCTTCAGCGGGCGGCGCTGGGAAGGCCAGATCTACCCGATCGTGCGCAATCTCATTCTTGCAAGCGACTGAGCGCGGGCCGTGCTTCGGCGCTCGGCCCCTCAGCGACCGGCACCATAGGCGGCGATCGCCGCCATGTTGACGATGTCGGTGTCCTTGGCGCCGAACAGGCAGATCTGCACTGGCTGGGACAGGCCGACCAGGATCGGCCCGATGATGGTGGCGCCACCGAGCTCCTTCAGCATCTTGGTCGAGATCGAGGCGGCATGGAATGCCGGCATGATCAGCACGTTGGCGGTGTCGGTCAGGCGGCAGAACGGATAGTGGCGCATCAAGTCACGGTTGAGCGCCACGTCGGCGGCCATGTCGCCGTCGTACTCGAAATCGACCTGGCGCTCGTCGAGGATCTGGATCGCCTCGCGCACCTGGTCGGAGCGCTCCCCGCGCGGCTGGCCGAAGGTCGAATAGGCGAGCAACGCTACGCGCGGCTCGATGCCGAAGTTGCGCGCCGCTCGCGCGGCCTCAACGGCAATGTCGGCGAGTTGCTCTGACGTCGGCATGGCGTGCACGCTGGTGTCAGCGACGAGGACAGCGCGCCCGCGCAAAAGCGCCAGCGACACGCCGATCACGTGGCGGTCGGGTTCCGACCCCAAGACACGATGCACATCCTGGAAGACGCTCGTCCAGTTGCGCGTGACGCCGGAAACCATGGCATCGGCATATCCGTGCACGACCATCAGCGCCGCAAAAACGTTGCGCTCGTTGGCAACAAGGCGATGGCAGTCGCGCTTCAAATAACCGCGCCTTTGCAGCCGCGCGTAGAGGTAGTCGGTGAATTCCTCCAGATGCGGCGACTTGCGCGTGTCAATCAACTCGTACTCCGGCCTGAGCACCATGCCGAGCTCGCTGAACTGCTCGCGGACGATCTCGCTGGTGCCAACCAGCATCGGCTGCCCGAAGCCCTGCGTGAAATAGGTGTGCGCCGCGCGAATGACCGCCGGCTCCTCGCCTTCGGCGAAGACGACGCGCTTGGGATTGGCGCGCACCGCGCTGAACGTCGACTGCAGCCATCCCGCCATGGGATCGAGGCGTCCCTCGAGCTGAGCGACATAGCTCTCCATGTCGACGATGGGCTTTCTCGCGACGCCCGAATCCATTGCCGCCTTGGCCACCGCCACCGGCACGTTGACGATGAGACGCGGATCGAAGGGCGCCGGGATGATGTACTCCGGCCCGAACGTCGCCCGCCGGCCGGCGAAGGCGGCGGCAACCTGGTCAGGCACCTCGGCGCGCGCCAGCTCCGCCAAGGCTTCCGCCGCCGCGATCTTCATGGCGTCGTTGATGGTCGACGCCTGCACGTCGAGCGCGCCACGGAAGATAAAGGGGAACCCCAGCACGTTGTTGATCTGGTTGGGATAGTCGGAGCGCCCCGTCGCCATGATCGCGTCGTCGCGCACGGCGAAGACGTCTTCCGGCGTGATCTCGGGGTCGGGGTTGGCCATGGCGAAGATGATCGGCTTGGGCGCCATTGCAGCCACCATCTCCTGCGTCACCGCGCCCTTCACCGACAGACCGAAGAAGGCGTCCGCGCCTTCGAGCGCCTCGGCAAGTGTGCGCGCCTTGGTCTTGGCGGCATAGGCGGACTTCCACTGGTTCATGCCTTCCTTGCGGCCCTGGTAGATCACGCCCTTGGTGTCGCAGAGGATGACGTTCGACTTGGGCATGCCCATCGAGATCATCAGCTCCAGGCAGGCAATGCCCGCTGCACCGGCGCCGTTGACGACGAGCTTGAATTTCTTGATATCGCGTCCAGTCAGCTCGAGCGCGTTGATGAGGCCTGCCGCAGCGATGATAGCGGTGCCGTGCTGGTCGTCGTGGAAGACGGGGATGTCGAGAAGCTCCTTGAGCTTCTGCTCGATGATGAAGCAGTCGGGCGCCTTGATGTCCTCGAGGTTGATGCCACCGAACGACGGCGCGAGATAGCGCACGCAATTGATGAAGGCGTCGACATCCTCGGTGTCGATCAGGAGATCCATGGCGTCGATGTCGGCGAAGCGCTTGAACAGAGCGCCCTTGCCTTCCATGACCGGCTTCGACGCGAGCGCGCCGAGGTTGCCGAGGCCCAGGATGGCGGTGCCGTTCGAGACGACGGCGACGAGGTTGCCCTTGTTGGTGTAGTCATAGGCGCAAGCGGGGTCTTCAGCGATGGCGTGGACGGGCACGGCCACGCCCGGCGAATAGGCGAGCGAGAGGTCCCGCGCCGTAGCGAGCGGCTTCGTGGGCGTGATCTCGAGCTTTCCAGGCTTGCCGTGGGCGTGGAACTGGAGCGCTTCCTGATCCGTGAATCGGGCCCGCGTGGGCTTGGGGCTTCTGCTGCTTGTCATTTGTGCCGCCCGGGCTGAGATTGCTGAAGGTTGGGGACGGGGCAACATAGAGTGCTGGGAAGTCTGAAACAATCGCACTAACGAGTGGCAAATGGGCCGTGGCGCACCGACCGCTTGCGGCGGGCAAGCGGCGGCTTTCGTTGCCGGGGGCGGCTCGCTATCGTGGCGGTTCGCCGTTGACGGGGTTTTGGGGTTGGGACACGCGCGGGCCATGGCGCCCAGACGGACACGAGGGAAAGACAAGTCCGCGCCGGCTGCCGCCGCGTCCGCGAAGGAGGCCGGGCTGCACGCACCGGCTGCGCCGCAAGGCGAGGCCAGTCCCTCCATGGCCCAGTATCTCGAGATCAAGGCGGCCAACCCGGACAGCCTGCTCTGGTACCGGATGGGTGATTTCTACGAGCTGTTCTTCGAGGACGCCGTTGCCGCTTCTGCAGCGCTCGGGATCGTGCTCACCAAGCGGGGCAAGCACTTGGGCCAGGACATCCCGATGTGCGGCGTGCCGATCCATCGCGCGGACGAGTACCTGCAACGCCTGATCAAGGTCGGGTTTCGAGTCGCCGTCGCCGAGCAACTCGAGGATCCTGCCGACGCGAGGAAGCGCGGCTCGAAGGCGGTGGTGCGCCGTGACGTGGTGCGCCTCGTCACGCCGGGAACCTTGACTGAGGACGCGCTCCTTGATTCCAAGGCTCGCAACTATCTGACCGCAGTCTTCGCCGCCACTCCGGCGGCAGGTGCCGATTTCCTCGGCGATGCCTCTGTGGCGCTCGCCTCGCTCGACATCTCGACGGGCGAATTCGAGGTGGGCGAGGTCAAGGGGGCGGATTTGCCGGGCGAGCTCGTCCGGCTCGGCCCCAGAGAGGTGATCCTCTCCGACGCCCTCTTTGCCGACGATGGGCTCAAGTCGTGGATCGAGCTCGCCGGCGCCGCGGCGACGCCGGTGCCTTCCGCCTACTTCGACAGCCTCGCCGGAGAGGCGAGCCTCAAGGAGCAGCTCAAGGTGGCGGAGCTCGGCGGCTTCGGCGGCTTTACGCGGCCCGAGCTGGCCGCGATTGGCGCTGTGCTCAAGTATGTCGACCTCACGCAGATGGGCCGCAAGCCGGTGCTGCGGCCGCCCAAGAAATCAGGCTCTGGGTCCGTGCTGCTGATCGATGCGGCAAGCCGCGCGAGCCTCGAGCTCACGCGCTCCACCTCTGGCGACAAGCAGGGAAGCCTGCTCGCTGCGATCGACCGCACGGTGACGGGCGCCGGCGCGCGCGAGCTTGCTGCGCGGCTCGCAAGCCCCTTGCGCGATCCGAAGCAAATTGACGACCGCCTCGATGCCATCGGATTCCTGATCGAGGAGGAAGCGCTGCGCAGCGACGTGCGCGACGCCTTGAGGTCTGCGCCGGATATCGCGCGTGCGGTCTCGCGTTTGGCGTTCGCGCGCGGCTCGCCGCGCGATCTCGCCGCCGTGCGCGACGGCCTCGACATTGCCCACCGTTGTGCGCAGTTGCTGGCAGCGCAAGGCGAAAGCATGGGCTTGCCTGTGGAACTCTCCCGCGTTGCGGGTCAGCTCAAGGCGGTCGGCGATCAGCTCCACGACGCCCTTGAAGCTGCACTCGTCGAGGATCCATCTCACCTGCGCCGCGATGGCGGGTTCATACGCGAGGGCTATCGCTCCGAGCTCGACGAGGCGCGCCGCTTGAAGGAGGACAGCCGCGGCGTGATGGCGGGGCTCGAGGCAAAGTACGTCGGGCAAACCGGCATCAAGACGCTCAAGGTGCGCCACAACAACATCCTCGGCTTCTACATCGAGGTGACGCAGCTGAACGCCAAGCAGCTGCTCGAAGAGCCGCTGTCGCGTGAGTTCCGTCACCGCCAGACCATGGCGAACGCGGTGCGTTTCTCGACGCCGGAGCTCAGCCAGACCGAGGGGCGCATCGCCTCGGCGACGGAGCGGGCACTGAGCCTGGAGCAAGAAGTGTTCACCGAGCTGGCGGCCGAGGTGCAGGCAAAGGAGCAAGCGCTCGGCGAGGTGGCAGCCGCGCTTGCCGAGCTCGACGCGATCGCCGGCCTGGCCGAGCTCGCGCGGGCGGAGGGCTACACACGGCCCCGCGTCGATGCGAGCCAAGCGTTCGATATCCGCGGCGGTCGCCATCCCGTTGTGGAGCAGGCGCTCAAGGCGGCCAGGGCCGGTCCCTTTATCGAGAACGATTGTGTGCTGGGCCGCGCCCACATCGCGCCGGCGCCGGGCTTCGACGAGACGGCCGAGGGCCGCATCTGGCTGGTGACGGGTCCCAACATGGCCGGCAAGTCGACGTTCCTGCGCCAGAACGCTCTGATCGTGGTGCTGGCGCAGATGGGCTCCTATGTGCCGGCGCACTCAGCCGTGATCGGCGCCGTCGATCGCCTCTTCAGCCGTGTCGGCGCGGCCGACGATCTCGCGCGCGGCCGCTCGACGTTCATGGTCGAGATGGTAGAGACGGCGGCGATCCTCAATCAGGCTAGCGAGCGCTCATTGGTGATCCTCGACGAGATCGGACGCGGAACCGCGACCTTCGATGGTCTCTCCATCGCGTGGTCGACGGTCGAGTATCTCCACGAGGTTGCCCGCGCGCGCGTGCTGTTTGCCACCCACTATCATGAGTTGACCGCGCTTGCCCGGCGCCTCGAAGGCGTCTCCAACGTCACTATGGACGTGCGCGAGTGGCACGATGAGATCGTGTTCCTGCACAAGGTGAAGCCGGGGGCGGCCGACCGCTCCTACGGCATCCAGGTCGCCAAGCTCGCCGGCCTTCCCGACCGTGTGGTCGGACGCGCGCGCGAGGTGCTGGCGCTGTTGGAGAAAACCGAGGGCAGGAAGGACGCGCGCAACGGGGCGCTCGACGAGCTGCCCCTGTTTGCGCTAACTCGGCCGCCAGTGGCCGAGCCGTCCGGGCCTTCTCCCGTCGATCTGGCCGTCGATGAGCTCAATCCCGACGACATGAGCCCGCGTTCAGCGCTTGATGCCGTCTATCGTCTGAAGGCGCTGCGCCAGGAAAAGCGCAAGCAAGAACCTTAAATTTAGGGGGCACCGCTAGCCTCACTTGGAAGCTGGCTTACATTCATTCGCCATGGAAAAAGCGGTCCAGACAGCTGCCCCTTACTTCGACCCGCGCGAGCTGCGCGAGGAGCTGAGCGCGGCTTTCCGGGCTCATGGGGAAACTTCGGAGGCACGTGCCGACCTCATTCCCCGGCTCAAGTCGCTGGTCGCGAGCGCACGCCAGGCCGCGCGCAACGGGCTGGAAAGCGATGGCAACGGTAGGCGCTGCGCCGCCGGGCTCTCGCTGTTTCAGGACGAGCTCGTGCGCGTGCTTTACGACTATACGGTCTGGCACATCTACAGGGCGACGAACCCGTCGGATGCCGAGCGCATGTCGATCGTGGCGACCGGCGGCTATGGTCGCGGCCTACTGGCGCCCGGCTCCGACATCGATCTACTGTTCCTGCTTCCCTACAAGCAGACCCCTTGGGGCGAAAGCGTCGCCGAATACATCCTCTATGTGCTGTGGGACCTGGGCTTCAAGGTGGGGCATGCCACGCGCACGGTCGACCAATGCATAAAGTTGGGTTCCGGCGACATCACGATACGCACATCCTTGCTCGATGCGCGTCTCATTCACGGTGACGCGCAGCTCTACGCCACCTTCGAGCAGCGCTTCCGCAACGAGGTCGTGACCGGCACCGCCCGCGCTTTCATCGATGCGAAGATGGCCGAACGCGATGCGCGTCATCGCGCCGCCGGCGAAAGCCGCTACAAGGTCGAACCCAACATCAAGGACGGCAAGGGCGGCTTGCGCGACCTGCATACGCTGCACTGGCTATCGAAATACCTCTACGGTCAGGGCGTGGGGGCGGCCACCGTGGCGGCCGGCATCTTCAAGCCCGACGAGGTGGCAACGTTCCGCCGCTGCGAGGACTTCCTTTGGACGATCCGCTGCTACCTGCACTTCTTGAGCGGCCGTGCCGAGGAGGTCCTCACTTTCGACGTGCAGCCCTGGCTGGCACAGCAGCTCGGCTACAGCGAGCGCGGCGGCTTGCGCGCGGTCGAGCGCTTCATGAAGCACTACTTCCTCGTTGCCAAGGACGTCGGCGATCTGACGACGATCCTGTGCGCAGCCTTGGAAATGCAGCAGCTCAAGTCGTCGCCCGGGTTGAGCAGGCTGCTCAGGCCGCTCAATTGGAAGGCGCGGCGTCAGGTACGCACGCGCACCGAGTTTCGCATCGACAACGATCGGCTGAACGTCTCCGACCCGGACGTGTTCAAGCGTGATCGCGTGAACCTCATAAGGTTCTTCGCCGAGGCGCGCCACACCAACTCGTTCCTGCATCCCGACGCGATCCGGCTCTTGCGCCAGTCGCTGCGCCTCGTCGATGACGATCTGCGCGCCGACCCGGAGGCCAACCGAATCTTCATGGAGCTGTTGACCAGCGAGGAGGGTGCGGAAACGTCGTTGCGGCGTATGAACGACGCCGGGGTGCTTGGCCGCTTCGTGCCCGAGTTCGGCCGTGTCGTCGCCATGACGCAGTTCAACATGTACCACAGCTATACGGTCGATGAGCATCTGGTGCGCACTGTCGGCATGCTGGCCGATATCGAGCGCGGCGGCGCCACGCGCGAGCTTCCGCTGTCGACGGAGATCATCAAGACGATCAAGAACCGGCGGGCGCTCTTTGTGGCCGCGTTCCTCCACGACATCGGCAAGGGCCAATTGGAGGACCACTCGATCGTCGGCGCGCGCGTGGCGCGCAAGCTGGGTCCGCGCTTCGGTCTGAGCGCAGCCGAGACGGAGACGGCCGCGTGGCTCATCGAGCAGCACCTCACCATGAGCAACATCGCGCAGAGCCGTGATCTGTCCGATCCCAAGACCATCCGCGATTTCGCCGACGTGGTGCAGAGCCCTGAGCGGCTAAAGCTCTTGCTCTTGCTCACGGTCGCCGACATACGCGCGGTCGGCCGCGGCGTCTGGAACGGCTGGAAGGGCCAGCTTCTTCGCACGCTTTACTATGAGACCGAGCCGCTCGTCGCCGGAGGCCACACTCAGGTCAAGCGCAGCGAACGCATCGCCGAGGCCCAGAGGGAGCTGCGCAAGGCACTATCGGACTGGCGCCCTGCCGAGGTCGAGCGCTTCATCGAGCGCCACTATCCCGACTATTGGCTGCGCACCGATACCAACCGGCAGGTCGAGCATGCAAAGCTGTTGCATACGGCCGAGGCCGAGGGGCGGCTGCTCGCCACCGAGACAACGACGGACGCATTCACGGCCATCACCGAGCTGACGGTGGTCGCGTCGAACCATCCGCGTCTGTTATCATTGTTCGCGGGCGCATGCGCTGCCGCCGGCGCCAACATCGCCGGTGCCCATATCATGACGACGCGCGACGGGTTTGCGCTCGACACGTTCCTGCTCAACCGCGAGTTCAAGGAGGACGAGGACGAGCTCCGCCGTGGCCGCCGCATCGGCGATATGATTGGACGCCTCTTGAGAGGCGACGTCTGGCTCAAGAATCTTCTGGCGGAGCGCGGCTCGCCGCCGCGCCGCGTCATGGCGTTCACGGTCGAGCCCGAGGTCATCATCAACAACGCACTCTCCGATCAGTTCACTGTCATCGAGGTCGCCGGGCGCGATCGACCGGGCCTACTCTACGAGCTGACCAGCGCGCTGTCCGACCTTCTCCTCGACATCACCTCGGCGCATATCACCACCTTCGGCGAGAAGGCCGTGGACGTGTTCTACGTCACGGATCTGACGGGCAAGAAGGTGACCAGCGAGCCGCGCCAGTCGAATATCAACGATCGGTTGCAGAAAGTGCTCATCGGTGGCGAGCCAAATACGCAGGCGGGCGTCGGCCCACGGCAAGACTAGCCGCTTCTTCCCTGCCGTAGGGCTGGCTTCCTTTCTCGCGAAATCTCAAGGCGCGATGATGAGCTCGACACGGCGGTCGAACTGCCAGAGTTCCTCCTGCGTGTACTGGCTGCGCACCACGCCGGTGAACGGCTCCGACTCGCCTTTGGGAATGAGGTCGAGCTTGCCCTTGTAGCCACCCGCCCTGAGGAACCGCGCCACGGTGTCGAGCCGTTCTCGCGACAAGTTCATGTTCAACTCCTCGCTCCCGCGCTCGTCCGCGTGTCCGGTCAGCGTCACGCTGGGGAAGTGCTTGAGCTGCAGGTACTCGAGCAGGAGCGCGGCCGCCTTTTTGCCCTCGTCCGTGAACGTCGCCTCATCGAACACGAAGGTGATCGGAACGGGTATGGTTTTGTGCTCGACCTCGGCAGGCGCTTCTGGCGTGGTGGCAGCAAGGCGCATGGGGGGAGCGTTGCTTGGTTTGGGCTCGCTCAGGGCCACGGCCGGTGGAGGCTCGGCGACCACCTGCTGCTCCGCCTGCTTTTTTTCCTCCTTCTTCTCCGCCGGGGCCTCGGTCTTCTTCTCCTTTTGGGCCTCAGTGCGCGCCGCGGCCACGATGCCTTCGAAGCTCTTCAAGAGATCGGAGGTAACGGTCTTCGCCGACTTAGGTTTCGACGCCTCCTTGGCGGCTTCGCGCCTCTCCAGGCTGGCTTCGACTTTAGCTTTCTGGGCCTTCTCCGCCTTAATCTGCGCCGCTGACTTGACAGCGAGCGCCAGCTTGGGATCGGCGTTGGCGAAATGATGCTCGGTCGCAAAGGTCCATTCGCCGTTCTCATCCGCCTCGGCCGTGCCGATGGGCTGACCGTCGCCCAGGATGGTGACGGTGCTGCCAGGCTCGGCGCGTCCGGCGAACACGGAGGTGCCTTTAGGATCCACGCGGGCCACGTCGAAGGAGGCTTGCTGGTCGTCCGTCTTGGGCGCCTCGGCGCGCGGCGGCGTCTTGCCGGCGGCGGCAGGCGCTTGCTGCCCGGAGATCAACGGGGCGGTCTCGGTCGGCGGTCCGCCGGCCACTTGCGGAGGATTGAGGCGGGCAATGAGCAGCCATCCCGCTCCCGCGAGCAGCATGAGCAGTAAGATCAAGATTGGCACAGCCAGGCGTGTCATGAACGTATCCCGCGCCTTAGCCCCCGGCCCGAGCGGCATTCTCATCGAAATGGCCGCCCCGTTCAAGGCCACACGCCAGACGAGGTTGATGCTTAAGGATTAAGGCGTTCTAAGCCCCGATGCGGGGACGGCCGGCGCCACGGAACAGGAACGCCATCAGGAAGCCGGCGACGAACCCGCCGACATGCGCCATGTAGGCCACGCCGCCGGCGTTCGCATCCGTGTAGGCGATGGTACCAACGCCGCTCACGAGCTGCAAAACGATCCAGAAGCCTAGCACTAGCATCGCCGGCATGGGGACGACGCTGCGGCCGAGCAGCACGTTCACGCGTGCCCGCGGGAACATCAGGATGTAGGCGCCGAGCACGCCGGCAATGGCCCCCGATGCGCCGACGTTGGGCACGTTCGACTCCGGCACAACGAAATACTGGGCAAACGTCGCCGCGATCCCCGCCAACAGATAGAAGATCAGGTATTGGACGTGCCCGAAACGGTCCTCGACGTTGTCGCCGAAGATCCACAAATAGAGCATGTTGCCACCCAGGTGCAGCCAACCGCCGTGCATGAACATGGCGCTGAACACCGTGACGAGGCCGGCGGAAGGATCCGCCGAGAAGCGCGCCGGCACGAAGGCCCATTCTTGAATGAATGCGTTGCCGTGGTTGAGCTCAAGGAAGAAGACGAGGACATTGGCCGCGACCAAGGCATAGGTGACAAAGGGCGTCGAGCGACGCGCAGAGTTGTCGTCACCGATCGGAAACATGGGCTTGTCCTCCCCCGGACCGCTTGATCTTGTCGGCGATCGTTTGGGCGATGTCAACGCGCCGGTGCCGCCATACGCCGGCCATGGAGGGCGTGTCGAAGTCCCTTGCTCTCGTCGCAGCGCCGGGCTACCGGTCACGCCTGATGAAGCTCTACCGCTCCTTCGCCACCGTCGGCGGCTTGACACTTCTAAGCCGCATCTTCGGCTTTTTGCGCGACATCCTCATCGCCGCGCTCCTGGGCAGCGGAGCGGTGGCGGACGCCTTCTTCGTCGCCTTCCGCTTTCCCAACCTGTTCCGCCGCCTGTTCGGCGAGGGGGCTTTCAATTCGGCCTTCGTGCCGCTCTTCGCCAAACGGCTCGAGGGCGAGGGCCGGGAGGCGGCGCGCGCGTTCGCCGAGGAGGCGATGTCGGGCCTCGTCTTCATCTTGCTCGCGCTGACGATCGTTGCCGAGGTCGCCATGCCGCTGCTCATGTACGGCCTGGCGCCCGGCTTCGACGCGACGCCTGAGAAATTCGACCTCGCCGTTCTCTTGACCCGCATCACCATGCCCTATCTGTTGTGCATGTCGCTCGTGGCCATGATGTCGGGCGTCTTGAACTCTTTCGGCAAGTTCGTCGAGAGCTCGTCCGTCTCCATCGTCCTGAACCTGACCATGATGGCGGCGACCCTCATCGCCATAGCGCTCGGGCTGAAGAACGATCCCATGGCAGGCATCATCCAGGCCTGGGGCGTGTTCGCCGCCGGCCTATTGCAGCTGGGGCTGCTGATCGACGGTCTGCGTCGCAATGACATCCGGCTGAAGCTGCGCCGGCCGCGCATGACCGCAGGCATGCGTCGCCTCATTCGTCTCGGCGTCCCCGGTGTTGTTGCGGGCGGCGTCACGCAGATCAACATCGTCATCGGCACCGTCATTGCGTCGCTGCAGGGCGGCGCGGTGTCCTACCTCTACTACGCCGATCGCGTCTACCAGCTCCCCCTCGCCATCGTCGGCATCGCCGTCGGCGTCGTGCTGTTGCCCGACGTGTCGCGCCACCTGCGCTCCGAGAACCACGTCGCGGTCATGGACAGCCAGAATCGCTCCTTCGAGTTCTCCATGCTGCTGACGCTGCCGGCCGCCGTCGCGCTGGCGATCGTGCCGGTACCGATCATCGCCGGGCTGTTCGAGCGCGGGGCGTTCACCACCGCCGACGTGCCGGCGACGGCCTACGCGCTCGGCATCTTCGCGTTGGGGTTGCCGGGCTTCGTGATGATCAAGGTGTTCTCGCCCGCCTACTTCGCGCGCGAGGACACCAAGACGCCGATGATCTATGCGACCATCAGCTTGGTCGCCAACACGATCGGCTCGATCGTGTTGTTCTTCGCGTTCCGCGCCTACGGGCTCATGCCGCACCTCGGCATCGCCGTGGCGACGACGCTCGGCGGTTGGCTCAACGCGGGCCTGCTCTATACGACGCTCGTCGAAAAAGGGCACTTCGTGCCGGACCAGCGCCTACGCCGTAAGCTGCCGCGCATCGTGCTGTCGAGCGCGGTGATGGGCGTTGTGCTCTGGTTCGTGGCGGATTGGCTCGGCGCGAGCTTCGGTGAGCCGACCCCGCCGCTGGTGCGCTTTGCCGCGCTTGCCACTCTTGTGTGCTCAGGCTTTGCCGTCTACGCGCTCGCCGTTTTTGCGACCGGGGCCCTCGACATGCGCCAGCTGCGCAGCTTCCTCAAGCGCCGATCGCCGCCGGCGCCCATCTGAGCCCCAAACGTGCTCTTGCGCGCCGCCTCCCGCCACGCCATAACGCGCCCCGATTGAGGGAGGCAATTCGATGGCATTCAAGGAGCGGGTCTTCTCCGGCATGCAGCCGACGGGCAGCCTGCACCTCGGCAACTACCTGGGCGCCATGCTGCAGTGGATCGAGCTGCAGAAGACGCACGAGTGCATCTACTGCGTCGTCGACATGCACGCGATCACGGTGTGGCAGGATCCAGATGAGCTCAAGTCTGCGATCCGCCAGGTAACGGCCGCCTACATCGCGTCGGGCCTCGACCCCAAACGCTCGATCCTCTTCAATCAGAGCCAGGTCTCCGAGCATGCCGAGCTCGCCTGGGTCTTAAATTGCGTGGCGCGGCTGGGTTGGCTCAACCGCATGACCCAGTTCAAGGAGAAGGCCGGCAAGGATCGGGAGAACGCTTCCGTCGGCCTCTACGTCTATCCGGACCTGATGGCGGCCGACATCCTCGCCTACAAGGCGACGCACGTGCCGGTCGGCCACGATCAGAAGCAACACCTGGAGCTGTCGCGCGACATCGCCCAGAAGTTCAACAACGACTTCAAGGCGTGGATCGAGAAGGCGGGCTATGCCGATGGCATCTTCTTTCCGCAGCCGGAGCCGGTCATTACCGGTCCGGCGACGCGCGTGATGAGCTTGCGCGACGGTACCAAGAAGATGTCGAAGTCGGACCCCTCCGAGATGGCGCGCATCAATCTCTCCGATGACGCCGATACCATCGCCAAGAAGATTCAGAAGGCAAGGACGGATCCCGAGCCGCTTCCCACTGAGGAGAAGGGCTTGGAGGGCCGGCCGGAGGCAGAGAACCTGATCGGGATCTACGCGGCGTTGGCGGGCTTGACCAAAGCCGACGTTCTCAAGGAGTTCGGTGGTGCGCAGTTCTCGGCCTTCAAGAAGGCGTTGGCCGGCTTGTGCGTTGAGCACCTCGGGCCCATTGCCGGGGAGACCAAACGTTTGATGGCGGACGTGTCGGAGATCGACCGCATCCTCGCCGATGGCGCCGCCCGCGCCCGGGCCATCGCCAAGCCCGTCATGGACGAGGTCAAGGACATCGTGGGCTTTGTCAGGCCTTGACGGCAATCAAGTCTCCCGCGCCCGACATTCGATTGTTGTAAGTCCCTCGACGCCGTTGTTGTGGGTGTCTCCGCCTCGTGGCAGCATGTGCGCATGACCATGAAGAAGAAACGTCGCTCCTTCGAAGCGGGTCACTTTCGCAAATTCCTCCTCGTCGTCGACGAGAGCCAGGAGGTCGAAGGCGCGCTCTACTATGCCGCGAGCCGCATCCAGCGCTCGTCGGGCTCGATCGTGATGCTCTACGTGATCGTGCCCCAGGAGTTTCAGCATTGGATCAACGTGCGCCAGCAGCAGGTGGAGGAGGAGACCGCCAAGGCCAAGGCGCTGTTTCGCCTGTTCCGGCGCAAGCTCAACCTTTCCGGGTTCGAGAACGTGGCGTCTGAGGAGATCATCCGCGAGGGGGCCAAAGGCGAGGAAATCCGCAAGCTCATCGACGAGGACGAGGACATTGCCGTGCTCGTGCTCGGCGCCTCGACCGATCCCGCAGGTCCGGGCCCCCTCGTGGCCTCGCTGGCGGCCGGCACGGCCGCGGGCAGCTTCCCCATCCCCGTTACGATCGTGCCGGGGGCGCTGGATCTGGAGGACATTCAGGCCTTGGCCTGAGGGGCTGGCGGGGTCGCAATCGCAGCCATTGCGCCCTATCTTAGATTTGTTCTAAGAATCCGCGGGCCTTATGCTTGAGGGCTCTCGGTGGCGCACGGTGGAGACGGAGACGCGAGGCGATGTTCATTCAGACTGAAGCGACGCCCAATCCCGCCACGCTCAAGTTCATCCCGGGCAAGGCGGTGTTGGCGGAAGGAACCGCCGATTTCACCGACAAGAGCGAGGCTCTGGCCTCGCCGCTGGCGACGCGGCTGTTCGATATCAAGGGCGTGCGCGGCGTGTTCCTGGGTTCCGATTTCATCTCGGTCACCAAGGGCGATGTGGAGTGGCAGCACCTGAAGCCGATGGTTTTGGGCGCCATCATGGAGCACTACGTGTCCGGCGCTCCCGTCGTCGCCGAGGACGGGGCCAATGATGCTGCCGGCATCTCCTACGACGCCAAGGACCAGGCGGTCGTCGACACCATCAAGGAGCTCCTGGAAACGCGCGTGCGCCCGGCAGTGGCGCAGGACGGCGGCGACATCACCTTCTCGGGTTTCCGCGACGGCGTCGTTTATCTGCACATGCGCGGCGCTTGCGCCGGCTGCCCCAGCTCGACCGCCACGTTGCGCCACGGCATCGAGAACCTGTTGCGGCACTTCTGTCCCGAGGTCCAATCGGTGCAAGAGGTCGAGGCGGCCTAAAAGCCGGCGCGCAGCCCTCAAGTCTGTGGAACCCCGCCCCGCAGGGCGGGGTTTTCCGTTAGGTTTGGGGGCACACTCGGTCTCGAAAGGGCCCTCAATGTCGCAATCGGTGGACGACAACACACTTCGCCAGCTGTTCCTTGACGCGCGCACGCACAACAAGTGGCAGCAAAGAGACGTGTCCGACAGCCTGCTGCACCAGCTCGTCGACGTTCTCAAGATGGGGCCGACGAGCGCCAATTGCTCGCCGGCGCGCTTCGTCTTTGTGAAGTCGAAGGAGGCCAAGGAGCGGCTGAAGCCGCACTTAAGCGAAGGCAATCGCGACAAGACCATGCAGGCGCCGGTGTGCGCCATCGTTGGCTACGACCTGGAGTTCTACGAACACCTGCCCAAGCTTTTTCCCCATACGGCTGCGCGAAGCTGGTTCGCCGGCAAGCCCGACAAGATCAAGGATACGGCCTTTCGCAACGGCACGCTGCAAGGCGCCTATCTCATCCTCGCGGCGCGCCTGCATGGGCTCGACTGCGGTCCGATGTCCGGGTTCGACAACGAAGGCGTCGACAAGGCCTTCTTTGCCGGAACCAGCATTAGATCGAATTTCCTGTGCAACATCGGCTATGGCGATCCGGCCGGCGTGCGGCCGCGCTCGCCCCGGTTCACGTTCGCCGAGATGGCAAAGATCGTCTGAATTGTCGCATTTCGGTTGATGAATCGGGCGCGCGCTCCCTGTAGGCTGACGGCCATGAACATCCTCGCCTTCGACACCTGCTTTGACGCTTGCTCTGCGTGCGTGGCGCGCGGCGACGGTCGCGTCGAGGTGCTGGGAAAGGCGTTCGAGCGTTTCGAGACGGGCCATGCAGAGCGGCTGGTGCCCATGATCGACGAGGTTATGGCGCGCGCGGGCATCGGCTTCTCCGACATCGATCGTCTCGCCGTCACCGTAGGACCCGGGACGTTCACGGGAACGCGGATCGGCATCGCTGCGGCGCGTGGGCTGGCGCTCGCAACGGGCATCACCATGGTCGGTGTCTCGAGCCTTGCTGTCATGGCCGAGGTGGGGGTGCGCGAGCTTGGCCTCAGAAAAGAGGACGAGGATTTGATCGTTGCCGTCGATGCGCGCCGCGGCGAGGTTTACGTGCAGCTTTTCGGCGCCAATGGTTGCGATGCGCGAACGCCGCCGTTGCTGCTGCCGGTCGAAGAGGCCGCGCGGCTCGGTGACGGCGACGCGGTCCTGGTTATGGGCTCGGGCGCAGCCGCAGTCGCAGAGGCGGCGACCGTAGCGGGTCGGCAGGCAAGGGCACGTCTTTCAGATCTGCTGCCCGACGCGACGGCCTTGGCGACGCTGGCAGTCGGCCTTGCTCCCGCTGAAGCGCCGCTCGCCCCGCTCTATCTGCGCGCCCCTGACGCCAAGCCGCAAGACGGAAAGTCGATTGCGAGAGCCCAACGATGAGGCACGCGACAGACGCCCCGCTGGATCCCAAGAACCTGAGCCTGTTGTGGGCGAGCCCTGAACGCGCCGCTGACATCGCAGCCCTGCACGCCCGCCTCTTCGACCCGCCATGGGACGGAGAGAGCATCGCCCAACTGATTGAGCATCCCGCTGCTGCGGCGTTCGTTGCCCAGGTGCGTGAGCCCAGCAAGACGCTCGTGGGTTTCGTTATTGGCCAGATCGCCGCCGACGAGGCCGAGATCCTGTCGGTCGGGGTGGCGCCCGAGTGGCAGCGGCGCGGCATCGCCCGTCACATGATCGATGGCCTGGTGCGCGCGGCGCGCCGCGCCGAGGTGCGGCGCCTCTATCTGGAGGTCGCCGCCGACAACTCCGCCGCGCTCAAGCTTTACAAGGGCCTCGGCTTCGCCGCCGCCGGCCGGCGCAAGGCCTATTACCGGCGCCCCGGCGGCCAGCCCGTCGACGCCGTCGTGCTCGCGCTCGACCTTTGAGCCCCAGGGCGGTCTGTGCAAGGCCAAGCGCTGGTGGACGCGTGGCGGCCGCCCCCATATAAAGCCCTGAAAGAGCGCGAGCTTATCGACCGCCGCGGTATGTCCGAAACCGACAACAAATGCCTCAATCGCATTGAGCTCCTGTGCGCGGAGCAGGGCTTACGCATGACCGGCCAGCGCCGCGTCATCGCGCGCGTTCTCTGCTCTGCCAAGGACCACCCCGATGTCGAGGAGGTCTACCGGCGGGCCAACGAGGTCGACCCGCACATCTCTCTGTCGACCGTGTATCGGACGCTGAAGCTGTTCGCCGAGAAGGGCATTCTGGAGCGGCACGACTTCGGTCACGGGCGCGGACGCTACGAGGAGGCGTCGAGCGACCACCACGACCACTTGATCGACGTGGAGAGCGGGCGCGTCATCGAGTTTCGCAATGAGGCGATCGAGGCGCTGCAGGACAGGATTGCGCGCGAGCTGGGCTTCAAGCTCGTGGGTCATCGCCTCGAGCTCTATGGTGTCCGCGTCAAAGCCGCGAAGAAGTCTTGAGCATTGGCGCAGCCGGAGGCGCGCGATGGGTGCATTGAGAGGTGGAGCGGTACTTGCGGGCTTCTTTGGTTTGACCGTGCCGCTGATGCCGGTGCAGGCCGCGTTGCTTCGTTTCAGCCGGCGCCACGCGCGCACTTTTCCCCACTGGTACCACCGCCGCGTCTGCCGCTTGCTCGGCATTCGCATCGAGATTGACGGCGAGGTGGCGCGCGACCGGCCGGTGCTGCTCGTCGCCAACCATACCTCTTGGCTCGACATTCCCGTGCTCTCTGCCGTGGCGCCGGTGTCGTTCGTGGCGAAGAAGGAGGTCGGCGGCTGGCCGTTCGTGTCTTCTCTGGCCCGTCTGCAGCGCTCCGTGTTCGTCGACCGGACCCGCCGCACCGCCGTCGGCGAGGCGGCCGGCGAGATCCTGACCCGGCTCGCTCAAGGAGACGCCATCGTCTTGTTTGCTGAGGGCACCTCCAGCGACGGCAACCGTGTCTTGCCCTTCATGACGTCGCTCTTTGCCGCGGCGAAGCCGTCGGGGAATGTTGGCGAGCAAGCGCCGGATGCGGTCGTGCAGACGCTGTCGCTCGTTTACACACGGCTGCATGGGATCCCGCTCGGCCGCGCCGACCGTCCACTGGTCGGCTGGTACGGCGACATGGAGATGCGCAGCCACGCTTGGCGCCTGTTGAAGGCCGGCCCGCTCGATGTGCGCATTCGGGTCGGGCCGCCGGTGCCGCTCTCGGGCTTCGCCGACCGCAAGGATCTGGCGCGTCAAAGCGAAGCAGAGGTGCGCGAGCACGTCGTGCGCATCCTGCGCGCAAGAGATCCGCACGAGCCGCTTATGATTGCGTCACAACAGGAAAGATCGGTGCCCGTGCGGGTACGCTCCAGCGAAAGCAAGGCGGCCAAGTGGGTCTGATTTGGCCCGTGCTTGTTAAGCCTGTCTGGACAAACCGGCCTCGGAATGCTGCCATGCAACATGAAATGAGCGCGTGGACGCGATGGACGATCGACTGACACCAGACGAGAAAGCGGAGGATAGTGTCGAAGCCTCGGCAGTTGGCACGCCCGTGGGCGGCAGCGCGCGCGGCAGCCGCAAGGTGTTCGTCAAGACGTTCGGCTGCCAGATGAACGTCTACGATTCAGAGCGCATGACCGAAGCGCTCAGCCTCGATGGTTACGCTGAAACCGGCCATATCGAGGACGCGGACCTCGTCATCCTCAACACCTGCCACATCCGCGAGAAGGCGGCCGAGAAGGTCTACTCCGACCTGGGCCGCGTTCGCCAGGTGAAGGAGGAACGGCGCACTGCGGGACGCCAGACGCTGGTCGCCATCGTCGGCTGCGTCGCTCAAGCCGAAGGCGCGGAGATCGTCGCGCGTGCACCTATCGTCGACCTCGTTGTCGGACCACAGAGCTATCACCGCCTGCCCGAGCTCATCGCGCGGGCGCACACGCAAACGCAAGCGATCGTCGACACGGCGTTTCCGGAGGAAGAGAAGTTCG
>Ga0307442_1000431_pt1 | contig 20211 bp, 20 predicted proteins | sample SalMarWE160430MG_FD_202143 | JGI IMG/M metagenome (GOLD analysis project Ga0307442, IMG submission 202143) | Salt marsh sediment microbial communities from the Plum Island Ecosystem LTER, Massachusetts, United States - WE1604-30 | ecosystem: Environmental > Aquatic > Marine > Intertidal zone >...
TAGGCGACGGCGACAGCCCCAGCTTAGCGCAAGCCTTCTCTTCGACATCGGGACTCAGGGTGGCATAGGTACCCACCGCCCCCGAAATCTTGCCCACCGAAATCACCTTTTTCGCCTCAGCCAGCCTGTGCAGGTTGCGCCTCATCTCGTCCGTCCACAGCGCCAGTTTAAAGCCGAAGGAAATGGGCTCGGCGTGAACGCCGTGGGTGCGCCCTATCATGACGGTATATTTATGCTTAATGGCCTGTTGCGCCAGCACCGTGATAAGCTCCTTTATGTCCTCGCTCAGTATTTCCGCCGCTTCGAGCAGTTGCAGGCTGAGGGCGGTGTCGATGACATCGGAGGAGGTAAGACCGAGGTGGACGAAGCGCGATTCCTCCCCCAGGCTCTCGGATACCGAGCCTAAAAAGGCGGTTACATCGTGGTGGGTCTCCTTTAAGATTTCCTCCATGCGCTTCAGGTTAACCCGCGCCAGCTTTATCTTGGCAAGCTCTTTTCGGGGAATAACGCCCATTTCCGCCCACGCTTCACAGACGGCAATCTCCACCCTGAGCCACTTGTCGAACTTATTCTCGTCCGACCAGACTCGTTTCATTCGGGGCCTGGAATAGCGCTCAATCATGGCTTTTCCCCCTTGAGTTGGCTACGATAGTTTTCGTAGGCTTTTCTTATTTTATCATGCTTTATGCCCAGTATTTCAGCGGCTAAATAGGCGGCGTTCTTGGCGCCGGCGCTGCCGATGGCTACCGCGGCTACCGGAATGCCCGCCGGCATCTGGACTATAGAGTAGAGGGCGTCAACGCCTTTAAGCTCACCGCTGGCGATGGGCACGCCGATAACGGGCAGGGTTGTCCAGCTGGCCAGGACTCCGGGCAGGTGCGCCGCCCCACCCGCCGCCGCAATTATGACCTCGACACCCCGCTCCCGCGCCAAGAGGGCGTATTCCCGCGCCCTCTCCGGGGTGCGGTGGGCGGATATAACGTTAACCTCATGTTCGATGCCCAGGGCTTCTAAAATATTCAGCGTGGGCTTGATGGCTTCGGCATCGGACTTGGAACCCATAACGACGGCGACCAGCGGCATTTTTATCTACCTCCCTTTAAGGAGTGTGGGAACGCTATTACCATAATTTACTTTTATATAATAATGTAGATTTTATCTAATGTATATACTGTAACACCTTTTTATTACCCCATCAGGATGTTTACAGCTTGTTTGTAGCTCATCTCTTCGGCAAGAACCTCAATAATGGGGTTCTCCCTCTCACCGAATTTCATAGAGGGAAATCCGCTTAGAACACGGACATCATCGCCCTTTCTTATTATTTCTAGTAATTGTGCACTTGGAAATCCAAATAGCCTTCTACAATACGTATGTCTGCTTATGTAGGAAACACAATCTTTCCTTGGGTGCATATCTTGCATAATTAGATATATGGGTAGGTCAATAGCAACTCCATCATCAGCGACTGGGACGTTAATTCCCGAAATTAACACGAAAACCTTACTGGCAGGGTCTGGATGGCTAAATACTCCAGTCACCGCTGCCCACGATGTACCAAGCTCAGTAAACAGATTATTAACTTTGTCAGACAAAATTGCGAGCAACCCAATGTCTATCAAGTCATTTTGTGCCTCTGTCCATCGGAATTTTGAATCTAGGCAAACGACATTCACGCCAACCAAAGATGGTTGAGATTCTTTATTTTTAAACCACACAAAAGACAACGAGTCAAAAAAGAGAGAAAAAATGTTTGACAATGGTTCGCCATATTTCGGCCATCTATCTTTTTGTTGAGGATAAGGTATACCGCTTCCAATTTCAATCCAAAATATCTTACGCCAATACTTAAAGCTATCTATTCCATTATTCATAGTTCAGCCCTATTTTAACAAAGCGATGTCTTTACGGTAGTGGCAGCCTTCGAAATGGATGCGGGAGACGTTGGCGTAAACCTTTTCTCTGGCTTCGGCGAGGCTCTTGCCCCGTGCCATCACGGTGAGCACCCGCCCCCCGCTGGTCAATACCTCCCTGTCGGCACCAACCTTAGTCCCGGCATGAAAGACGGTGATGTCTTTATCCAGGCTATCCAGCCCGCTGATAGGAAAGCCAGTCTTATAGCTTCCGGGATAGCCACCCGAAGCCATGACCACCCCCACGCAGGCGTCATCGCTCCATTCCACTTTAATCTGGCCGAGTCGGTTATCGCTAACCGCCAGCATAATATCCACCAGGTCGGTTTCAATAAGAGGCAGCGTAACCTGGGCCTCGGGGTCGCCGAAGCGGGCGTTGAATTCCAGCACTTTGGGCTCACCATCGCCAATCATCAAGCCGCCGTATAGGATGCCCCTATAGGGTCTGCCCTCTTCGTGCATCGCCTTTACCGCCGGCATCATGACCTTCTCCTGCACCGTTTTGGCCAGGGCGGGAGTCAAAAACGGCGGTGGGCTGTAGCTGCCCATACCCCCCGTATTGGGCCCCTTATTGCCGTCGAAGGCGGGCTTATAGTCGCAGGCCGCCATCATAGGGACTACGCTGTAGCCATCGCTGAAGGCGAAGACGCTCATCTCCCGGCCCGACAGATACTCCTCGATGATAACGCGGTCGCCGGCGGCGCCAAAGGCTTTATCTTGCATTATCTTGGAGAGGGCACCGAGGGCTTGAGGTACAGATTCGGCGACAATGACCCCCTTCCCCGCCGCCAGCCCGTCGGCTTTGACCACGATGGGCGCTTTTTGATTCTGAAGGTATTCCTTAGCCTTTTTATAGTCGGAGAAGCTGGCGCTCTGGGCGCAGGGGATATCGTATTTCTGCATCAGCTCCTTGGCGAAGACCTTGCTCGATTCTATCTCAGTGGCCTGTTTGGTGGCGCCGAAAATCTGCATCCCCCGGATTAAGAACCTGTCGGCGATGCCCTCCGCCAGAGGGGCTTCAGGCCCGACCACGGTGAGGTCGATTCTCTTTTCCTCGGCTGTTTTAACCAGCGCTTCGATATCGGTGGGCTTGATGTCGAGGTTTTGGGCGATTTGAGCCGTGCCCGCGTTGCCCGGGGCGACATAGATTTCATTGACCTTGGGGCTTTGAGCCAGCTTCCAGACCAGCGTGTGCTCCCTGGCTCCGCCGCCGACGACTAAGATTTTTATCTACCTCACCCCCCTAACTTAGGTTGCCAGTTCTCTGCATCAATAGCAGCCAACGCATTATTAAGTAGTTCTTGTGTTTCTTCATCACTCAGCTTAAGCCGTTTCAGCAGTTTGTGGTGCTCTTTCGCTGCTTCAACTTTACACTTTTCATATTCCTGGAAGAGTTGGACTGTTCTATCAATTTCGTTTTTTGATACAGTAGGTATCGATACCCTCGCATTTTTTGCTTCATGAGCTGTTTTTACTGCCGCCCAAGCTGAGTATGCCAAATACATCCTGTGCCATGCTGAAAACGTGGATAGAGCTATATTAGGTACACGGGTCATCTTGTCTCGCCGTCTAACCGTCTCTTTTGCCGCAACATCAAGGCGCGAAACAGCTTGGCTAATTTCTTTCTGAAATTCTTGTGAACTAATCTGGGACGCATTTAGCTTAGTAGCAGCTTCAACCATAGCGTTTTCAAACGCCTCTCTAGCCTTCTGGTCGAAAGCCGCAATTTTGAATTCTTCTTCCAGATACGCTAAGCATTGGCGACGTTCATCATCTTGCATTACTTAAACCTCCTCCTATCCCTATTCCCACTCAATGGTTGAGGGGGCTTCGCCCCTTCAGCCTGCCGTTACTATGACCAGAGACTGCGGGATATATTGAGCACACCCGCAACTGGGTGAACGAGGCCCTCCCTCACTATGGCTCTTAAAACATCATGTCTGGCGATAAAGTCAGCCATTGGCGGGCTGTTTTTATAGTAAAAAGATACGAACCTGACACCCAAGCTATTGGGTAGCAGAACCTCATCCCTGAACTCTCTCAAGACGTCTATCTCCCGTGCCGTATCCGTCCCGTAGGCCGCCGTAGCGATAAAGCAAGCTTTGGGAGGATAGGCGTCAAGACCTTTCCACCAACCTTTTTCAGGTTCCCGCTGGTTCGGCAAAGCAAACCTCCCTTTTATTCCCACTCAATGGTTGAGGGGGGCTTGGAGGTTATGTCATATACCACCCGATTGACTCCGGGCACCTCGTTGACAATGCGGCTGGAAATCCGCGCTAGGACTTCGTAAGGAAGGCGCGCCCAGTCGGCGGTCATAGCGTCCTCGCTGGTGACGGCGCGGATAGCCACCAGGTAGCCGTAGGTTCTATAGTCGCCCATCACCCCCACGCTCCTGACATCGGTGAGGATGGCAAAGCTCTGCCAGAGCTGGCGATAGAGGTTAGCTTTCTTAATCTCGTTCATCACCACCCAGTCGGCCGCCTGGAGTATCTCAATCTTTTCTTTGGTGACCTCGCCGATAATGCGGATGGCCAGCCCCGGTCCGGGGAAGGGCTGCCGCCAGACCATCTCTTCGGGAAGCTCTAAAGCCAGCCCCACCTTGCGCACCTCATCCTTGAAAAGGTAGCGCAGCGGTTCGAGCAGTTTCAGCGTCATCCGGGCCGGTAAGCCGCCGACATTATGATGGGTCTTTATCTTGGCGGCGGCGCTGGCGGTGGAGGCGCTCTCGATAACGTCGGGGTAGAGCGTACCCTGGGCTAAAAAGTCGACCTTGCCTATCTTCTTGGCCTCTTCCTCAAAGACATGGATAAACTCCTCGCCTATCATCTTGCGCTTGGTCTCGGGGTCGGTCACCCCTTTAAGCCGCTTGAGGAAGCGAGCGCTGGCATCGACATAGACGATATTCATCCCCAGATTGAGGCGGAAGACGTTGAATGTCCTCTCCACCTCCTCACGGCGCAGCATGCCGTGGTTGACGAAGATGCAGGTAAGCTGGTCGCCGATGGCGCGGTGGATAAGGGTAGCCACCACCGCCGAATCGACGCCCCCGGAGAGGGCATTGATGACCTTGCCCTTGCCGACCTGCTCCTGAATGCTGGTCAGGCTGTCCTGGATGAAGTTGCTCATCGTCCAGTTCCCCTTGCAGCCGCAGACCTTGTAAACGAAGTTCTTCAGTATCTTCTTGCCCTCGGGCGTATGGGCGACCTCGGGGTGAAACTGTAGCCCGAATATCTTACCGTCTTTGCCAAAGACAGCCAGTGGCGAATTTTCGGTATAGGCTAAGTCGGTAAAACCCGGTGGGAGCTTTTCGATTTTATCGCCGTGGCTCATCCAGACCGGAGATGAACTGGGCAAATCGGCAAACAGGGGCGAATCGGCGGCGCTCAGGTGCAGGACGGCGTGGCCATACTCGTGCTTGGCGCCTGGCGTCACCTGCCCGCCGAGCTGGTGGGCAAGGACCTGCATACCGTAGCATATGCCCATTACGGGCAGTTTGCTCTCGTAGATGTAGGCTGGCGCCAGCGGGGCTTTGGGGGCATAGACGCTGGCGGGCCCCCCGGAAAGAATAAACCCCTTGGGATTGAGGCGGGCAATCTCTTCCCAGGGGGTATCGGGGTTGACCAGCTCGCAATAGACCTGGCATTCGCGCACGCGGCGGGCGATAAGCAGGCTGTACTGCGAGCCGAAATCGACGACGATGATGGCCTCGCGCTCGGCGCTGGGGATAGCGGCTCTGGCCTCCGCGGGCTGTTCGCCGCCCATCTCCTTGGCAATCTCCAGATAGGTGGAGACTTCAATATCGCCGCTGGTAGTTACGCGGTGGCTCTTCTTCGCTTTTTCTTTAGCCATTTTATTGAATACAGATTACCACTGTGACTGCTTTTGTTCAAGTGCTTTTAGCCTTGAAAAACTATCGAACCAGCGCATTTTCCTTTAGCTATACTCTATCACTATGCTATACTGTCAGTCAGGAAGAGGGCATGGGCACCAAACTTTCTTCATCCGTCCGGGAACAGGTTGAAAAGGGCATATCCATCCTCAAGGGGGGAGGGGTAATCGCCTTTCCCACCGACACCGTCTACGGGCTGGGCGCTGGCATCGCTATAAGCGCCGCCGTGGAGCGGGTCTACCGCATAAAAGAGCGTCCCCGCCATATGGCGCTGCCCCTGCTGCTGGCCGACCTCTCCCAACTGGAGAAAGTCGTTAGCTCGATACCAACGTCTGCCCTTCTCCTAGCCGAGAAATTCTGGCCAGGCCCGCTGACACTGGTGCTGCTTAAGTCGGATTCCGTGTCTGAAATCGTCAGCGGCGGCGGTGAGACCATTGCCGTACGCATTCCCGCCCACCCCATCCCCACCGCCCTGGCGCGGGGGGTAGGAACCGCCATTATCGGCACCAGCGCCAACCTGAGCGGGCAGCCCAGCGCCCTGACCGCCGAAGAAGCCCGCGCTCAACTGGGTAATAAGGTGGATTTGATTATCGAAGGCGACTGCCCCGGGGGCAGAGAGTCCACCGTCGTCGATTTGACCGGGAAAAGCCCCGTTATCCTGCGCCAAGGCGCGATATCGTTAGCAGAACTGAGGCAGATATGCCCCGACATTACCATTAAGGGAGGCTAAAGCGATGCGTATTGCCATCGGCAACGACCACTGGGGACTGGAGCTCAAGCAGGCTATCATCCAGATACTCGCCGACAGCGGCCACAGCTATGAGGACTTCGGCTGTCACACCCCCGACTCGGTAGATTACCCCGATTATGCCCGTGAAGTGGCTGAAGCGGTGGCCAGGGGTGATTTTGAGCGCGGTATTCTAATCTGCAACAACGGCATCGGCATGAGCATCGCCGCCAACAAGGTCAAGGGGGCTATAGCCGCCCTCTGCTACACCGCCTTTAACGCCCGGCGAACCCGCCAGCACCAGGACGCTAATATACTGTGCCTGGGGGCAGGTAAAGAGCAGGTGCAGGAACCGGTAGCCGAAATCGTCAACGCCTTCCTCACCAGCCAGTTCGAGGGCGGCCGGCACCAGCGACGGCTGGACAAGATAAGGGCTATAGAAGCCAGCCAGCTAGGCCAGCCTTGACATTTGTATAGCAACTGTGCTACTTTATCTGCACGATGAATATTGACCTTGTTATTCTGGTTATGCATACGTAATCCGGCCGGTGGGTCGTGTCTCACAGTAATTAGGAGCCGTCCCCACGGGACGGCCTTTTTTATAAACGAAAAAATCGGCTAACGAAGGGGGAAAATGAAAAGCGATACCGTCAAACGAGGCATAGAGCGTGCCCCCCACCGCGCCCTGCTGCACGCTGTGGGCTGGAGACGGGCCGACATCGATAAGCCCCTCATCGGTATCGTCAACAGCTTCACCGAGATTGTTCCCGGGCATATTCATCTGCCCCAGATCGCCCAGGCGGCTAAAGCCGGGGTTTTGAGCGGGGGCGGCATCCCCTTCGAGGTGAATACTATCGCCGTCTGCGACGGCATCGCCATGAACCACCCGGGCATGAAATACAGCCTGCCCAGCCGCGAGCTAATCGCCGATTCCGTGGAAACGGTGGTCGAGGCTCACGCCTTCGACGCGCTGGTCTTCATCCCCAACTGCGATAAGATAATCCCCGGCATGCTCATGGCGGCGGTAAGGTTGAACCTGCCCGCTATCTTCGTCAGCGGCGGCCCCATGCTGGCCGGCCGGCGTGAAGTCGACGGCAAGGTGGAAAGGATCGACGTCAACACCATCTTCGAAGCCGTGGGCAAGGTAGCCGCAGGTACAATGCAAGCGGAGGAGCTGGAAGAGCTGGAAGAGCTGGCCTGCCCCGGCTGCGGCAGCTGTTCGGGCATGTTCACCGCCAACACCATGAACTGCCTGACCGAAGCCCTGGGCATGGGGCTGGCGGGCAACGGCACTATACCCGCCGTCGACGCCCGAAGGACGCAGCTGGCTCAAAAAGCGGGGCAGCAGGTTATGAAGCTGTTAGCCGATGACATTCGCCCCCGGGATATCGTAACTAAAGAGGCTATCCATAATGCCTTTAGCGTAGATATGGCGCTGGGTGGCAGCACCAACTCCGTCCTGCACCTCATGGCCATAGCCCACGAGGCAGGGGTCGAATTCCCGCTGGCAAAGGTAAATGAGATAAGCCAGCACACCCCCCACCTGGCCAAACTGAGGCCGAGCGGAGAATATCACATCGAGGATTTAGACCGCGCTGGCGGCATACCCGCCGTAATGAAAGAGTTAGAAAGGCTTTTGTACTTAAAGGCAAAAACGGTCTCGGGAAAATCGGTGGCGGGGGTTATTGCCGACAGCCGCAACCACGCCAAGGATATTATACGGCCCTTTGCCCACGCCCATTCCTCTATCGGCGGCATCGCTATCCTCTTCGGCAACCTGGCGCCGGAAGGCGCCGTGGTCAAGAGAGCCGCCGTGGCCGAGGAGATGATGTTCCACCAGGGACCGGCCCGGGTCTTCGACTCCGAGGAAGAAGCCACCAAAGCCATCATGCAAAAGAAAATAAAGTCGGGTGAGGTGATAGTCATCCGCTACGAAGGACCAAAGGGAGGCCCCGGGATGAGGGAAATGCTTACCCCTACCGCCCTGCTCAGCGGCATGGGCATGGATAAAGAGGTCGCCCTCATTACCGACGGGCGCTTTTCCGGGGCGACGCGGGGGGCGGCTATCGGCCATGTATCCCCCGAAGCCGCCAGCCGTGGTCCCATCGCCGCCCTAAAGGACGGGGACATCATAAAGATTGATATTGCCCATCAGCAGCTCGACGTCGAGCTTTCCGAGAAAGAGCTGGCCGAGCGTTTGTCCAAGCTGGCTGAGTTCGAGCCCAGGGTAAAAAGCGGCTACCTGCGGCGCTATGCCGAGAAGGTAAGCTCCGCCAGCACCGGGGCAGTGTTCAGTTAATAAAGGAGCGTAACTTATGAAAATGACCGGAGCTCAGATAATATGCGAAAGCCTGGTAAAGGAAGGTGTCGAAGTTATTTTCGGCATCCTGGGCGGATCTCTTCTGCCGTTATATGACGCCCTACCCCATTACCCCCAGCTTCGCCATATACTGGTGCGCCACGAGCAGGGTGCCGCCCACGCTGCCGACGGCTACGCCAGGGCGACGGGGAAGGTGGGAGTATGCTTCGCCACCTCCGGACCCGGTGCTACCAACCTGGTAACCGGCATCGCCAACGCCCACCTCGACTCGGTGCCGATGGTGGCTATAACCGGACAGGTGGCGCGGCCCTTCATCGGCAAGGACGCTTTCCAGGAGGTTGATATCACCGGCATCACCCTGCCCATCACCAAGCACAACTACCTGGCTATGGATGCCGCTTCACTGCCCGGAATAATGAAAGAGGCGTTTTACCTGGCGAGCACAGGCCGGCCCGGCCCAGTGCTTATCGACCTGCCCCGGGATGTTCAACAGGAGCAAGCGGAATTCAACTACCCGGATAAGGTCAACCTGCCCCAGTACAAGCCGACCCTGCAGGGGCACCCCGCGCAGATTAAGAAAGCGGCCAAGCTGATAGGCGAATCCCAGCGGCCATTGATTATCGCCGGACGGGGAATAATTATCTCCGGAGCCTACGCCGAACTCAAGGAACTGGTGGAGAAGGCGCAAATACCAGTGGTGACTACGCTGCTGGGCACGAGCTGTTTCCCCGAGTCCCACGCCCTGAGCTACGGGATGCTGGGCATGCACGGCATGGCTTACGCCAACCTGGCGGTTGATGCCGCCGATCTTATTATCGCTATCGGCATGAGGTTCGACGATAGGGCGACGGCCAGGGTAAGCGCTTTCGCCCCCCACGCCAACATCATCCATATCGATATCGACCCCGCCGAGATCGGCAAAAACGTCCGCGTCGATGTGCCCATCGTCGGCGATGTTAAACTCGTCCTCGGCGAGTTGAATAAGCTGGCTGATAAAAGCAAACATATCGACTGGGTCAGAAAGCTCGACGAGTGGCGCAAGGAGCACCCGTCGCTGATTATCAGGGACGGCGAAAGCCTGCTGCCCCAGTACGTCGTCCGCCAGATTTACGAGGCGACCAAAGGCGAGGCGATTGTCGTTACCGGGGTGGGGCAGCACCAGATGTGGGCTGCCCAGTACTACTGGTACGATAAGCCCAACACCTTTATTTCTTCGGGCGGGCTGGGAACCATGGGCTTCGGCCTGCCCGCGGCTATGGGGGCTAAGGTGGGCTGCCCCGACAAAACCGTCTGGTGCATCGACGGCGACGGCAGTTTCCAGATGACGATACAGGAGCTGGCCACTATCGCCCAGGAAAAGGTGGGAGTCAAGATAGCTGTTCTCCGCAATGCTTACCTGGGTATGGTCAGGCAGTGGCAGGAGCTTTTCTACGGCAAGCGCTATGTCGCCACGCCGCTATCCAGTCCCGACTTCGTCAAGATTGCCGAGGCTTATGGCATCCCCGCTTTAAGGGTAGAACGCCGAGAAGAGGTGGCGCCGGCCATCCAGAAGGCGATGGCGGAGCCGGGCCCCTTCCTGATTGATTTTATCGTCGAACCAGAGGAGAATGTCTATCCTATGGTACCACCGGGGGCGGCTCTAGCCGAGGTCCTCGAGGAACCGAGAAAAGAAGCTAAAGCCGTCAAGGATTCGGCCAAACTCCCGGTGAGTAATATCTAGGCCGAGAAAAAGAGGTGCAGCATGGCCACGACCAAGCATATCCTGGTAGCTCTGGTGGAGGATAAGCCCGGTGTACTGAACCGCATGGCGAGCCTTTTCCGTCGGCGGGGCTTCAACATCGACAGTATCGCCGTAGGGCACAGCGAAATGCCCAACATGTCGCGTATGACCTTTGTCGTCAACGGGCCAGCCACGGTGGTGGAACAGGTCAGGAAGCAGCTGGATAAGGTGGTGGAAACAGTCAAGGTCTCCGATATCACCGGGGACAACGTTATTACCCGGGAACTGGCTTTTATCAAGGTAAAAGCCAACTCGGCTAACCGCAGCGAGATTATCCAGATTGTGGATATCTTTCGGGCCAATATAGTCGATGTCGCCCCCGATTCGGTGATTATCGAAGCCACCGGTGACGAGGATAAAATCAACTCCCTGTTCAACCTGGTTCGTGGCTTCGGCATCAAGGAAATCTCCCGTACGGGTCGTATCGCCATGACTCGAGGCGGCGCGGGCCCCCTGCCGGTTATGAAAAAGCCGCCCAAAACTCAGGCTAAAGGAAAAAGGACAACTAAATAAAAGGAGTCGAACTATGGCTAAGATATACTACGACAAAGATTGCAACCTGAAATTGCTCGATGGCAAAGTGGTCGGCATCGTCGGCTACGGAAGCCAGGGGCACGCCCATGCCCAGAACCTGAGGGAAAGCGGCGGCCAGGTAATAGTGGCCGAAGCCAAGGGCAGCCCGGGCTGGAAGAGCGCTCACGAGGCGGGCTTTAAGGTGATGGCGGCCGATGATATGGCTAAACAAGCCGATATTATCGTCATGTTGGCTCCGGACAACCTGCAAAAAGATATCTATTACGGAGCGGTGGCAAAGGGAATGGCCAAGGGCAAGATGCTCATGTTCGCCCACGGCTTTAACATCCACTACGGGCAGATTGTGCCCCCCGCCGATATCGACGTTGCCATGATTGCCCCCAAGTGCCCCGGCCATATGTTGCGGCAGCTTTACACCGAGGGCGCGGGCTCGCCGGCAATAGTGGCCGTCCACCAGGATGCCACCGGCAAGGCGCTGGCTATCGCCCTCGCCTACGCCGAAGGTATCGGCTGCGGGCGGGCGGGGGTCATCGAGACCACCTTCGCCGAGGAAACCGAGACCGACCTCTTCGGCGAGCAGACCGTGCTCTGCGGCGGCATTTCCTCGCTGATAAAGGCCGGCTTCGAGACACTGGTGGAAGCGGGCTACCAGCCTGAGATTGCCTATTTCGAGGTCTGCAACGAGCTCAAGCTCATCATCGACCTCATTTATCAGGGTGGCTTGAGCTATATGCGCTACTCGATAAGCGACACCGCCGAGTACGGCGACTACACCCGCGGACCCAGGGTCATCGACGATATGGTCAAAGAAGAGATGATGACCATCCTGGCCGAGATTCAGGACGGCACCTTCGCCAAGGAGTGGATACTGGAAAACCAGGCCGGGCGCCCCGTCTATAACGCTTTAAAGCGTATGGACGAGGAGCACCCGTTAGAGCTGGTGGGCAAACAGCTCAGGGAGATGATGCCCTGGCTCAAGAAGAAATAAAAGTCTCTGGTTATAAAATGTATTATAACAAGCATTCCTTTTACGGGGGAAAGAAACTCATCCTTACCAACCCCTCTCCGTCAGTGGGGAGGGGATACGGCGCTGTGACCAAATATTTCTCCCGAGGAGGAAGCAATGGCTAAGTCAAAAGATAAAGTTATCATATTCGATACCACGCTGCGTGACGGGGAACAGGCGGCGGGGGGAACGCTTAACGCCAAGGAGAAGCTGGAGATAGCCAAACAGCTGGAAAGGCTCAACGTCGATGTTATCGAGGCCGGCTTTCCCATCAGCTCTCCCGGTGACTTCGAGGCGGTCAGGCTCATCGCCAAAGAGGTGCGCAAGCCCGTAATCTGTGGGCTGGCGCGCGCCCACCCCAAAGACATAGACCGCGCCTGGGAAGCCATTAAAGAAGCGGCGTACCCCCGCATACACGTTTTCCTGTCGTCATCGGATATACACCTCGGCTATCAGCTAAAGAAGAGCCGCGACGAGGTTCTGCACACCGCCACCGAGATGGTGAAGCGGGCCAAGAAATACACCGACGATATCGAGTTTTCGCCGATGGACGCCAGCCGCACCGAGCCCGAATATCTCCACCAGATACTTAAGGCGGTCATCGAAGCCGGCGCCAACACGGTCAATATACCCGATACCGTGGGCTATGCCATCCCCGACGAGTTCGGTAACCTCATCGAGGGCATCTTCAAGAACGTGCCTAACATCGGTAAGGCTGTCGTCAGCGTCCACTGCCACAACGACCTTGGACTGGCGGTGGCTAACAGCCTGGAGGCGGTGCAGCGGGGGGCCAGGCAGGTGGAGTGCACCGTCAATGGCATCGGGGAGAGGGCGGGCAATGCCTCTATGGAGGAAATCGTCATGGCGATTAACACCCGCCAGGACTTTTTTCACCTGACGACCCAGGTTAATACCAACCAGATATACAAAGCCAGTCGTCTGGTCAGCGACCTGACCGGCTTCGTCGTCCAGCCCAATAAAGCCATCGTCGGAGCTAACGCCTTCCGCCACGAATCGGGCATCCACCAGGACGGCGTTATCAAGATGCCCATCACCTACGAGATAATGGACCCCAAGACGGTGGGCATACCATCTTCAAGCCTGGTGCTGGGCAAGCTCAGCGGGCGCCATGCCTTCAAGGAGCATCTGGCGGAACTGGGCTACAGTCTCAAAGAGGAGGACTTCAACCGCGCCTTTACCGCCTTTAAGGAGCTGGCCGATAAAAAGAAGGGCGTCACCGATAGGGACATCGAATCGGTTATTGCCGAGGAGCAGCGCACCGTCTCCGAGGTTTATCATATCGACAGGGTACAGATTTCCTGCGGCGACCGGGGCATTCCCACCGCCGCCGTCAGCCTTATCGGCCCCGGGGGTGAGATTTTAGCCGACGCCGCCCTGGGCACGGGCCCCGTTGACGCCGTCTATAAGGCAATCAATCGAATAGTTGACGTGCCCAACGAGCTTACCGAGTTCACCGTTAAGTCGGTGACCGAGGGCATTGATGCCATCGGCGAGGTATTAATAAGAATAGAGAGCGAGGGCATAACCTACACAGGGCGCGGCGCCGACACCGACATCATTGTCGCCAGCGCCAAGGCCTACATGAACGCCCTCAATCGGCTCTTAGCCACCAGGAAGAAATAACTCAAGGGAAAGGAAGCTATATTGACTCTAGCCGAGAAGATACTGGCGGCTCACGCCAATAAGAAAAGGGTAAGCCCCGGAGACTTTATCAATGTTCGGGTCGACCTGGTCATGTCCAACGACATCACCGCCCCCATCGCCATCCGGGAATTCCATAAGCTGGGGGTAAAACGGGTCTTCGACCCGGAAAAGGTGGTGATGGTGCCCGACCACTTCGTCCCCAACAAGGACATCGCCTCCGCCGAGCAGGCCAAGCTGATGCGGGAGTTCGCCCGCAGGCAGGGCATCATATACTTCGAGGTGGGCGAGGCGGGCATCGAGCATGTGCTCCTGCCCGAGCAGGGGCTGGTGCTGCCCGGTGAGGTGGTTATCGGGGCCGATTCCCATACCTGCACCTACGGCGCTCTGGGCGCTTTCGCCACCGGCATGGGCTCCACCGATATCGCCGCCGCTATGGCTACGGGCGACATCTGGATGAAGGTGCCCCCGACCATCAAGCTGGTCTATAACGGCAGGCTGGAGAAGTGGGTCGGCGGCAAAGACCTGATACTGCATACTATCGGCGACATCGGCGTTGATGGTGCCCTCTATTCGGCGATAGAGTTCTGCGGCGAGGCGATAGAGTCCTTATCCATAGACGGGCGCTTCACCATGGCTAACATGGCTATCGAAGCCGGGGGCAAAGCCGGGCTCTTCGGCGTGGACAACAAAACGCAACTTTATGTAAAATCACGCGCCGAGCGCCCCTACCTGGTCTATGAGCCCGATGGCGACTCTGAATACTCCCGCATCATTGAGTACGATGTTAGCACTATCGAACCACAGGTCGCCCTGCCCCACTCCCCGGCCAACAGCCAGCCCATCAGCAAGCTGAAGAATATAAAAATCAACCAGGCGGTAATCGGTAGTTGCACCAACGGCCGCCTTGAAGACCTGCGGCTGGCGGCGCAGATATTCAAGGGCAATAAAGTACACCCCGACGTGCGCTGCATCGTCATTCCCGGCTCGCAGCAGATATACCTCGACGCCCTTATTGAAGGGCTGCTAGAGACGTTTATCAGGGCAGGCGCCGCCGTGAGCACCCCGACCTGCGGCCCCTGCCTCGGCGGGCATATGGGAGTGCTGGCTGACGGCGAGAAATGCGTCTCCACCACCAACCGCAACTTTGTGGGCAGGATGGGCAGCCCCAAATCGGAGGTCTATCTGGCTAACCCCGCCGTTGCCGCCGCCAGCGCCATAACGGGCAAAATCGCCAGCCCGGAGGAGATATAAAACCCCAAGGAGGGGTTCGATGGCTAAACTAAAAATGACCTGGCGGGAAAAGCTGGAGACGCAGGGCAAGAGGAACAACCTGCCCAGGGTGGCCGAAATCAGGCCTAATATGAGCCAGCGGTGGGGGACGGGCACGGTGGTTATCCCCGACCCGCTGGAGGTTAACGAGATTATGCGCAGCGTGCCCAGGGGCAAGCTAATCACCATCAACCAGATAAGGGAGAGGCTGGCCAAAAGACACGGCGCCACTATCGGCTGCCCCATCACCACCGGTATCTTTGCCGGTATCTCCGCCCGCGCCGCCGAAGAAGACGCCGCCGAAGGCAAGAAGGATATCACCCCCTACTGGCGGACGCTCAAGGTCGGCGGGACACTCAGCGATAAATTCCCCGGTGGAGTGGAAGCCCAGGCGGAAAAGCTCAAAGCCGAGGGACACACCATTTTACCGGACAGGAAGGGCAAGCCCAAAAGGGTTAAGGATTTTGAGGGGGCGTTGGTTTAGAGGAAAATAAGGTGAAAGAAAGATTCAAAGATCTTGCTTCTAAAATGCCAATGCGTCTAAAGTCACTTTTAAAACAATCACCAATTACTATTGATGACATTGGAATCACCGATATACCTCAAAAGGGTGTTTATGTTCTTTTCGAAGGCGATAAGCCAATATATGTTGGGCGCTCCAACCGTATGAAAAAACGCCTAAAGGAGCATAGCCAAAAGAGCTCCGATCATTATAGCGCTACGCTCGCTTTTAGAATAACAAAACAGGCATACTTAAATCTGCATAAAGACTTAAAAAGACCAACGAACAAACAGTTAATGAATGTTGACATTTTTCGCGAGAAATTCGACACTGCTAAGAGCAGGATTGCTAAAACAAAGATACGGTTTATTGAGATTGAAGGCCAAGCTGAGCAAGCTATCTTCGAAATCTACGCAGCGTTGGAACTTAACACTGAATTAAATGATTTTAAAACTCATTAGAGAGGGCTTTAGAATATGCTAAAAGGCAAAGTACATAAATACGGCGCTAACGTCGATACCGACGCTATCATACCGGCGCGCTACCTCAATGTCTCCGACCCCGACGAGCTGGCCAAGCACTGCATGGAGGACATAGACCAGGACTTCCTCAAGAAGATCGAGCCCGGTGATATAATCATGGCCACCACCAACTACGGCTGCGGCTCATCGCGGGAGCACGCCCCGCTGGCTCTCAAGGCAGCGGGCGTTTCCTGTATAATTGCCAGCAGCTTCGCCCGCATCTTCTTCCGCAACGCCATCAACATCGGCCTGCCGCTGTTGGAGTCCGACGAAGCTGTAGACAAGACCGAAAACGGCGACACTTTAGAAGTCGACCTGGCCAGGGGCAAGATAAAGAACCTGACCAGGGGCGCGGAGTTCAAGGCCAAGCCCTACCCCGACTTTATGGCCGAGCTTATCGCCGACGGCGGGCTTATCGAGCATACCAAAAAGAGAATATCTAGAAGGAGAGCTTAGGTGCAATTTGAATTAGCGGTTCTACCCGGAGACGGCATCGGGCCCGATGTCATTACCGAAGGAATCAAGGTCTTAGAGACGATAGGCAAACGCTTCGACCACCGCTTTAACCTCCAGGAAGGGCTGGTCGGCGGTGTCGCCATTGATAAAGAGGGAACGGCGCTATCCGATGCCACGCTGAAGATATGCCGTAAAGCGGATGCGGTGCTGCTGGGGGCGGTGGGGGGGCCCAAGTGGGACGACCCCCTGGCCAAGGTCCACCCCGAAGACGGGCTGCTAAAGCTGCGCGGGGAGCTGGGGCTTTTCGCCAACCTGCGCCCGGTCAAGGTCTCGCCGGTGCTGGTGGACTCGACTAATCTTAAGCCGGAGGTCATTCGGGGGGCGGACTTCATCTTCGTCAGGGAACTCACCGGTGGGCTTTATTTCGCCCAGCCCAAGAAGCGCTGGGAAACGCCGCAGGGCAGGATGGCCACCGATTCCATGACCTACTCCGAGCACGAGATTGAGCGCATCGTCCGCGTCGGCTTCGAGCTGGCCAGGCTGCGCCGTAAGAAACTGACCTCGGTGGATAAAGCCAATGTCCTAGAGTCCTCGCGATTATGGCGGCAGGTGGCGACAGAGGTGGCTAAAGACTATCCCGACGTGGAACTCGACCACATGCTGGTCGATGCCTGCTCCATGCGTTTGATTCAGAACCCGACCTATTTCGATATCCTGGTTACGGAAAATATGTTCGGCGACATACTCACCGATGAAGCCTCGATGCTGGCCGGCTCGATGGGTATGCTGCCCTCGGCCAGCCTGGCCGGTGTGCCCAAAGAAGGCACCCGGATTTTCGGCATGTACGAGCCGATTCACGGCAGCGCTCCTCGCCGCGCCGGACTGGACATGGCTAACCCCATCGCTATCATCCTCAGCGTGGCTATGATGCTGCGCCACTCCTTCGGGCTGGACAAAGAAGCCAGCGTCATCGAGAAGGCGGTGGACGATGTGCTCAGTGAGGGCTACCGCACCTATGATATAATGGCGGAAGGCAAGACCAAGGTGGGGACGAAGCGGATGGGGGACTTAATCGCCGGGAAGGTGAAGGGGTAAAAATTGACTAAGGTCGAATTATACGACACCACGCTGCGGGATGGCGCCCAGAGCGAGGGCATATCCTTCTCCGTGGTGGATAAGCTGAATATCGCCCGCAAGCTCGACGGGCTGGGCATCCACTTTATCGAGGGCGGCTGGCCCGGTTCCAACCCCAAGGACGCCGAGTTCTTCGAGAAGGCGCGCGGGCTCAAGCTGAAAAAGGCTAAGATTGCCGTCTTCGGCAGCACCCGCCGCCCCAACATGAAAGCGGAAAAAGACAAGAACCTGACCATGCTCGTCGAGGCGGGAGCGCAGGTGGCTACCATTGTGGGCAAGAGCTCGGAGCAGCAGGTCGTCCAGGTGCTAGAGACCAGCCCCGAGGAAAACCTGAAGATGGTCGCCGACTCCATAAAATACCTCAAAAGCCAGGGGCTGACCGTCTTCTTCGACGCCGAGCACTTCTTCGACGGCTTCAAGGCCAATAACGGCTACAGCCTGAAGGTGGTAGAGGTCGCCGCCGAAGCCGGCGCCGATAACGTGGTGCTCTGCGATACCAACGGCGGCAGCGTGCCCGCCGAGATAACGGCGGCGGTCTTTGCCGTCAGGAAGCAGACCAAGGTGCCGCTGGGCATCCACGCCCACAACGACAGCGAGTTGGCGGTAGCCAACAGCCTGGCCGCGGTCAGGGCCGGCGTCACCCAGGTACAGGGCACCATCAACGGCTACGGCGAGCGCTGCGGCAACGCCAACCTCTGCTCGATTATACCGGCATTAAAGCTAAAGATGGGCATCGACTGCGTCACCGACAAGCAGCTGGCGCAGCTGACCGAGGTCGCCCGCTACGTCAGCGAAGCCGCCAACCTCAGCCCCAACCCGTTTTTGCCCTACGTCGGCGCCAGCGCCTTCAGCCACAAGGCCGGCTATCACATGGCGGGCATGACCAAATGGGACCAGGCCTACCAGCACATCGACCCGGGAAAGGTGGGCAACCGCCAGAGGACGGTAGTCTCCGAGCTATCAGGCAAACGCAACATCATCTATAAAGCCAAAGAGCTGGGGTTGAAGCTCTCGTCGCAGTCCAAGGATGCGCAAAAGCTGCTGCAGCAGGTCAAGCTGCTGGAGAGCCGCGGCTTTCAGTACGAGAACGCCGAAGCCTCTTTCGAGCTTTTAATTCAGCGGGCGAAGCCCGATTACCAACCCCCCTTCGAGCTGGTCGACTTCATGGTGGTAGTGGAAAAGAGGCGGCGTCCCCCCAGCCAGGGAAACCCCGAGGAACTGCTCTCCGAGGCTATGGTCAAGGTCAGGGTAAACAAAAAGATAATGCATACCGTCGCCGAGGGCAACGGCCCCGTCAACGCCCTCGATCAGGCGCTGCGCAAGTCGCTAATCCAGTTCTACCCCAGCATCGCCACCGTCAGGCTGGTCGACTACAAGGTCCGCATTCTGGAAGAAACCATCGGCACCAGCGCCCAGGTCAGGGTGCTTATCGAGTCCACCGACGGGGAAGAGGTGTGGCGGACGGTCGGCGGCTCACCCAACATCATCGAAGCCAGCTGGCTGGCTCTGGCCGATAGCCTGGAATACTGGTTACTCAAGCAGAAAGGGAACTAAAAATGAACGAGATTAAGGTAACCTGGGGACTGGTCTGGGCTATATGGTGGCGGTTTACCCTCATCAGCCTGGGGGTATGGTTCATAGTCTGGATTATTGCGGTGATAGTCGCCTTTTCGCTGGGCACCGCCTTTATGCCCTGGTAACCTGCCGACAGTCAAGAATACTGAGCATTAAAACAAAGGGGGAAAAATGGGGCGAAAAATTCTGGCAATGTCTATGGTGCTGGTTATGCTCCTCGCCTTCAGCGCCTGCGGCGGAGAAACGCTGCCCACGGCAGAGCAGATAATTGACGGCGCCATCCAAGCGCAGGACGACATACGAACCTACGAATTCGAAATGGATATGACCATGGATATGGCCGGCGAGGCTGAGGGCGAAGCCTTTGAAGCGACTATAGGGATGGACTACAGCGGCGCTCTGGACACTGACAACAAAGAGATGAGGATGACGGTGACGGCCAGCGCCGTAGCCACCGGGGAAGAGGAAGCAGAGACGGCACTGGAGGCATATCTCGTTGACGGTACCGGATACTCCAAGACAATCGCCCCGGGAACAGAACCCGAGTGGGAGGTGGACGAATTTTCCGAGGAGGAGTGGGAGGAAACCTGGGAGGGAATAGTCGAAGTGCTGAGCCTGTCTGCGCCTCAGCTGGAACTTCTCGAAGCCGCCGAAGCCGAGGTCATCGGCAGTGAGACGGTAAAAGGCGTAGACTGTTACGTGCTCAGGCTTACCCCGAATATAAAGCAGCTATGGGATACAATTATGCAACAGGCCACAATGGGTTTTGGCGGAGGGTTGGGATTGCCCGAATTTACCGAAGAAATCTTTAACAAAGCCTCCTACAGCCTCTCCGTGGAGCAATGGGTGGCCAAGGACACCTACTTCCTGATGAAGGTAGAGATAGATACAACCATAGAGCTGACCGCCGAGGCGATGCA
>Ga0307442_1000432_pt1 | contig 20207 bp, 20 predicted proteins | sample SalMarWE160430MG_FD_202143 | JGI IMG/M metagenome (GOLD analysis project Ga0307442, IMG submission 202143) | Salt marsh sediment microbial communities from the Plum Island Ecosystem LTER, Massachusetts, United States - WE1604-30 | ecosystem: Environmental > Aquatic > Marine > Intertidal zone >...
CGGATAAAAATAATGGTTCCTAGATTCTGAAACAACTTACATGTGAACGTTGCTCTGAATGTGCGGCTTATAGAGTTCTTCCTACCACAATCACATCTTCGCATGTAGCTCCTCAATTGTCGTAGAACAGCTCACAATAGTTCAATCACTGGTCTATAGCGTGCCACTTGGTGCGCCATCACACGTAATTAATACTTTTTTAAAGAATACATATTTTGTCACGCATGAATTTGAGTTTCAATTCGGTATCCATGCTCACGATGCTGTGGATTTTTGGATACGAAAGGAGGGTATGCAACAATGTTATTCTTTGAACGCAGAAAAAACAAAGATAAGAGGACGTACAACGAACGCAGAGTGCCTAATAATGCGCATTATATGGGGCCTGAACATCGTAGTGAGACTGAGCGGAGAAAGAATAAAAACCGGAGACATAATGCAGATCGGCGAAGTGGACTCTATCACAAATTGGATGACCAACGGAAAATTACCTTAGATGGAATTCTCAATAGATTAGAGGATTTAGTTGATGAAGAGAAGTAGCAGTAATTCAAGCCAAACCTCCATTTATTGATAACTGCTGGCAAACTGATTCTAAGTGCCTATTCGCCAGGAAAAAGGGCTATGCTTTTAGATACCGCTTCAAATCCCCTTTCTTTTCTTGGCCGACCTGAGTACACAAAAAAGCAACCTTTTACAACTATTTATTTCAGAAGGTTAAAAAAGGTTTCGCACTGCATACTAGCCTTCTGCATATTTTCCACTATCCATATCTAGGAATGGTAACTGGTGAAGAAAATGCCCACATTCAGAGATAAACACAGCTAATTATGGAGCTGGCAAGAGACATACGCATAGTAAAGGCCCGCGTGTGAGTGGTCTTTGTTTATTTTTAGCAGGAGGATACTTGAATGGCGCAAAAACCGACGTATGAAGAATTGGATCAAAGGGTTAAGGTGTTAGAGAAGGGAATGGTAAAACGTGAGAAGGCGGAAGAAAAATTACAGAGTCTGGAAGGAAAATACCGCCTTCTGGTAGAAAACGCCAATGATGCCACGTTCATTGCGCAGGATGGAGTGGTAAAATTCGCAAATCACAAGACGGAAGATATGATGGGGTATAGTTCAGAAGAATTGTCAACAATCCCCTTTAATGATTTTATTCATCCTGACGATAGGGACATGGTTCTTGATAGGTACAGGAGAAGGCTCAACGGAGAAGAAGTCCCGACTGCCTATACGTTTAGAGTAATTACCAGAGATGGAAAAGAACTATGGACACAACCTAACTCCGTGCTTACTGCCTGGGAGGGCAGGCCGGCGATACTCAGTTTTATGCGAGATATCACGGAAAAAAAGAGGATCGAGGATCAACGTATCCAGACCCAAAAAATGGAATTCCTCGCCACCTTTGCAGGAGGCATTGCCCATGACTTTAACAACATGCTTATGGGTATCCAGGGGCATACCTCTCTTATGCTTTTAGGTAAAACTCGTGATCACCCAGACTACAAAAGGTTAAAAAGTATCGAAAAGGGTGTGAAAAGTGGAGCAGACCTGACCAGACAACTCTTACGGTTTTCACGAGGTGAAAGCCATGGGGCAAAGCTTACAGACATGAATGAACTCATTAAAACCCAAAGCCGTTTCTTTGGCAGCACCAGGAAAGAGATCAGTATTCATGAAAAATATGCGAAGAATCTCTGGCCAGCAGAGGTAGACCAAAGCCAGATTGAGCAGGTGTTATTAAATCTGTATGCCAACGCCTGGCAGGCCATGCCCAAAGGTGGAGATCTTTCCATTGCAACAGAAAATGTGACCATTGATGAGAAGGATACTACGCCGTTTACGATAAAACCCGGCAGGTATGTAAAGATAACTCTTGCAGACACCGGAGTCGGCATGGATGAAGACACCCAACAGAAGATATTTGATCCATTTTTTACCACCAAACAGAGGGAGAGAGACACAGGTTTAGGTCTTGCGACAGCCTATGGAATTATTAAAAGCCACGGAGGGAGTATCGATGTGGCGAGTAAAAAGGGTGAGGGAACTACCTTTTTCATTTATCTTCCGGCATCGGAGAAGCAACGCACGTAGGGGCAAGAAAAGAAATATGAACTTTCAAGTAACGGAGGGTATGCATGGCCCGTTTAAGACCGGATGATGTAAGGGAAATACTTCAAATCCTTGAGGATGGCATCACCCTTATGGCAAAACTCGATAAGATGGATAAAATACGAATAAGAAGTAAAATCAGAAAGCAGTATGGTTGGCTTTCAACGTTGAGTGATCCAAACGTCGATACAATTTATCGTAAATTGGAAGAGAGACTTTCTGATGTGTTTTCTTTGTATCCTTTTGGATTTACTGATCGGGTCAAGAAGACCTTAGCACGGAAATTAGCACACTTTCGTTCTGTGTGAAGTGTTGAAAAGATGGTAAAAAGCATTGATTGCCATCCTTTCATTAAGGTGTATATATTTTATCTAAAAAAAGTTTTCTATTTATGCTATGTATAATGCAAGCTACTTCACCAAAGAAATGAAATTCTTGTAGAGGAGAAACACAGCAATGGCTGTCGAATTTTCTGAAAAGCGACATTCACAACGAGTGCCTCTTGCACTTCCAATCAAGGGAAAGTGCCTGGGGAAATTGCTTCACAGCCATTCTTTCCAGGGCCAAACCCAGGATGTGAGTTATGAGGGGCTCTGCATTAAAATCGACAGCACTAATGGGTTTAAACCTGGTCAGGACCTAGCATTGAAAACAAGGCTGTATCAGGGTGATTTTCTTCTTAAGGCCCAAGGGAGAGTGTGCTGGATTAATAGTATGCCTGATTCTGATTGGCCCGTCAACATGGGTGTAAAGATAACCCATATGCACCGCTATCGGCTTTGGGTTGAAAGGATCGAGAATAAAATTATTGAGGCTGTGGTTGGTAATACCCGGCAATAGTGTGTGAAGCATACATAAAAGAGAGGATTCGCCCGTTTTTCAAAGTTGATTTTTTTATGATCCTGGACTTTTTTTATGACCAATAACCCAAGCTATAAAACATTAGAACAAAGCATTAAGGAGTTGCAGCGCGAAGCTGCTGAGCTCAGGCGGTCAGATGAAGCGATATGGGAAGGCGAGGAAAAATACCGCACCCTGTTTGATGAATCAAGAGATGCGATCTATATTACAAGTCGAGAGGGTAAGTTCCTTGATGTCAACCGGGCCTTGTTAAAGCTATTTGAATATACAAAAGAAGAAATGATAGATACACTCAATGTAGAGAAAATATATGTGTATCCTGGTGATAGAGATACGTTTCAGCAGGAAATAGAGACAAAGGGATCAGTAAGAGATTATGAGGTAAAATTTTGTAAAAAGAGCGGCACAGAGATGGACTGTCTCCTTACCGGTAGTGTCAGACACTCCAGCACGGGAAGGATATTAGGATATCAGGGTATCATCCGGGATGTCACCGAGCAAAAGCGCATTGAACGTCTTCGCGATGACGTTCACCGCATGATGCGCCACGACCTCAAGAGTCCTTTGATAGGAATCATCGGACTTACAGGGCTGCTGCTTAAAAGTAAAAATCTCACCGATAAACAAGATAGCGCGGCATGCATGATACAGGAACTTGGGGAGAGAATGCTTGCATTCATTGATCGAACACGCGATCTCTTTCAAATGGAGCAGGGGAGCTATACACTCAAGCCCCAGGAGGTTAATATTTGTAGCGTGTTACAGAGAATAAAAAAAACATTGAAGCCTCTGGTATTAAAAAGAAACACAGATTTTGTGTTCACCATATATGGTCAGCCTACCCATCTTAAAGGCGAATATATGATTCTGTGTGAGGAGGACTTAGTTGAAATCATGTTTACCAATCTCATTAAAAATGCAATCGAAGCATCGCCTGAAGGAGGCACTATTCGCATTTCCATTGATACGGTAGAGAGATTAGGGCAGAGTTTTCATTGTATTGACATTCACAACACCGGTGTCGTACCTACGGAGATATGCAAGAATTTCTTTAAACCCTATACGACCAGCGGTAAAGATGGTGGCACTGGACTGGGAACCCACAACGCGTTACTCGTAGCCCACACCCACAAAGGCGATATCCGGTTTACAACATCTGAAGATGAGGGTACCCACGTAACAGTTCACCTGCCTAAAAATGCTGTATACGAGTAACACGCGATACAGGCCAGTGCCTGACCCGCCAGCATGGTATTTCGTGGTTTTGGCCTTATCTGGCTTTAAGGATTTAGGAGGGGATTGTAAGAAGCGATAACTAAAGGTATCTATGATACAAAAAAAGCAGGGTCATATATTGAACCTGCTTTTTTTATGAATGTGCATTTTTGCCTTGTGGCTAAAGAAATGAATGGAAAAAAGCTCATCCTCTCTTGTAGGGTGAAAAGAATTGCCAGGCTTTGCGAAGATATCGTATAATGGGTGCCATGTTGAATGAGATATACACTAAGAAGTCCTCAAATACACAGCTATTTTCTCTTATCATGCGTTTCCTCTGGGGGCTATCAATCGGCATGGTATGCTACCTTTCTATCGCACCCAGAGTAGAGTTCCCAGTAGATTTCAGGTGGGCTGATGTCCTATACCATTTTTGTGCCTATCTCTGGCTTTCTTTTCTTCCGTTTATCGGCTTTCGAACCGTTCAAGGTGCATGGATATCGGCATTGTTGATGATCCCGCTTGGCATCGGACTTGAGTTCGGTCAACATTTTGTGCCATCGAGAGTTTTTTCAGTAACGGATATGGGTGCTAATGCTTGTGGTGCCCTGGTAGGCATTGTATGTGGTTTATACTTGAGATCGACGTTTATGAGTAAGAGATATTAGATGCTGGATGCTTGATACCTGGATATTTAAAATCTTACTAAAAAGTGGAATTTAATTTCCCATAATGCTGTATACTTTTACACATTTGTTACATAGTATTTTTCTATGTTACCCTAACTATCTGAAATCTAAAGCAATCTTCTAAGTGCCTCATTTTGCATGATTTTTGCATCTATAATTCAATACATACGTTTTTTTTGCCTTATTTAATCCTCTGCGAGGGTATTTTTTCTTGCGGGAGGAGTTGATGCATAACCTATGATTTCAATCAATTCCTTCCTGCTCTTTTTGGATATATCTGAAAACTCCATATCCGCAGAGCGATTCTGCGGCGTGGTATAAAGAATAAGGGGCTTGATCCATGTTTTGGATTAAGCTTATTTTTTCTTTTATTTCTATATATCGATATATTGTACATTATAGTTAAAGTTATACATGATAATAGGGTCATTGTAATTTACTTTTTGACATTTTTCTCATGATCCTTTAAATTGCTAACCTTTAGCTGAGATTCATTTTTTTGTAACTCATTTATGTGGAGTAGCCTAATGAAGAAATATATTGTTGTCCTCATGGTATGTTGTCTCTTTACCATACCTGCCTTTTCTACATCCCATGCACAAAAAATAGTTCAGGCTCAGGGAACTGCGTCGGTTCAGAAGGATTTTGTTGCTATTGCAAGGGATAGAGCGATTGCCGATGCCCAGAGGCTCGCTGTTGAGCAGGCAGTTGGCGTAATGATTAGTAATGAGACGTTTGTTGAAAATTATCAAGTCATATCTGATAAGATCCTGCAACAATCAAAGGGATACATTCAATCCTATGAGGTGCTTTTCGACCAAAGGCAAGGCAATATCTATAAAGTGACCATTCAGGCGGTAGTGAGTACAGGTCAGATTAGAAATGACCTTGAGGCCATTCGCCTGATTATTGCAAGAAAATCGAAACCTCGCTTGATGATTCTCTTTGACGGAAGAGACCAGGCGGATTTTATCGCGGAAGCTGGTATGACAAAATATTTTTTATCAAAGGGCTTTAAATTAGTTGATTCAGAGACTGTAAGAAAAAATTTAGCACATGACCGTCTTACGAGCCTGGCTCGTGATCCACAGGGGGCAGCTCAGGTCGGACAGCGTTTTGGAGCTGAGGTGATACTTTTATGTGGCGTGGAAACCAGCAGCAATCCCTTTAGGGTTGGTGATGTTGAAATGTATTCTAATCGTGCGACGATATCTGCGAAGGTAGTCAATGTTGACACAGGTACTATTATTACCACTGGAAGCGAGACAAAACGAATACCTGGCATCCAAGGTTTAATACAACCCACTACAGAACAGGGCGCTGAGTTGCTGGCTGTCACGTTGATGAATGATATCTTAAACAAATGGTCATCTGAGCTAACGAATACGGTTGAGGTAAAACTTTTTGCCTCACAATTTCACTCTTTTGATGAGCTAAGCTCATTTAAGACGTTCCTGACGAATGAAGTCCGGGGAATAACGGACATGCGGCTGAGATCATATGCTCAGGGAAGGGCAGAGTTGGAATTAGATTTTCAGGGTGATACCCAGTCGTTAGCTAATGACTTAGAAGGACGAAATATAGGCGGCAGGTCCATTAGAGTATCTGAAATAAGCCAAAACAGACTAGAGATCGGTCTTTCACCATAATTATGGCGTTTTTTAACCGTGAGAAAAAACCAATCACGTATGTAATCTATTCCAATGTAGGGGTTATATGCAAGAGATGGTCTGCTTTAAAGGGGAGGGGAATATGAATAGAAAAGGCCTGCTTGTAGCTGTTATCATATCCTTCATGTTTGTATTTGGATGTGTTACGGGTCAGAAAAATTTCAACACTGGCCAGGAACTCAGTAAAAAGGGACGCTGGGGTGATGCAATAGGATTTTATGAGAAGGCACTGAAAGAAAATCCGCAAAACAAGGAATATGCGCAGTCTTTAGCCAATGCTAAAAAGGAATTGGCCCTTGTTCATTACAGAAAGGCAGAAAAACTATTGGCAGATAACCCGAATCCTGCCTTTCCAGAATTAGATAGGATTGTGAAGGAGGCAGAGCGTGCTCACAGTTTAGATCCACAGAATAACACAATCACCACTCTGTTTACTGATCTCGAGAAAAGAAAAAATGCTCTTTTGGCAACTATCGCATCTCTGTATACTCAGGCTCATTCCCATATAGCCAATAAAGAGTGGATGGATGCTATAGAAAAATTGAGAAGAGTGAAAAAATTATTTCCAGGATACGAAGAAACACAGGATAAACTAGCCACGGCAGAAAAAAATGCTGCACAAATAGTGTATAAACAAGGGATAGAACTCAGCAAAAAAGAGGACTGGGGGATGGCGGCAAGTGCCTTCAAGACGGTTATTGAAATAGATCCGGAGTATTACGATACACAGCAGCTCTTTAAAACCGCTCAGGCCAATGACAATATCGATTATTTCATCAAAAAGGGAGAGGAGGCCATAGGGGCAAGGAACTGGAATAGGGCGATCTTTCTTCATGAAAAGGCGCTGGAATACGAGCCAGACAATGAACATCTTATAAAAAGGATTGACGCATTAAAACGAAAAGGTGGTCAGGCACATTTTGATAACGCAATGAAACTGTCTTCTCAGAGAAAGCTAAAAAGAGCGTCTGAGGAATTGTTTGTATCGTTACAATATTCTCCTTCTCTTGTTGAGAGCCGTTTTTATAAAGATTTTATGCACAGCCTCTGTCAGAAACTTGATCAAAGAAGTAATGTGCATATAGAATTAAAAAAATGGGGCAATGCGCTTGTATGGCTGAACCTACTGGACAGCATTAAGCCTGATTATAAGGGACTTTTTCGTAAATTACAGCTGGTAGAGGATAAGATTAAACATAGGATCAGGAAATCTATTGCGGTCTTTGACTTTTCGTATCCGATAGATAATAAGGATGCCGGCAGGATCATTGCCAGCAAGCTCGTCACCTATTTATCCAAAAATGCAAGTGGGGATTTGAAGATTATTGAGCGTGAAAACCTACAATCTATCTTAAAAGAGATGCAGTTAGGCCAGACCGGGCTGGTTGATATAGATACCGCAAAAAGAGTAGGCAAGATGAGAGGGATAGATACATTTATCTTGGGGGATGTGTTGCATTTTTCCTCGAAAAGCAAAAATTATCCAAGTACAAACACCGTCAGGGTTCAGATAGATACCCGGACAGAGAGTAATCCGGACTTTGAGAGATGGCGGATTGTGCATACCAGCCCCACTGAAGAGGAGATGAAAACAGCTCCATCCATGAAAATAGAAAAACCAGTGTATAAGCTTTTCACCTATGAGACTGGGACCACTAAAATAATGAGTTTTGTAGAGATCGGCTATAAATTAGTCGAGACTATGACCGGAGAGAACATTTTTGCCGATACTGTTTCCGGTAAACTTGGAAAAAAAGATGACTATCATCATGGTCTTCCTGCAGCAAATATCAAAGAAGATCCCTTAGAACTTCCCTCAGAGGTGGAGGTATTAGATACGCTGACGAACCAAAAGGTCTCAGAGGTTGCTTTAAATATCTTAAAACACTTCCAGAGCCTGGAGTTAGTCTATTTCAATGAGGGAGAAAAACAATTAAAAAGGCGTAGATACGAAGATGCCATAGAGGGGTATACCGACGCTATCTATGATGAACGCCTTAAGGGTATCGCAAGTCCAATATCTAAAAAATCCGCTGAGATGATTGCCACACTGACTCAGGATATGTAGTGAGTGGATAGTAATTTATGTGTACGTAATCTGTGTAGGCGAGGTGATGAAAAAGAAATCATTTCCCTATTTTTTTTGGGCTCTTCTGTGTATCATGCTAGCCCTTTATCCAAGGTCAGCGCATACGTATACTGCAAAGATTGCTGTGTTCAGCTTTAATGTGCTCAACTTAGATGCCAGGGGGTATGACGCAACTGTTACTAATATACTCATCGACTTTTTACAAAAAAAATCATCTTTCAACATCCTTAATCGTAAAGAATTAGAGTCCTTTTTATGCCTTAATGATCTCCAGCAGAACTGCGATCTTTCCAATGTGGTTACTATTGGAAACAGGCTTGGTCTGGATATGATTGTTGCAGGTACTGTCAAAAAGAATGGCCCGGTAATTGAAATTTTTTGTAAGGTTGCAAATATTGCTGAGAAGTCTTTTGTATATACTAAAAAGGTGAGATCGTTTGGAGATTCAGGCTTACGGGAGGAAATCAGGAGGCTCAGCAGTAACATATCAAAGATTATTACCGTAAAAATGGGTGATGCAATAAAAGCACCCTCATCAGAAAGCAGGTTAGCACATCCAGTGAAAATAGTATCGAGGCCTGGGAGTTCAAAAATCGGTCTTTACTGGGAAGGTGCTCCTGATTCAAAATCTCAAGGCTACAAAATCTTCCGCAGCCAATCAGAAGAAGGCCCATTTGTAAAAATAGCACAGGTAACGAAAAACAACTATGTTGATGAGGGCTTAGAGAAAAATACTGCATACTATTATAGAATTAAGGCATTCGTTACAAAAGGTAAGGAGAGTGATTTCTCCCCAACGATCCGCGCTGAAACAGCACTGACTCCAAATCCGCCTATTATTATCAACACCGAGACTCACGTAAAGAGTAGCAAGATACTATGGTCACCGAATCCAACCAAAAGTCCTGATCCACACAAATTAATGGGCTACAAGGTATATAGGTCAACAACAGAAGAGGGCCCGTATGCGGAGATAGCTCATCTGACGGAAAAAGATTTAGGCGGGGGGATTGATACGGCTGACGATATAGAGTATCTGGATAGAAATCTCGCTGATGGAGAGCACTATTATTTTAAGGTAAGCGCCTACAATGAAAAAAATCTGGAAAGTGACCTCTCAAGTGGTATGAAGGGCAGTTGCCTGCCTGTAGTCAACGAGGTTGCGGCCACAGGGGATATGATACGACAGCTCGAACTGAGGTGGACACCAACTCTCTCAGAGCATGTTAAAGGCTATGTTATTTACAGGAGTACGTCACCTGAGAAAGGATTCATAAAAATAACAACAATTATTGGTCGTGAGACTGATAGTTTTATCGATACCGAAGGCCTGAAAGATAAAACAACATATTACTACAGGGTTTCTCTTTTTGAAGATAATGAAAGAGAGGGGTCCATGTCACATGTGGTGTCAGCTACAACCAAGGGACGACCTCCCACACCACGGAGGCTAAGGGCAAAAAGCGGGTTGGCCAAAATGGTAAAACTTCTGTGGAATATGTGTACCGAGAAAGAGGTCAAAGGGTATAAATTGTATCGCTCAACCGCAAGGGAAGAGGGATATACCACGATTAAAACGTTAGATAATCAAAATAAGAACAATTACCTTGATAAGGGAACCAATAGTATACTGTTTTCTGCATTCAGTGGAGGTGGTTTCTTAAAGGACAACACCACCTATTATTATAAGGTGACATCCTATAATAAGGTAGACGTTGAAAGTAAGCCATCAGACATCGTTTCTGCAACCACCAAACCGCGGCCTGTCAGACCTTCTGGATTTGGAGGGGAAAGCCTTCACGTGAAAGAAATACCCCTTTTCTGGCACCCAAATCCAGAGGATGATATCGCAAAATACCATATCTTCAGGAGTTCAGGTGATGAAAATAATTTTTCTGAGATAACCTTTGTTGAGGGGGGAAGTTCGTATGTGGATAAACAGCTTCAGGATGGGCGAGAATATCGATATAAAATGACAGCCGAGGATAAAGATAGCCTAATAAGTGATTTTTCAGATACAATAACCATCAAAACAAAACCGAAACCACTGGCACCTAAAGGGCTTACTACAACAGTTGAACAAGGAAACACGGTCCTAACCTGGTCGCATAACACTGAGTCGGATATTACATCATACAATGTTTTTGAAAAAGGATTTTTAGGTCCGCGAAAGGTCAATACGGTGAAAGAGCCACACTGTAGTATAGTGTATCCTAAACCAGGAAAGAGTAAGGAGTATACCGTAACAGCAGTTGATAAAGATGGCCTCGAAAGTAAGCCAAGTAAGCCCGTCACTGCCATTGGAAAATAGACCCATAAAGTTTCTTTATAAAGGCCTCATAGAAATTATTGAGGCCTATTTTAATGGAAACAATCCGACAATTACTGTACAATGTGACTCCCCTTCAGTATAATGTCTACAGAAGTGCATGTATAATACCCTGTGGTGAAACAAGAACATATAAAGACATTACATTCATGGCAGGCACTCCAAAGGGGACTGCAATAGTTACTTGACATTGAGCAGGGTGAAAAAAAAGAGCGGAGGGAGAATTAATTATGCAACCTGAAACAGCGTATATCTTTCCTGGTCAGGGATCTCAATATTTAGGAATGGGACATGAATTCTATGATAATTTCGAGATTGCTGCCTTTGTCTTTTACAGGGCAAACAGGTTATTGAATAAGGAGTTTGAAAAGATAATATTCGGCAAAATACCTGACAAATTTCGTGATAGAGTCAGTCATATCGATGAGCTTGGCATTAAAAGAGGGCTTAAAACCCATTTAGATAAACAGGTTCAGATCGCTACCTACATTTCCTCGTGGGCAGCCTTTTCAACCTTTCGAGAAAGATTGGAGGAAGAGAAACTAAGCCTCAAGCCGGTAGTCATGGCTGGACATAGTTTTGGTGAATACACTGCGCTTACCGCAGCAGAGGGTATGAATTACGATACCGGCCTGCACCTGGTTAATGAGCGCGAACGTATTATGATCTCGTGTGCCAAAGATATTGATGGTGGACTGGTAGCCATCATACATAAGAATAGGGACATTACTCAGGAGGATGTTCGAAATATTACATACTACGCAGGAAGAGAAATCCTGCACATAGCTCTTTATAACTCACCCAAACAGAATGTCTTTGGGGGTAGAAGTAAAAACATCGGTGCAGCAAAGCAGTTGCTCAAGGAATCAGAATTTAGGGCGATAGATTTGCCGGTCTTGGGTCCATGGCATACACCGCTTATGGTTGCTGCCAGTGAGAATTTAAAAAAGTATATCGAACAAAAAGAGTTTTCTTTTAAAAGTACTAAAATACCTATTATTGCAAATACCCTGACAGATGATAACATTGATCCAAAGATCATCACTCATCCAGATGAGATCAAAGAAGAGCTTATACATCAGCTGGATCATCCGGTTTTATGGGCTCAGACCATTAAAAAAATCGTTGAAGAATATAAGGTAACACGAATCATTATCTTCGGCCCTGGCAAGATAACACAAAAGATAATAAATGATGAGTATCCTGATGTAGAAGTCTGTCGAGTAGAGGATTTAGACACATTAGAAGAAACGATGTATGAGATGAAATATCCTGGGAGAAAAAAGGAAGAGCCCTCTGAGGATACACAACCTTTAGAATAATTAAATCAACATTGGTTTTTTTGCTGCCCGACTACTTGGGAGGAATCTCACTCACCCCCACTTTCTTGTAAAACAGCTGTTCGAGGGCAATTTCATAATCCCGCGATCCTCTAATAAGGGATTTATTGTGGGAGAGCTGTTTCACTACTTCTTCTTCAGTCCTTTCAAATTTTTCATTCACCTGATTGATAATACCGTCTATTAACGTATAGATTTCAAGGTCAGTTCCATACACGTCTATTACATTGGGATCATTGATTATTACTTCCAGAATATGTTGCGTTAAATACAGGGCATATGGATTTGGACGAGGGACAAGGGTTCGTATAGGTGCAGTGAAATATTTAAAGTCAAACTCACTGCTTTTATATGCCTTGTTAAGGCCCTGAATAATGAGATCAGAAATCGCTTGAGAATTTTCTGTCTCAATTATCTTATTAAGGAGTAGAGCCTGGGAAAGCTTGCTGTGCATTTCTGACAGTTTAAATTTAAAAAATCGATCTCTCCGAAAGGATTCCCTTTTTTCCTTTTTTTCTAATCGATTTATTAATCTATCCTGTATCCTTCCGCTATATCTATATTTCATTTTTTTATTACTGCTAATACTTTCCTTAAAAAAAAGTTATGGTATGGTATTTTAGTTACTCCAGGGCTCATGTGTCTGTAGGGGGTGCTTTTTTGCTTACCTCTTTCGACGCATTTTTCGTGTCATCTTTTTTTGGTTTTTTCTCTTTGTCATCTTTTTTGTCTGGTCTATTTTTAGACGTCCCTGATGCGTAATCAGTTACATACCAGCCTGACCCTTTGAGATGAAAGGTGTTTTGCGAAATAATCTTTTTCACCGATTCGCCACATATCTCACATTCACCTAAAGGTCGATCAGAAAATTTTTGCCACATCTCAGTTATGTGGCCACATTTGCTACATTTATATTCATAGATAGGCATTATTTATTCTCCATGTGTCATACTCATTACACCATACAGATATCAATATTCGTTTTATCAGGGTTATAAGAACCCAAAACATATGATAGGTTAGGTAACGATAATTGTTTCAGAATTTCATACGTTGTGTGATTTACAATTTTTTCCTCTTCTATCCTGTTATTCTCCTCCTGAGTATCGAATCTCACTTGAAATTTACAGAACCGTACAATATGCACCAACTCATGGGTGAGTATATACGCCAAAAGGGGGAGAAGCTTAATGTTGCTGTCCCTTTGAAGGGCTTGCAAAATGTGGTGATCCTGCAAATAAATAAGGTAAAATTCACCTCGTTTATTGAGCGCCTCTATTTCTGCTCTGCCGTCTGAGCTATATTTCTTCAATAGGGCAAAGACATCATCTTTAATTTTTTCGCCGAATAAAGAAGAAAGAGTTTTTATATCAAAGCGATTTCTTCTCCAGTGTAAGAGCGATAATTTAAAATAGTTGCTTGTCATATCTTCAGCAATATCTAAGGCATCCCCAACAACACTCAGATGATTTTCATTAAAATAGTGCAGGGTCATAATACCTATAAAATAATTCGAAAAATGAATATGTCAATACTGTTTATACAATAAATATGGTGGCGGTGCAGGGACTCGAACCCCGGACACTACGGATATGAGCCGTATGCTCTAACCACCTGAGCTACACCGCCATGGTTGCTTATTATTAATAAAAATCCTTTTTTGTCAATCAAATATTACTCGTCAATCCTTTGATGGAGGTCATCAATGATTGACAATAGCAGGAAGATACATTAAAGAAATAGAAAAACGTTAAACTTCTTACAAGGAGCATACATGAAATGCCCACATTGTGATAAGGAGATTCCAGGCATTACGTGCCCTGAATGTCAGGAATCAATTCCCGAAGAGAGCAGCTACTGCCTTTATTGCGGAGCAGACCTGCACACTACTTCCACAGAAGAGGATACAACAACAAGTGCTGGAGACGCAGATAGTATTGATTTTGAGGATAGAATCTCCTGTTCGGATGGAAATTGCATTGGAATAATAATAAATGGAAAATGCAATATCTGCGGAAGACACTATAAGGGCAAAAAAAAGTAGACGTTTTTCACCGTGAATTGGCTTATTATATGCATGAGTTACAGATAATTACGCAATTTGCAGCTGCGCATCAGTTGAGAAACTATAGGGGTAAATGCGAGAAACTTCATGGGCATAATTGGCGGATAGAAGTTTTTGTTGAGGGAGAAAAACTCAACGATACTGGGCTATTGATAGATTTTAAAGACCTGAAAGATGCTACACACAGAATTTTGGAAGAACTTGATCATTCATTCTTAAATGAGCTTCCTCAATTTAAAGATCAGAATCCCTCGTCAGAAAATATTGCTGCCTATATTTTTGCGGGGTTAAGCAACGAACTTAATGATACAAATATCAAGGTTAGTAAGGTTACAGCCTGGGAATCAGACTCTGCAAGCAGCAGTTACATTGGCTAATGATGTATATTCAACGCTCATAATTTTTTAAAAAAAATCGTGCTCGATTCACATGCATGAATCCACTGTACACGAGGCTTTTCAAAAAAAGCCATGAAGGTATGATCTCAAACGCTGTTTGCCTCACATAGTGCACGGTAAAAGGTTGGTGTATGAAAGACGATTTTACCGAAAAACGATCAGAACCCCGAAACATCATAGATCAATATCATAGTGTAGAATTTTCACTCCATGACTGCGCATTTACGTATCAATTCAAAATTTGGGATATATCATCAAAAGGAATATGTGTATTAGTAAAAGAAAACTCTAATTTGTTGAATTATTTAAAGGTTGGCTCCATATCGGAACTTAAATACTACACGAATAATGCCTTAAAACCTATTGAATACTTAAAAACAAAGATCAGGCATATCACGAAAGATGATGAAGGAAGATTTAAAGGACTTTATTTGGTTGGATTATCTATTCTTGAACCCCCAAAACTCTAATCAACAACCATTCCCACCTGCGGTTTTTCTCTCCTACTGGATAGTTGCATAAACCATATTTTATTTTAGTCTTTTTTTATGACATTTTAGCTCTTTGAAAAATCCCCTTGGCCTTTAGTTAAGGCCACAGAGGTATCCTTGGTGATACGTAGGAGCATGGGGATGTCTTTTTTTACATCATGCCCTCAAGGTTATGGATTTCATAAGGAGCACGTGTATGTCTTTTTTTATCTATGCCCCTGGCCCAGACCTGGCATGCAATGGCTGAGTTCTATAGATTACACAACCGATTTATTACAGTTTGCATAAAATGCTCCAGCCAAGTCGCGCCAGGGCAGGCCTAAACACGGGGCCTCACAGGATCCCGATAATCGGGATATAGAGCAACTCGGCCTTATCCGCTTATGCGGAATGTGCTCAGCCTGGCATATCCCGATTATTGGGATCACACCGATGCATTTATTATAGGGCATAAGTAAAAAAAGACATACCCGTACTCCTTATGAAAACCATAACCTTGAGGGCATGAACTAAAAAAAGACATCCCCATGCTCATTCACCAGGTAATTTCAAAGAGCTAAAATGATACGAAAATAGCTATTTTACATTGACATCATTATATCATCACCGTACATTAAAGGTACCATCAGGCAATTATTGCACACAAAGAGGCAGTTTTATGGATTTACCAGAGATTGTAGGTGTGTTAGAAAATTGTGAGCTCTTTCGTGGATTGGAAAGAGATGAGATTGAAAAAATAGCCAGCCTTGGTGCTGTTCAGACATATCAGGCCGGAGAAAATATCCTTAACCAGGGAGATTTTGGCGAAAACCTTTATATCATCGCTGAGGGCCACGTATTTCTGGAACGAGCTATTGATTTAGGTACACGGAAAGGAAGTGCGATTATTACCATTTTAGGGAGAGGAAAGGCCTTAGGCTGCTGGTCAACCCTACTTGGAGAAACTCATACATTAGGGTCATCCGCAATATGTCGGAAACCTACAAAGATAATTATCATTAAGGGGCCAGTCTTGCGAGAGATGATGCTCGATAATTTTCAGCTTGGATTTAAGATTCTCGAAAGACTCTGTTTTATACTTCGAAACAGAATCCGCGGTGCATATGGGGGTATGGAAAATATTTAGGCCCTTTCTATTCATTGTCATCAGTGCTGATGAGTATTCCCTTCTGTTCTCTTAGATCATCAATTTTGTTGAGTGGCCTTTCGAGTTGCCGACGCCTGGTCGTTGCAAGTGACTCATATTCTTTTTGCGTATCCTCAATCCTTTTTCCCAATACGTCTAACTTTTTCAAAAATTCATCCCAGTGCTTTTTGAATACACCGAATAACGAAAGTATTTCATTCGACGTCTTCTCCAGGGCAAAATTACTAACAGACTGCCTGATGACGGCCAGGACTGCGAAAAGTGTGATAGGCGAGCAAAAAATCACCCTGTTTTTTAATCCCTCATCAAGTATTGAACTATCCTGTTCATGAATGAAGGAATATACCTGCTCATTGGGGATAAATAAAAGCACATAATCTACAGTGTTTTGCTCAGGATTTATATATTCTCTTGAGGTAACTTCTTTAATCCTGGCCTTTACGTCCTTTAAGAAGTCGCTTCTAAATTTTACCTTCTCTGGTTCCACATCAGTTTCAAGAAATTTGATGTAATTAGTGAGAGGGAATTTGACATCCATGTTCAGCTTTAAGTTCCCTGGAAGAAAGAAGGTAAAATCTGGTCGTGATCCAGCCCCCTCAATAGCCTTTTCCTTGAGATAATTTACATTTTCAATAAAACCCGCCAATTGTAAGACATCTTCTGCCATTCTTTCTCCCCACTGACCTCTCGCCTTTGTGCTTGCCAATGCCTCGCGTAGCTGGTTGGTAGTCTGCATCAGTGCTGTTGTTTGCTGGGTAGCGGTGTTAAGGTGACTTGTAAGTTGCCCAAATTTTTCTACTCTATCCTTTTCAAGCTCCTTGATTACTGTAGAAACATTTTCAAGCTTGGATGTCATCTGCTGCAATTGCTGGTCAATCAGGCCTTTTTTCCCATCCAGTTCTTTGAGGCTGATTTCTCTTTCTGATTCAAGTCGAGATTTCGCTAACTTGAGGAATTCTTCGGTTGATTTTGATAATGCATCAAAGGAGAGGTTTCCAAAACTTGCCTTGATATTTTCAAGTATTGCATCAATGTGTGTCTTTCTTTGCGCCTCACTTTCATGGAATAATTCCTCGGCAAGTTCTTTGGCGGTTTTTGCTTGTTGCAACCTCAATACAATGGAAACCAATAGACCAAGCACAAATCCAATACAAATCCCTATAGAAATAGATAACCAGTTCATAGCATACTCCTCAATTGGTAGATGATGAGACCTTTACATATTTTTGTAATGAGGATAATAATGTTTTTAGGTTTTACAAAGGTTTCATGAGCTTTTTATTACACTATCTATACAATAGAGCCAGGGATGAATACAAGAAAAAGTAGGTAAAGATACTCACCCTTTATGTAAGAATAAAAAAATGAATGATAACACAATAAATGTGTTGCGTGGATGGATGTTCAAGAGTAATAACCGTAAATAAGGTCATACATTTCCTAAATATATGGTATAAAATGAAAGCCAACTAATCCCCCGATAAATCGGGGGAAACCGTGAACCGTGAACCGTGAACCTGACAACATGACTAGTTACCAGATGGAATGGTTATATGCAAAGAGATGAAAGCAAAATAGTAGAAATATTTACCGACGGTGCGTGCTCTGGTAATCCAGGTCCAGGCGGTTATGGAATACTATTGCGATATGAAAAAAAAGTCAAAGAGATATCAGGATATTGTCCAAATACTACCAACAACCGCATGGAAATGATGGCTGTGATAGAGGGCCTAAAAACACTTACAAGGCCTTCACGGGTGAGGGTAGTTACTGATTCAAATTATGTCTATCAAGGAATCACAACCTGGATTAATGGATGGCTCAAAAAGAATTGGATAAATTCACAAAAAAAGCCGGTTTTAAACAGGGATCTTTGGGAGGAATTGCTTACAGTAAGCAAACTACATCAAATAGAGTGGAAATGGGTTAAGGGACACTCTCAGCACATTGAAAATGAAAGATGTGATACACTAGCCAGGCACGCAATCAGAGAAAATCTGAAAAGATGAGCTGTTTAACGGGGCTAAAGATATATAATTATAATAAAATTACTTGACAATTATAATAAATCGTTATATAAGATCAGCAGAAATAGATCGTTTCTTAATAATCACTCTTATAAAGGAGCAATTATGAAATGCCCTAAATGCAAATTTATTACCTTTGATTATTTTGATACGTGCCCTCGGTGTGGCAAGGATATGACAGGAGAAAAGACTAAACTCAACATCTTCTCTATTAAGCCTAACCCACCTTTTGCGTTAGGCTCTTTGACCGGCGATCTCAGTGATAGTGCATTTGGTATTGAGGCACTGGAACAAACGAAAGATGAGGCTGAGAATATAGAGATGAAGCCGGAAGAAGTATATGATGATGGATCGGAATTGGACATTACTATCGACGAAAAAACTGTTTCGGAACCAGATAAAGACCTTGAGCTCAACATAGATGACCTTGGTATGTCATCTGGTAATAAAGAATTAGAGCTGGATTTTACCTCTGATGATAGCACTCCAGAGATGAAAGAAGAAGCTGGTGTGGCAGAAGATGTGATTCAAGGAGCAGGTTTCGAGGAAGGTGTAGAGAAAGAAAGTATTCAGGAAGAAGAGCCTGAGAAGGATATGGATGAACTGGATCTGGACTCAGAGGATTTGGAGCTGAAAATTGATCTTGATGATGTGAAAAATCTTGATACGGAGCCTTCATTGGAACAAGATGACAATGTTGAGTCTAATGAGGGTGATTTTAAATTGCCTGTTTTCGAGGAAGGTGTAGAGAAAGAAAGTATTCAGGAAAAAGAGCCTGAGAAGGATATGGATGAACTGGATCTGGACTCAGAGGACTTGGAGCTGAATCTCGAACTCGATGAGGATGAAGATACAGAAAAGTAGTGTAGTACTCTTTATGCCTATAAAGTATTTGAAAGTACGCCGAGATAGCTCAGTCGGTAGAGCAGGGGACTGAAAATCCCCGTGTCCGCAGTTCAAATCTGCGTCTCGGCATAATAATAAAATAAGGGTTAGTGGGAAATCCACTAACCCTTATTTTTTGTTAATTTTATATTTGCCCCTCTATTGCCCCTCACAATCAGATATAAAAAATTAAAAATATGGACTCCTTTCCATCTTTGATAGAGTTCTATTTTAAATAAACTTGAATATTTAAACCTCATTTCTCTTATTGAGAGGTGGAATTTTGTGGCTTGGGGATGTTAAGTTAAATTTGCGGATAAGTATTTACAGGGATGCATATAATGAGTCATATAAGAGCTGTTTGGTATGGTGAGATTTAAAAGGATAGAGTGATAGGATTGTAGTTTAGATAAGCGAAACTGCTAACATTATTCAACGGAGGTTGTAAATATCACCGCACAATCACATATGAGGTCGGATCTACCATATATGCCTGTAGCATTTCAGGTAGCTTCCAAAAACCTCGCATAGAGCGTTCACGGCCCCTCCGATACTTATAAATTTTGTAATCATCGTCAAATGTAAATGCTGCAGGGATACCATGCTCTTGCATTAAGATAAAGGACGTACAATCGGTAATACTAAAGTCTTGCTCTAGATATTTGAAGTAAATTGGCATGGCTTTCTTAATAGTAGTATCTTTGACCCAAAGCTGTTTCATTTTAAGAGGATCACGAGCAGGGGGAGTCCGAATTAGCGCATCTAACCGTTGCAGGACTTCAATCCGTAAGTGCGTAAGGTGAGACATGGCTTCAGAGTAAATATAGTTAGTTGTGAACAGTTTGATACTATAACGGAGAATGAAAATATCTCGGAAGGTTATG
>Ga0307442_1000433_pt1 | contig 20194 bp, 17 predicted proteins | sample SalMarWE160430MG_FD_202143 | JGI IMG/M metagenome (GOLD analysis project Ga0307442, IMG submission 202143) | Salt marsh sediment microbial communities from the Plum Island Ecosystem LTER, Massachusetts, United States - WE1604-30 | ecosystem: Environmental > Aquatic > Marine > Intertidal zone >...
CGGTTTCGACTTTGTTGCCTTTACCCAGCAGCTCAGCAGCTGAGTTGATTGCAAGGATGGGTGGCCGAGTGGTTGAAGGCACCGGTCTTGAAAACCGGCAGGCGTGCAAGCGTCTCGAGGGTTCGAATCCCTCCCCATCCGCCACTGTCATTTCGAGAGGTTAGCGTCCGGCCGGCCCTCACCAATGGCCGCCAAGCGCCAGGGGACGCCGCCTTTGGTTTCGAAAGGCTTTGGCAACCGCGATGGCGGCGACCGCGACATGGCCGGCAAGCACGGCACACAGGATCCAGAATAGGGCGTAGAAGCTCATGAAGTCCCCCTGTTCAGCGAGCCCCCAGCCCGATGACGTTTGCTAAACTGCGGCCGGGCCCTCTTGGTTCCGGGGCACGGCGGGCCGTCCTCGAAAGGCTGGAGCCCGCAATGGGGGGTAAGACGTGCCAGAAGACCGGAATTTGAGCTGGAACTACCGTGTCCTGCTAGGACAGGGCGTATCGACGAACGCCGCGAAGGAACTGACCAGCGTCAAGCTCGTTCTGCCGTTCCTTTATACGTCGGTTGGCGCGCCGGTCTTTTTTGCAGGTCTTTTGGTGCCGATTGCCACCGGCGCGAAGATCTGTGTGCAGACTTTCGCTGCACCACTTGTTAGCGCGGCGCGATCCAACAAGAAATTTCTTTCTCTAGCAGCGTTGGCAACGGCCTTAGCGCTCGTTCTCGTCAGCATCACCCTCGATCTTGTCACCGTCCCTTGGCTGGTCGCGATCTTTCTGTTTGTTGCGCTGGTCCTTGGGGCCTCAGCCGGGTTGGGCTCGCTCGCGTTTCAGAATCTTATCGGGCGGACTCTGACCCATGAAACGCGCAGCCGGCTGCTCTTCACGCAATCGAGCCTCGCCGGCATCTTCGCAATGATCGTTGCTTTTGCCTCCCAGATCGTTCTCAATCCGGGAACGTCTCTGGTCGCGCATCAGGAGCTGATCTGGCTTGGCATCGGCTTGTTTCTGATCTCGGCTTTGGTGATCACCGCCATCCGCGAGCCTTTAGCCCAAGCGCCGGCGGATAGCCGCCAACAGGAGGGCCGTCGCCGCCACGGACTCGACGAACTCGGAGAGAGCTTTCGCATTGCATTGGCGCTGGGCTGGTTCCGCCGGTTTCTGATCGCCCGAACTCTGTATCTTTCCATCGAATTGGCGATGCCGTTCTTCTCGATCCATGCCGCCTCTTACCACGGCAGCAGCGTGATCGGCCTCAACGCATTTGTCATCGCATCGAGTATTGGTTTGGTCGTTGGCGGTTTCTTTTGGCAATGGATCGGCGGCCGCGGGATTCACATGATCCTGGTTTTGGCCGCGTGCATGACCTGCCTCGGCGGGTTACTGGCGATGGCGATCGAATTGAAACTCGTTTCCCAGGGCATTTTTCTTTACGCCATCGTCTTCGTCTTGGTCAGTCTGGGCGCACAAGGAATTCAGAATGGCCGAACGCTCTACCTGATCGGGGCGACCACTGATCACGAGCGGCCCTATTGCATTGCCGTAGGGAGTGTGACGATCGGATTGATTGCGATCGTCTTCGGCGCCCTGCTCGGCGCTCTTGGCGGCTTCAAAGGTGTCGTTTGGCCGATATTCGCGTTGATGGTGCTGAACATCCTGGCTGCTCTGTACACCGTCAGATTGCACGACTTCCGCCCTAAGAACGTCAGCCCGTGATAATTGAGCAATGATTTCAGTGACTTTCAGGCGTTCTGCGAGAGTCGTCGGGGTGTCTAAAAACCGCGCGTCAACCCTTCGTTAATGATATCGCGGTGCTAATGGGCTTAAGCGGAGAGGCCCATGGACACGCTAGGCGAAGGCCGACTTCCACAATCGTTAGGGCTCGGCGAAAGCCGCGTTCCTCACTCATCATTGTTGTCGATTGCGGCCGGTTTCGTGATTGTAAGCGGCAGCCTTTACCTGCTGACCGCATCCTGGGGACCCCAACACGCGTTTGAGGCCGAACCGTCGGCGCCCTCACCGGTAATGAGCGCGGCCGAGACCGAGACTGAGACCTTGTTGGACGTCACCTTGACGGCGCGCGAGGCAGAACCGGATGGTGACGATGAGACCATCGCCGCCGAAACACCGCTGGCGTCTCAGAAGCCGGACCCGACAGCTTCCTTCGGCGTCGTGCCCATCGCTGAGGCCGAGCCTGTAGAAGCCGAAACGATCATTTCCAAATCGACGGTAGCACGTGACGGCATCGTGACGCCGGAGGATGTCCCTGACATCCCGGCGCTCCCGGAAACTGCCGCCGCCGAGAGCGCCGATCTCGAAACACCTGTCGCCGCCGAGACGACCGCGCCCGCGACGGATCAGATCGGTCACCTGATCGCGGAATCCCCGACGAGACTGGTCTCAACCCAAACGATCCGCGAGGATACCGGCGACATCCCCGATCGCCCCGTGGAGGTCTCAGCCGAGCCGGCCGATGAGGCCGCAAGCCCCGAGACCACCGCCGCTGTCACCCCGCGTGCACCAACGCCCAAGCGAGAGTCGCGGGCCGCGCAACAGACCGCCCGCTCCACTCCTGTATCCAGGCCGGCGGAACGGAAACAAAAGCAAGCGCGACCGGCCGGGCCCCAGCAAGAACAGGCTCGCAATGGTCTTGGCTTCAGGCTGCCGATGGGACTGGCGCCGGCCAAGCCCGTAACGGCGCCGGCGTCAACGCCACGGCTGAGCGGCGCGGCCTATTCGCGCCAGGTCTGGGCGGCTCTCGCACGGAGCAAACCAAGGGCTGGACAGAAAGGAAGCGCGACCGTGGTGTTCAGCATTGGCGCCAGTGGCTCGGTCGGCAGCGTACGGATCGCGCGATCGAGCGGCAATTCGAGGATCGATCAGCTGGCGCTCTCTACCGTACGCCGCGCGGCGTTTCCGGCTCCGCCCTCAGGCGGAACCTCGTTCTCAATCCGCATCGATTTCCAATAGGCCAGGCGCCCCTATGGCCCGCGTGACTGGAGGCGCAGGCCGCGTCACGCCCGCGCGGGCCCGCCCACCAGCCAAGATTTGGCCTGGCCCTGCGGCGCGCCGTCGTTTTCGTTGCTTTGACGACCGTCGTTTTGCTTCCGCAGACCGCTAATGGGCTGCGAGCTGCCCCAGCCTTGAGGCCGCACAAGATCAGGTGGAAGCAGCGTCAAGGCATCGCCAAAGGCCTGGTCGATCTGGCCCTGCGTGAGGTTGCGCGCGTCTTTGAGGCTTGCGCCTGCGAGGTTGGTTCCGATGAGCCTTGCCTCGGCGAAATCGGCGCGCTCGAGCTGTGCGTTGCAAAGATCCGCTCCGCTCAAATTGACGCCGTCAAGCCGTGCATCGCTGAGATCGGCATCCGACAGGTCGGCCATTTCGAGATTTGCGCCCGAAAGCGTGGCAAAGCGCAAGGACGCGTGCCTCAGCTGGGCGAATGAGAAGTTAATTGGCCCCCCGCTGATTGGCCCCATCTGGCGCTCGGCTGGGCTCAGCACGATTCCATTGAGATTTGGCGTGACGGAAGGATTTTGAGTTCGCCACTCATTCCATGACCGCGGGCCATGGCGCAATGTCTCGATATGCTTTGAGGCGACTGACAAGGTTACGCACGCAACACTAAGATTCGACTCGTACCAATCTGGCTATCGATGATGAGCGGCACGAATGGGAGCCTAATGCAAACGGTGCCTCGCCTGCAAGCAGAGTTGCAGGCAGGTCCACACTCACCGGGCGGGCTGTGGATGGGCCGTCACAAAAGATGCATGGCCCGCAGGCGAGGACTGAGGGACACGGCACGGGACATAGCAAAAGAGCCGCCCACGGGCGGCTCTCTCAACACTCTGGACGCGGCTCCCCTGTCAGGGGGCAGTCCGGATCAGCCGATTCGCGCCGTGCCGGAGCGGCCGTCGCTCCGGACCCAATAGACCGTCGCGCCTTCGCGGCTCAGTCGATAACAATAGGATTTGCCGTTCATCCAGCTTGACCATTGCTGGCAAAGCTTGTCGTCGGCGACCCACCATTTGCCACGGTCTTGGGCACCGTCGCCCCGGGCAAAACTCGCGGCAACCGCGCTCATCCTTCCCGACATGCGCCCATTGGCAGAGTAGTTTATCGGCAGCTCAAAACCTGAGATCTTGAGGAAAACTGTTTTGCCGCTGATCGCCTGCCGCAACGCGTCGCCTGAAAGCGTCACGGGTTTGGCAAGAGACGCCGTCGCCGACAGCGCCAGGCTCATGGCCAGAACGAAAGTACCGATCCTCATCGCTTCCCTTTGTCTTAGAACTGTCAAGGAAGCGAAATACCCCGGTTAAAATGGTTAAAATGGGGCCGCTCTGGGCAAATAGCGTGACAAGGTTAAGGCGTTCTCGAACCTAGCCTTTTGGCCGGCGTTTTGTGCCGGCTCGTTGGGCCACGCGCCGGCGGTTACGCGAAGCGATGACATTGATCACCTCGACCCCGGCGGCAAACGCCATGGCAAAATAGATGTAGCCGCGCGGGATGTGGAAATGCATGCCGTCGGCGATGAGCGCCGCCCCGATCAGGAGCAGGAAGGACAGCGCCAGCATCTTGGTGGTGGGATGGCGCTCGATAAATTGAGCGACCGGACCGGAAGCGAAATACATGACCAGGATGGCAACGGTCACGGCGGCAATCATCACCCCGAGATGGTCGGCCATGCCGACCGCGGTAATGATGGAATCGATGGAGAAGACGAGGTCGATAATCGCGATCTGAACGATTCCCGCGGTCATGGCGTCGGCGACGGGGCTTGGGGGCCCCTCCTCCCCGTCTTCACCCTCGATATCGTGGTGCATCTCGCGCGTGCCCTTGACCAGGAGAAAGAGCCCCCCCGCGATGAGAATGAGATCGCGCCAAGAGAACGCGTAGCTGCCTATGGTGAAGATCGGCGTGGTCAGGTGGATGACCCAGGCGATTCCGGCAAGCATGACGACGCGAAAGATGAGCGCAAGCGACAATCCGATCTGCCGCGCCGTGCGCCTTTGCTGTGGCGGCAAACGCGACACCAACAGCGAGATGAACACGACATTATCGATGCCGAGCACGATCTCCATCGCGCTTAAGGCGACGAAGCTTGCCCAGATATGCGGATCGGTCAGCCAGTCCATGACGATACTAAGATGAGAATTCTTCCGGAGGTGTTGATGCTGGAATCACTAACTTAGCCGGAAACTGCGGTGTGAGGTCAACTGGGGATCATGGCGCGCGGTTATTTTCGGCAAGGGTACGGAGAAGCCCGATGCAGGCCAAATAGATCGCGGTCGAGATCAGAATCACCTGGATCCAGAGCGGCGAAGGAAATGGGTTGGCAACGGCGACGGCGGCGGCAACCGCCCAAAGCGCGGTCACTGCACAGGTCAGCGGCCGAAGCCTAACGACTCGAAACGGATGGACGGCAGGAAACGGCACGAAGGTAAGCAACACGAACATGGCGACGATGGCCAATGAGACGGAAGGCGCCGGCTCGAGCGCAAAGAGATAGAGCAGGACGATGTTCCAGATGGCAGGAAACCCGACGAAGTAGCCGTCTTCCGTCTTGCTGTTCAGGGTTGCGACATGGAACAGACCGGACAACAAAATGAGAGCGGCGGCGGGTAATCGACCCGCCTCCGGCAACAGCGTGGCCTCGGTCAGCGCAACCGCCGGGACCACCACGTAGGTCAGATAGTCGACAATCAGATCGAGCCTCTCGCCGCTGAAGCGCGGGAATAGAGCCTCGATCTTGAGGGCGCGCGCCAAGGGGCCGTCGACGGCGTCGACGACCAGCGCGGCCCCGAGCCACACGAACATCATTTGCCAATCGCCGCGATGGGCCGCGCCGAGCGCAAGCAGTGCGAGCACGGCGCCGCTTGCCGTTAAAAGATGCACCGACGCGGCGCCCAGACGCGCGATCATGCGTCTTGGACCGGGCGTAGCCACACGCCTTTGGAATGAACGGGCACGGCGTAGAAAGGATTTTGCTTAGAAACGGCGCTTGACCTTGCCGAGGACGCTGACGCCGTCGTCATTCTCCTCGAGCCCGGACGGACCTTGCAGCTCCAATTGCTGCTGGTCTTGGCCATAGAGAACGTCGAAGCCGAGGTCGAGCTTAGGCAGGACCGTGTAACCTAAAACGTTCAGTCCACCCTCATCAGGCGCCGGAGCGGTCGCGCCGCCGCCGGGCGTTCCCAGCTGTAACGTATCGGGTTGCAGCTCGGCCGTCGGAATGTCCGGAGGCGGCACGGGGATTTCCTGAAACGCGAAAGCCGGCGCACCGCTCAGCGACAACGCTATCAATCCAACAAAGACGGCAGACTTACGCATGGCAAAGGATCCTGCGCCATAAATGGTTTCAGGGCCTTTACAATGCAAGTCCGGGGGTGAATTCCCGGTTAAGATCTTGTCCCCGCTTGAGAAAAAACCGCCGCCCCAAAGGGGGCGGCGGTCTGGTAGGTAGCGGAGGGGACTGTCTAATTCCGCCTTACCAGTCGACCTGCCAGCGCATGCCAAAGCCCCAAGGATCGGCGCCGTCGTTCTTGTTGTAGTTGGAAGCGTCGTTGCCGCCAGTGATCTTCGAGGTGTTCACATTGAGCTTGAGGGCGGTGTAGTCGGTCATCAACCAGTTCAGGGCGAAAAGCCAGGTTTCCTGGTCACCGCACTCATTACAGCCGTAGGAGGCGGCCATCTCCGCGCCTTTGTCGCTGAGATTGACCACGTCGTAGCGGACGGCAAGCTGCCAAGCGCCCCATCCGCCGCTGCCGTTGAAGACGGGGTTCTTGACCTTGGTGCGCCCGAATTCGCCCGTGTCGGCCTCGTAGTTCCGCGACTCGCCGGTGATGTACCAGCTCGCGTCGATATAATATCCATCATATGTGGGACTTACCGGCGTGACAGAGGCCGCTGGGGTCGGAGGGTCGAAGAAATTGACGCCGTTAGCCTCAAGCTGGGCATACTCGCCTTGCACCGAGAACGGTCCCCACACGGCAACTGCCGAGAGAGTCCACATGTCGTCTTCATCGGAAAACTGGGGCGTATCGACGAGGCGATCGGCGAGATGGAAATCGACGGCCTTGGCTCTGTACTGATAGAGCGCGGTCTCTTCGAGCTCCCCATTGTCGTCGAAACATTGATCGCTGCCACATTCTCTCAAGCTGCCCGCGTCACGATGACGATAGCTCGCGCCAAACGCCAGGACTTGATTGACGCCGTTGACGTCGCGGTTGATGGGCGCAACCGTGCCGCGCACCACCCAGGTCGTCTTGTCGGTATCGAACTCTTCCTGCCCCGGCACACCGTTACCGGAACCCGCCGACGCACGATAATACCCTGTCTGGAACGACCAATGCTCGTCACCCAACAGTAAGGCCGCACCGATCTGACGATCGGCGTCGCCTGAGGGTATGAACGCGTCGATGAAAGCGGCGCGCTCCATGAACGTGATGTAGCGCGAGCTGGTGATCTCTTCGAGCGACGCATAAACGTATTGATTGCCGCCTCTGAACTCGGCCGTTTCGAGCGACGGGATCAGATGCGCCCAAGCGAGATAGGCGTCCTTGACCGCCACGTCACCGCCAGCAAAGTCGACCTCGAACTTATACTTCCAGTCGTAATACAGCACGCCTTCGACGCCCAAGCGTGCCCGGCGCAGCTCGACCGCATCGATGTCGCCTTCTCCGGTAACGGGAAAGTCCTGGTCGATGGCCTCGTAGTCGGTCATGACGCGGCCGCGGACCTTGAAGCTGAATTTCTTGCCGTCACCGCTGGTAATTTGCGGAGCACCTTTCCACTTGATTTTCATGTCGAGATCGCCACCGCCGGCATTGGCGGCCGCGGCCTGCGCGGCCGCTGCGGCCGCTTTTGCCTCGTTCACCTGCTTCTGAAGCTCGATGAGCTGAGCCTGAAGGTCCTCGAGAGTCGCTGCCTTCGCGACCGAAAGCCCGCTGGCAGCCAAAATGCCGATAGCGCCTGCCCCCGCAAGCAGATACCGGCCCAAATTGTTCAGTCCCCCGTACATATCCGTCTCCTGTTCTGCCTAACCTGTTCCGACATTGAGGAAATTTTCTTTCCCCGGTTGTTAGACGCACCTGTGATGCACCCGTTGCGTCCAGGTGCTTATGTTGGAATCCCCCCTACAGGACCCGCTGTACCCTTCTATTTCCTGTCCAATGACGCGGCTGTGACAGTCTAACGACACCCTGCATTTTGGCCGCGCACTGTTGCCCATGTGCAACGCAGAGGGTGTCCGGCTCCGAGCCTTGGGATCCAAGCGTGCTCAAAGATTTTCCTCGCTCCCGACTCAATGGGCGGCCATAGTCCATTGATCGAGATCGGCTTTCGCTTCCTTGGCCGTTCCTTTCGGGGCGTGCTGAATCACGCGACGCGACAATAAATTCAACGAAAGCAGCTCATGACGGACCGGGCTGAGCATATTTACGGCGTCGCCGTGGTTGGCACCGGGGCTTCGGGTTTGGCCGCGGCGCTCGCGCTCGCGCATGTCGGGGCCGACGTGGTCGCAATCGGTCCGCCGCCCTCGCCCGCCCGCGAAGGCAGGCTCGAGACCAGGACCGCAGCGCTGCTTGCAAGCTCCGTCGATCTTTTGCGGACGCTCGGCGTATGGGACCGGCTCGAAGGCGAGGCCGCGCCGCTTGAGGCCATCCGTATTGTTGACGCTTCGGCCAGCCCGCTGCGCGCTCCCGACATCGAATTCAAGGCGAGCGAGGTCGGGCTTGACAGTTTCGGCTACAACATCGCCAACACCGTTCTCGTCGAAAGCTTGTACGCGCGCGCGCAAGAGATCTTGCCGGCGGTGATTCCGGCAACTGTGTCCGGTATCGCGATCGAAGGGGACAAGACGGCTTTGACGCTCAGCCAGGGCATGCCGATTCGTGCCCGCCTGGTGGCTGGGGCCGATGGCAGACAATCGATTTGCCGCACCAGCGCCGGAATCGGCATGACCGAACGGCACTACGATCAATCGGCCATTGCCACGGCGTTTCGCCACAGCCTGCCCCACCGAAACGTTTCGACCGAGTTGCACCGCGAGCATGGGTCGATCACGACCGTTCCCCTCCCCGACGCTCACGCGTCAAGCTTGATTTGGATCGGGTCCCCTGCCGAAGTCACGCAGCTCATGCAACGCGACGACGCCGGCTTCATCGACGCGCTCAGCAACCGTCTTGGCGAGTGTCTCGGCGTGGTCTCCAATCTTGGCGCGCGTGCCGAGTTTCCGGTGGCAGGGCTTTCGGCTGACCGGCTTGCCGCCGGGCGGACGGTCCTCATCGGCGAGGCGGCACATATCCTTCCCCCCATCGGTGCGCAAGGACTCAATCTCGGCTTTCGCGACGCCGCCGCGCTTGCGGATTGCGTCGCCGCGGCACTTCGCGGAGGCCGCGATCCGGGGTCGGAAGTCGTTCTTGAGGCTTATGCGGAAGCCCGGCGCCTTGACATCATGAGCCGCACAGTCGGGGTCGATTTGTTGAACCGCTCGCTGCTGACTTCGCTGGCCCCTTTGCAAGCGGCGCGCGGCGTCGTGTTACACGGCCTGAATGCGTTTCCACCTCTGCGCCGCGCCGTCATGCGGGTTGGACTTGCCCCGCCGACGGAGCTGCCGAGTTTGATGCGTCCAAGCTCAGGCTGATAGCGGCCCAGGCTCTTGACGCTCTATCTTGCATTTGCCACGAGAACCCTCAAATTCGCGTCCCCTGTTCGACAATAAGGAATAACGACGTGGCGCCACCAGCGGCCCAGCGCCCCCGCCCCTCGCTTTTCACTGATCTGCGCTACCGGCTCGAATATCTGGGCTTGCGGACTCTCATCGGGATCGTCCGCCTGGCTCCGGTCGACCTCGCCGCAACCATATCGGCCAAGATCTGGCGTCTCGTCGCCCCCTACAACCGCCGGCACAAGCGCGCCCTGGCCAATCTCGAGCGTGCCTTTCCCGACAAATCGCCACGGGAGCGGGAACGCATTGCCCGCGCGGCTTGGGAGAATCTCGGCCGTGTCATGGTCGAGACCATGAATATCGATCGCATCTTGGACGACCCGGGCCGGCTTCACGTCACCAACGGCCACTGGATCGAGCGCTACAAGGACAAGATGGGACCAGCCCTGATCGTCACCATGCATATGGGCAATTGGGAAATTGGCATGTGGCCGGTGACCTTGGCCGGCGTGCGCCCCGCCGGCGTTTACCGGCAAGTCAAGAATCCTTATGTCGACCGCTACCTTCGAGCCCAGCGCGAGAGACTTTATCCCGGCGGTCTGTTCGGCCGGGGCCGCGCCGCAGGACAGGACGAGACGCAAAAGACCGCGCGTCGTATCATGGATTACGTGCGCCGTGGCGGCCGGCTTGGCTTCATCTCCGATCTTTACGACGCGAATGGAATCGCCGTGCCCTTTTTCGGCCATCCCGCCAAGAGCATGCCGATTGCCGCTATGATTGCGCGGCGCGTCGGCGCTCGCATCTGGATCGGCCGCTGTGTCAGGATCGGCAATCGCGCCTGCTTCGACATTAATGTCAACGAACTGAGGATCCCGCGCACGAACAATCAGGCTGAGGATATCCGCTCCATCACCGCGGCCATCCAACGCCACTTCGAAACCTGGATCAGAGAAAACCCCGAACAGTTCATGTGGTCCAACCGGCGCTGGTTCTAAACCGAACCCGACCACCGTTGACAGCAACGCTTCCGTTGGCTCTTATCTCCTAAAGGCCAAGGTGGAACACAGTACCATGATGTCTACCCGCAGCGCCAAATTCCAAATCGGTCAGGTCGTCCGCCACCGGGTCTACCCGTTTCGTGGCGTGATCTTCGACGTCGATCCGAGCTTTAGCAACACCGAAGAGTGGTACGATTCCATTCCCACAGACGTCAGACCCGACAAGGATCAGCCGTTCTACCATCTGCTCGCCGAGAATGCGGACACCGAATATATCGCCTATGTATCGGAGCAGAATCTCGTGCCGGATGCCTCTGACGAGCCCTTGCGCCACCCTCAGGTCGCCGAACTCTTCGAGGATTTAAGAGGCGGTGTTTTTCGCTTCCGCTTTCTGCAAGAGCACTAAGCGATCCTTGGAAAAGTGAAGGCCGCTCCGGTTTCCCGAGCGGCCATTCAGAGTCCTAAAAGCTGTTCGCGAAGCGCGTCTCGCGTCTATTGTGCGGGCGGCCTTTTCGGCGGAGCCGTGGTCGCGTTCGCGGGAGCTTGTGCCGGAGGAGCGGCAGGCGCGGCACCCGCTTGATTTCCGGCCTGGGCTTGCGCAGCCTGCTTGGCGGCAAGTTCGGCCCGGCGCTTCTTGAAGATTTCCATCATCTGCCGCCGCGACTCTTCGTACTTCTTGGTGTCGATCGGGGGGCCGTCCAAAGCCTTGCTAAAGCCGGTCAGGGGTATCGGAAAGCCGGTCGCCTTCTGCTGCACGTTCATGCCGAGCACGGCCATCTTTTGGCCCTTGCGCATGCTCTCGAGCATTTCCGGCGTCAGATCCGTTTGCACCTGGCAGCCCGAGGGGAAGCAGACCACGAATGGCAGCTTAACCGGCTCGCCGTCATCGATCTTCATCTGTATGCCGGCCGGTATCACGAGCCCCTCAAACGTGTGCATCTGAATCATCAGCTGCTGCTTCTCTTCCCCTTCCGTTTGGCGCACCATCACGGTTACCAGCGCCATTCCGGTATTGGGCTCGAGCCCTTCGTGGCGGGTCAGACAGACTTGCCTATTCTGCGTCTGCTCGTTCTTCACACAAAGCTTGATCCAAGGGTCCGCAGCCGGTCCGGCGGCCTGCGGGGCAGCGGCGCCGGCGGCGGGTGCCGCGGCTGGCGCTGATTTTTTAGGTGCCTGTGTCGATTTGGGCTGAGCTTGACCTTGTTGCGCCATGACCAAGGGCGAGGTCATCGCCAGAGCCAGCGCAGCAGCGCCAAAGCACAGCATGAGTCGAGCCGCCCCGCGGCTCAGCGAGTTCCATAGATCCCTGGACCCGATCATCATAGACCTTTCCTCTTTTCGCGGGCTGCGTCAGGTCTGCTCGATGAGCTTCGCCGCCCCCGCGTCCCGCCACTGGTCAATACCTGAAATGAGGCAGGGGCGTGGCTGCCCCTTCCGTCAGTGCCACCGCGCGGAACCGAGTTCAACCCCGCCTTCTTATAGCGCCAATTGCGCTTCCGGCGGTGTTACCCTTATGTGTGTCGCATCGCGGAAAGCATCTATAGCCACGCACGCAAGCTTTTGAAAGTTACTATTCCATCCCTGATTTTGGGCCTCCTTTTGCTCCCCGGCCACGCTGCGGCGGGTCCTCAGCCGGGTCTTGCCATGCATGGAGACCCCCGCGAGGCCAAGGGATTTACACATTTCGGCTACGCCAATCCCGAAGCCCCCAAGGGCGGACGCGCCACTTTCGCGGTGCAAGGCTCTTTTGACAGTCTCAATCCCCTGATCGTCAAGGGTGTATCCGCGGAGGGGGTGCGCGAATATGTCTATGAGAGCTTGCTCGCCCGGGCCTATGACGAACCCTTCAGCCTTTACGGCCTTATTGCCGAGCGCGTGGAGACGCCGGCCGACCGGAGCTTCGTCGAGTTCACGCTGGATGCCAAAGCGAAGTTCTCAGACGGCACGCCGATAACTGTCGCGGACGTGATTTTCTCGCATAAGGTCTTGCGCGATCATGGCCGGCCCAATCATCGCTCATATTATAAGAAGGTCACCAAGGTGGAGCAGACCGGCCCCCGCAAGGTGAAGTTCACTTTCGACGCAAGCGGCGACCGTGAGATGCCGCTCATCATGGGATTGATGCCGGTTCTGCCGCGTCACCTCATCGATCCCGATCAATTCGAGAAGACCAGTTTCGTCCCCCCGGTCGGCAGCGGTCCCTACACCGTGGACGAGGTCGATCCCGGCAAGAGCATCACCTTTAAGCGCGATCCCGACTATTGGGGACGCGACCTGCCGGTCAATCGCGGGCTCTACAATTTCGACGAGATTCGGTTCGACTATTACCGCGACGCCGGCGCCATGTTCGAGGCCTTCAAATCCGGGCTCGTTCGCTTGCGCCAAGAAGAAGACCCGACCAGGTGGACCCAGGGCTACAACTTCCCTGCCATCCGTGACGGACGCGTCGTCAAAGAGGCGTTGCCGGTGGAGACTCCGGCCGGCATGTCCGCACTCGTGTTCAACACGCGCCGGCCGATGTTCGCCGATCAGCGCGTGCGCGAGGCGCTGATCAAGCTGTTCGATTTCGAGTGGGTGAACCGCACGCTTTATCATGGCCAATACGCACGCACGGAAAGTTATTTCGCGCGCTCAGACTTGAGCTCGCATGGCGTTCCTGCCAGCCCCGCCGAGCGCACATTGCTTGCGCCATACGCCGACGACGTGAAACCGGACATCATGGATGGAAGTTTTGCCTTTCCGGTCAGCGACGGTTCCGGCGACAACCGCGAGGGGCGCCGCGAAGCCCTTCAGCTCTTGGAGGAAGCCGGATACCGGCTCACAGGCGGCAAGCTGATCAACGTCGCGACGGGAGAGCCGTTCGTGTTCGAAATTCTTGCCGTCACACGGGCCCAGGAGCGTCTGCTTCTGACCTTTGCGCGGGCGCTGAAGCAAGTAGGAATCGAGGCGCGAATCCGTCAAGTTGACTCGGCGCAATATCAACGGCGCAAGCAGACCTACGATTTCGACATGATCCAATACTTTTGGCCGGCTTCGCTGTCGCCAGGCAATGAGCAATCGTTTCGCTGGTCGAGCAATGCGGCCGCGACCGAAGGCACATTCAACTATCCTGGCGTGAGGAATGCCGGCGTCGATGCCATGATCGAGGCAATGCTCAAGGCCAAGGACCAGCCTGGCTTTGTTGCGGCAGTGCGCGCGCTCGATCGCCTTCTGCTCTCCGGCGACTACCTCATTCCATTGTTCTATCTCCCGAGCCAATGGGTGGCCCATTGGAGCGATTTGAAGCGGCCGGAGACAACGCCTCTCTACGGCTACCAGATCGACACGTGGTGGATCGAGCTACCGGCGGCGGCGCAAGGCGGCAGCAAGACGGACAACCCCTAACTGCCGATGAGCACAGCCGAAGAAACCAAGGGGACAGAGGACGGCGACCTTCCGACGGCGGAACAGCTGCTGCGGGCCCGGGCCATTCAACGGCCGAACGTCTTGGCGCTGTTGGATCCGCCCAATCGTCAGGCGCTCGGCCTTGGCACCTCGCGGTCCTTCACTTACAGCGAGGCCGATGCGGCCGTCGACGCGCTTGCCGCCGTGTTCGTCGAGCTGGGACTTCGCCCCGGCGATACCATTGCCGCTCAGCTCCCTAATCTCGCTCTATCGCCATTGACTGTGCTCGCCGCTTGGCGCGCCGGTCTGACCGTCGCAGCGCTGCCGATGCTGTGGCGGGGATACGAGGTCGCCAAGGCCTGCAACGAACTCAAACCCAAGGCCCTGATCGGTGTCTCTCGTCTTGCCGCCGAAAATCCGATGGAGGCGCTGTCCGCGGTGGCGAACACTCATTCCTCTTTGCGTTTCGTGCTCGGTTTCGGTCCCGATCTTCCCAAGGGTGTCACCTCACTCGACGAAGCCATCGAGACCCGTAAGGACTTGCCGCCGGTCGAAACCGGGCCGCGAGAGGGGCCGGCCATGATCACGTTTACCGCGCGGGCGGGCGTGCCCTTCCTTGCGATCGAGCACGGCGAAGAGGAACTCTTGGCGCAAGGCGCGATGACGGTGCTCGGGCTCGGCCTCGATAGAAGCGACGTGATCCTCAACGCCTATCCGCTGACCGGACCGGCCGGACTTTCGCTCGGCTTTCTCCCTTGGCTCATCAGTGGCGCCACGCTCGTTCAGCACCATCCCTTCGATTATGAGGTGTTCACCGGACAGCTCACCGCCACGGGGGCCACGGTGACGGCACTGCCCTCGCCTGCGCTTGCGCAACTTGCCAAGGACGGCGTGCCGCAAAAGCCTCAATGCCGGCTGCGGCAGGTCGGTGTGGTGTGGACCGGCGTCGGGCAAGCCGAGCCGCTCAAGCTTCCCTTTGGCAACACCGCCGAATTCTTCGATCTTTATCCGCTTGGCGACCTTGCAAGCGTCGTGCTCAGGCGCAAGGACGCAAGCGACCCGGCCGGACTTCCGTTCGGCGAAGTTTCCGTCCGGGAAGACAGCGACGATTCGGTCTTCGTGGAAACCAAGCTTGCACCGCGCCCCGCCCCTGAGGGTTATGGCGAGATTCTCATGCGCGGGCCAATCGTCCCGAGCGGGCAGACGGAGGGGCCGCTTACGCCTGACGGCGATCTGTTCGTCAGCACCGGGCTTCTCGGCAAGCGCGGCAGCGCAGCAAGCGCAAGCCTACACCTGAAGGAAGACCCTGAGTTGCTTCGCCATGGCGGTCTGTCGATTGCCGCTTGCGAGTTCGATGAGCTTTACCAGAGCTTCCCCGCCTTTCTCGACGCGGCCTGTCTCGTGCTTCCCGATGCGCAGATTGGTGATCGCGTGATCGCCGCCGTCGTGCCGCGGCCCGGCGAGCTGGTCGCGATCGAGGCGCTCAACCGGTTTCTCGAAGAGCGAAGCGTTGCCCATTACAAGTTCCCCGACAAGATTCTGATCGTCAGGCGAATCCCGCGCGACGGCGACGGCCGGGTGTTGCGCGATCAGATCTTGCTGCAAGTCTGATCAGGCCGCTTCTTTCACGGCTTGAGCGATCTTGACGAGACGCTTCAACAGATCTCTTGCACCGTGGAGCCGTTCCTCCGGCGTCTGCCAATTCGCGTAATAGATCAGCCGGTGATCGGGCTGGAGCTTCACCCTTTTTCCTTCCTCGCCAATGAAGGCAATCAGGCCTTCCGGGTTGGCAAAGCTCTTATTACGGAAGGCGATCACCGCGCCTTTCGGGCCCGCATCGATCTGCTCGATGCCCGCCTTGTGGCAAAGTCCTTTGATTTCAACAACTTCTAGGAGGTGGCGGACTTCTTCCGGCAACGGTCCGAACCGGTCGATCAGCTCGGCGGCAAAGGCTTCAATCGCGTCATGGCTCTCGATGCCCGAGAGCCGCCGATAAAGACCGAGCCTCACTTGCAGGTCGGGCACATATTCCTCGGGGATAAGCACCGCCGTGCCGAGATTGATGCGCGGCGACCATCGATCTTCGATCACGGCGCCCTCACCGCCTTTGAGTGCGGCGACCGCCTCTTCAAGCATCGACTGGTAAAGCTCGAAGCCGACTTCCCTGATATGGCCCGATTGCTCTTCGCCAAGGAGATTGCCGGCGCCTCTGATATCGAGATCGTGACTCGCCAAAACGAAGCCCGCGCCCAACGTATCGAGCGATTGCAGCACCTTGAGCCGCTTCTCGGCGGACGGCGTCAGCCGCGCATCGGCGGGGATGGTGAAATAGGCATAGGCCCTGACCTTGGAGCGGCCAACCCGGCCTCTCAACTGATAGAGCTGCGCCAGCCCGAACATGTCGGCGCGGTGCACGATCAGCGTGTTGGCCGAGGGAATGTCGAGACCCGATTCCACGATCGAGGTCGACAGCAGCACGTCATATTGACGGTCATAGAAAGCATTCATCACCTGGTCGAGTTCGCGCGATCCCATCTGGCCGTGGGCGCGTGCGATCTTCAACTCAGGCACGTGCTCGGCGAGGAATGCGGCGGCATCGTCCAGATCGGCAATGCGCGGCACCACGTAGAACGTCTGCCCGCCACGGAAGCGTTCGCGCAGCAGCGCCTCGCGCAACACCACCGGATCGAACGGCATGACATAAGTCCGTACGGCGAGGCGGTCGACCGGCGGAGTCGAAATGAGCGACATCTCGCGGACCCCCGACAACGCCAGTTGCAGCGTGCGCGGGATGGGCGTTGCCGTCAGGGTCAGCACGTGCACGTCGTCGCGAAGTTGCTTGAGGCGCTCTTTGTGCTGCACGCCAAAATGCTGCTCCTCGTCGACAATGAGAAGACCGAGATCGGCGAACTCGACGCCTTTGGCTAGCAAGGCATGCGTGCCGACGACGATATCGATATCTCCCGTCTTCAAACTCTTTTTCACCTCCGCCCGCTCCTTGGCGCCGACCAGGCGTGACGCCTGAGCGATCTTGACCGGCAGGCCGCGGAAGCGCTCGGCGAAGGTGTGGAAGTGCTGGCGGGCGAGCAGCGTGGTCGGCACCACCACCGCGACCTGTTTGCCGGCAAGCACGGCGATTAGGCTCGCTCGAAGCGCGACTTCGGTCTTGCCGAAGCCGACATCGCCGCAGATCAGCCGGTCCATGGGCCGTCCGCTGGCAAGGTCCTCGAGAACGGCGCCGATACTGACTTCCTGGTCTTCGGTCTCTTCGTAAGGGAACCGGGCCGAGAACTCCTCGTAGACCCCATCGGGCGGGCTCAAGACCGGGGCCTGGCGCAGAGCGCGGAGTGCCGCGACCTTGATCAGCTTTTCGGCAATGTCGCGGATACGCTTCTTGAGGCTCGCTTTCCGCGTCTGCCAGCCGACACCGCCGAGCCGATCCAGTTGCGCGCCGGCTTCGTCGGAGCCGTAACGGCTGAGAAGCTCGATATTCTCGACCGGCAGATAAAGCTTGTCACCGCCTTGATAATGCAGTTCGAGACAATCGTGCGGCTTGCCTGCCGCCTCGATGGTGGCAAGGCCCGCGAAGCGGCCAATGCCGTGGTCGGAATGAACCACAAGATCGCCGATCGTGAGGCTCGACGCTTCGCTCAAGACATCGCTGCCACGACGGCCGCGCGTGCGCCGCACCAGCCGGTCGCCCAGAATGTCCTGCTCGCCGATCACGGCAAGTCCTGGCGCCTCGAAGCCCGTTTCGAGCGGCAGCACGGCCACCGGAAGAGCCTTTGAAGGGGAACTCAGCGCCTCGGCAAAACTGTCGATTCGCCTCGTTTCGCCGGCGCCGTGCTCCGAAAGAAGCGTTGCCAAACGCTCGCGCGCGCCGCCGCTCCAACAGGCGATGATGACTTCTTTGTTTTCGCCTCTGAGCCTTTTGGTGTGCGCGGCCACGGCAGCGAAAACGTCGGTCCCTTCAGCCTGGCGTTCGGCGGCAAACGAACGGCCTTGCTTTCCGCCAAAGGACACGATGACGGTCTCGTCCGGCTTTTCCGGCCGCTCGAACGGATCGAACAGAACCACGTGGCGTCCCGACAGCGCCTCCTGCCATTCGGCCTCGCTCAAGAACAGGCTCTCGGGCGGGACGGGATGATAAGGCGGCGCGCCGAACGCCTTGCGCTCAAGCGCTTGGTGGCGGGCATCGTAGTGATCGGCGATCTGCTCGAGCCGTTTTTCACGCGCATCGTCGACGAGCGGGTCCAACGTAACGGTCGCATCGGGCAGGTAGTCGAACAGCGTCGCCAGACGGTCATGGAAGAGCGGGAGCCAATGTTCCATGCCCTGTTGCTGGCGTCCGGCCGAAATCGACTCATACAGCGGGTCGTCGCCGGTGACGGGACCGAACAGCTCCACATAGCGTTGGCGGAAACGGGTGCGAACGTCCGGCGTCAGCGCGATTTCGCTCATGGGAAGAAGCCCAAGGTGATCGCGCCGCCCTTCGCTTCGCTGCGTGCTCGGGTCGAAGGCCCTCACCTGCTCCAGCGTGTCGCCGAAGAAATCGAGACGCACCGGCTCGGCGCCCGGAGGGTAAAGGTCGAGAATGCCGCCGCGCACGGCGTATTGCCCCGGATCTGTGACCGTGCCGGCCCGCGCATAGCCGGACATCTCCAGCCGTTCGATCAGGCCTTGCATCTCGATCACGTTGCCAGGACTAAGATTGAAGCTTGCGCCGGCGATGAACTCGCGTGGCGGAAGCCTCTGGAGAATCGCGTTGAGCGTGGTCAGCACGACGAGAGGCTTGCGCTCACCAGACGCGCGCGTCTCAAGCGCGGCAAGGGTCGCGATACGTTGAGCGATGGTTTCGGCATTTGGGGCGACCCGGTCGTAAGGCACGCCGTCCCAGGCAGGAAAGGCCAACACCTCGACATCGGGCGCAAAGAAGCCGAGCGCCTCTTGCAACGTGGCGAGCCGGTTGCCGTCCCGCGCGACATGCAGAATTGGCGCCCCCGCCCCGGCCGCTGTGGCGCGGCGGGCGAGTTCGCCAAGGAGAAGCGCGTCGAGCCCTTCAGGCACGCCCGCAGCGATAGCCCGCGGGGCTTCGAGCAGGCGCTCGACCGGCGGGGAGGGAAGTTTCGGCGAAGCTGGCATTTCTAAAGGTCGCTGTGGCCGTCAGTTGGTGGTGATCAGGCCGTGAAAACGTCTAAGACGGTCTATCAGTTCGTCGAGGTCATGTTCGCCGAGAGACGATCCGTCAAGAACGCCGCTTTCGATGGCGGGGTCCGGTGCCTCGATCAGGCGCTCGAAAATGGAGATCTCCGCCTCACTCATCCCGTTCAGGGCATGCTCGGCGTAGCGGCCAAGCAGGAAATCCATCTCCTTGGAACCGCGATGCGTCGCCCGCCACAGCGCCCGCCGGCGGCGCATGCCAAGATGACTGCCGGACATGATAAAACTTCCCAGTACCGCAACGCGTGGGTTAGAGCGGACGCGCCAAGCCTGTCAAGGTCGCGCTCAAACGAACCTGGATTCGCTCCCTTTATGACTTTGCATGTCTCTATCGTCAGCCCATGCGACCCGCAAAGCTAGCCCCGCTCTTCGCCACGGTCCGCTCCTTGAAAGGGGTGGGACCGAGCGTCGAAAAATTGCTCAATAAGCTCGCGGGCCCAAGGCACGAGGGGGCTCATGCCCGCGTCGTCGATCTGCTTTGGCACCTGCCCGCCGGTCTCATCGATCGCATCGTGACGCCGCGGATCGCCGAGGCCAGGATCGGCGAGATCGCCACGCTCGAAGTCACGATCACCGAGCACAGGCAAGGCGGCGGCCGAAAGGGAAGACGGCGGGCGCCTTATCGCGTGCTGGTCGAAGATGACGCGGGCTCGGCCCTCGACCTCGTCTATTTCAACGCCGATGCGTCCTATCTCAAGCGTCTTTTGCCGGAGGGCAGCCGCAAGCTCATTTCAGGGAAGCTCGAATCGTATGACGGGTCGCTGCAAATGCCGCACCCCGATCATGTCACGGCAATCGACGCAAAAGGCGACGCAAGCCTTCCCTCACACGAACCCATCTATCCACTGACCGCAGGCCTTACTAATACGACTCTGCGCAAAGCCATTCACAATGCGATCGGACAATTGCCGTCACTGCCTGAATGGATCGATGCGCCCTTT
>Ga0307442_1000436_pt1 | contig 20164 bp, 20 predicted proteins | sample SalMarWE160430MG_FD_202143 | JGI IMG/M metagenome (GOLD analysis project Ga0307442, IMG submission 202143) | Salt marsh sediment microbial communities from the Plum Island Ecosystem LTER, Massachusetts, United States - WE1604-30 | ecosystem: Environmental > Aquatic > Marine > Intertidal zone >...
CAAAGGGGGACCATCAAGGCGGAACTCAAGACCGCTCCTGTTGCACTGACCTGGGTCGAGATCCTCGGCGCAAGCCCCGATTGGGTTGTCGTCATAAATGGCCATCATGAGCTTGAGGCGATCATTTGGGCGCACGCTGACGAGGACGCCTGGAGAAGCAAAAGGATAGATAGGGCCCCCAAACGGAAGGTTGTCCGAAGTCAGCGTGGTCCAGCCAAAGGTCGAGGCAATGAAAGCGCCGGCGCTGTCGGCAAACATGAACTCAGTGTCGGCGGCCAATTTACCAAAACGGACCGAAACCTTTTCACCAAACACGCTCTGCTCGAACCAGAATTCATCCAGCCGAGTCGAGGGGAAGGCCTCGATGTTGCTCGCGCTGACAATGCTGAGGAGATCTTCGCCGGTGATGCTGGTCCCGTGAATCTGGAACATGTTTGTGTGAAAACAAAGCCCCTTCCAGCCGATCGTCTTCTCCATGTTGGCATCTATATGCACATCAAGGAGGCCGTCATAGTGCGTACTCTGCTTGACGCCGCCTGACGGGTTGCCGAGAACCTCACCGATATAAGTGCCACTGACCATGATGCTGCCCCGCGCAAGCAGCGGACGAATTCCGCCGAGGGTGGCCATCTTTGGCCACAGGCTTGAGAGCGCAGAGTCCTCTGGTACGCCGTTCCGCACGCCATGTGCGGTAACGGGTTCGGTGAACACGCACTCGGCACTTGCTGCCGCCGGCGTCAAAACGGTTATCAGCATCGCGGCCGCGGCGAAAATGGGGGATATTGCCGGAGTAACCGGAGGGTGGCTCGGAAGCCGACAGGTACCAAATGCAGCGGTCAGCAGGAGCGAAGTGGGGGCGCACAAAAATCGAGGACACACTAGAATTTGACCTCGGCATCGAATTTGTATGTGACGTCCGACGTTGCGTTCGAGAGCCCGAACAATGCACCCCCAGTCAACTCCCATTCCGGCTTACCTGCGGGGCCACCGGTTTCGTAGTAGACGACCGGCCCTAAGCGGTGCTGCTGTTCATCGAAGGTTCCCGCATGGGCGAGAGCGTTGATCTCACTGTAGCCTTCAATGCCTAAGGCAAACTTCTCGCCGAGTTCATGTTTAAGCCGCCAATTGACCTGGAACTCCAGGCTGTCGAGCTCGGCATAATTGCCGAGCTGCCCGACGAAGAACGTATTGATCGTGGCCGAATCGCGACCGATGACATACTTGGCTAACGGGCCGAATAGAATCTCGTCGGGCGAGTGGTCCTGGAGCGCAAACTCATAGATGCCGCGGAAGGCGAGTCCTAGTCCGTTACCCTCGCGCTCTATGAGCTCGTACTGGGCACCGAGCTCGAATTGCCGTGCTGTGAGGCTTTCGCCGATGTCTTGTCTAAAAAACCCTTCGGCAATTCCCTGCCATCTGTTTGTGAAGCCGTATTTCAGCTCGACCTCATGCGATTGCCTGCGCTGTTCTTCCTCCCCCGGACCCGAGTAGACCGCGCCGTGCTCTTCGATGGCAAGTTCGCCGTTTTCGACGTCGGGCGAACGCACATAGAACTGGGCGTCAGCGGACGGGGTCAAGAGGATCGACGGAAAGAAAGCAAACCCCAGCCAGATGGTTGGCCGCAATAGCCCCCTGCGGCCCAAACCCGGTCTCATGTTCGTCCCCTGTTTTTTGCAGAGGCTAACTTAAAGATCCCTATCATATGATTTTAATGAAAAGTCTTCAGCTTAATAGCTGTACAAGATTCATCGGAGGCTAAGGTCCTTCGGTGCAGGCCAAAGCCGATCTAAGGTTTCTCGGATTTCCGCTTCGGGTCATTCTGAGACATCAGCACTTAGGCTTAAAATGTCCGCTATCTCAGTGGGAGCGGACATTCGGGGCCCGTCGAGACGCAATGATCGCGCCTGGCAACAGACCTAAAAGATCGCATGGTCAAGGTGCAAACAACGCTGGTTGTGAGCCCAGGATTTGGACCTATTTCTGGGCGTGTCGCTCGTAATGGACCGACGTTCGGTATAGGTGGCTCCGAGCCCCCGCAACCAACCTAAGTCACTGAATTCAGGAATAATTTTCCCAGGGCGCATGGGCCTCACATCTCTCCGCCAGGCCTTAGGTCGCCACCGGGTCGCCACCAAACTCAACACCCAGTTTAGCCACCTCACTCCATTGATGAGGCCGCTGGGGCGCTGAACTAGGAAGGCGTTGCCTTTTTTTCCTGCTTCCGCCGGAGCTTGCGGGTCCGGTCCTGCCTCATCGCCCACTCCCGGATAGTCTCGTAGCTAACGCCCTCCAGCAGCTCCATCACCTCCAGGCAGGTCCTGCGATCGAGACGGCGAATTTGCACGTCCCTCACCGGGCGGACCAGCTTGAAGGCGAGCCACTCGTACACGCGGTCCCTGGCCCGCCTGACGATGTCGGTTCGGAGGTAGGGTCTCTGGCTCAATATATCCTGGTAGCAGGGGGCGCGCGCCGCGTGGCGTCGCCGGTGCAACGTGCCCTGCACCACTTCACTAAGCTTCATCTCGACTGGCTCGAGGGCGTGATCAGGGAAGGAGCGGAGCGCGGCGGTTTTGAGATCGGCGAGCAGCGGCAACGCGATGTCGCGATGCAAATCCTCTCGACTATCCAGGGCGCGCTCTTGGTCGGCCGTTTGACCGGCGATCCCGACGCGCTTGATCTAGCCGCGACTGAGATCCGCCGCTATCTCGGCTACGCGCCCAAGCCCTCCAAAGAGGTTCAATCCCGACCCGCCTAACCGAGATATTCCCCGATGCTCGGACTCGCTTGGGCCGATTGTTGCAATGACGGTAGGCGCAAAGCCTGTGACGTCTCCCTTTGGGCACTTAGCGGACATTGATTCTCCGCCCGAACTTCACGCCGCGGTTCCTGGCCTTGGCGATACCATCCATCTGACGCTTGCGCGGAATGCCGTTCTCAAACTCCGCGATCAGGGCGAGGATGCCACCTCTTGGAGCTGACGAACTCGGTGCACCGTCTGCTGGTCATCCTTAGTCGCCGCATCAAGAGCCTTGACCAATTCTTCTCCTAAGCCATCCGAGATCGCGTGCCAGAGCTTGGAGAAACTCGCACCGTGATCCACGTTGATGGTGCTCTCCTTCGGCAGCAGATCGGCACAGACTTTGACGTAGACTTCGGGTTTGGTCTCAAACACCTTGTGAATGCCTCAACGCCGTGCTCGTTGAAGTGAGTTTCTAGCGCCTCCAGGAACGCGGTTCCCAGACGATTAGGCGCACCTTTCGGCCGTCACGGAGGACCAGTGGCTGTCGGTCAAGCCGCGATGAAGGCGAGCAAGTCCGCGTCAACTTCGTCCTTGAGAGTCGTGCACATGCCGTGCGGCGCGCCTTTATAGATTTTCAGCTCAGCGTCCTTGACGATTTTGGACGACAGGAGTGCGGATGCCTGGATCGGGACAATCTGGTCATCGTCGCCGTGCAAAATAAGCGTCGGCACATCGAACTTCTTGAGGTCTTTCGTGAGGTCCGTCTCGGAAAAGGCTTTGATGCAGAAATAGGAGGCTGGAAAGCCTGCCATCATCCCCTGCAGCCAGAAGGATTGCCGCACGCCTTCTGACACTTTTGCGCCAGCGCGATTGTAGCCGTAGAACGGCATGCTCAAATCCTTCCACAACTGCGAGCGGTCCTTTTGCACTGCTGCCCGGAGGTCGTCGAACGCTTTCATCGGCGTCCCAGCGGGGTTCGTATCTGTTTTTAACATCAACGGTGGCACCGCACCAATCAGCACGGCCTTGGCCACGCGTTTCGTGCCATGACGGCCAATATAGCGAGCGACCTCGCCGCCGCCGGTCGAGTGACCGACGTGGATAACCTTTCTTAGCTTAAGCGATTTGACGAGTGCCGCGAGATCGTCGGCATAAGTGTCCATATCATTGCCGTCCCAGGGCTGGCTGGAGCGGCCATGGCCCCTCCGGTCATGTGCAATGCAGCGATAACCGTGCGAGGCCAGAAAGAACATCTGATCCTCGAAGGCGTCGGCACTGAGCGGCCAACCATGGCTGAACACCACCGGCTGCCCATCACCCCAATCATTGTAGTAAATCTTTGTGCCGTCCTTGGTCGTGATCGTGCCCATGACTACTCCTCCGCTGACAAGACGCTCAAAGCTCCTCCTCGGATAACCGCACTTTGGCGCCGTTGGGGGACCACCACACTGCAGGCCCGCAGAATCTGCCCGCGGTTGTCTACCTCCGTGAGAGGGCGCTTGCATTCATGGCCATAGCTGGCGGTGCGTTCCTCGGACATTCGGAGCATACCACCAGAGCGTGCTAAGACAGTCACATGATGAGGACTGCTGTGCTCGGCGTGTTCGGCGGGCGTGTACTCAGAAACCGACAGCCAATGGCTGACATGGATGTGCCGCCCAACGTCCGTTATTGGGAGTAAAGCGGACATGGCGCGAACTTGGCAGTATGTCCGCTTTTGACGCCTTTTCTTCCCGCTCTTCGGAAAAAGTAGGAGAATAGGCCAATTGAACCGAGCGGCGGCGCGACGGGCGCGGCACTGTTGCAAAGCGCAGGGCGCTGAGCGATGGAGGTTCAGATGGCGATGGCAAATCCAAAACTCGTAACGTTTGCAGCCTCTCACTACTGCGAGAAAGCGCGTTGGGCGCTCGATTGGCATAAGATCGCATACGATGAAGTTGGCTGGCCTCCGGGCTTGCATCAGATCCTGGCCAAGCGTTACGGGGCCAAGCACTCGACGCTTCCCATTGAGCTCGATGGCGATGACGTGGTTCAGGGTAGCGGAAACATTATCGACTGGGCCGAGAGCAAGGACCAGAATCGGGATCGAAGTCTTTCGCCAAAAGCCAATCGCGCCGAAGCCACGGAGATCGAGCGGCGCGCCGATGAGATTCTTGGCATACATGTCCGCCGCTTGGCATTTTCCGTGTTGCTCCCGGGCTATGCAAACGTGGTCAAGCCCGCGCTGTTCTATCGCGCTTCAGGATGGCGACGACTCGCCGGTACAATGATGTGGCCGGTGTCATGGCGCGTGATGATGCGGCTGTATGACGTCAAGCCGGGGTCAGCAGCGGAGAGTCGGGCAAAGCTCGAGGAGGAGTTTGACTGGCTCGAGGCTAAACTCGCAGACGGGCGCACCTATCTTGCTGGAGACCGTTTCAGCCGGGCGGATTTGACGGTAGCGAGTCTGCTTGCGAACTTTGCGCGGCCCAACGAACTATCTGCACGCCACGCCATGTCGGGTCCGCAGTCTCTTGCCGCCGATGTGGATCGCTGGTCCGAGCGGCCAGTCATGCGCTGGGTCAGGCGGCAATATGAAATGCACAGGGCCAGTTGAGCGGCTGTCCCTTGCGTCGATCGAAAATCGCGCCTCTGCCGCCCCATCATCGCTGAATCCCCCGTCGCCGATCACCTCAGCACGGAATCACCGTTCGGCGCCTCTCTCAACGCCTTTATCGACAGCATCGACCCAAAGCAGACATGCGGCCTCACCTAGAATGACGGCTACCAAGGAGAAAAGTGCTAACCGGACACCGAAATTCACGGGCAAAAATTCGATATGCCACCGGGAAACAGATGACGCCTTCTCTTCGGTCGAAGTGTCGTTCTATCAACTCACTAAAGAAAGAGCCATAGCGTAAACTTGCGATAAGGTGCTCTAACCGTAGGTCTCGCCCCAATTGTATAGGGCTTTCAGCACCGGACCGAGTGCTCGCCCCTTGTCGGTCAGAAGATACTCGTAGCGGGGTGGATGGTTCTCATAGAGCCGTGTTTCGATCACTCCTTGTGCTTCCAGCGACTTGAGCCGCGCTGACAGCGTATTCGGCGCGATTGCGAGCCCCTCCTCCAGTCCTTGAAAGCGCAAAGGCCCCTTGCGGAAGAGGTCACGCAGAATGAGCAGCGACCATTTCTCGCCAATGACGTCCAGTGCCCGGGCTACCGGACAACCCTTCTGACCATGCCTGCTCGCCATGCCAGCTACCCACTGACTAGTTATTGACAAGCGACTATCTTAATCATAGTTATTAGGCCAGCGCAACCCGGCATGGAGGCGTCGTCATGAGCCTCGAAGATCACCCCACGGTCAGGCAGACCGAGGCCGACAAGCGCAGCCTTCACGCCGCCCATCATCGCCAGTGGCCCGCAAACATGGGCGCGATGGGCAATATCCGGCGCGACCGCGGCGAGGAGCGCCGAGTCGAGGTGGCCTAGTCGCTCGGGAACATGCGGCTCATGCCCGGTGAAGCTCGCCGCGGGTGCCGTACACATGCCGGTGCAGGACGCGCTCACCGAGCCTAGGAGCATGCATCAATGGAAACAGTTCTGTGGGCTTTGATCATCTTTGCAGCGGCTGGGGTCGGCATGTGGCTTACCTCCTTCGTCATTGAAGCCATGCGGCCAGTCCCGAAGCCCCCCGATAAGCTTCGCTGGGCGCCCAATATTCCGATCGATACCATAGAGGTGGGCGGCACCAACCTCCGCTACATCCAGACCGGCAAAGGCCCCGCGCTCGTGCTTTTGCACACGCTGCGCACCCAGCTCGACCTGTTCGAGAAGGTCGTCCCCGAGCTTGCCAAGCACTTTACCGTCTATGCGCTGGACTATCCGGGTCACGGCTACTCGGACATTCCGAAGGCTCGCTACGACGCGAACTTCTTTGTCGAGGCGGTCGAAGGCTTTCTCGACGAGCTCGATCTTCGCGACGTGACCCTCGCCGGCGTCTCGATAGGCGGGCCGATCGCCCTCATCATCGCTGCCCGACGCAATCCGCGCGTTGCCCGCGTGATCGCGATCAATCCGTACGATTACGCCAAGGGCCGCGGCATGGCACGGAGCTCATTGTTTGGCTGGTTTGTGAACTACGCATCGCTACTGCCTGTGATCGGCGAGACAGTGATGCGGCTCAGAAACTCCCTTATCATGAGGTCCGTGCTCAACGGCGGCGTTGCCGATGCGAAGAGCATTCCGCCGGCGCTTATGGGCGAGTTGTATCTGGTTGGCAATCGTAGCGGGCACTACAGCGCTTTTCTCAGCCTGCTCCGCAACTCAGAAAGCTGGGAGACTGCGACCAAGGACTACGGCCGCATAGAGATTCCGGTCCTCCTCATCTGGGGAGATCGGGACTGGGCAAAGCCGGCCGAGCGCGCGTACGACGGCAGTCTCATACCGAACGTCCAAGTGACGACGGTTAAGCACGGAGGACACTTTCTGCCGCTCGACAGGCCACAAGAGGTGAGCGAAGCGATCGTCCGCTTTGGCAGGGGTTTGAGCTGACGAGCTGGCGTTACTCAAGACTCGATGGAGAGATCGATGAACCGGACGCGCATCAGCCTCTATTACCTCTGCGGCTACCTTCTCTTCGGTGGGCTCTTGCTTCTGTTCTTCCCAACAGAAAGTCTAAAGCTCTTCCTGTCGACTGGAGATTACGGGGACGTCTTTCCCAGAGTGGCAGGCATGGCCTTGGCTGCCCTTGGCATGACCGTCTTTGCCATCATCTACACACGCTCGCAGGCGATGTATCCGGCCACGCTGATCATACGCCCGTTCATTCTAGCGTGCCTTGCAGCCTTCTATTGGCTCACGCGTGACCCGCTGTTCCTAGTGCTACTCGCCATCGTCGGATTTGGCTTCGTGCTCACCCTGACGTCCTATCTCCTCGATCGCAGGCAACGCTGATGCCTCTATTTTCCTAGGTATGCGAACGGGCGATGCCACTTTGCGTACATCGCCAAATACGCCTAGCCGTACGTCCGCTTCTGGCGCATAGCGGACATTGATGCCGACGCTGAGCCTTTCCGCTTTCGGGTGCAAAGCGGATATTCCTGACCTGCGCTCTTGGGTCCGCTTTAAGCGGACATAGCTACGCGCACACGCTACCTGCCTCCCCAAAGCCACTCATCCGGACTGCCCTCCGGGTGGCAGCAGTGGTTTATGGTCGTTACCTCCACAAGTTCACCGAATTTGCTGAGGTCAAGGTGCTCATCGCTATTGAGCGAAAAGACGTAGTGCATCTCATCGTCTGTCTTGGTGATGGATTTGATGTTGATGCCAGGGATTACTCCCGCCTGTGAGAGTATGGTGCCCTGCATCGTTGCACCGCCGAAATCTCCCGCGCCCTTCTGCCATGTCGCGACGATACGATCGGCAGAGATGTATCTCCTAAGCTCGAACGGTTTTTCGCTAATTTCTAAGACGTGATCGATATAATCCTTGTTTAATTTTAGGATGTAGTCCTCACCGTGGCGTTCAATCTTCCCCGCGTCGACAACCACCACATACAGGAATGGTGGAGTGTCAGTTTCAGCCATCTGCTCCGCGATGCCGCTCTGGGGAAATAGAAGGAAATAAGCTGCAGCAATGTATCTGATGAAGCTGGATGTTCGATCTCTCATCTGGTCCTCCATTGCTGTAAGGAATGGTGGCGGAAAATAATGCGCCCTGCCGCTCGCAACGGCAAGGCGACCGTAGCTATGCTGATAGAGCATGATAAGCAGAGGCCTTTGATCGAGAGGTTTGCCGAAAGGAGATTCGGGCCCCGTAATGTCGATTTGTCGAATGCGACTGGCCAACTCGCCCTGCCATGGTCCGCGCGCGGACGCGAGCCAAGGGCCCGGCCGCGCGTTTCATATAGCCCGCTTTAGAACCTTCCCCGCCGCTGATCTTGGTAACTTGTTGCGGAACTCAACAACGCGTGGGATCTCGGGCGGCGAAAGCTTGTCGACGAGGAAGGCGTGTAGTCCATCCTCGTCGAGCTCTATCCCCTCGGCCAGGACGACATAGGCTTTGGGCGTTTGGCCTCGGACTGGGTCCGCTACCCCGATCACTGCCACGTCGATCACGGCCGGGTGCTGACGGATCGCGTCTTCCACGTTTCGAGGATAGACCTTGTATCCGTGAACGCTGATGACCTCTTTTAACCGGTCCACGAAATAGAGAAATCCATCATCATCCATCCATCCAAGATCGCCGGTATGGAGACGACCCTCGATCAGGCAATTTCGCGTAGCTTTCGACTCTTGCCAGTAGCCGAGCATCACCTGAGGGCCGGAGACGCAGATCTCACCACGCTCACCTGTTGGCAACACCGTCAGCGGATTTTCCAATGAGACAATGTCCACTGTCGTTCGCGGCAGCGGCAAGCCGCAAGAACCCGGACGGTCAATGCCCTCGAGCGGATTGCTGCAGGTAACGACTGGGGCGCATTCCGTGAGGCCGTAACCCTCAGCCAGATCACATCCGGTGAGCTCGACAAACTGGCTTTGGACTTGGCGTGGCAGGGAATCCCCGCCGGATATGCAGATCTTGAGCGACGAAAGATCATAACGCTCGATATCGGGGTATTGGTTGATCGCCTGAAAAAGTGTGGGAACGCCAACCAAGATCGTCATGCGCTTACGCTCGATAGCCTGCAGCGTTTGCTTGAGATTGAAGCGCGGAAGGATTATCAGCTCTCCACCGAGCGAAGTAGCGAAGTTCATGACTGCGGTCATGCCGAAGGAATGGGAGAACGGGATGATCGCCAGCAAACGCTCCTGCCCCGGCTCGGCGCGCGTGAACCACGCCCTGATCTGGCGCGTGTTGGCATAGACATTCTGGTGCGAAAGCATGACGCCTCTCGGCTCGCCCGTCGTCCCACCGGTATATTGAATAATCGCCACGTCGGAGAGAGGCGCGGTCTCGACGGTCTCGTACGCGCCGTCATTGTCGATCAGGTCCGCGAAAAACACATGGCCGCTACGCTGCAGAGGCTTGGCGATTTCCCGCCAGTTCGTGACGCGGAACATCATGTTTTTGGGGAAGGGTAAGGCTCGCGCCATGTGGCAAATGATGACGCGGCGGAGACACGTCTTGCCAAGTGCGGCAGCGACCTTGGCATAGAGCGACGTCACATCGAGTGTGACAACGATTTCGGTCTCGGAGTCCTCGACCTGGCGAAGGAACGGTTGTTCGGCGCAGAGTGGATCATAATTCACCACCGTGCCGCCGGCCTTGAGGATCGCAAAATAGCAGATCACGCTGTAGGGAGAGTTGGGCAGGAGGAGCCCGACTTTCGTGCCCTTGCGCACGCCGAGCCGCTGAAAGCCGAGTGCCGCCCTTGCGATCAGCCGCGCCGCCTGGACGTAGGTCTGCCGACTTCCTAGGAAATCGAGGAATGGTCTCGCGGCGAACGCTGCAACCGCGTCATCGAGCAGCGCATGCACCGGTCGTGCCGGTATATCAAGCAGCCAGTCGACGGCGCGTGGGTATTGAGCCGCCCAGGGAGGGCGCGAGAAAGAAGGCCTATCCTCGTTCCCTAGCATTCATGCTCCCGCCGCGTCTGGCTCGCCACAATTCGCGAGAATTTCGGCACGCACCTTGTCGCGAAGCCTAACTGCGGCATCGAAGTCGGAGCCGTCGGGAGAAAACAGCGGGCCCAACCTGACAGACACCGTTCCCCGACGTGGGAACCACTGGTCGCTGCGCAGAATCGATCGCGTCCCCCGCAGCGTCAGCGGCAGGATGTTGAGATGCTGCCGCGCCGCGATGACGAAGGCGCCGAGGCGGAATGGTAGAAGTCCGGGCGCCCGTGTAAAGGTCCCTTCGGGAAGGAACACGAGCATCCGTCCGGCGCCCGCGACATCGAGCGCCTTGTTCACATCCTCGACGCCCCCTTCCGGATCGGCGCGATCGACGAACAATGCCCCCAATTGCCTCAAGAACGGTCCGGCAAAGAACTGCGGTTCAAGCTCCTTCTTGGCAATGAAGGCGAGCTCCCCCGGGATCACGGCTGCAAGAACCATTCCGTCGAGATAGCTCGCGTGATTGCTCACGATGACGACGCCAGTTGCCGCCGGCCAGATGCCGGTCACGTCGATTCGAATGCCCATAAGCCAGAAGGCGGCCCGCGCCATGCGGTGCGTCAGCGCCCAGCGCCAACTTGAGCGAGGAAGCAGCAGAAGGGCGGGCCAGAGGGTGGCTCCAAGAACGATAACGATGCACCACCACCAGCCGGCATAGAGATATTCGCTCAAGGTGTGGGTGACCCGACGCAATTGTGGCCCTAGCCCAGCGATGCCAAGGTCCAATATTTGTCGCCACAAGGGCTGCGGTCGAAGCGCGAGCCGGCCGCTCTCGAACAGTTCGCGTGCGAACGCACGGCGGAGCTTGCCGCTCGACGTCTTCGGAACCGTATGAGGCGGTCCGATCACGACTTCGTCGGGTGGGCCGTCGAGCAACGGGCTGGTTGCCTCCGCTATCCGTTCGCGCAAGCGTGCAACGGAGGCGGGCTCGGTTTCGCGCGTCTCGGCGAGAACGATCACCCGCTCAGTGCCACGTTGGGGGTCGCGCGTGCCGAATACGGCAACGCAGCCCTTCCTCACGTCCGCGATGTCGCCAACCACGCTCTCGATCTCTTCGGGGTATATGTGCCGGCCGGCACGAATGATGATGTCCTTCGATCGGCCGGTGATGTAGACGTCGCCTCCGGCGATATAGCCGAGATCGCCACTGTTGAGCCAATCACCATCAAACAGCTCGCGATTTTTCGCGGGATTGTCCAGATAGCCGCGTGTGGCTGAAGGACCGCGAAACTGGAGCCGTCCTTCCTCGCGCTCGCCCAGCTCACCAGTCGCACCCATGATGCGAATTTCGTGTTCCGGCAAGGGGTGACCGCAGGCGACGAATTCAAGCGCGGTGGAGTCGTCAGCCGCTGCAGGCAATGCGCGCCCTTGGCGCGAGAGCGCTCCGCGATCAATGCGATCGACGATCGGGCGGCGTCCCAGCGGTGGAAAGGCCAATCCTACGGCGTTCTCGGCGAGGCCATAAACAGGAGCCATCGCCTCCTGTTTGAAGCCGTATTTGGCGAAGCGTGCCGTGAACTGCGATATCGTATCTGGCAAGACCGCCTCCGAGCCGTTGGCCACCATCCGCAGCGAGCTGAGATCGAGTCCGGCGATGGTCTGGTCCTCGATCTTGTGCAGGCATAGCCCGAAGCCGAAATTCGGTGACGCGGAAAGGGTCCCGCGATGGCGATGGATCGCCCATAGCCATTGCTCCGGCCGTACGAGAAAGGTAAGCGGCGACATCACCACGAGTGGGGCCGCGAAATAGAGGCTGCCGAGCCAGGCTCCGATGAGTCCCATGTCATGGTAGAGCGGAAGCCAGCTCACGAAGACATCGTCGGGGCCCGCTTCCATTGCTTCGCCCATGGCCCGAATGTTCGCCAGCACATTGCTGTGGCTCAGCACTACGCCCTTCGGATCGCCCGTACTGCCAGAGGTATATTGGACAAGCGAAGTACTGTGGGCATCGACTTTGACCTTCCAGCTTCCCGCGCCCTGGCCTAGCTCGTCGACGCTGAGCACACTCCGCAAGCTTTCGACCTGGAGCTTGAGGAGACGCGCTACGGCCGACGCTTCGTGCGCAGCGATCAGCAACGTCGCCTGCGCGTTACGAAGGATTTTGGCCTGCCGCTTGAGATGCTCCTCGATTTGTGACGGCCGCGCCGGCGGGTAGATCGGGGTCGGCACCCCGCCGGCATAGAGCACGCCGAAAAACGCCGCAAAAAAATCCTCGCTCGTCGGCAGCATGATTGCCACCCGCTCGCCCGGCTGAAGCCCGGCTTGGCGCAAACCACTTGCTACCGCCTGGGCCTGCTCGGCAGCATGTCGATAAGTGAGGTTGGTTTCCTCTCCATCGCCATGCCAGAGGACGATGTGAGTGCGCTCGCCGTGATGGAGCACATGCCAATCGAGCACCGCCGTGAGCGTCGTCGCGTCGGCTGGCGCCGGCTCGGCCGCTTCTTCGGCAATAACATGCCGGGCAGTCGCATCCATGTGGGGTAGCCGGCGCGCGCTTGCGAGCGCTGACAAAAGATCGTTAAGTGTCTCAGCCTCGCCGAGCAGGCGTTCGGGCAGGTGTGCGGAGAAAGCACGTTCGACGCGAAGTAGGAGTTCTGCACGAGACAGGCTGTCGAATCCCCAGTCTCGTTCGAGGGAACTGTTCAATCCGGCGCGCAACGCAGTTCGCCGTCGCGGGTGAAGTTCTTGGGCGAGGCGCTGCGCGATCTCTACCAATGCGGCGCCCGCGCTATCTGGGGCTATCCTCGTAGGCGTGCTCCCATACGTAGAAACATCCAAGTCAGCCTTTAATGCAGATGAGTGGCCGTAGACGCGCCACGCGCCGGGCAAGACCTGCCGCTTCGGCTGCCATGACGACGGCACCGACGTCCTTGTAAGCGCCGGGCGCTTCCTCCGCGACGCCTCGGACCGATGGGCTACGGATGAGAATTCCTTGATCTGCTAAGTCTTTGATGATTTGGCGCCCGCTCCACGCCCTCAGCGCGGCGTGGCGTGACATGGCTCGTCCCGCGCCGTGGCAAGCGGAGGCAAATGACCGCTTTTCGCTAGTGGCAGTGCCAGCCAAGACATAGGAGCCTGTCCCCATGCTGCCGCCGATGAGGACGGGCTGTCCCACCTTGCGCAGCGCCTCCGGCAGATCGGGGTGGTTCGGCCCGAAGGCCCGTGTCGCCCCTTTGCGATGCACGAAAAGCGGCTTGCTCGCGCCATCGGTCTTGTGGGCTTCCACTTTGCAGGTGTTGTGGGAGACGTCGAACAGTAGCGTAAGCTCGGCCTCGGGGAAAAAGTGTCCAAACACGCGCCTGGCGTAGTGGCCGATGATCTCGCGATTGGCGAGCGCGCAGTTGACCGCGGCGCGCATGGCGCCAAGATAGCGCTGGCCCACTTCGGATTTGATGGGAGCGCAAGCGAGCTCCCGATCTGGAAGCATGATCCCTGCCGCTTCAGCCACCGACAACATCTCCCGCAAGAACTCGGTGCCGATCTGATGGCCGAGGCCACGCGAGCCGCAATGGATGGTGACGACGACATCGTCCTGCTTGAGGCCGTAAGCGTCGGCAGCCTTCTTGTCGAAGATTTCGCTGACCGCCTGAACCTCGAGATAGTGATTGCCCGAGCCAAGCGTCCCCATCTCGCGGCGCTGTCGCTCCTTTGCCCGGTCTGACACGCATGAAGGCTCGGCGCCGGCCATCTGGCCGTGTTCTTCGATGCGATCGAGATCGCGGGTCTCGCCCCAGCCGTGCTCGATGGCCCAACAGGCGCCGCCTTTTAGCATTGCGTCCGTTTCCAACGGATCAAGAACGATTGCGCCCTTGCTTCCGAGGCCGACAGGAACCTGCTGATAAAGGGAGTCAGTAAGCTCCTTCTGCACCGGCGTGATGTCTGACGCGCCGAGGCCCGTCAGCATGGTGCGTACGCCGCAGGAGACATCGAAGCCCACTCCGCCAGCAGAGATCACGCCGCCCTCATCCGCATCGAAAGCGGCCACACCGCCAATAGGGAAGCCGTATCCCCAATGAGCGTCTGGCATTACGTAGATGGCTTTGACGATGCCGGGCAGCGTGGCAACGTTGGCCGTCTGCTCGTACACCTTTTCATCCATGTCGCGGATGAGGCCTTCATCGGCGTAGATGATCCCCGGCACGCGCATAGCGCCGGTCGGCTCAATCTGCCATGCCGTCGGATCAAGACGGGTAAAACGGGAGGGGTCCATGTCTCGCTTAGCCTCTACACATCGATGATGCATTCCGCCGACCAGGTCCCGTCGGGCCTTTGGGCGACGCGGAGCGCCGTATAGGTCGCGCCTTTCGGCTCGGAGGCGGGCATATGCTTTGCTTGGTCGACAGGCTCGCCCCACATGGTGCCGCGCAAGTGCAGATCGTTGATGGTGACCTTGAACGCGCCGAAGACCATGCTGCGCACTGCCATTTCATAGATGATGGCGTTCAGCCACTCGACCAACAGCACTTCCACGTCGGGCGCATCGCATTCGACCTCGACCGACGTTTGGCTTTCGATGTCCGCGTCGGTCAAGACACCGGTGAGCGCAAGAGCCGCCTGTTCGAAGGCTTGCTCTAAGGTCCGTCCCCAGCCGCGGATGCCCACATCAGCGCCATGCGGAAAGTCCTCCCACCCGGGGGTCGGCATGTTGCCCTCAACCGCTATTAACGGCCTCCTTCAGAATCGTGGCGGGGATGCTGGTGCGCGTGGGTCGCCAGGACTTGCGACTCTGCATTTTGAAACATGATCAGCTCCCAATCTGCGTCACTCTCGCTGAGCCACAAGATGTACCGGTTGTCGTCGTCACCCTTCACCTTGAAGTAGCGGTAGTCGTGGCCATACCATTAATCGAGGTTGTCGCTGACCTCGATCTCGCATCCGCCGAGGCAAAACCGCCGGAGCATTTTCGACGTCACGTGGCCCGTGTAGGTCTTTACGCGAACGTGCATGTCTGCCCCGGGCTTCCTTTTTCGAGGCTTACGCGACCACATTTTCGATCAGGTAGCGATGATCCTGATCAAACAGTCCACGGATGGAAATCAGTTGTGCTTCTTGATCCATGCCATGATCTCTGGCCACACTTTCGCGTGTGCCTGCCGCCCGATCAGCACGCCGAGGTGCTGCAAACCCACGCCGATCTCGCCGGGATACTCGATGATGCGTACGTCCATGACCGGCATAGCTTCAAAGCACGGCTTGAGTGAGGCCAAAGGGGCCACATCGTCAGCTAAGTTGACGACCGCGAGAGTGGGGACCGTAAGGTTGGATGGACCAACAAACGTCTCGTGGATCGGCAAGTTTCCTCGGCAAAAGCGGTTCTCGCGATACAGCCATTGTAGGATCTGGTGCACTAGTTTGCCTGGCAGTGAAACCTCGTCGAGGATCCAACGCTCCACCCGCGCCTGGATTTCTAGCGCGTCGCTATCTGAACCGCTCAGGAATGCGTCTCTCAGTCGCGACCATATGAATGTATCAGGGGACGCCAGCATGGCCATGTATGATAGGAGCGATCCTGGAAAGGGTTCAGCGTCGGACAGCTCTGACGGGCTCAGGGCGACGAGAGCGTCCCGGAACATGCTTGTCGCAGGCACAAAGCAGAGCGGCGCTTCGAGAATGACCAGACCTTGGATGCTTGCGGGCGCCAGAGCAGCGAAGATCGCAGCGAGCGTGCCGCCGAGCGAGTGGCCAATCAGAAAGGGTTTTCGGCCTCCCCTGGTGCCGGATATATTCGCGCATTCGGCGATAGCGTCCGCGTGCGCATCTAAGCCATTATCTTCGGTCCGGCTTGAGTCCGGCACCCACTCGAGGAGATAGACGTGCAAGCCTTCTCCCAGGCAGTGTCGAATGGCGCTGACGGAAGGGGCAAGGTCCCAAACGTACGGTCGTTTTATCGGCGCGGCGACGATGAGCAAGCTCGGCGAGGCGGCATGTGAGCCATAGTCACGCAGACACCAATGCGGTCCTGAGGCTATGATCTGGTAAGGGCACTCCTGTGGGCCGAAGCCCAACGCTTCAAGCGCGGTCCCTTGCATGCGGCGCAACACATCGCCCAGAGCGAAATGGGCTCTTGGGAGGGCGTCTTGCATCCAGAGCAGCGAAGCAGCCGGTTGCCGTACTGATCGATCCATGGCCTATGTCGCTCGCGAGGTCTCTCCATGAAGGCCGACTTGCCCTTTGGAAGTCGGATCTAAATGCTCAGTGAGCATCCCGACTTACGATATCGTCAAGCGGCCGCATCACGCGCTAGGGCCTGTGATGAGTACCCAAGCAGGGAGGACCACCGCTACGGCATCCACATCAGTATCCGCCGAAATGGCCGGATCAATGGAACAATTTGACCAGGGTCAATATTGGTAAGAGGCTAATTGGCTATCCTTTGCGGGTCTCGGATCAGGAGATCGGCATGGCGGCACAGGAAGTGAACTCAGTCGTCGCAGCTGGCCAAAGTGAGACCGGTCCCCGCAAGTCGAGCGCCAGAGGAAGAAGGCGAGGCTTGGCGCCCGAGCGCGTGAGTAAAGTTGAGGCGCGGGTTCCCAGGATTGAACGTTCCACTTTCGCAGAGGAACGGGATCTGCGCGCCTCGGCGATGCTCTCCGAGATTCTCGACCGCTCAATCAACGCGACCACAGCCCGCTTCACAGGGGGAATATCGCCCGCAGCCCTGATGGGCGCTTATGCCGATTGGTCTCTGCACTTGGCGCGTTCGCCCGGCAAGCGGTGGCAGCTGATCGAGAAGGCTATCAGGAAATGGGCCAGGCTCATCAACTATGCGTGCGGCTGCGCCATGCAGACGTGTGCCGAGCCCTGCATCGAGCCGCTGCCGCAGGACAAGCGCTTTCGTGGCGAAGCATGGCAGACATGGCCGTACAACGTCATCTACCAATCATTCTTGCTGGGCCAGCAGTGGTGGCACAATGCGACAACCGACGTACGCGGCGTGACCGAGCAACATTCGAACGTGGTGGAGTTTGCCACGCGTCAGATTCTGGACGTGTTCTCGCCATCCAATTTTCTGCTGACGAATCCCGAGGTTCTTGAGCGGACAATGCAAGAGGGTGGGCTCAATTTCCTGCAGGGCGCACGTAACTTCGCCGAAGATTTAGAACGTTTCATTTCCGGCAAGAAGCCGGTCGGCACGGAGCGCTTCCGGCCGGGCCGTGAGGTTGCCGTCACACCAGGCAAAGTTGTCTACCGCAATCGTCTGATCGAGCTGATCCAATACGAGCCTTCGACTACGAAAGTCCGGCCTGAATCGGTGTTTATCGTGCCGGCCTGCATCATGAAGTATTACATCCTCGATCTCTCACCCGAGAACTCATTGGTCAAATATCTGACCGAGCAGGGCTATACCGTTTTCATGATCTCCTGGAAGAATCCCGAGCCGGAAGATCGAGACATTGGCCTCGAAGCCTATCGCCTAGAGGGCGTAATGGCAGCGCTCGATGTGATTACCGAGATCGTTCCAGGCCGCAAGGTGCATGCGGCAGGTTATTGTATCGGCGGGACGCTCCTCGCAATCGCCGCGGCCGCTATGGCTCGCGAGCGCGACAATCGACTTTGCTCAATCACTTTCTTCGCCACGCAGACCGATTTCACCGAAGCCGGTGAGCTCATGCTCTTTATCAATGAAAGCGAAATCAGCTTTCTCGAAGACATGATGTGGGCCCAAGGCTTTCTCGACGCCAAGCAGATGGCGGGAACGTTTCAGCTGTTGCGTTCCAATGATCTGATCTGGTCCCGTGTCGTGCATGAATACCTCATGGGCGAACGAGCGCCTATGTTTGATCTCATGGCCTGGAATGCCGATGCCACGCGCCTGCCCTATCGCATGCAATCCGAGTATTTGCGCAAGCTTTTTCTCGATAACGAGCTTTCAGAAGGTCGATACGAAGCTGGGGGCAGACCTGTGGCATTGACGGATATCCGTGCACCAATCTTCGCAGTCTCAACGCAGTGGGACCACGTCGCGCCTTGGCACTCGGTCTACAAGATCCACCTCTTGACCGATACGGAGGTGACCTTTCTGCTGACTAGCGGTGGTCACAATGCCGGGATCATTTCCGAGCCCGGCCATAAGGGCCGGTCATACCAGGTGACCACAAAGTCGAGCAAAGCTCGTTACGTTGATCCTGACACATGGGCCAAGCGAACTGCGATCAAGCAAGGCTCTTGGTGGCTAGAATGGGTTCGATGGCTTGATCGCCATTCGGACGAGTTCGTCGCACCGCCAAGCATGGGGTCCGTCAAATATGAGCCCCTTTACGATGCGCCTGGCGACTACGTCTTCGGAGATTAGGCGGGCAGTTAAGGCCTGTTTGCAGGCCGATACACATTGCGGTTCACTGTGCGCCATCGGGGACTAAGGGAAGCAATCTCAAGCTGCTGCCCGCGTCAACTAGAGTTGCTCGATCGACCCGAGGTCGAACTTGGAGCCCTTTGGCCTTCTGGAATACCGGTGACCGCAGGCAGACGGCAGAGGAGAAGAACACTAGACCACTCAACGCGACTCGCACAGCGAGCCCACCCGCAAAGTGCCACGACCGAACAACGGACGGAATTGTTCCCCTAATGCTCCACAGGACCGTAGACGTTCACCTGATCCAACATGTTTTTCCGTCCGCGAGCCGGAGCCTATGCCAAAAACACGAAGATCTTAGTGATTGGCCTTCTGTTGGCAGCGGGGGCAAAAATAGGCGGGGCGCCCGGAGGAACGCTTTTCCTCCAAGGCGCCGCCGCAGCGCGGACATTTGCCAGCTTTGTATCGATGCGGCAGCAGCCAGGACTCCGGAAGACGGTCTGGATCGGCGTGCCGCGCAATGGCGATGCGCAAAACGTGTCGCATGGCCCGATACAGGGCACCAATTCGCGCATCGCTAAGGTCGGACACCTTGACGTCGGGGCGAATGCCTGACTGAAACAACATCTCGTCGCTGTAGATATTTCCGATTCCGGCGAGAAAGCTCTGGTCCATCAACGCGGCCTTTATGGTCCCACGACGCTCGCGAAGCATTCGCTTGAAGTCCTTGCGACTGATTCTGGGGTCCAAGGCGTCGGGGCCGAGGTCGTGCGCTTCCGCGAATGCAGCAGGACTATCTGCCAAACCAATGCGGCCAAGCCGCCTTTGCCATATGCCCGTCAATCGGTAACCGTTGGCGAAGTGCATCAAGAGGTGCGTATGCACCGGTCTCTCGCCTGCATCTTTGGCGTACTCCAGCCTTCCTGTCATGCCGAAATGCAAGAACAACCAAGGCCCTCGTTTCACTCGGATCAACAAGTACTTTCCGTGGCGGGCCGTCTCTGAGAATTCGCTGCCCGTCAAAGCGGCGCGCAAGCTGCGCGCTGCGACACGCAACATACGGGGCGCGTCGACGTCCACCTTCTTGATCCGATGATGAAGAGAGGTCGAGTCGACGTAGCGTTTCAGTGTTTCGACGTCGGGAAGCTCAGGCACAAATTATCTTAGTCTGTTTCAAGCAAGCCGGTCACGGCTTGCAACTCTGCATGCGCACGCACTTTATTGTCGCCGATGACGAGTAAGTCCAACCCACTCCCGTAAAGTAAGCGCTCGGGAGTCATCACGACTACCCCCTCGTTGCGAGAAGCAGGGCTGAACAGATGCTTTCTGATTTTGTCCAATATTGCCGCAAACGGCCGTGATGGCAGATGGAGGTGGGTTTGCTGGATAATTATGATGTGCGTATTCGTCCAATCACCGATTAGACGGTTGGCTACGGCAATAGGAATCGAGACACCACCCCACCGTCCGTTGCATTCGATCCAGTGAAGCGAGGCGTTTTCCAGCGTATCCCCGACGAGGATCGCATCAAAG